>Ga0210384_10000707_pt1 | contig 49815 bp, 46 predicted proteins | sample IncBWH2MmetaG_FD_160574 | JGI IMG/M metagenome (GOLD analysis project Ga0210384, IMG submission 160574) | Forest soil microbial communities from Barre Woods Harvard Forest LTER site, Petersham, Massachusetts, United States - Inc-BW-H-2-M | ecosystem: Environmental > Terrestrial > Soil >... | reverse complement strand
GATAGTCCTCAAAGAAGGCCTGAGCCAGACGTAAAAGAAATCGGACAAGTCCGCGTAGCCGATGTTGTCGTAGTAGGGCGGATCTGTCGAAACGACTTTTCCCCGGCTAATCGATTGGGCGCTCGCATCAGCTTGAGACGCGACACCCGGCAACTTCGATACGGAGCCAATTCCTTTTGAGCTGTAATCGATAGAGTTCTGAAAACTCCCAGACTGACTCGAAAAAGGATTCACCTCTGCAAAGTCCCACGTCATAGCGAGAGCTTGACGAGAAAATGTGTTGCGAGTCTTGGTCCCCCAAGTCGCGCCACCCGCGTCCCACGTGCAGAGCGTCGACATCCGATCAGAGAGACTGCTGACGACAAAAGCGAGATAGACGGCTATCGCGTCAGCATAGGCGTGCGCTCCTCGTCCCCCTGCCTCAAGCCTCACTCCATCGTCAGGCTGTCCATTCTTGATCGCGTCTGTCAACACTTGATCTCTGACTTCTTTGATCAAGTCTGAAAACGTGGTCAATGCCAATAGCTGCCTGGAAGTAAACAGCTCGCTCCATTTGAGCATTCCGTATTCCTGCACCCGAAAGCTAAGCGCTTTCGCCGGCAGGCTTGTCTCAGGCTTCCAATCTGGATTCGCGGTGCGCGCCAGAGCGTCATGCTCGGGCGTCGGAGAAAGGTAGATTCGACCCTTCGGCCCGTCGACCACGACAGCCATCAGTCTCTGACCCATGCGGCCAGCCTTTGCCTCTTCGCGCAAATACTTGAAGTCCATCGGCGTTTGAGACATCAAGCACAAGAAGCTGCTGCCGCTTCCACCCGATTTCGTCCCGTTTTTCGCAGCTTCTGAGGGCGTGCCGGCACGAACCTCAAAGCGGTAGTCGTCCCCGCCCAGAATCGGCACCACGTAAGCCGGGTTCTTGACCATCTTGGAAAGAACGAAGGTCGAAGCCAGTGGCACGTCCACATGCGAAAACGCCGGGTTTGGGCTCTTCACCGTCCGCGCCCAAATCCAGGCAATGACAGTGGCTTCGCCTCCGCCATATTCCTTGGGGAGGGAAACATTGGGATAGAACCTCCCGATGCGCTCGAAGGCTCGCTCGCGCACCCAGTTTCCGTATCGGCGAACATCCTCCCCGAGTCCGCGTGCGTTCGGCCACTCGTCCTGGATCTGCTCCTGACTGTCTGCGCTAGGCCCGACAGGCGAAACTCCGTCAAAGCGCGGAGGAATTTCGATCAAGGCCTTATTGATCAAGACAGCAACAGGATTAAGGTCCGTCGCATAGCTCAGGAGCCCGAGACGTTGCGCCTCCAAAGGCAATGACCCGCCACCGGCAAAGGGGTCGTGGAAGGCAGGCAATACATCGGGATTGAACAGCGTCTTCGCGTCAGGATGACCGCGATTTAGTTCGCAAGTCTCACGCCAGCTTTTCCATATTTCGGCCCTTGCCTCGGCGAGGACTGACTCATTGCTCGTGTTTTCCCATTGAACGAGCTTCTGAATGATTTGGAAGAGCCGATTTCGCTCAAGCTTCGCCTTCTCCTTGTTCATTCCACGGCCGAGACCTCTCTCGTAGCCAGGATCGTTGACCATCTGAGCAAAGATCACGGCACGCGCGGCGGCGAGGGGCCGCCTGGCCCACCACAAATGAAGAGTCGATGGGTGTCCATGTCGAATCGACTTCTCACGAACGGACGCAATGTTGATTGCATCGAGGGGCAGAGCCACTTCGATGAGCTTTTTAGGTGTCTTGATCGCGCTCATGGGGCGGCCTTCACTTTGTTGTTCTGTTTTGCCTTGGGGGCGCGCGCCGGCCGCTTTGGCGTGGCATCAGCCAACGCCTTGGCCTTCTTTTTCAAAACCTCGGCATGGACGATTCGCTCGACGATGTCGATCGCCGTGTTCACATCGTCCTCATCGGGTCGGTGGCCGCGATGCATCGCGGCCGATCCAGCGTCGAAGGCGGCTTCGATGAGCTGCCGGTCATCGGCGGTCATGCGGTTGGCCGCCTCCAGCGCATCCAAGCCAGCGGTGAAATTCAGGGGATCGCCGCCCACCATGCGCGCGATCGCCATGTCGATCGCCGCGCGAGCTCCCATCATGGCCAGGCGTCGACTGTCGGCGTGCAGCGCCGTGTAAATCTCGTCGAAGATCTCGACGTAGCCTTCGAGTTCGGGATGCTGCGAAAGCCAGCTGGGCTTGCGCCTAGAAACTCGGGGAGGGAAATAGGTCGGCACGTAGGGGTCGAAGTGCGGACTGTCTTCCGAGCACCAGTCGACACGACTCATCGTGACTTCCTCGCAGCCACAACACTGCAAGATGCGCCAGTTGCTGCCGAAGCTGATCGAGTATTGGTCCTCGTCGTAGTCGCGGGACTTGCGGATCAACTTCAACAGCTTGTGAAGCGTCTCGTGGCCGCACTCGTTGCAGTGGCACCAAAGCGGCGGCTTCGGCTTGGCGGCCGGTTTCGCGCTCACAGCGAGCCCTTCGCGGACGTGGCCCGTCCCAGCAACGCGTCGAGGTCCATGTTGATGCTAGTCACGGCCCAGTCCGGCTCTTGCGTGAACGGGTTTCGGATGTAGTGCGGACCCTCGGCAGACTCGCCGTCGACCACCACGACCGCCAGCAAGAACTTCTCCGCTTGGTTGAGGCCGTAGAGGATCTCGTTGCGCGTGACAGTGATGGTGGACTGCCCCTTCGCGCGGCCCTTCACCTCGATGTGGCGGGCCTGCGGAAGCTTGCCATCCTCGACCGGCACGACGGCGGTGAGATCCCATCCGCACTTCTCCGGCGACACGTCATGCACCTCGTGGCCGAGGGCTTCCTCGGCCTTGCGGACGGCCTCCATCGCCACGCGCTCGACGCGGGCGCGCGCGGCGGCATCGGCCGTCCAAGTCTGGCCTTGAGGCTCACCGTTGCGCTGCGCCAGCAGGCCGGCGGGGATGACAAGCGCGCCACCGACGACCACCGGAATCGCCGAGACAACGTTTCGCATCGCCTCGAGCTCCTTGGTGCGCGTCTCCAAGCGGACGGTGAGCTCGTCGATCGTGCGCCGCACGTTCTCCAAGGTCAGCCGGACATCCTTGCCAGCCTGAAGGTCGGTCTTCAACTTGTCGTGGCGGTCGGACCAGTAGTCGATTTCGCGCACCAGCCGCTCATGGATGGCGCCGAGGTTCTTGTCGACTTGGCGCTCGCGCCGGCTCCGAACCTCTTCGAAATGCTCCGGCACGAGCTTCTCGGAGGCGTGCGCCATCGCCGCCTGCTCCAAGTCCTTCTTGATCCAGTCCGCGTCGACCTGGTCGGCGACCATCTTCGATTGGACGGCGTCGAGCGTCGTGAGGTCCAAATGCGGCGCCCAGCCCGCGTTCCCGACCTTCCCCGACCTGTCGATGGTCACGAACTGCAGCCTGCGCGACACCACCAAGCCCGACTCGCCGCCCTCCTTGACCGAGTGGTCGAGCATGAGCAGGAGCTTGGGCTCGAGGCCCTCGTCGTTGGGGGCCAACAGCACGGCGCCCTGCCTGAGCTTGGAGCGATGCTGCTCGATGGTCAGGTCGACCACCGACTGCATCAGCGGGTGGGCGGGATGGACCAAGCTCGCCTGCGGCTCGGCGGGTTTGTCGTCGACACGGACGCGCCCCTTCTCGAAGCAAATGCGCTCGTATTTCGGCACCACCGGATTCATGCTGCGCCGTTCGCGCCCTTGGAGCTGCCGGTCCCGCTCGCGAATGAGCGCGGGGACGTGGGTGATTTCGAACCGGCCCGAGCCGCGCGGCTTCAAGTCGCCGCCAAGCCGTTCGAAGGCCTGCGCGAAGAACGACCGGATGAAGTAAGGCTGGAGCCTGCGCGCCTCGGCCTTCTCCATCTCCTCCTTCAACGCGAAGAGCCGGCGCTCGTCCATGATTTCATCGGCCAACGCATTGCGGCTGATGATCTCGCGGAGCTTGTCGGTGTCGAGAGCGCCTTGGACGACCTCCTGCAGGTGCCTCTTGCGCGCGGGATCCTCGCCGTAGCGAATGGCCTCGATCAACAGATCGCGCAGGCTCACGCCCTCGAAGACCTCGCCCAAGATGTCGAACACGCGCCCGCCAAGGGCCTTGCGCTCGATTTCGAGCTTCTCGAAGAGCTTCTGGAAGACGTCGCCCTCGCGAGTCTCCGCGGCGACCATGTTCCACAGATGGCAGGTCTTGGTCTGGCCGATGCGGTGGATGCGGCCGAAGCGCTGCTCCAAGCGGTTCGGGTTCCAAGGCAGGTCGTAGTTGACCATCAGGTTGGCGTTTTGCAGATTCACGCCTTCGCCGGCCGCGTCGGTGGCCAGCAGCACGCGGGTTTCCTTGTCGGTGCGGAACAGCTCCTGCACCTTGCGCCGATCCTCGCGGCGGGTGCCGCCGTGGATCATGTTGACGGCCTCGTGCTTGCCGAGCAGCCCGCGGATGCGGTCGGCCAAGTAGTTCAGCGTGTCGCGATGCTCGGTGAAGATGATGAGCTTGCGCTGCAAGCCATCGGGCCCGCGCATCTCCTCCGTGTTTTGGAGGATCTCGCGCAGCTCCTCCCACTTCCGGTCTTGACCGCCATCGCGCAGCGACTTCGCCTGCCGTTCGAGCTCTTCGAGGGTGAAGACTTCCGCCTCGAGCTCGGCGATCGTCTGGGCGGCGGTGGCTTGGTCGACGACCTCCTCCTCGAACTGCTCGTAGTCTTCGGGCGTGAGGTCGTCCTCCGAGTCCCAAATGTTCTCCGGAGCCATGTCGGCGAAGATCTCGGCCGCGTGCAGCCGCCCGCCGCGCTGTCGCAGCTTCTCCTCCTCGATGCGCCGCTTGAGCTTCTCGCGGCGACGCTTCAAGGATTGGTAGATCGCCTCGGGGCTGGAAGCGAGCCGCCGCTGGAGGGCCGTCAACGCGAATCCGACCGTCCCCCTGCGCTTGCCGTCCAACGCGTCGGCGCGGTTCATCTCCTCCTTCACGTAGGTGGTGACCGCGTCGTAGAGGGAGCGCTCGGCATCCGAAAGCTTGTAGTTCGCCGTGATGGCGATGCGCTCGGGGAACAGCCGCGTCCCGTCGAACTTCAGCAGATCCTCCTTGACCATGCGGCGCATCAGGTCCGACACATCGGCCTTCTGCGCGCCGTCGCGCGACTTGCCGTAGAAGCGATCGGAGTCCAGCAGCGACATGAAGAGCTGGAAGTCCTCCTCCTTGCCGTTGTGCGGCGTGGCGGTCATCAGCAGGAAATGGCGCGTGACCGAGCCCAGGAGCTGGCCGAGCTTGAAGCGCTTGGTCTCGTTGATCTTGGCGCCGAACCAGGTGGCGGAGAGCTTGTGGGCCTCGTCGACCACCACCAAGTCGAATCGGCTGAGCTTGATCTTCTCCTGCAGCTCCTCGCTGCGAGAGAGCTGGTCGAGCCGGGCGACGATGAGGTCGTGATCCTCGAAGGGATTGCCCGTGCGGCTCTGGTCGACGAGCTCGCGCGAGAAGAGCGTGAAGGAGAGGCCGAACTTCTCGTAGAGCTCGTCCTGCCACTGCTCGACGAGGCTGCCGGGCGAGACGATGAGGATGCGCACCGCGTCGGCGCGCATCAGCAGCTCGCGGATCAGGAGGCCGGCCATGATGGTCTTGCCCGCGCCGGGGTCGTCCGCCAACACGTAGCGCAGCGGCTGCCTGGGAAGCATCGACTCGTAGACCGCGGTGATCTGGTGCGGAAGCGGCTCGACGTTGGAGGTGTGCACCGCCATCATCGGATCGAACAGGTGTGCGAGGTTGATGCGGATGGCCTCCGCCGCCAACTTGAACCCGTCGCCGTCGGCGTCGAAGCTCCAAGGCCGCCCGGCCGTCGCGATCGCGAGCTCGGACTCGTCGGAGCGGAACAGCACCCGCTCCCCCAGCCTGCCGTCGTCGGTTCGGTAGACCACGGTGACGGCGTTGTCGCCGAGCGGGTCCGCGCTCACGATGCGCGCGACCCTGCCCGGCTCGATGCCCGAGATCAGCGCGCCCTTGGTGATGTCTTCAAGCTTCATGCTCTTTCCATTTCTGCCCGCTCACGCGCGCTCGACGGCTTCGACCGTCGCCTCTCGCCCGGGAGCGAGCGCCGCGCTTTCCACGCCGTAGAGCGTCTCTGGATTGCGCAGCCAAAGTTGATGCGACGACGGATCGAGCCGATGGTCGAGGCTGGCGTCGACGTTCCAGCGCCTGAGGACGTAGCCGGCCAAGGCGGCGCGCGCCTTGATCCGAAGCACGCCCTCCTGCATCCCGTAGTCGGCCTCGATGGCCTTCGGATGCGCGATGCCCGGATGCGGCGCCAGCTCGAGCTCGACCATTCTCACCCACTGCTCGTCGGCGCCGAGAAGTTCGTGGTCCTCGCCCGACTCGTCCACTTCTTGCACCTTCGAGATGCGCGTGAGCACGAAGTCGGAGAACCGGCCGCGCTCGCGGTCGAACGCCCGGACGTGCCAACGCAGGCCGTTGTCCGCCAACGCCACCGGGACGATCTCGCGGCGCTTCTGGCCCGTCGAGAGCGAGAGGTAGTTGACGCGCACCGCGCGCTTTGCGCACATGCTTCGGGTCAGAGCCCCGAGCACGGCCAGATCGGGCCTCGCGAGCTGCCCCGGACCCTCGCAGGGGGCGGCGGGCTTCAAACCCAGATCGAGCCCGTCTCCGAAGCCTTGGAGGAACCACGCGAGGACACGGTCGGCGTTGAACTCGAAGACCGGGCGGAAGCCGGCCGACGGCTTGTGGCATCGGCTTCCCGGGTCGTAGTCGAGGTTGTCCGGGGCGAGCTCCCGGTAGATCGCCAAATCGCGCGAAGCCGCGGCCGGCTTCACGCCGAAGCGGGCCTCGATGTCGGAGCGCCGCAGTTCGCCGGTGAAGAAGGCGCGCAGCTCGAGGAAGGCCAGCCGTTCCCGCTGGGCCTGCGACACGTCGAACGCTTCGGCCAACCTCCCCTTTCCCGGGCGTCGAGCCCGCGGCGCAAGCATTTTTCGCGCCTTATGAGAAAGAGATTACCATACTCATCAAATTGATAACCACGAGGCGAGGCCGGGTCGGCCTCGCCATCGATCCAAGAGGAAGGGAGTCCGCCATGCATCTGGGCATCGACGTCGCCTCCGGGCTGGTCTACGAGGGCCTCTCCGCGCCGGAGATGCCGTCCATTCCGCTGCCGAGCGTCACGCAAGCGAAGCTCATCCAGACGGAGTCGGATTGGCAAAACTTGCCGAGCGGCCTCTCGGGCAGCCCATTCGCGTGGGTGTTCCGCGAAGACTCGTTCGATCCGGTGACTCGCACCCGCCGCGGCAGGCTCTACGAGCCGAACACAGGATCCGGGGCCTCGCAGCCCAGCGACAAACGCGTCGGGCCTCATCCTTACGAGGATCCGATGATGCGCGCGGTAGGACGCGAGGGACGGGTCATGAAGTCGATGAACACATTCATCGCGTGCAACTCGCTGCTGATGCTGCCGGCCCAAGGCCAAGGGTTGACCTTGGCGCTCGGGACGCAGCGGGCCGCGTCGGGGTGGCGGATCCTGCAAACCGAAGTCTTGGTGAACGGCTGCGTGATGGTGACGCTCAAGGCGCTGTCGGCCTTCGGAATCCTGCCGGCAGTCGACTACGCCAAGATCGACGCGCCATTCCAGCCCGCCGCGCGCGAGGCCATCGAGCGAGTCTTGAACTCCGCCTTCCGCGAGTCCGCGACGTCCGTGATCGACCACTGCCGCGCCGCATTGACCGTCCTGCTGTCGCGATGGCTCGTGCAAGAAGGGCACGAGGACGCGAAAGCTCTCGGGACGGACCTCGGGGCTTTGGCGAAGAAGGTCGAGGTCCACGGCAAAGACTGCGTGGCCAAAGCCGCTGCGATCGTCGCGAGGCTCCATGTCCGCGGCAAGCCCAACGAACAACATGCCAGGGGTCTTCGTCCGCCGGAGGACGGCGATGCCGAGCTCGCCCTGCACGCGGTCGGCATCGCCCTCCGCGACTTCGGTTGGGCCACCTAGACCGCCGCCAGCCAAGCCCCCTCGTCCACGCGGCTCGCCGTGTGTCGGCATCCGACCTACGCCGTCACACCTAGAATCTTCCGCGCAGCCGACCAGGGGGCTGCGCAGTGCAATTCGATCGAAATCAACATCCAGGGAGCAAAGGTCATGTCAGACAGCCAACCGAACGCGATTGAGGACGACACGGAAGGCGGGTCGAAGCCTCATTCGAGCGCGGCCACTGGGCATGCCGTCTCACCTGCCGAGAAGGGCGCGTGGGCAAGGCTCACCCACAAGTTGAGAGCGGCCCCGCCCCCGCTCGGACAAATTCGGAAGCACTTTTTGCTGCTGATCCGCGCCCCTTTTCATGCGCGAAAACAATCCAAAGCGGCGCGCGAAGAACAAGCGAAGAAGCGCACTGCAGTAGGCACTGCGATGCTCTCGCTTTCTGGATTCTCGGCAATCGCTTTCGGACTCGCAGCGATAGCAAATGCCGTTTGCCAACATTTCAAGTTGAATTCGACGCTGCCGCCGATTCTGCTGATCGCCTCGGCGATCGCTGGCCTATACGTGATGTTGTGGCAAGCCGAAGAGGCCTTGGCGATCTTCCACCCGTTCGGATCCACCAAGATCTTCCTCGCGGCTTTCGGTGGACTGGCGGTCTACTTCGCCCATGGCCTTGCGGCCGACGAAGTGAACAAGATGTTTAGCGTCGATTCGTCGGCTTTGCCGCACACCACGGCCGCCGCAACAGTGTTCAAGCTCGTCACATCGGTGCAATGGGTTTTTTGGATCACGTGCGTGCTTGGCCTTCTCGGAGTGGCGTGGTTTGGAATGGTCGTGGACGACGAGGACCGCACCCTCAAGAGCTTGTCGGCAATGATCAGCTCTCTTGCGATCACGATCATGATCCCTGTATTCCTAAGCGACGGATCGGAAGCCAAGGCCGGTGCCGAAGCGAAAGATGGACCCAGGCAGAAGCTCCTATACCGATTGGCGATGCAGACCGATTTCGATTCGAAATTCAATTGCGCCAGCGGAACAGTGGGAACCGACAGCGTCCTATTCCTGGGTCCGGAGCAGCGGCTCGCGATCATTGCTCCCGAAGGCGCCAAGGTCAGTGGCGTGTCCATTCCGCTTCCGCAAGACCTTCAGGTGCCAAAGACTTTCGCGCAGACCGAATGCAATGCGCTCGCGTCTCATGGTGCGGAATTGCCGTCGCCGACGGCGTCGGCGTCCGGCCCGTCGGCGGCGTCATCCCCGGCCGGCGCCGCATCGCGCACGTGACCGACCATGAGCCCGATCGCTCCCATGGCGACGAGCACCAATCCGAACGCCACCATGAACTCCGCTGAAAGTGACATCGCGCCTCCTTGTTGGACCGCAGATTCATAGCGCGCGACGCAACAGACATCAAGACGCGCGGCTCCATGGCAGCCTCAGGAGCGTCGCCTGGCAAGGACGCGCGGCCTGCACCGATGCGGCTCTTCAGTCGAGGCGCGACGCGAATCGTGCCTGGAATACGGATGATCCTTTCCGTAGGCTGAACTTTTCGAGCGTGGGATAGACACGCGAGTTGCGCTTGGCACACGATACGCAAGCTGCGCCAATCAAGACTGCCATCGGACGCAGACCCTGGGTCGAGAGAGCCGACGCGCCGCGCGCATGACCGGTCGGAGCGGGGGGTGGCGAGGGAGGCTCGATGACAGAACAGGCTGCCGCCATCCACCGAAGCAGCTTCATCTTGGAGCGGCTCGACATTTGGATCCCGGCGCTGCTCGGCGTCGCGGGCCTCGTCGCCTCCGTGGCCCTGGCTGTCAAGATTCCGGATCCGACGTCCTCCCAGATTCGAGTCTTCGTCACCCTTCTGGCTCTTTCGGCGGGCGCCGTCGCCGCCCTCATACCCGGCCTGCTGCATGTCAAGGTGAATGCGCCGGGCATCGCAATCCGTGGCGCAGGGGCGATCGGCGTCTTTTGCATCGTGTTCTTCCAGCCGCCTTCGACGGCCGTGAAGATCGCGCAAGCCATCGGTGGCGGCCCCCAGCAGACAGTGGCTGGGTTCGCCGGACCTCGAGCCTCGGACTTGACGCGCGAGGCCAACGCCGCGATGCAGCGAGGCGAGCGCGACAAAGCATTCGAGCTGTGGCGCCACGCGGCCGCGGGCGGAGATTGCATCGCCGCCGGCAATGTCGCCTTCGCGTTGGACAACGGGCTGGGCACCTCGATCGACAAGGTCGCCGCGGGCCTGCAATACAAGACCGCGGCCGATTGCGGAAACCCCACGGCGCAGGCGGTGGTCGCCAGCTACTACGTCGAAGGCTCGCATGGGCTTCCGCAGGATCGGGCGCTCGCGATCAGCTACTACAGGATGGCGCAAAAGTCCGGCGTCCCCGCCGCGATCGACGGGCTCAAGGCCCTCGGAGAGCAGCCCTGAGTAGCAAAGGAGAAAGCTCTTGGCGAATCAAACATCTCTGAGCTGGGACGTCGACCCTTCCAGGCTGCCGTGGTCAACCCAGTTGCTGGCATCGGTGAGCGCCGCGAAGTCCCGGCTGGACCTGGGCAATCCAGAGGCGGAGGCGACGGGTTACGGCAAGTTGCCGGCGACTCTGCAGATCAAGTTCTGGGCCGAGATGCTGATCCAGATTGCCAAGTGGGAGTCGGACTGGGATCCCAAATGCGTCTTCCACGAGCCGCCGCCGCTCAACGACGACTCGGTGGGTCTGCTTCAATTGAGCTACAGCGATCAATCCGTCTACAAGTTCAAGCCGCCGATCGTCCAAGCCGCCGGCAGCCTCGTCGATCCGCTGACGAACATCCGATGCGGCGTGCAGATCTTGGCGACGCTTCTGGCGAAGGACGGTGTCGTATCACAAACGGTCGGCGGCGCGCAGGCTGGCGCGGGGCGCTACTGGTCGACGATGAGGGCCGCCGAACATCTTGCGGACATCCTCGGCCACGCCCGGCAGTCGGTCGGCCTCTGAGTCGCTTCGCCTCGCGAAGAGAGAAGCGCCGACTTTCGAATCGTCCACGCTGCTCTAAAAGATGCTGCCGCCGGGCAGGCGATAGGCCTTTTGAAGAGGCTTGGCATCGACCTGCTGCTGCGGCGGCTGAACTAAATCGCCGGCGGGCGGGACTGGGTTCGGCTTGGCTGCTGCTTCTCGGCCGGGAGGCTTCTGCCCCGCAGCAGGCTGCCCGGCATCTGCCCCCGCCTTTGGCGCCGGCTTGCCATCGCCCCCTGCCTTCACGTCGGGGACGGGCGCGGGGACCGGCACCGGCGCGACCGCAGGCGTGGCCGGGGCGAAAGGCGAAGAAGCCGACGAGGCGGAGTTCGCCCTCCAAGGGCTGGCTTTCGTGCTCCGCGAGATCGGGTGGGCTGTGGACTGAGCGATCTCGGTCCGAAGCATGAGACTCGCAGCGTTCAGGCCGGCAGCCGCGCCGACTCCTTGGACTCGTCAGGAGCGTCGTGGTTGGCGGCGTAGTGCACGAAGACGGCGAAGATCGCATAGCAGACCAGCAACACGATGGAGCCTTCCATCGAGCGCGCCGTGCCTCGATACATGCTGGCGCTGAAGCAGAAAGCCAGCGCGCTCAGGAGCGGCCGAAGCAGGAAGACCAGCACCTTCCCAGCCAAGCCGGTGTCGCCACGCTCCGAATATCCGGTCTCCGCCGCGACGAACGCGATGCCGCGGAGGCCGAGCATCGCCAGGATCAGAAGGACGACTGTCGGCAGTATTCCGATCCCGCCTTGCCAACTAGTCAAGAAGAGATACGCGGGCTCGGTGCTCAGTTCGGCGTCGGCCTTGGGGTGGCGCGCGATAGCCCCGACCAGCCAACCCAAGGCGACCATGGGCGTCATGGTCCACAGCAGCCCCGCGACGTAGCCGGCCGCGCTTGCCAAACGGGCTCCTTGCTCCCCAAGTTGAATCTTCATCGTTCCTCCGAGCCTTCGCCGGGCGACAGCGCCCAATGCAGGGATCGTCGGTCGAGCAACAAGTTCCGCGGGCGAGCCAGGAGCGGGCGCCCTTCGAGCCGCAGTTCGGTCCGGCGGTAGGCAGGGGGCATCGAACAGGCTTGCACCCGGTCCTGGGCGCGCTAGGTTCTCAGAGCGGCGGCGGAAGTCGTCGCATGCACTTCAACTAAAACAACCCCCGCCGAAGCGGGGATCGTCACAAGGAGGAAAGGCGACCTCGCGGCAGCTTCACTTGCACACGGTTCGAATGCGGTTTACAGACCGTCTCCGAGTCGTGCCGGTTCCACGAAACACCTGCTCTCAAAACGTCCGAGCGGACCAATTGAGAGTAGCGCTGGAATGCTTTTGCGCAAGCGCTGCGCCGCGAGAAGACCGTCGAGCCGCCGGACGGCGATCTACACGGGAGACACCATGCAGCACACCCACGATCTACTCGAAATCATTGAAACGCTCATCGACGCATGGCTGACCATGCATCACTGCCCGACCTGCTTTTTCAAGATCGCGCACGCGGCGATCGCGCTTGTTCAAACGCTTATGACTTGAACGCCTCAACCGCCGCATTGCATCGCCGAGCCGCGTAAGCGGAATGATCAAATTGATCACGGGAGCCGCCTCCGGGCGGCTTTCTCATGCATGGCTGCGGCGACGGTGGCGATGCCCTCGGACCCGGATCGCGTCGTCCGCGCGTTCGTGCGCGCCTTGTGTCGCGCGGGCGGCGCTCCGCCACGCGTCGACAGCACATGCATGGTGGCAGCCACGCAATGGCACTGACCGAAAACGCTGGCGGGAGCCCGCGATCAAAGTGGGAGAAGGGGAAAGCACGCCATAACGGTTTAGGGCCGGCTCGCAAGCGACCAAACCGCGCGCTCGATTTATTTTTGCGCATGCGCTTGGACCGCTATTGACATCGCATTCGGACCTTGAGAAACGAATAGGGCATCTGATAGCGGATCAGATTTCAATCGACAGGAGGGTCCATGCAGCATCCCCAACATCGCGATTCGAAAGCCGGCGCGCCTGGCTCGGCGGACGAAGACGACTTCGACAGCTGGCCGCTTTCCGAACCCTCGGCGGCGAGTCCATTCAAGTTCGATTCCACCCCCGCCATCGTGGACGCGGCGATCGCCAAGGCGCGGGCTCAACCCGCCTCCGAGCGCTCATTTTCGGCCCACGAACAAACTTCCGAGCCCACCCCACAGCCGATGTCGGAGCGGGCCGCGAAATGGCCCGGCTACTACCCCGAATTCGCCATCCGCAGCGCGTTGTTCGGGTGCGCTCGAACGGGAGCGGCCGCGGCGACCCCTGCGCGGTCGATCAAGATCGCGGGACGAAGCGGCGAGACGGTGACGCTGTCGACCTCCGGGCCGATGCTGACCATGGCGGACAAGGACGTCTGGGAGATCGCCCTCGACATCGCGCGCGAACGCGAGGCGCCCTTCGGCCGGACGTTCGAGGCTCCCTTGGCGGAGTTCGCCAGACGCATGGGGCGGCGCTCGGCGAGCGGGCCCGCGGGCGCGAAGATCCGCGCCAGCCTCGAGCGGCTTGCCGCCTGTTCCGTCGACTTGGTGGACGGCTCGGCGATGGCTTCGGGCCGCATGCTCGCCAGCGTGGACGCATCCGGCCCCGCCCTGCGCATCGAGCTCGACCCGGGCTTGGTCGAGCCCGCCCTGTGCTCGACCAAGCTGTTCAAGATCGATTCCGCGCGGCGCCGTTCGCTGAGCAAGTCTTCGCTCGCGAGATGGCTGCACGACTTCCTGTCCACCCACCAAACGGCGCAGGCGGTCGATCTCGCCTACCTGCGCGAAATGTGCGGACACGGCGGGAGCCGCTCGGAATTTCCCGCGGCCCTGCGCTTGGCGCTCTCCGAAATCCAGGCGCTCGGGGACGGGCCGGAGACGAGGCCGCTCGCGAAAAGCTGTCCGATCGACCCAGCCACCAGGTCGAGCGCGGAATGGACCCTGATCTGCGAGCCTGGATTGGACAAGCCGAAGTTCAAAATGCCAGCCAGTTCGGCGACGCGCCGCGCGGCGCTGTGAGCCGGCGCGTCGCCAAGGCTGCCACGTCGTCGAGCCCGACGACCACGTCGCCGAAGCCGACGATCACGTCGTCGAAGCCGATCGCCACGTCGTCCAAGCCGACGATCGCGTCGTCGAAGGCGATGTGGAACGCGACCCCCAAGCCCGCCAAGGGCCGAGCCGATCCGCAAAAGGCTGGTTTGCGCGCAATGGCCACGTCGCCCAAGCGGACGACCTCGTCGCGGAAGCCGAAGATGACGGCCGAGGCACGTCGCCCAAGCCGACGAACCACGTCGTCGAAGCCCAAGCTGGGCCCGCGTCTATAGATTTATGGATAGAAGAAGAACTCATAGATGCGGCCGAGCCGCCGGACGTCCCCGATGCGGGGCCGCGGCTAGGCCTTCGTCGGCAGCGACAACCGTGTCGGTTGCGCTGGGCGCGCTCAGCGCGCCCGTCCTTTTGGAATCCTCAAACGCCGCGGCCCGGGCAACAGCCCGCGCCGGCCGGGCTCCGATGCGTCGTCTCGCGATCAGCCCGCGACGGGCGCCTCTTCGACGTTTGACTCGCGCATGGTTGGGCGCTTAGCTGGATGGCTCGCAAGAAAGCCTCCGAACCGCGCATGCAAGACAACGATCGAGCCGCCCTTTCCAACGCGTTCTTCAACGGCGACGAAGCCGCCATCCGCGCGGCGCTCGCCGCCGGGGCCGACCCGAACGCGGCGGACCCGGACGGAGAGCTCGCGATCGTCCACGCCTCGAAGCGAGCGGACACGGAGCGGGTCGCGCTCCTGCAGCTGCTGGGCGCCGATCCGAACGCCGCGGACGAGAGAGGCTGGAGCGCGATCGCCATCGCGGCGCAAACGGACGAGCCCGACATGCTCTGGACGATGCTGCGAGGCGGAGCGCGCCCCGACGGCGACGGGACGCTCATAGGAACGCCAATCTTCTTGGCCTCGTTCGAAGGCCTGGACGACAACCTGCGCCTGTTGATGGGCGCGGGGGCCGACTTGACGGCCGTCGATCGGGACAGCGGCCGCACGGCGTTGATGCTCGCGATCCAAAACGGAAACGACCGGTGCGCCAAGCTGCTCGTGGATGCAGGTTGCCCGATCCTCGCCGTCGATCGGTCGGGCTCGGCCGCGATAGACCACGCTCGGGCCGAAGAACGCGCCGACGTCCTCGAATGGTTGGAGCCGATCGTCGCGGCGCATCAGGAGCGGGCCGCGCTCGAACTGGCATCCGCGGCCGGTTCCGCGCCGTCGCAGACATCGCGCCTGTGACCAGGGACGCGGCGCGGCGTCGTCGAAATCCAATGCCCGCAGCGAGGCATCGCCGAGAGGCTCACCGCGACGGTTCGCAAGCTCGGTCGTAGTCGGCGACCCATTCCTTGTGCTCGGCCTCGGCCGATCGGCGCAGCTCGAGGGAGAGCATGTAGTCAATATGCGGCCGCAGCCACGAGCGCTTGCGATGGCGTCTTGTGGAAGCAACGTCTATGAGCGCCGTCGGCGCGAGCATTCGAGGCTCGGTCCGCCGATCGGCGGACCTGGCCAGCGCGCTTGAAACGGTGGAAGATGTCCCGAGGAGGCGTGATGAGCGTGGAATCGAGCAAGCCCGAGGTGGAAGTTGGCGACGGCACAGTCAATCCTGTCCCTGCGACGCAAGCGGTCCAAGAGGCTGCCTCGATCCTTGATTCAATCTCGGCGTGGCCTTCGCACAGCTTTGGTCGCTATGTGCTGCGTGTGGTGCCGGGCGACGGCATCTTCACGCATTGGAGGGCAAAAAAGTCCAGTGCTCGCGGACGCACGATGGATTTGGACACAGCTGAGGACTTTCGCGTCGCCGTGGGCGAAGACATCTTCGCCACCGGCGTCGGCAATCAATTGATGAATGCGACGGGACTTCCCGCAAGCGTCATTGCGGTGCAGCTCTTGGCCCACGAACTGTTCCACCTGACGGAGCTTGATCGGATGTCCGCAGCAGGGGTCGAATACGGGCAGCAGTATTCGGGATTCGCGCAAGGCGCGTCCGCCGATTTCGAAGCAAGGTGGCGCTCCGCCGCCGTCAGCTTGGCCAACCACTACAAGATGACCCGCAAAAAATCAAAGAGCGCAGCTCCGGTTCGCCGTCACACGCTGGCGGCGTGGAGAGCGGCGGACATCGCATCGGAGGCTTGCGCGGACCTCCAATCGCTGCAGTTGATGCGCAGGGCGAACCTCGCGCCTCAGGCCGGGGTCATTCAGCCGGCCTTGACCGCCCTGCGCGTGGCCCAGGAGGCGCAAGCGTTGTTGCTTCTGCCAGATGCTCAAGGTCAGCTCGAAGCGCCGCCGTATCAAATTGGAAATGCGTTGGCGGCGCTGGCTCCTCAACTCGCAGTCTCCAACGATCTCATGCAAGCGCGCTCACTGACTTGGGCCATGTCGATGCAGGTGGCACTGACCGACATCTACCTTCCCCAAGCAGAGCGCGACCTGATCGCGGCAGCCGCGCCGCCGCTCGTGGCGGCAAGCCCGTCCGCATGGGACAAACTCAAGCGGGCAATCGGCGGAGGGCCGTCATAGGCGGACCCGGACGTCGATCGGGTCGGCCCATTCATGCGTCCAAGTCGAGAACCTAAGCCAAAGGTCGCCGCGGTCCGCCGTGGGACGCAAGTCGAGAGCCGGCGAAACGGGATAGGACACCACTCGGCCTTGGCGGCTTGCATGGAGGGTGTCTCCGAGCCAAACCCACGCGTCGGGCGGCTCGGAAAATTCGGCCCCGCTCGCATCACCACGCGTCCGCCGGCCACCTCGACCGCTTCGGAAAGCGTCGGGCCGATCTCATTGCCAGCTTCGTCGAGCCCGTAGGGAAAGTCCATGGCCGCGAGAGTCGTCGGCTCCCTTCTGCGGCGCCACCCGGGCAGGTTCGAGCAGTCGCGCGGATCCCTGCCCAGCTGCATCCCTCCGAAAGTCTTTCCCGAAGCCGCCAGCTGGCGCAGCACACAGATCCTATCCAAATGCTCGATGGGCAAACCGGTTTTCCAAACCCCTTCGGGTCGGCGCACATAGAGCCATTTCTTATCGGACGCCCAGAGGTATTCGTCGCGTCCGGGGAGGTCGGGAAGCAATATCTCGACACAGGAGAATTCGCCGCCCAACCCCTCGATCTCTCGCAGTCGCAAGTCGGAACGAACCTCGACGGCTTTCGCGATCTCGTCGCAGAAAGAGCTCGTCGGCCCGAAGAGCGCCGTCCAGCGTCCGATCGCCGCCACCTTCGCCGATGCCTTCATGAGCGCCCCTCCCGCGGAAGTTCTCGCGCATCGGAAGGCGCAAAGCAACTCTTCGCGGCGCGGCGGTCTTCGAGCCGGAGCGCAGAGTTGGCGGACAAGCTCCGCCGAGAACGGGCGTCGAAAGCGATGGTTTCACGAAGAGAAAGTCGCGCCGCGCTCGTATTCGGCGACCCATTCCTTATGCTCCGATGTCGCTGATCGACGCAGTTCCAGGGAGAGCATGTAGTCGGACACGCGCTCGGCGGCCTTGGCCGCGGTGAAGATGGCCATGGGGTCGCGTTCAAGCACCTTGACCCAGGCGTTCAGGTAGGAAGCGTGTCCGATGCCGTTCGCGTGGGTGCCTTGGATGCCGGCTTCCGCGCACGCGATGGCCGATGCGAGCTCCGCGGTCAGCTCCTCCATCGCGTAGGCCTCGTCGCCCCACCTCTTCGCGTAGGCCTCGGCCCGGTCGAGCCGGCTGGGGTGCATGGTGCTGTGGGCGCACTCGTGCAGCGCGGTGGCCCAGTAGTCGTATCGGCTGTGGAACAGCTCCTTGGGCGGGAGCCTCACCACGTCCGACTGCGGCGAGTAGAACGCCTGCATGCCCTGGTGCTCGAACTTCAAGCCGGTGTCCGACTTGAACGACTCCACGATGGCCTCGGCGCGCCGCGCCGGCTCGAACTCCCGCGCCTCGCGCGGTGCCGGCTGCGGCATGCCTTCGATCTGCGACGCGTTGAAAACGTAGTATCGGCGCAGCGCGAAGCGCTTCGAGGAGGCGTCCGAAACCGAAGCGTCCAAGGCCCCGTCGCCCGGGCCGCGCGCGTCCGCCGGCTCGTTCGCGCCAACCTCGACGAGCTTGACGATCATCGTGCCACGCTCTCCCGATCGCACTTGCCACCCGCGCTCGGCCGCTTGTCGATACGTTGCCCACTCGTTCGAAGGGCGTCCCGACAGCGACAGCAGGATCCGGTTGATCCCCTTGTAGCCGTTGCCCGTCGCCGAGTTGACGGGGCACAGCGCGGCCCCGTCCCACGGGCGCCGCCATGGCTCGTCGCACGCCTTCATCGCGTCGATGATCCTGCGCGCCACCTCCGACTTCACGTCGATCCGCGGACTCCCCTCCGCATCGACCTCAACCCTCGCTCCCATCGTCCTTCTCCTTTGAATGTGGAGGCGCCTGGCGGCGTGGGCCGCCAGGCGCCTCGGCCCTTCGCTCACTCCCCGTCGCCGCCCTCCAATGGGCGCGGACGTCCGAACTTCCAACGCGGACGCTCGAACGGCGGACGCGTTTGGGAGTCAGCGTCGGCGCGCCGAGCCCTCTCCCTCAACGCCACCAAGCGCTGGCGGCAGATTCGGAGGCCCTCCTGGACTTCGGCCTCGGCGGTGTCGGACTTCTCCGGCTCGCCGCCCCGCGCCCGCGTCTCGCCCTCGGCTCGCTCGGCATCGGCCGCCTCGGCTTCCTCGTCGAGGGCGATGCTCGCGGACAGGATCGCGCGCAGCTCCTCGTCGAGCGACTGCTCGATGATGCCGAGCGCCTCCGCGCACGACGCCCACAGGAAGCGGCGCCGCTGGTTCGACGCGGCGATGGCGTCGCGCAGGGCGCGCATGGCGACCGCGGTCGCTATGGACGCGCCGACCGTCCCTCGCGCCTCGCCGCCTTGCCCCTCCTCCGCCGCAAGCGCCTCGGACTCGTCGAGCTGCTCGGCCAAGCCGACGCGTCGCGCCGCCTCGTCGATCGCCCTCGCGTCCGCGACCCGCTGCGCGCGCGCCCGCCTCAACTGCTCCGCAAACTTGTTTCTTTGCATGTGCTACCTCCCGGTTCGCCGACCCATTCGGCTCACTTGCATGTGCCGGCGTGAGACCCTTCCTCTCCATCGAGATTGCCAGGGCCGACGGGCGGCGCGGGCCGAGGCTGCGGCTCGGCGTCGCCCTCGTCTTCGCGCGCGTCGCCAAGCCCTCGCATCAACTGCTCGATCAGCAGCGGATCGATGGCGGGCTCGGAGGACGATGCGGCGCCGCCCGCCGCCGGGCTGGGCGCCAGTTCGATCTCGTCGAGCGCGTCGCCGCCCTCGTCTGCCGCGACGCCTTCCGCAAGCGCGGCGTCGGGAGCGGCCGGGTCGGCGTCGCGGCCTCCCGGCGGCGCCTCGGGCGCCATGTCCAAGATGTCCGCCGCGGGCATGGGCGCGAACGGCGCCGAGCCGGAGGTCCAGCGCGCCATGGCCTGCTGGGGGCGCGCCCTGCGCCTCGGGTGCATCGGCCACGTCAGCTCGTAGGCCTCGCCCCCGTGGATCAGCGCGCACACCACGCCCTTGCGGTCGGCCGTCGCGCCGAGCCTCGACCCGAGCTCGGAGGGCTTGTAAATGGGCGACTCCTCGCGCGCGTGGGAGACGGTCGTCGACCCCTTCGATCCGGATTGGAAGGTCGTCGACCTGACCTCGCGCTCGACCAAGCGCGTTCCGAGCATCTTCGCCACGGCGTCGGCCGTCTCGCCCTGCTGGATCTGCGCGACGACGATCGTCCCGCACATCGACCCCATCGCGCGCGCGAACTTGTCGCCGTGGACCTCCTCCACCTGCGCGAAGTCCTGGAACGCGAGGACGCATCGGCAATTGCGGGAGCGGCCCATGGATAGGATGGACCGGATGGGCACCTTGGAGAGCTGGGGGAACTCGTCGGCGACTATCCAAAGCTTGCGGCGCGGATCCTCCTCCCCCTCCGCGCTCGCGACGATCGACGAGACCGCCTCGAACACGCCGCGGACGTAGCAGCGGGAGAGCTCCGAATACGACTCGTGGCCCTGCAGGACGATGCCGCGGCGCTTGGATCCGCCCTTGGCCCACTCGACGAAGCTGATCCGGCGCTCGGGCGGATGCGCGCCCCAGGCGCGCGCCAAGTCGAACACAGGCGCGCAGAAGCTCGCGAGGTTGATCAGGATGCCCTGGGTCGTCACCGAGGCCTTCTCGACCGCCCGCAGCGCCTCGGGATGGCTCTCGGCGATGATCGCGCAGAGCTCGGGCAGGGGAGCCGCCAGAAGCGACGCGAGCTCGGCCCAGCCCCAATCGTCCCCGCGGCCGCCCTTGAGCCGCAGCAGGAGCCCCACGACGATCTGGCGCGCGGCGTTGGACCACATCGGATCGTTGCCGCCGCCGACGACCAAGGCCTCGGCGAACTTGCGCGCGTCCCCGATGCCGCGCACGTCGCGGGCGATGTCCCAGGCGAGCGAGCGCGCGTCCCACGGAGCCAGGATCCAGAGCTGCGGCCACTGCGCGGTGAACTCGCCCTTGGGATCGAACAGGAGGATCTGCTCCTTCGCGCGGACGATCTTGTCGATCAATGGCTTCAAGAAAGTCGATTTTCCCGAGCCCGTCCCTCCAACCACCAGCACCTGGCGCGTCCACTCGGTCGACGGAAAGGGGATGCCCGGCGCGATCTCATGGTCCGGAAAAGCCTTCGACGCCGCGGCGAGCCGGGCGGCGAGCTTCGCCTTCGCGCGGCGCCCCTCCCAGCGCCTCGAGCCCCGCAGGTGGGTCGGCTCTTTCGACGGGCGCATGAACGGCCGCCACAGCAGAGGCGCCGGAGCGAGCCCGGCCAGCGCGCCGAGCGCCTCGCGCCAACGCAGCGCGAACAGCTCGGCTCCCGGGAGGGCCGCCACCGCCCGCGCGTAGTCGGAGCGCGACTGATGGAAAAGGCCCGGGAACGGCAGGGCCAAGCCCTCGCGCGCCCAGGCGGCCAAGTGGTCGGCCAGCGGCCCCGGCGGCGCGGGCAGCCAAGGGAACGGCCGCCATGCGGCGTCGAGCGCGAAGAGCGCGGCGGCGGCGCCGGCGCACACGCTCGCGCCGAGCCAGCCCATCGGATTGGGCCGCGGGTCGCATGCCCCGGCCCCCGCCCCCGCATCGATGCTCGATCCCGCGTCTCCCATGCCGCCCCCCCCAAGTCGTTCTCCGCCAGCCGAGATGTGCCGGCGTCGGGGTGGCCTTCGCCGCGCCGCGCGTCGCGCCGCGCGGGCGTCGACGGAGAGGCCGACGGGCGGACGCGCGCGCGGGCCGCCCGTCGGCGCGACGCCATCCCGACGGCTCGAGGGCACGACTCGCGAGGACATAGGGATAGGACGAGGGACTCGGGGCGCCGCCAAGCGGAGCGAGGGGCCGTCGACGCGCGCAGCCGACGGGCGCCCTTGCGGGGGCGGCCGGCCAGCGCTTACATGACTCCCGGATGGCTGCCCGGGCGGATCCCCCAAAGGAAGCCACAAGATGACGATCTACGCGACGCGCGAACAAACCATGCAAGCCATACGAGACCTGACCGAAGCCGAGATGACGATGCTGGCGTGGGGCGCCGCCAAGAGGCTGGCCGGCACGGAGTTCACCGAGCCCCACGACTTGATCAGCGAGGCGATCTCGCGGCTGCTGAGGCCCTCGGCGCCGGGCGCGGAGGCGCTCGACCCGTCCGCCCCCGAGCAGGGATCGAGTTCGGAGGGCAAGCCTCGGCGCTGGCCGCTGCACATGCGCTTCGGGCCTTGCCTGCAGCTGGTCATGCGCAGCATCGTCTGCGCCTCCCGCAGGCGCCTTCGCAACCTGCCCGGATCGCATGCCGACATCGACATCGAGGTCGGATCGGGCATCCTGGATCAGGAGGAGACGCCCTTGGCGCAGGTGAGGCACGAGCGGCTGCGGGCTCCCTCGGCGGAGGACGAGGCCGCCGAGCGCGAGAGGTCGCGCTTGGCGATGCTCGCCGCCGAGCAAGCCCGCGACTCGCTCAAGGGCGACTTGGACGCCCAACGCGTGATCGACGGCATGGTCGCAGGCCTCGAGCCCGTCGAAGCCTGCATGGAGTTCGGCATCCTGCCCGAGCTCTACGAGCCCGCCCGCAAGCGCGCGGCCAGGGCCCTTCGAAGGCGCGCCTTCGTCCTGTTCGACGGGGACAGGGCCATCGTCGGCCGGCGCGCGCGGGAGGGCCGCCATGCCTGACGGCCGCACGCGCCGTTCGGATCAAAGGCGGCGCCCTTCGCGGGGCGCCGCCTTTGCCGTTCCTCCAAGCGCGCGCCCGCAGGCTACGGGCGACGGCTCGTTGGCGATCCACGAGGGCCTGCTCGGCTCCACGCTCGCCCAAGCGCGGGCGTCGCTCGAGCGCGAGGGCATCGATCCGGCGGCGCAAGGACGCGCCGTGAGGGAGTCGGCCGAGGAGCGATGGGCCGCGCTCGGCGCGGGGAGCGCTCGGGGGGATCCGGATCCGATGGACAGGCCGGCGCGAGCTCAGGATCTTGGCGACTTCGGCGCCTTTTGGGCGCCGCTCTCCAACGACGCCCCGCCTTGGGCGGCGCTGGACGCCCGTCGCGGCTCCGCGGGGCTCGCGTGGGCTCGAGTCTCCGGCCCGAGGATCTCGGAGTTCGGACTCGCCGCGGGCGACGCGGCCATGATCGACACGAAGCGCGATCCCGAGCCTGGGGACGCCGTCCTCATCTGGACGGGCGACGACCGCCGCGCGATCGTGAGGCTGCGCGCGCGCCGCGCCAGCTCGCGCTTGGACGCGACGCTTCTCGGCCCCGACGACGTCGACGACCTCTCCGCGACGCGCGTGGTCGGAGTCGTCGTCCGCGCCCCTCGATAGGCGGCCGGGAGCCCGCCTCTCCGGCTCACTGCGCGGCCTTCCGCGGCCGCGAGCGTCCGACGATGCCAAGCTTGGCCCTCGCCTCCTCGACGATCTGCGCCGTGGTCTTCGGAGGCTCGCTGGCCGCGGGGACGCCGCGGCGCCCGATCGGCCGCCAGTTGGGCAGCGGCGGCCCGGCCACCGGATCGATCGGCGCGCCAGAGCAATACCAATCGACCAGGTCGTCGAGCGAGATCAACGGCCGCTCGTTCACGAGCCGGTAGGGGATGAAGAAGCTCCCGGCGCGGATGTAGCCGTAGAGGGTCGACGGGGCGAGCCCCACGATCCGCGCGAGCTTGGGCACGTCGACGAACGCCGCCTCGATCTTGAACTCGCGGACCATCATCGCCCGAGCCCTTTCCCTGCGGGCCTCCGTCTTTCGATCCGCCTCCGCTCGATCCGCGCCTCCGTCTCCTTCGCGGTCCTCGCCCGTCTCGGTGGCCTGCGCCCCTTCGATCCACTTCTCTTCCATCATCGTCTCGCTCCTTTTGCGGCGACCGCCGCCGCTATGGAGATGTGCTGGCGTCGCGGGCCATTTCGCCATCGAAGATGGCCCGGCGGGACGGGCGGCGCAGGAGGCGTGGGGTTGGAAACTCGCGGCGACTCTGAGCGACTTGGTCGGCGGAGCGCCGTCGCGGCCGGCGTCGTTGAGGCGACCGAGCGCGCTTCATACGAAAGCGCTCGCCACGGCTCCTACCGCTCGTCGGAAATAAGGGCCTCCCCGCACGCAAATTCCCGCGCGCGGATGGTCTATCCGGCCAGGTTTTGAGCGCGCCAAGCGCGTCAAAAGACCCACAAATAGCCAAAACGTGGCTCACAACGTGAAGTTGCGCAGACCCATTTCATCGAATCAATACTTTCGTCAATACCCCGGCGGCCGCCCTGGCCGACAGCAATCCTGCACATCTATCAAGCCGCGCCCCCTTTTTCCCCTAGCAACCTGTCGAAATTGTGCATAGGTTGGTTTGGTGCCCCGCAAATTGACGCGCAAAAGCTGGCTCGCGCCGATCGTCGGCAAGACGGCGGACTTCCTTGACACGGGAGCACATCGAAAACCAACAACCAAAGGAGAAATCAATGGGAATTCGAGTAAACGAACTCGCCAATGGCGGCCGAAGCTTCACCGTGGATCTGCGATATAGGGGCATGGACGACTTCCGCGAGACTTACACCACGTTTGAAGAAGCGCTCAAAGAAGAAAGCGAAGTGAAGCCGAAGATGCGCGAGCAGGCGAGACTGCTGCGCGCGTCGAAATTTCCGAAGTCGAAAATCCAGAGCGCCATGGAAACCTTCATGGGAAGAAGGGTCGCCGACGTCATCGTCGACTACATCGATCGGAAGAAGGCCAATTCCTTGCTCAAACGAAACGGCAAGCAAGGCGAAGGATGGAACAGCCACAAGGACACCGTCGAAAATGCACTTGGGGAGTTGACGGTAGCGGAGATTTCGCCAGGCTGGGCCAAAGACTATGTCGCGCGGATGCGCGTCAAGGCGTCCATGCACGGCAGGCCCTACACCTACTCGACGATCGAAAAGCACTTCAAGCTCATCAACGCGGCGGTCGTCGACGAGGCTTGGAACAACAATTTGACTCCGCCAAGGCTCCCCTTCAACACTGAAAAGCTATTTCCAAAGAACTGGCGGCAGTCACGCAAGCGGACATTGCGGCCGCATGAGGAAGTGGAACTGAGGAAGGCGATAGCCAAGTTCGGTTCCCCCACTCAGCCGCATTGGGATCCGCTGCTCACGCTCGCCCTCGAAACGGGCGCGCGACTGCAGGAGCTCGTGCTGGCGCATTGGGACGAGTTCGACCTCGACGCCCGCGTATGGAGCATTCCCGAAGTCAATGTGAAGACGGACGCGGCTCGCGATGTCCCGCTCTCTCGCAAGGCCGTCGCAACCCTGCGTTCGCTCGCGTCCAACAAGAACCCGGGCTCGCCTCGCGTTCTTCATCTTCTGGGCACGCCCGGGCAGGTGTCCGATCAATTCCGCAGGTCGCTCGCGCCCAGCGCAGCCCTGACAAACTATCACTTTCACGATCATCGACACGAGGCGACGACGCGCATGCGCAATAGCAAGAAGTCGAAGTTGGACAGCGCCCATGTCGCGCGGATCCTCGGGCACAGCGAGGAAGTGATGCGCTCGACATACGACCATACGCCCGCCGCGGATCTCGTCGACCTGCTGCCGTCCTGAGCAAGAGCTGGGACAACATCGGCGGCCCTCAGAGAGGAGCCGCCGTCAACACCACAACAACAAAAAGGGGCAACCATGCGAAATCATTTCAACGACAAGAGGCGAGCAGCAGCCGCGAAGACAGCGGGCGCCGGCCGGTTGCGAAAGGCGCTGGACGACGCTCAGCTCGATCAATTGACCCAGGCGCTGGGAAAGCAAAGAGGAAGGCATGCGGAGGCGCTGCGAATCATGGTCGAAGTCATGCTCGCCAGTGGAGCGCGGGCGCACGAACTCGCCTACGCCAATTGGGAGAACTTCGACCCGAACACGGGCGCTTTGATGCCTGTCGACAGCCATTGCAGCCACCGTCCGGAAGCTGCGATGCCGCTCGCGGCTTGGCAAGCTTTGGCGAAGCTGCCGGAAGCTCCGAGCCGGGGCCGGCCGGTCTTTCCCGATCTTCCCGCGCTGCGCGTGGAGTTCAGTCGATGCGTCGGCGGACTGGACATCCCACGCAGCCCGCTGGGCGGCATCAGGACGGTGGCGCGGGCGCGCTTCGCGAAGGCGCAAGCCGCTCCCGCGGCCGCCCCGCCGTCGGAGATCGCGACGCTGCCGCCCTCGTGGCTCGACGCGCTGCGCGCGTCGCGCGTCGCGCCCGCCAGTCACGCGACGCATTGAACCGACGCGCGCAGCGGCGCCGAAGAACCCTCGGCCGCCTTCGGGCGGCCGATTCGTTTGGCTCTCGGCCACGGGCGCTCAGCCACCCGTCGCCTCGATGGCCAGGCGGCCATGCAGCCCGGCATATGTCCGTGGAGGAATCAGCCCATGGACATGCGTCGGCCACGCGGAATCCGAGCCGCGAAACCCACTCGGGGCGCGCACGACAGACCTGCGTCTGACTGCGTCCTGCTGCGGCTGAGGCCGGGGGACGCCGCGCGGTTGGACGCCGCGTGCCGCGCCGCGGGCTTCAACCGCTCGCGCTTCTGTCGCGAACGGATGATCGACCTGCTCGCCGCCATCGGCCCAAGGCTTGCCGCGATCGAAGAGGCGGGAGGAATCGAGGCGGTGCTGTCGCGAGGCCTCGCGGAAACGGCCGACGTCGCCGCGGAGTTCGACGCCCTCTTCGACGCCCACTGAGGAGCGCGCATGCTGTCGATCGCCAAGATCGGATCGGCTTCGAGCCAATCGGCCTCCACCGCGGGCTACGCGAACTACCTCGGCGCGGCGAAGCCGGCTCCCGACCACTCCGCCTATCTCGAATACGCGAGCGCGCGCGACATCGACGCTCCCGCCCCGTTCTGGGCGTGCAACGGCCCCGAGCTGTTGGGCCTCGGCGCGGCGACCGAGCCCGAGCACATCGAGCGGCTGGCCCGGGGCTTCCATCCGCTGACGGGCGAGCCTTTGGTCAAGGGGGCGGGAGACCGGCACGTGATGGGCTTGGACATGACGTTCTCGGCCCCGAAGGACTTCTCCGCGGTGTTCGCGGGGGCGGACGCGGCCACGCGCTCCGCTTTGGTCGAATGCCTGCAAGGCGCGGCCCGCGACGCCCTCGCCTACGCCGAGCAGGCGGCGGTGACGCGGCACGGGCACGCAGGCCTCGAGAAGCAGCTCGCGGAGGCCGCGGCGGCCTTCTGCGTGACTCACATGGCCAGCCGCGCGCTCCAGCCCCAACTGCACGTCCACGCCATGTTCTTGAACGTCGGAAAGCGGCGGGGCTCGGCCGAGTGGTCGGCGTTGGAGCACCGCCCGCAGTTCGACCGAAAGATGGCGACCGGCGCGCTCTTCCGCGTCGCCCTGGCCGACCGCGTCAGGGCGTTGGGCTTCGGAGTCGTCCCCGACGGCCCCTACTTCGCCATCGAGGGCATCGCCCAGGAGCAGCGAGACGCGCTCTCGTCGCGCAGCAAGGAGATCGACCAGCTCCTACGCGAGGCCGGGCTCGAAGGCGCGGGCGCGAAGGCCCGCCAGGCGGCGGCCTTGGCGACCCGCTCGCGCAAGGCCGAGCCCCCGTTGCCGGAGCTCTTGGAGAGCTTCGAGCGCCAGGCCGAGGCGCTGGGGATCACGCCCGAGGCGGTGGCGAAGATGCGGGCGGCGGGACGGCCGCAGCCAGAGTTCGCGATCGACCGCGACGCGCTGCTGAGCGACCTCGTCGCGGCCCAGTCCTGCGCCACGGGCCAGGAGGCCCTCGCGGCCATCTGCGAGCGCGCGATGGGGCGCTGGTCGGCCGCGGAGTGCCTGGCGGAGCTGGGGCGATTCATGGCCCATGAGAACGTCGTCCACTTGGGACGGACGGAGCTGCTCGGCGAGGTCTTCACGTCGAAGGCGACCTTGGAGATGGAGGCTGCCATCGGGCGGCGATTCGAGGCGGGCAAGGCCGACGCCTCGCACGCCGTCGGCCGGCCCACGATCGACCGGGAGTTCGACCGCTTGGAGTCCGAGCTCCGCGCCAAGCTCGGCGTCGAGGTGTCGCTTGACCAGCAGCGCGAGGCCGCGATCCGCATCGCGTGCGACCCCGGGTCGCAGGCCCTCCTGGTCGGCTGGGCTGGGACGGGGAAGACGACCCTGCTCAAAGCCACCGCCGCGGCCATGCGGGAGTCGGGCCTCGAAATCATGGGCTGCTGCCAGTCGGCGGCGGCGGCGCTGAACCTCGCGCGCGAGGCCGAAATCCCCTCGCGCACGATCGCGAGCCTGATGCTGTCGATCCGGGAGGGCCGCGCGCGCATCGGGCCGCGCAGCGTCGTCGTCCTCGACGAGGCCGGCATGGTGGGCTCGCGCGAGTTCGGCGCGCTGCAGGAGGCCGTCGCCGCGGCCGGCGGCAAGCTCGTCTGCGTCGGGGATCCCAAGCAGCTCCAGCCAGTCGAAGCCGGCGGCGTCTTCGCCTCGCTGGTCCGGATCCACGGCGCGGCCGAGATATCGGCCATCCAACGCCAGCGCACGGACTTCGAGCCGCTGTTGAAATGGCTCCAATCCCGCGAGGCGCGGGCCGGCGGCATCGACAAGGCGAAGGCACAGGCCCTGCGAGGCATGCCGGAGGAGGCGCGCATGTCCGCGCTCGAATCGCTTTGCGAGCGCGAGCCCAAGCTCGCGCGGGGCTTCCAGAGGTGGAGGTCGCGCTACGACTTCGAATGGATGCGCGAGGCCGTGGAGAAGCTCGCCACGGGGCGCGCCAAGGAGGCGTTGGAGATGATGGACGCCAAGGGGCGGGTCAAGCTGTCGCGCGGCCGGGAGGAGGCCCTCGACGAGCTGATATCGGCTTGGGCCGCCGACAAGACGCCGCTGCCTCGCAAGGCCATCGTCGCGGCCACGCGGGCCGACGTCGCGGAGCTCAACGCGCGGGCGCGGGCCGTCCTGGTCGAGCGCGGGATCGTGGACGACGCCAAGGGCATCGACGTCGAGATCGTCCACCGCGACGAGTCGAAGGCCATGCGGCGGTTCGCCCCCGGCGACCGCGTCGTCTTCACCAAGAACGACCGCAACCTCGGCGTCGCCAACGGCGTGACGGGGACGGCGACGGCCATCGAGGCCCGGCTCTTCGAGACGCTCTTGGTCGTCGATCTCGACGACGCCAACGCCCGCGGGGAGACGACCGTCCGCATCCCCGCCTCGTTCGGCCGGCTCGACCATGCCCTCTGCCTCACCAATCATAAAAGCCAGGGGCGCACCTACGACTCCGCCCACGTGATGGCGGGCATGCTCGATCGGGAGTGGGCCTACGTGGCGTGCAGCCGTTCTCGCTTCGCCACGACGCTCTACGCGGACGCCTCCTCGCTGGGCTTGGTGGATCTCGAGTCCCATCGCTCGTCGGCCCTCGCGCCGAAGTCGAGGGCGGCCGCGCTCGACGCGCTCGCGTCGCGCATGCGTCGCAGCCGCGCGAAGGGGACGACGCTCGACTACGACGACGCGCCCGACATCCAACCCGAGCCCCGACCATCGGGGAGCGATGTCAGGCGAGACGAGCCGCCCTTGGCCGCCCGCATGGCGTCGGCGGCCCGCCGCTTCATGTCCTCGCTCTCGGCAAAGCGCGCGCGGGCAAAGGAGCCACGGACTCCACGCGAGCCAGAGCGCGAACAAGAGCAGGAGCGCGCGCGCTGATATCGGCCCGCGATGCGGTCGGCAGGCACGACATCGGCCAACGGACAACCAACACCGGGAGGAGCATGGCGACGGAGACGACCAAGGCAGCGGATCGCGGAGCGATATCAGGCGTGCCCGTCGCCGACGACGCGTGGAGCAAGCCGGTGGTGTCGATCCGCCTCTCGACCAGGCGCAAGGCTCAGCTCGCGCGCCTGGCCGCGGGCCTTCCTGCCGGCTCGCCGCCATCGGCCGCGATCGACGCCGCGATCGAGCGCGCTCTCGCGTCGCCTGCGACCCTGCCGGAACCGCTGGCCGATCGGCTCGAAGAGTTGGAGGACGCCTTCGAGGCCGCCGCGCGCGATATCAAAGCCCATGCGCAGCGCCGCGAATCCGACGCGGCCGAAGCCGCCCGGTCGTCGAAGGCGATCCTCGCGCTGATATCGGCCGCCGGAGGAACGGGCGAAGACGCCGCCGACCTTGACGGCGGACCCGAAGCGCTTGGATCGTGGCTCGATCGTCAGCTCGGCGAGCTTTGCGTGGTCGCCAAGGAATCGGCCATCGCGCGTGCGCAGTGGATCGGCGCGCGGCGCGCGGGAGACGGCCGCGCATGCATTGATTTCAGCGCCACTGTCGCCGCCGTCGACGGCCGCTCGTTGGTCGCGAGCGCATCTCGCCCCTGCCCCGTCCAAACCGACCCCATCGACATCGACGGGGATCTGTTCCGAACGATCGCGATGCACGCCGCTCGGCCCATGTTCGTCGCGCTCCAACGCTCGGGGCTTGCCTGGCGAGCCACCCTGTTCGCGTCGGACGCCGACGGCTCGCTCGCGGCCAAACTGGGATCGCTGCCGCTCGAATGAGGATTTCCCCCTGCATCCGTCCGTATGACGAAAGTCATACGGATGGTGCGTTCAGGTGTATACGAGAAGACTTCAAGCCCAGACGAGCCGCAATCCGCGATGGCCGTCGAGCGCCGACGTTTTCTGATCGAAGCTCATTTTTTGGAGTCCAACGCCTTCGAGCTCGAGGGGTTTCCGAGCTCGAGAGGCCGCCTCTGTTGCCCTGGCCGCCAAGTCAGAGCCTCATCAGAGACGCTGCCGCATGGATCCAGCGATCGCCAAAATGGGCGGCCCTCCGACGTCATGGGGCTTTCGAGAACGGTCTTCGACTTCGCAAACTTCGCGGAGTCTTTGCGCGCAAGTCCTTGTCTCGCGCAGCTGAAAGTCAGAAAGAACCTTTGGGCCTGCTCTGGCTGATATAGAAATCCAACGCCTTCCCAATCCTGGGTGTCATATCAGATGTGCAGTAGAAGTCGATGGAATGCATCCTCTCGACATTGTGAAAGTCGCCATGAGGAACCATCGCAACGCAGTCCCCCACGTCGCATGTGAGCCTCAGGAGGCCGCCATCGCCGCTACTTTGCTCGACCTGTCTGATGTTGGACAACGAGAAGCCGTAGCGAAGGCGATAGCCCGGCTCGTCGTCGGTCGTGAACCAGAGCTCGTCCTTTCCGCCCGTTCCAGTCGTCGAGGTAGAGTCCTGTAGCCACCCCACGTCTCGAACAGATTGGCCGCGTCGATAAACATCGCAATGCTTCAAGTTTTCGATGAATTGAACCGCCTCTTGCATCGTTGGCTCGGCTGCGACCCCTCCGCAGACCCCCATCAGCCCTGCAAATAAGACATTTCGAAGCGCTTTTCGATCACCCATCGCCGTCCCCTTCCAAGCGCGGCTTTCGGCTGCGCAATAAGCTAGTGGCAAACAGATATCAGACCGATCCGAAGCTCAGTTCGGAACAATGCGGCGGGCGGAGGCGCGCATCTCCTCAATGCCGTCCAACATCTCTTTCGTCGGCGGCTTTTTGAACTTTTTGGCATACCAATCGGTGTCGCGCTCCTTGGCCGCAATCGCGTCGAGAAAGTCAGCGTATCTCCGAGAGCTCGCTGGGTGATCGCTTTGCGCCTCGCCGGCAAGATCATTGACTCCAATCATTGAATAGAGCACCAAGACCGGAAACGCGGGAAGCGGATTGACACCAATGTCAAAAGCCCACTGCACGGACTGCGCGTCCGCCGCGGCCTCAATCTTTCGGCTCGCTTCGGCACTGGCCACGGGAGAGCCAACGTGCCCAAGAACGTGATGCGCGATCTCGTGGCCGATGACATATTCCATGATGCAGTTCATCTCGGAGGAGACGTAACGCAAGACGTCCGGCTTGTTGATGTCCGCAGCAGTCATCGCGTGGCAGGAGTCTTGGTGCTGGGGAAAGAACGCGCCAAAACTTGGAAGGCCGACAAGTGGCTCTCCGCGGTTGGCGCGCGCGTTGTTGTCGAGTATTCCCCGCGCAATCTCCTGAATGAATCCTTCGAAGCACTGAGGGGCCCCATGGTCCATGCTAGCGGCGTATCCGACAGAGAGTTCATAGGCGACCCGTATGTATCCCAGCGTCACCCCGACCTTTCGCACTCCGCCCTCTCGCAAGGCGAACGCATTGAGCCCGTAAGACGGGAAAACGACAAACTGGATATCGTTCAACACGCTCTGGTCGGCGTCGGAAATATGCGGCCGAAGCTGGTCACGATAGTTGTTGGCCACTACCATGTAGCTGTGAGCCATCGGATCCTCCGCTTGCGCTCGCGCCTGGCATGCGGTCAGAACCAGCAAGCAGGTCAGTGCGACCCAAACCAGAGCGTGTCGCGCTTTCATGGCTGAATGGGTTGATGCATGACCTTGTCGCGGAGCATCACTGAACCTCCTCTGACAGCTCCTTGAGGACCGCATCCATGGCTTTGCGTGTGGTTGGATCTGCTCGCGCTTGAACGCATGTCGGCGTCATGGGCGAGCGACCACAAGTCACGCTGTTGTCGTAGGTCCCCGGGCCGAATTTAGATTCGATGTAGGCACGCTGGTAGAGCGTGAGGAACCGAGACGCCGCCATGAACTTGTCAAATTGCCTGCTTTCAAGCGATGCGGCGCCTGAGCTGGAAGCAACTTGTCGAAGATTTATCAGCGTATTCACCGCGTGAAAGGCATTGATAGATGAATCGGAGCCTGCCGGAGTCAGCATCACCACGTCTATTTCTCGCGACCAGGCCGGGGTGGAGGAAGCCATTGCCACCGACGGCGTTGCGGAGGATGACGCCTTCGAGGCATCCACGGCGGAGACGACGTCTTTGATTGACAACTCAACCCGCGTTTGCATCGCGTATCCCAATACCAAGCAACCAAAGGCCGCAAAGAAGATACCGGGCGCCACGCCTTCCGCTTTGAACCGAATGCCAGCCGCCTTGCCTTCCACCGTCTTGACTGACAAAGACTCTCGCGCCACCAAAAAGAAGAGTCGATAGCCCAGCCATAGACATAGGAAGCCACCCAGGACGATGAGCACTCGTTCAAGCGCTCGTCCGGCTATCAGCATCGCGAGCGGATCGCTCACAATGGGCGACACGCTTTCACGCTGCGCTCGGCCGGCCACTCGCCAGAGGGGCTGCAAGGCGAAGCGACGCCCAAGGGATCAGTTAGCATCAATTTCTCCTTCCCGATGACCGCTTTCAGCGTGACCGCTCGGAGCACGCCACGCAACCCCCTAGAACGCGGACGCCTCCCATCGCAGCAGCTCCATTCACCCAATCGTGCGCGGTGACTCAGCAATCCGATGGTCCCTCACACCCAACCTCCGAAGGCGACCCATGGACTCCTCAGATGCCGCATCGCAGAACCCGCGGCTCTATTCCTACGTCGTGCGCACCGACGACGGAGCCGCTCCCAATCCATTTGGTGGAATTTGCACCCTGGCGATCTGCAAGCCCAAGATCCGGAGCACGGCGCGGGTGGGCGACTGGGTCGCTGGCGTCGGATCAAAGAATGCCCGAGGCGGCAACCTCACCGGACATCTGGTCTATGCGATGCAAATCAGCGACGTCATGTCGCTCGCCGAGTATGACCGCCGAGCTCCAGCCGAATGGCCCCACCGCATCCCTGACATGGGCAGCAAGGAACTGGCGCGGCGGCTCGGTGACTGCATCTATGATTTTTCTGATGGCGAGCCCAAGCAACGCCGCGGCGTTCACGGAGAGATCAACGTCCCCGTCGATCTTGGCGGCATGAACGCTCTCGTGTCGCGAGAGCGCTTCTTTTACTTTGGACGCGAGGCGATCGCGTTGCCAGAGCACCTCGCCGGCATCTGTCCCCCGCGCCAAGGCCACCGCAGCTTTGCCAACGAGGGGAAGCTCGGACCGTTCGTCGAGTGGCTCGAATCGCTCGGCCTCGCTCCCGGGCAACTCCACGGTTGGCCCGACGTGACATTGAAGTGGGACGAATTCAAAGCCTGTGGTGGATGTATTCCTCGGTCAGAAGGCCATGGAGGCGAATGCTGATCAACGCAAGCAAGCCAGGATGAAGCTTGCCCATTCGCAGTGCGGTTCGCAACGCTTGGGCGTCGGGTTTAAGCTGGCGACCCAGGAGTTGAGCGATCCGTCCCGCGACGGATGCGTCGCTCGGCGAGTGTAGAAACCAGCGTTCGATTCGGCTCAGCCATGAGACCGACGTCTCATTGAACGAACACGAGGAATCGATCGGAACCGAAAAAGAAATCCCGATCGCGCCAACCTACGCGATTGGCTCCCACGGGGCACAATCGACTGAACATATGGGAGAAGCTGATGTGTGTTGACTGCGTCACAAAGCTGCTTGGCATCAAGGGCGAGCTGCCGGGCCACTACGCGCTCCTCGCGGAGGAGCTTTGCGTATTCCACCGCGACTCGTGCGTCTTTGTCTACGGCAGCATGTCCCGCCATATCGATGTGCAGAGAATGCTCGCCAGATTGCGAGAGACTGAGGGAGCCTCGGTCGACGACAACTTGAGCATTGTTCTGCGCTGGATAAACGACGGAGAGAAAATCGACAAGATCGCCGGAGATCTTAGAGCTCTCGCGTCGGCGGGAAGCAACGCGAGCACGGGAGCGACGGCGACGGCGACGGCGACGAACCTATTCAAGACGACATATGCCCGTCGCGCAGAGCTTGTCAAAGCTTTGAGGGCGTTCGATGCCACCCAGGAGCCCCTTGTCGATGACTGGATCGATTGGCATGTGGATTTCGCGATGCGCAACGGCCACGCGTTGGCCAAATTGACATCCGATGAAGATCAGAAATATCTCGCCGATGAGCTTCAGCTCGGAACTACGATGAAGGATGTGGCCAATCGTCTTCTAGACGCCCGCGCGAAAGACGCAACCGCGCGGAGCCACAATATGGATTCATGATCGTCAGGCGGTTTCGCAGAGCGCCCGAGCGCGGTCCGCCACGCCGACGAGCCAGCTTTTGGTATGGCTATCAAGGTAGTTGCCCCCACCCAGAATGTAGGTTCGGGGCTCTTTCCATTGAGGCTGTGAGAACGCCCAGGCGAGCGCGCCCATGCATGCAAGCCTATCGCCAGTGACCAAATCGAACAGGCGGGAAACGTCAAAGGGATGGTCGGCCGGCCCGTAATACAGGTTCAGCGCGAACTCCGCCATCGCGAGTCGTGCCGTCGGGTGCTCCGTGTGTTTGATCCTGTCCAGAAAATCGAATGGCGAAAGCATCGGTGGCACCTCCGCGACCTTGATATCAGCAATGTCGGCCGGGGTCCATCATCCGGAGTAGCCACTCGTCCGATCGAAGTCAGAGCGGCCTCGGAGGCCCGCATTCGATGCCAGCGAGGCTGAATGCCGACGAGAGCCTCGCGATCTCAGCCTTCCCCGCGTCGTTGACGTAGATCCGCACCAGCGCGGTCAGAGGGTCCTTGAACACCGCAGCTTCCTTCGGAGCCTTGGACTCGTCGAAGGCCTCCAACTTGATCCCGCAGTCCTCGAACTTCTCCGAGCGATCCTTGTCGACGCACGCCACGAGGTTGGTCGCATTGAAGAACCAGCGCGGCTCGCCGTCGCAGTCGAGCTCCAATAGCTGGCCGAATTGCGAGAGGAATGGGCCGAGGGCTTCGCGGGCCCGTCCGTTGAGCACCAGCGCTCCGGGGAGCAGCAGGCTGATATCAGCCCGGGGCTTCTGCTTCTTCTTGCGCTTATCCACCGCGTAGCCCACCAGCGGCCGATCCTTCCAGTCCTTGGGACTGCCGTCGGTGTCGAAGAGCTCGTCCTCGACGTTGTTGAAGTCACGCGAGACGATCGAAGCGAAGTCGTTCACCGACGCGCACCTGAGCTCCCATATTGCCATGTCCTGCGGACTCAGAAAGCTTGGGGCATCCCGCACTCGATGCCGGTGAGGCCGGCATCCGCCGCCAGCCGCTCGATCTCGGCCCGGCCGGCGTCGTTGACGTAGATCCGGATGGCCGCCATCGTCGGATCCTTGAAGACCGCGGCCTCCTTCGGAACCTCCGACTCGTCGAACGCTTCGGCCGTGATCATGCCGTTTTCGTCGCGCGTCGACTTCTCGGAGTCCACGCACGGCACGATGTTGGTCACGTTGTAGAACCAGAGCGTCTCGCCGCCGTGGTGCAGCTCCAAGAGCTGGCCGAACTTGGACAGGAACGATCCGAGGGCGAGCTTGGCCTTGGCGTCGAGCACCAGCGCGCCGAGCTTCATGTGGATGACGTTCGCGCGCGGCGGCTGCTTCTTCTTGCGCGGCTCGACGAAGAACTCGACCGCCGGGCGATGCGTCCAGTCCTGGACGGCCCCCTTGGTCGCGAACATGCCCGCCCGCGAGTCGGCCCGGTCGACCGCCACCAACGAGGCGAAGCTGTTGATCTTGGCGCAGCGCAGCTCCCAGATCATTCTTCCCTCCATGGGAACGAGCCGCCGACGATCTGCTTCTTGATCGTCCGCAGGATCGCGCGGCAGGCGGCGGCGTCCTGCGGCTCGCCGAGGATCAAGCGGCCCGCCACCGCCGCGTGGTAGCGCGCGGTGTGGATAGGGCCGTGGAGCGGGGCTTTGGGCATGTTGGGGACGGAGACGTTCTTGAAGCGGGGAAGATACACCCCGTTGTCGGCGTCGTTGATCGCGACGCCAAATTCGAAGATGACGTCGCGGGAATCCTCGGCGCGGATGTCCTTCGAGGCGACGACATGGTGCGCGCAGACGTTCGCGGGGCGCGCCTCTCCGCTGTCGGCGTTGAGGTTGCGCGCGAGCGTGCGGCGATGGTTGCCGGACTTGCGGCGGACGTCCTCGAAGAGCCGCTCGGCCGAGTAGCCTTCGAGCGTGCGGCCGTTCTCGTAGCGCACGCGTTCCTTCTCCATCTCCACGAGGATCTCGTTGCGCAGCTCGTAGCCGTTCACGCCACTGTTGGCGGCGATGCGGTTGATGGCGGCGGTGAAGCGCGCGAGGCTCGCGGCGAATGCGGCGGAGCCCGGACGCATGCCGGGCTTTCTGGCGGTCGTGGCCAATCGTCTCTCCCAAGTCGAAGCCACAGGCCGCGGCGCGCCGTCCCCCGGCGCTGCGCGCGGCCAAGGATCGCAGGGCGACGACAGGCGCCCCTCTTTCGCGTCCATGGCGATGCCCCCGGACGTATCGGCGTCGCGCCGCACGGCCGAGGCCTTGGAGCAAAGTGTGCCACGGCCGGCGGCCTCCACGGCCTCGCCCGCTTGGGGGATGGACGAGCCCGAGGACGAGCGTCGCGTGGCGCGGAGTTTCTTTGATATGGTTGCGAGAGATCCGGCCCGCGGCCAGGACCAAGGGCATCCATGAGCACCGATGACAAAGTCGCTTCGACCAAGCGCTCGACCACCGACCCGCGCGAAGATCGTGTCCGAAAGGCGATGTCGGCCTTCACGAATCCGGACGTGCGCGCTTTGATCAACGTGGACAAGCTTGTCCGATCGGCCGTATTCGCGGACATCGCCGACTCCGCCATGCGGCACTTGGTGTCGCAAGGCGACCTCGGCTTTGTGCAACGCGCCCTCGCTCTTGTCGCCGGGACTCGGCATGAAGCGGTTTTGCTCGAATGGTTCAGCGCGCGTTCCGGCATCAAGCTCGCGAAGTCCGGCGACAGGCTCCGGATCGAAAGCAGAGGCGCGGGCCCGAATCAGAGTGCCCCGCTGTCTTCCGCGTTCCCTCTCGCCGCCACGGCTCGTCGAGCGGCTGACGCAGAGCGGGCGACAGCGCTGGCGCCCAAGAAGCGTCGCGTCGTGCTTGCGAAAACCGATCAGGATCTGATGGATTCGCGCCTGATGCTGCCAGGCAGCTTCGGCAGCGCGAAGCGCCGCTGAGACGCCGTTTCCCAAGGCTGACCCGCCGGCCCACCTGTGGCGCGCGATGCCGGGACTCGCGAGCCGATGCCGAGCGATGCTCCCGAGTCCATGCCGCGCCGCGAGCCGGCCCGGAGCAGCCGCGCAGCCCGACAGATCTCCATGCAGGCCGGACGCGCCGGATTTCATTCCGAGGACGGATGGCGAAAAAATGCCCGGCGCGAGGCCGGGCTGAGGATCGGCGCCAGGGAGGAATAGTTGCGCGCCGACATGCCGAATGTATTCCCAACGGCGCGAGAACGCGAGCTCGAGGGCTGGCCGAAGCGACGCGCGCGGAATAGCACGCCAACCCTTCGCAGTCGTTGAATCCAAGCGCCAGACGCGCGCTCGGTTTCCCTGCGCCGCCAACCGGATATTGCGCCGCACAATCATCCGAAAGAGATGGCGGGGGGGCCAAAATGGAGGACGAGCCAAACGAACCTGTCGCTTACCACCTCGTAGTGCGGGCGCTGGAAGACCGCGCCGGGATGCACAGGGGAAAGCGCTTCGCGCTGGCGATTCGCCATGCCGTCGCCGGGCATCTGCCGCATCCCCGATACAGGGAGGCCGCAATCGAGAGGCGGCGGGCCGGAGCCGGCGCCGAATCGGTCGAGCGTTCGATCGCCGACTGGATGTCCACCGACCTCAACCCCTTGGTTCGATCGCTGAGCTCGCTTCGCATCCCCTCCAACGCCATCTGGGCCTTCAACGCCTACAACCGGCACGCAAGCCTCGGGGCGCGCACCAGCATCGAGGAGACGAGCTCCGAGGGCGGCGCTGGCCGCATCGCCCGCAGGGAGTCGCGCGTCGCCACGGCCGACCCCGAGCTGTGCGCCGTCGGCACCGTCTCAGCCTTCGAAAGGGTGCTCTCGATCGCTTCGCGCAATCGAAGCCGCGCCGACGCCACGGCCCCGGGGATCTTGGAGGTCGGGCGGCTGCTAGGCGTCGAGGGCTCGGCGTCGTTCCATGTCGCCGAGGCGCTCGCAGGCGGCGATCCGCACAGTCTCGACGAGGTCGCGCGCAGGCTCGGGGCCAGCAGGCGTTCGCTTCAACGCAGGCTGTCGGAGGAGTCGACGAGCTTCGAAGCGATCCGGGGCGCCGCCCGCATCGTCGCCGCGACTGACGCCCTGCGGGGCGACGCCTCCCTCGCCGAGGTCGCGTGGAGCTGCGGCTTCTCGGACCTCCCGCACATGACGCGAGCGATCAAGGCCTCGTGCGGCATGACCCCGGGCCTGCTTCGCGCGATCCTGCGTGGCGGCGCGGAGCCCGAGGCTGATATCGCTCCGACGCTTCCGGGCATTCCCCATGGAGATTGGCGCATGGGTTCAATGGCTGCCGACAATCCCGCGGCGACGATCTCGCCGGAGCCGGCTGAAAGCCGGGCGAACGAACGGAGGGACGGATGAAGGTTTCGAAATGGACGCTGGCGGCGACGCTCGCATGGGCCGCGCTGATATAGCAATCGCAGATCAAAAGGCAGGTCCGAGGATCTGAAACTCGTCCACGAAGCGCGAAGCGTTGGCGGGGCCCAGGCGCCGCCAACGCTTCTGGAAGAAGTTCTTGATCGCCGACTCGAACGTCGCGAAATCCGGGAAATACACGTCGTTCCTGACCGTCTCGTTCATCAGGGCCCAAGCCCGCTCGATCAGGTTCAAATTCGGCGAATACGGAGGCAGGAAGTGCAGCTCGATCCCGAGCTCCGAGGCGACGCCTTGCGTCGCCTTGGAGCGGTTGTAGGATCCGTTGTCCAAGACCGCGTGCAAGGTTCCCCAGAGCGGGGCCGGATAGGCCCTGCGCAGCTTTCGGAGGTGGACGGCCAAGGCTTGGCCGTCCACCTTCTTGGGGAAGCTCGTGACCAGCTTCATGGTCGAAGGGTCCAAGCTCCCCAGCACGTTCACGCGCAGCTGCGAGGCGCAGGTCTTGACGCATTTGCGTTGGCCCTTGAGCGACCAGGAGTAGCCGAGCCGGGTGGACATGGCCGGGTGCGAGGCGTCGAGGAAGACCAAGGCCTCGCCCTCGGGCAGCCCCTGCTTCAAAGCTCGATACGCCTCGACGAACTCGGCCTGCGCGGCCGGGTCGGCCTTGGCTGGGAGGGGCTCGGACTTCTTGAACGAGAAGCCGTTTCTCTTGAGCCAAGCCGTCATGCCGGAGATGGAGAACTTGACTCCCAGGAGCTTGCGGGCCCGCTCGCGGGCGTCGTCGGCGTCGGGGACGTCGCAGGAGGCCAGGAGCTCTTTGAGCCGCAGGGCCTGGCCCTCGTCGAGCTTGCCCTTGGATCCGCCGGATCCGCCGTCGATCTTGTCGTTGTCGAAGTAGTCCTTGACGTGCCTTCGGACGGTCTTCTCGTCGACGAGCAGCAGCTCGGCGATCTTGGCGACGCTCTCGCCCTTGTCGGCCCAGAGCACGGCCTTGATGCGGTCGCGGATGAGGCCGTCGCGCTCGACCTTGTGGGCGCAGGCGAGGGTCGATCGTTGGCTGATGGTGAGGAAGTCCCGCATCGCCCCTTATTGCCACGGGCCCAAGCGAAAAGCCAGAGGGCGCCTGGCGGCGCCCCCTGCATTTTCAAATGCGATTGCTATATCAGCCGCGGGGCGCGGAGAGTGGGCTGCCTCTTGGCTCGCGCTGGCGACGATCGCCCTCGCGCCGCTGGCGCTGGCGATCCTCGCCGCGCTTTCGCCACGCAGGGAAGGGCTGATGTCGGCTTCGGATGCCGAGGCGCTCGCTTGGTCGCAGGCCGAGCCACCGGCGCCGCCCAAGCCCAAGGGCAGGCCGGCCGAGGCGCCCCGGCCCGCTTGGCGGCCTCAGTCCCTGCCAGCCTGACGCTGGCGCTGGCGCTGGCGCTTGGCGCGCAGCAACGCAGCGATGTGCTTGACGATGACGGCGATGGCCTCCCGCTCCTTGGCGGGCAGGTTCGCGATGTCTTGGGCGATGAGGCCGACTTGGTCGACCGCCCTCGGGCTCGCGCCCATCAGCAGCTCGGCCACGCCGCACTCGAAGAGCTCGGCGAGCTCCACGAGGCGCGGGACGCCGGGGTCGACGACGCCGCGCTCCAAGCGCGACACGGCCTCGACGCCGATGCCCAAGGCCTCCGCCACGTCCTCCTGCGTCATTCCGGCTCGGGCGCGCATGGCAGAGATCCCCGCGCCGGCGGCCTTGGAGATCGATTTGCGTTGGGTTTTGGTCAGGGGCAGCTTCATCCGACCGAGATGGTCGCCTCCCAACCGAAACGTTTGAAGGGCCGAAACGGTCTGCAAGACAACCGTTTCGGTTGTGCTCGCGCTAACATCGCTTCCCAATTCGACCTCTGCCGGAGCGGCCGAGGCGCTTCACTCAATCGGAAAGGACTCGCCATGGCGGTCATCAGGATGCTGGCTCTCATCGCATGGACGCTCGTCGTCGGCCCCATGGCCGCGCTCGAAGCGCTGCGTTGGCTCTTCTCGGGGTTCCAAGCGCACGGCGCCTCCGCCGTCTTCATGCTCGCGATCGGCTTCGGGCCGGCCGTCTTCATGTTCCGCCGCTACCGCGGCATCAAGTCACGCTGGGAGGGCTCGTGCGCGGACATGGTCAAGACGCTCGGCCGCGACGGCGGCCTCGCCCACAAACACATCGAATCGCATACGGGCATCGCGATCAACGCCAAGACGAGGTTCGTTGGCTTGTGCAGCAACGGCGCGTGGATGGCCTATCAATACTCGTCAATCCGGCGCTGGGAGACGGTGGAGGCGATGCCCGGCCGCCCGGCGATGCACACCGGGCTGTTCGTCGAGGTGCGCGACGTCGAGAGCCCGCGATGGCACGTCGTGATGAGCGACGCGACGACTCAGGCCAAGTGGATGGAGATACTGCGGCAGGAGGTCAACGAAAGCCACCCGGAGGCCAGCCGTGTCGTCGCCTGACGCCGCGGCCAAGCCGAGCCCGGTGGAGGGGCTCTACGCCTTCGTCCGCGGGCACCTGACGCCAGCCAATCAGATCGTCGCGGGAAGCGCCACCCTCGTGGCCTTCGTCGACTTCATGTCGCCGCGCCTCTGGATGGCTCCCCGCGTCGTCTACTCGTTCACGGCGGCGGTGCTGGCCCTGATGCTCGTGGCCGGCCTCGCGCCCCGGGCGACGGCGCGCGCGCTGTCGGCGATCGGCTTCGGCCCGGTCGAGGCGGGCAGCGTCCCGCTGTGGCGCCGGCCCGCGTGGCAGTTCGGCGTGGCGCTGCTTTTGGGCGTCTCGGCGCTCGGCTGGGCGTCCTTGGCGAAGGCAACCCAAGGCGGATTGATCGCAAGCCAGTTTCCCGCCGCCCGCAGCCTCCAAGAATCGCTCCTCGGGCTTCGCCGCGACGTGGCCGACATCAAGCAGGGCGTCGACGCCGCCAACGGCAAGCTCGACGTGCTCATCGGCGATTCGCGCGATCCCCGCAAGGACCTCGTCGCCAGCGGCTACTTGGTCAACGACAGCGGCCTCATGGGGGCGGTCAAGCAGGGCGACCGCCGCGCCGCGGCGCTCTTCGCCCGGATCGGCTACTCGGTCATGGGCCAAGGGCCGATGTCGGTGATCCTGACCGGCGAGCAGCCTTGGGACGGCGCGCTCGTGGCGGAGCTGCCGCGATCCATGTTCGCGGCCCCTTCGGCCTGCGTGGAGGCCGGAGTCCTCCTGAACTATCCGCTCAGGCCCCCGGCCGCCGAGCGCGTCGCGGCGTTCAAGAGGCTGTGCGGCGCGGACCGCGTCGTCGCGATGCTGCGCCAGAACATCGCGCAAGACCAGCTCACGCCGTCGCCCAACGAGCAGTGGACGAGGTATCGCGACGCCCGCAAGGCGAACCTCGCCCTGCTGACGCAGCAATGACCCGACGCGGCCGACACGCCGCGCTTGGAACCGCGCCGGGACGGCGCGGAGAAGGGGCCGAAGCCCCGCGCTCAGAGCAGCCCCCGCTCGGCGAAGGACACCGTCGACGACCCGCCAACGACGATGTGATCATGAACTTTCACGTCCACCGTCGCCAGCGTGGCCTTGAGCGACCGCGTCAGCGCCTCGTCCGCCCGGCTCGGCTCCGGCACACCGCTCGGATGGTTGTGAGCCAAGATGACCCCCGCCGCGTTGAGCCGCAGTGCCGCCTTGACGACCTCCCTCGGGTAGACGGAAGTCTGCGAGATCGTCCCGAAGAACATCTCTTCGTAGTCGATCATGCGCATCTGCGCATCCAAGAAGACGACCGCGAAAACCTCCCGCTCCTGAGCTCCCAGCTTCAAGGCGAGGTAGTCCTTGACGACTTGCGGGGCGTTGAATGTCGCTCCCCTGACGAACGATGCGTCGAGGCCTTCGCGCGCGACGGCGATGATCGTGTCCAGCGGCGCCGGCTTGTAGCGGCCGTTGGCTCCGAGAGTGAAGAGGCCGAAGTTCGAAGTTTGTCGACGCGACATGGCGCAGTCCTTGGAAGCAGGCGAGATTGCCTGCCTCGGCCCACTCGGATCGCAGCGCAGCGGTCCAGGGTGCCAACGGCCGAAGGACGCCAGCGGCGCACGCCGCGCAGCCCTTGACGGCGAGAACGGTCCGATACCGTGGGCAGAACAGCAAGCCCGCCCTCTCCCCCAGCTACAACCCCTTCGTGGCTCCGATTGGGGTTTCAGCTTTCGCATGCGCTGGCTGCCTCGACACGCCGATCCGATGGCGAGCGCTCCGAACCCGCGCGCTTACCCGGCCCCCGCCGTCAGCCCGGCGCGGCTAGGATTGCATGGCTGGAAAACCAAGGGAGAGACGACGCATGTTCGGACTGTTCAAGAAAACGCCGCCCGAAGCCCCGAAGCGCAACTGGGACGACCCCGGGGTGGAAGCCTCCGAGGGGCTGCCGCTCCTGATGGATTCCCTCCACCTGAGCCGGGATTCCCGCGACTTCGAGCGCAACATGGCTAAGAAGTTGTCGATGTTTCGAATGCTCGTCGAGCGCGGCGACAGCGATTTGGACTTGCCGCGCAAGCTGCTGGCGAGTCCTCGGCGCGACGCCGACGGCGACATCGACCTCGCCCAGCTCGAGGAATACGACGCGCTCACTCCCTACGGCCAGGCGTGCGCCATGCTCCTGTTCGCGTTGGGCTACGTCCCCACGTTCTACGGCCCGATGTCGGCGACCGTGGTCAAGAACGCGATCGACAACGACGCGGTCGAAGCGCGCTGCTTGATCTACGTGTGCCGCGCCTACGAACGGTTCGGCCATGCCCACCTCGTGGCCGCGCCGGTGGAGCAAACCTACCAAACGTTCCGCCCGCAAATCGAAGGGTTCGAGTCGTCCGGGCTGCCGAGCGCATCGGAGCAATTGGTCGAGCGCAAGCTCGTCGAAATCGGGCGGCAAGTCGACAGCCTGTTCGTCCACAAATACCGTCCGGCGAGGATGCCCGGGATGTCGACGGTGGATCCCCAAGACATCCCACCGTTGGACCTGACCGAGCTCGAAGCGTTCGCGATGGCGAGCTTTCGCTGAAGCATTCCGGCGGGCAGGCTTTCGCAGAACGGAGCGAACAGCGACGGCCCGCTGGCTCCGCGGCGTCCGACAGGCGCTCCCGCGGCGTCAAACCGAGACGCGCAATCGCCTTGCCCGCTCCCGAAAGGCGTCCTTGCCGCCCTCAAGGATCGCGCAGACCGCCTCGCGGATCGCGGGTTCTTCCAAGCCGCCGGATTGGTAGGTCATTCGAGGCAACCGGCCGGGCTCGTGGCTTCCGCAACGCGCGACGATGACTTGGTCGGCATCGGTGTTGACGACCAAGTTGGCGTTGTGGGTGACGATGATGACCTGCCGCCGCTTCTTGGCGCGCTGGAACTCGACCACCAACTCGTTGTAGATCGACTGCGGATCGAGGTTCTCCTCAGGCTGATCCACGATCAGAGGCCGATCGTCCTGCGAATCGACGGCCAAGTAGAGAAGAAGCAGGACGATTCCGCGCGTGCCCGGCGAAAGCCTTTCGATCGCGACGCCATCGAACTCCAAGCCGTATCCGACCGAGATGTGGTCGGTGCTGAACAGCCAAGCGGAGATGCGGCGAGCCCACTCCTTCGGCTCCATGTGGGCGAGCCGTTGCGCGCGCAGGCCGCTTGAATAGGCGCCGACGAAATCGACCAGGGCTTCTCCGGCACGGACGGCATCGCCGCTTTGCCAAGCATCGAGCAAAGAGGCTTCGGCTAGGGCCCGCAAGCTGCCTTTGCCCTTGAACGTCCCGCCCGCCCGCAAATCGAGCAAGGATTCGCCGACATCGCACCACGCGGCCATGTCGACCTGGCGGCGAACTGTGAAGGCGAGCTTGGACAGCGAACCGGACGCCTCGGCGATCCGCGCCTTGAGCGGTTGGTAGAGGTCGGCGAGCGCCTTCTCCTCGTCGACCACCGCTTGGAAAACGCCCACGTAGGCGCCGCGGCGCTGCAGGCGCAGGGTGTCGATGCGCTCTCCCGCAGTCTTGCCCTTCTCGATCTCGGCGTCGACTTTGCCCAAGGCGATCTTCGCTTTGGAGACCTTCTCCGAAATGAGCTTGAAACGGCGCGCGTTCTGCCCGTCCAAGCCCACGAGCTTGCGCAGCCTGGCGAGCTCGCGCTCGAGGAGGCTCAATGGGTGCTTGGAGAGATCGTCGGCCGTCGCCACGAGAGGGGTGTTTGGATCGGCGCCGTCGTCTTGGCCGGGCCGAGGCGGATCGCCCTCGAGCGCCTTCACCGCCCGCTTGGCCTGCTCGGTCCGTTCGCGCAGGATTGTCTCCACGTCGCCCGCGAACTTGAAGTCGAACTGCTCCCACTCTTGGCGGGATAGGCCAGCCTCCGCCCGCTCCTCGCGGATTCCTCTGGCCATGTCGGGCAGGACATGCTGCTCGAAGTTCTCGACGTCCTCGCTCAAATGATGGAGGGCTTCGAGCCTGACCTTGGCCTTGACGACGAGGGCCAGCTTGGCCTCCACCGCTTGCGTCAATTCGTCATGCCGCTTCGCGCGCGCCTCGTCGCCCTTGGGCATCAACGACTTGAGGTCGGCTTCGTCCTTCAAGATCGCCTTGTGTTGCTCTTCCCTGTTCTTCACGAGGGCCGCGAGTCCATCCTTCCGGGCCTGCTCCGCCGTCATGGACTCCGAGATCTTGACGATCGAATCGACGCTCCGCTCCCTGCTGACGCGCGCGCTCCGCAAGCGATCGGCGAGCATCTCTTCGAAGGTCGTCGCGTCGAGCCGGTCGGCGTCGGGATGGGCGTCGAACACCACGCGCTCGATCTCCCTGACCAAAGGGTCTTCGAGGCCTTCGGCCGAACAGAGCTGGTCCACGAACTGCTGCGAGAGGTATTGGACCTGCGGGGCGTCGATCAGATCCTCATGCTCGATGGCCGCGAACGCGTTCGAGGTGGTGTCCCCCGACTCCCAGGTCAACGTCGCGGTGGAGCCGCCCAGATGGTCCCTGGCCCGGCGCAGGAAGGACTTGTCGCTCAGATGTTTCGAGACCGCGCAGCCGCCCATGGCGACGAAATCCGCCAGCGCGGTCTTGCCGGATCCCCGCGCGCCGATGATGGCGATCAGGCCCGGATTGAGCTCGATGGACGCTGGCGACATCCACGGGGCGTCGCTCACCGAGATCGAACGGATGGCGTTGCTCGGCAGAGCGCCGAGGGGCGGCTCCTTGCCGATGAAGACGCGCCCTTCCGGGTTCAGGCAAGCTTGCCGAAGCGTCTCGAAGGTGGGCGTGCCCTTGAGCCAGCACAGACGATCGAGCGCGGGCTTGCCGACGCTCGCATGGGCGTGCGCGTCGGAGCCATGCAGGCAGGGCTTCACGCCGTTCCACTTGGCGTTGAGGTCCTGCAGCGACACGGCTCCCTGGCCAAGGTAGAACGCCACCTGTTTCGGATTCGAGCTGAACACGATCTGCGCGAACGCCTCGATGTTGGTCCGCAGCGCGTCGAACGAGCCCTTCCCATCGCGCAGCCCCGACGTTCCGTCCCTTTCGCCCACCGCGACGGCCACGAGGCAATTGCCGCGCATCCAAGCGTTCGACTCCCACGTCCGTCGCAGATCTTCGAAGTCGATCTTGAACTGGTTCACGCCTGCCGCGAGAGCCGCGCGGTCTTCGACGATGCTCGCATCGTGCGCGCGGCCGAGGCGCATCAGCTCCGACCTCTCGCAGGTGAAATCGTCGCCGAGATAGCGGAACTTGAACGTCGCCATCAAGCGCCGAATTCGATCCAGATGATCGTCGCCGTCGGGCGAGAACAGCAAGTGCGCGTTGATCGCCGCGTTGCTGGCCGTCCCGGTCGACAGTCGGATTTCGACGTTGGGAAACAGCAGCTCGACGCCGGCCATCGCCCCCTTGGACTTCGCGAGCCGAGCTTCTTCGTAGCTGTCCACCAGGAAGTAGTCGGTGATGCCCAGCGCCCGGATCGGGGGATCTTGGCCGTCGACGCGCTCGAAGAACTCGCGCCAAGGCTCGGCTCCCGAGAACTGATCGTTCATCGCCGTTCCCGGCGCGTGGATGTGAGGATCCCAGCGGTGCCACAGCGAACCGCGAGATGCGTCGGCGTCGATCTCGGACATCTTCTTGCCTCCCTGCGGCAAGTCTATAGGAGCCGCGCGCGGGCCGGCATCCGCACCGCCGGACGCTCTCGTCAGATTCATGCCCTCGGCTGCGCTGCCTTTGAGAATCTGGGCTGACGACGACGGCCAGCGGCGACATCGACAACCGGACGAAAGATTCGGTCTCGCCGCCGAACGCAAAGTCTTGCCGCGCCGCGCTCGTTGGCTTGCCCGCGTAGGTCGATCAGACTTGACCCTTGCGAATGGCGGCCATCATGGACGAGGTCACCTTCCGATCATCGTGCCAAGCGAGCAGGTCCGCCTTCTTGTAGAGGCACTTCTGATTCGTTCCCCGAGCGCCTTTCGCGCCGCCTTGCGAATACGCAGGGCCGGATCCATCCGCGCGCATGCGCTCCAAGGTCGTCGTCGACGAGCTCAGGAACAGCGCGGCCAGATCCGTGGTCAATAGCGCCGAGTCCGGCAAGCGATGCAGCTTGTCGACGACTTCGAGCTTCGCGAGCGTTTCTTGGGTGCTGGACATCGCGTCTCCCGTCAGCCGCGCGGGGCCGGTTCGCGTTTCCCCTCGGCGGCGACCTCGGAGATTTCGGTGCCTTCGAGGGCCGCCCGGACGGCTTGGCCTTCGACCTTGAGCGCGGCGAGCCAAGGCTTCGAGAACGCCTTGTGCGCCTTCAAGATCGCCCAGCGGCTGGACGCCGCGGCCGCGGAGGTCAGCCAAACCACTCGCAGCTTGCCTTCGAACACGTCGCTGAACCGCCGAGCCCAGTCGGGGTCGCCGCGGTCCCATGCCTTGCCCAGAAGCGTCGCCCGGCCCCGATCGGAGCGCTTCTCGGGCTGGGCGAAGAACGGCGCGTGGATGGACACGAAGCCATAGAGCCCGGCGTTCACCGCCGCCTCGAACGAGGATTCGACCGTGTTGCTCTCGTGGAAGTCGCGCAGCGCGCCGAGCTTGTAGAGCACCTTCTGGTTCTGGCCCACCGCGTCCGCGCGGATCGGCTTGATCATCTTCAACCGAGCGCCCTTGCCCGCGCCGTTCTTGGGCGGATTGCGCAGTTCCCGCAGCTCCGCCACAGAAATGCCCAGATAGATCGCGGCGAGCTCCTCCGGCAGGACGGTGTCGTCGTTCATGCCGGCGAGCTCGTCCCGGATGCGGGCCTCCACAAGCATCTGGTCGAGCGACTTCTTGACTCGCCCTCCCGTCTTGGGTCTCTTGGCCGCCAGCGGCTTCGCCTCCGCGTCCGGCCGCGCATCTCGCGTTCCCATCGCCATGGATCACCGCCCCTGAGAATTTCAGCGGATTATCGGGGCTGGCGCCGCGACGGTCGGCGCTTCGGCGACGGATCGATCGACGCCGCCTCGGCGTCGGGCAGACGCGCCGCCCCGCGCGGCCGCAACGCGTTGTAGACCGACGGGGCAACCCTCAGGATCTCCTCCTCGACCTTCGCCATGCGATGCGCCAAGTCGGCCCATTCGGGAGTGGTGTAGCGGCCCAGCGTCTCGCGACCCGCCACGCCGTGGCCGAGCATGCGCTTTATCTGGCGATCCGCGAGGCCCAGCTTCTCGCATGCCGCGCCGAATGTGCGGCGCAGGTCGTGGCCCCTCACCACCTTGATCTTCGCCATGTCCCGGACGGTCGCCATCGCCACCGTCGAATCCGAGTAGTGCCCCTTTTCGGACTTGGGCGAGCTCGCGGGAAACACCCAGGCCTGGTCGGCCAGTTGGCCCTCCCTGCGCATCTTCAAGAGCTCGTAGGCGCACGGCCCGATCGGAAACTCGTGGTCGCCGCGGTTCTTCGCGTCGTTGATGCGGACGACCCGATCCTTCATGTCGACCCATCGAGCGGTGACCGCTTCGGCGACGGTGATCTGGTCGCGCCACTTCACCGACCGGCACTCGTCGCCGCGCAGCCCCCACAGCAGGTCGAGCAGAAGGAAGTCCGCCGCGACCGGGTTGCGCTCCCGATACTCCCAAGCCGCCTTGACGAAAGGCCCGACGGTGCTGGCGAACGACAGGGGATTGCGGACGCCCTTGGCCTCGTAGTCGCGCTCGAGCTGTTGGTTGTCGCGATACTTCTTCTTGGTCCGCAGGATCGTGAACGGGTTGTAGGCCAGCGAAGGCGCCCTGCCCTCGGCGTGCGCGTTGTGGATCTCGTTCTCGATCGCGTTGGCGACCGCCGCCGTCGCCCAGCGTCCCATCGCCTCGGCCGCCGTGCGGTGCTTGTTCGCCACCGCGTGCAGGTCGAAGCGGTCGAGGATCTCCTGGCCGGTGATCAGCCTGACCTTGCGATCCTCCCAATCCTTGAACTTGTCCCGACCCTTCTTGAGCGACAGCAGCGAGTTGGGCTTGATCGGCTTGCTGCGCCCAGTCAGGTCGGCGACGTATTGGTTCCAGACCTGGCCCAACGTGAGCTCGGACGCCTCGACTCGATCGGCGATGGCCTTGGGGTTGGCCCCGTGCTTCTTGGCGGTCGCGACGAGCTCCCGGGCGCGGTCGCGCGCCGTGTCGAGGTCGATGACCTGCTCGTCGCCCTTGCGTCCCCGCGCCAGCCCGACATGGATCTTCATGTTCTTGCCGGCGACCTGCTTCTCGACCAGGTAGACCGACGCTTTCTTGCCCACGCGGATCGCGAATCCGGTCGGCGCCTTCCGGCTTGTGTCGTAGACCAGATAATTGGGGCCCGCGGCTGGCTTCCACTGCCTCGCGGGCACGCCCGGCTCCGGGAACGCTTCGAGCGTCATCTTCGGGACGAGGTCGGTGGTCAATTCGAGTTTCATCGCGCGGGGCTCCTGCGCTTTTGGCGGAGGCCCGACACGGCCAACCGCCAAAAGCTAGGCTGATTCTGCCTGAAGAATTTAAATTGGCGGTGGCTTGGCGGAGTTTTTGGCGGACTGATGCGGCCCGACAGGGGCCGACACGGGGCGTTAGAGGTCGATAGAGAAAAGGCTTAACTTGTTGATGGACAACGATAAAACGACGGTCGCCGAGCAGGAGAAGCCAGACTATTCAG
>Ga0210384_10000706_pt1 | contig 49824 bp, 61 predicted proteins | sample IncBWH2MmetaG_FD_160574 | JGI IMG/M metagenome (GOLD analysis project Ga0210384, IMG submission 160574) | Forest soil microbial communities from Barre Woods Harvard Forest LTER site, Petersham, Massachusetts, United States - Inc-BW-H-2-M | ecosystem: Environmental > Terrestrial > Soil >... | reverse complement strand
GGAAGGGGAGCTAGAACCGTGGCAGATTCAAGCGGAAGAGGGCCCGTGGGACACGCTGCATGAGGAGTTTCACCGCGCGAGCCGCCCGCGGATAGCCGAGGAGCGCCGCGATCTGACCGTACGTCGCCACCTGCCCTCTCGGGATGCGCCCGACCAGCCGGTACACCGCCGCGTGGAACGCCCTCATGTCCGCCCCAATCCGAACTGGAGCTCGTAGAGCCGCGAGTACAACCCACCCTGGGCCAGGAGCTCCGCGTGCGGGCCCGCCTCCCGGATCCGCCCGTGGTGCAGCACGAGGATACGATCCGCCCGCTGGATCGTGGAGAGCCGGTGGGCGATGACCACGCTCGTTCGCCCCTCGAGGAGCCGGGCGAGCCCGGCGCGCACCAGCGCTTCCGACTCGGGATCGATGCTCGACGTCGCCTCGTCCAGAGCGAGAACGCGAGGATTATAGATGATGGCCCGGGCGATGGCCAGCAGCTGGCGCTGTCCCTGCGAGAGATTGACGCCGCGCTCGCGCAGCTCCTCGCGCAACCCGCGGGGCAGCGCGGTCACGAAGCGCTCGGCGTTGGCCGCGGCCAGCGCGGGGCCGAGCTCCGCGTCGTCGCCCGCCTCGTGGCCGGCCAGCCGGAGATTGTCCGCGACCGTCCCCGAGAAGAGGAAGGGCTCCTGGGGGATCAGCCCGACGTGCCGGCGCAGCGAGGTCAGCTCCCACTCCCGCACGTCGACGCCGTCGATCAGCACCTGCCCGTGCATGACGTCGTAGGCGCGGATCATCAGGCGCGCGATGGTGGTCTTGCCCTCGCCGGTCGGCCCCACCAGGGCGACCTGCTCGCCGGCCGCCACGGTGAGCGAGCAGTCGCGCAGCACCCACTGCTCGCCCTGGTACGCGAACCACACGTTCTTTAGCTGGACCGCCGGAGTCGCGGCACCCCGCGGGGCCAGCGGACGCGCGTCGGGCGCGGGCGATGTGACCGTGGGGGACGTGATGCTCGGGTGGGAGTCGAGGAGCCCGAACACCCGCTCCGCCGAGACGGTGGCCGCCTGCATCACCGTGTACTTGGCGCCCAGGTCGCGGATGGGGAGGAAGAATCGCCCGGTGTACTCGAGAAACGCCACCAGCCCCCCGAAGGTCAGCGCCCCGGTCACCACCTGGCCGCCGCCGTACCAGAGGAGCAGGGCCACCGCGGCCGAGCCCAGCATCTCCACGGTCGCGTAGAGCGAGGCGTCGTAGAAGGTGGAGTTGAACTGGCCGCGGCGCAGCGCGCCCGACAGCTCGCCGAACATCTGCCGCTCCCGCCGCTCGCGCGCGAAGAGCTGGATCACGCTCATGCCCTGGAGCGACTCCTGCAGGAACGCGTTCATCCGGGCCAGGCGCGTCCGGACGATCCGATAGCTGTCCCGCGCCCGCAGGCGGAAGTAGCCCGCGGCCACCACCAGCAGCGGCACGAGGGCGAAGGTGACGAGCGCGAGCTTCCAGTTCATTCCGAGCATGATCACCACCACCCCGGTCAGGGTGACCACGTCGCCGAGCAGCGAGACCAGGCCGGAGGTGAACAGCTCCTGGATGGCCTCGCCGTCGTTGAGGATGCGGGTCATCAGCCGCCCGACCGGGCTGCGGTCGTAGAAGGCCGCGTCCTGGCGCTGGAGGTGGGCGAAAAGGGTCCCGCGCAGATCGTGGATGACGCGCTGGCCGGTGAGCTGCGTGAGATAGGCCTGCGTGGCGCGGAGCACGTAGAGGCCGATCAGCAGGGCCAGGAACAGGGCGGCCACGCTTCCGAGCCCGGCCCAGTCGTGGCGCAGGATGTGATCGTCGATGGCGATCTTGACCAGGTAGGGCTGCGTCAGCTCGAGCAGGGCGACCGCGGGGAAGAGGGCGCACGTGAAGGAGACGAGGACGACGTGCGGACGCGTGAAGCTCCACAGCCGCCGCATGAGGCGCGCGTCGTAGGCGCGACCGAGGATCTCGTCGTCCTGCTCGAGCTCACGCATTGGCCAGCTCGTCCTCCAATTGCTGCACGCGCCAGAGGCGGGCGTAGAGCCCGCCCTGGGCCAGCAGGTCGGCGTGCCGCCCCTGCTCCACCACGCGCCCTTCGTCGAGCACCACGATGGAGTCGGCCTCGGCGGCCGCCTTGAGCCGATGGGTCATGAGCAGCGTCGTGCGACCGCTCGCCGCCGCGCGCAGGGAGCGCGTGATCTCCCACTCCTTGGCCGCGTCCACGGAGGCCAGCACGTCGTCCAGCACCAGCAACGGAGGGTCCGCGACCAGCGCGCGGGCCAGGGCCACGCGCTGGCGCTGCCCTCCGGACAGCGTGAGGCCCCGCTCGCCCACCACCGTGTCCCACCCGGTCGGCAGCACACCGAGGTCGTCGACGAGCCCGGCGGTGCGGGCGACCGCGTCCAGCCGCTCAGGGCCCGCGGTCTCGTCGGCCAGACGCACGTTGTCGCGCAGCGGACGGGAGAAGAGAAACGACTCCTGTGGCACGTAGCCGATGGACCGGCGGAGCGGGCCGAGCGCCAGATCCAGCACGTCGTGGCCGGCGACCCAGACCGTGCCGCGCGGCGGGTCGTAGAGCCGGCAGAGGAGCGTCCCGAGCGTGGACTTGCCGCTGCCGGTCGGCCCCACGACCGCCACCACCGCTCCCGCCTGCACCACGAACGAGACATCGCGCAGCGCGGGCCCGCGATCGTCGTAGGCGAACGTGAGGTGACGGAACTCCAACTGCGGGGGCCTCGACATGGCCCCCGCACTCCCCCCGGCCGCGGACACGCCGAGCGGGGCCTCTGCACTCCCCCCGGCCGCGGACGCTCGCTCGCGGTCGGCCTCGCTGGATCCGCGCGAGTCGAGGATCTCGACCACCCGCTGCATCGCGGCCAGGCCGCGCTGGATATTGGCCAGGGTCCAGCCGAGGGCGATGGTCGGCCAGGCGAGCTGGGCGAGATAGCCGTTGAACGCGACGAAGGAGCCGAGGGTGATCCGGCCGTCCACCACCGCCTTGCCGCCCAGCCAGAGGACGATCAGAGCGCCGACGCCAGAGACTAGGCCCATGAGCGGCCAGGAGACCGACTGAGTGCGGGCGAGCGCCAGGTTGCGCGCGAGGTACTCGTCGTTGAGCCGCCCGAACTCGGCGATCTCCCGCTCCTCCATCGTATAGGCACGCACCACCGGCATGCCGGTGAGGTTCTCCTGCACCTTCGCGGACAGCACCCCGAGCTGCTCCTGTACCGCGGTGGCGCGCGCGTCCGCGTCGTGGTTGAACCGCTTGGCGATGACCACCAGTGCCGGGAACGGGGCCATCGCGAACACGGTGAGCCACGGGTCGATCAGCCACATGGCCCCGAGGGCGCCCGCGAACGCGAGCGTCGTGCTCACCAGCATCACGCAGCCGAAGCCCGCCAGCATGCGCAGGGTGCCGATGTCGTTGGACCCCCGCGACATCAGATCACCCGTCCGGTGGCGATGGTAGAAGGCCGGCGGCAGGGTCAGGAGACGCGCGTAGAGGTCGGCGCGGACGTCGTGCTCCACCCATTGGCCGGCCCCCAATATGGAAAAGCGCGAGCCCAGCCGCGCGGCTCCGTGCGCCACCGCCAGGCCCAGGATCAGCAGCACGTAGGGACCGAGGTGCGCCGCGGCCCCCTGGCGCTCGAGGGCGTCGACCGCCCGCTTCACCGTCCACGGGATGCTCAGCGAGAACGCCGTCGCGAAGAGGAGACAGGCGGCGCCGCCGAGATAGCGGAAACGGTAGCGAGCGAGATATGGAAGGAGGCGTTTGAGCGCCGGCACCGAGTCAGTATAGACCAGCGGCGGGCGCGCGGCAGCCCGCGACGGCGCGACGCTAGCTCGCGGGAGCGGTCGGCGCGCCGTCCCGGTACGGACGGAGGGCGGCGTAGATCGCGAACACGCTGGGCGCGGGCACGCGGTGACGCTCCGCCAGCCGGACCGCGTGCCCGTGGAGGGCCTCCAGCTCGAGTCGCTTGCCGTGGATCAGGTCGTAGTGAAGCGAAGAGGAGGCGTCCGGCGCCACCCCGTCGAGGAGCTTCATCCACTGCTCGAGCAGGCCGTCGTCGAGGTGCACCCCCGCGGCGTGGCCGATCGCGACGATCTCGCTCATGGTGCGCCGGTAGAACTCACGCACCTCGGGGAGCGTTCGCAGAATGCCGGCCGGGCAGCGGGTGAGCGCGGTCATCCCGGCGTGGGTGGTGAGAAACACGTACTTCTCCCACAGCGCGCGGATGACGTCCGAGACGAGCTCGGCCGGGATCGAGGCCTTCCGGCACGCGGCCAGGAAGGCCTGCGCCCGCGGGGTCTCGCGCCCGTCCATCTCGCCGAAGGTGAGGTGGCCGCCGAAGGTGTGGGTGATGACTCCGGGCGCCTCGATGGTGGCGAAGACGCGCGCCGCGCCACCCAGCACGTGGCCCGCGCCGAGCACGCGCTCGAGCTTCTCCTCGTTGTCCACTCCGTTCTGGATCGAGAGCACGCCGGTGTCGGGTCCCACCACCGGCCGGATCAGGGCGGCCGCCTCCTCGGTGTCGAACGACTTCACGCAGAAGAGCACGAGGTCCGCCGGCGGCGTGTCGTCGAGGCGCTCAACCGCGGGCGCCCGCACCGTCCACTCTCCCTCGGCCGAGGACTTGATCCGCAGGCCGCTCGCCCGCAGCGCGACCAGATGCTTGCCACGTGCCACGAACGTCACGTCCTCACCCGAACGCGCCAGCTTCGCGCCGAAGTACCCGCCGGTACCGCCCGATCCCATCACCACGATGCGCATGCGGGTCATGCTGCGAGACGCGCGCCGGGATGTCAAGCGGCCCATGGTATTCTCGCAGCGGTGAGCGAGCCCTTCCGCGAGGTGGCCGTCGATGCGGCACTCCGCGCGGGCGCCTTCCTCCGCACGCGTTTCGGCACTCGCCCCCAGGTCAGCTACAAGGGCAGCTCGACCAACCTGGTGACCGAGCTCGATCGGCGCGCCGAGGCGATCATCCTCGACGCGATTGCCGCGCGCTTCCCCGACCACGCGGTGCTCGCCGAGGAGAGCGGCGCCCGCCCCGGCTCCGGGTCGCATCGATGGATCGTCGATCCGCTCGACGGCACCACCAACTACGCCCACGGCTTCCCGATCTACGGCGTGTCGATCGCGCTCGAGATCGAGGGCGCGCTCGCGGTAGCCGTCGTCTACGATCCGAGTCGGGAGGAGTGCTTCGTGGCCGAGCGTGGTCGCGGCGCCACCCTCAACGGCGCGGCGCTTCACGTCTCCGCCACGCCCCGGCTGGCCGAGAGCCTGCTCGGCACCAGCTACCCGAACGATCTCCGCGGGGCGCCCCGCAACAACCTGGCCGAGCACGGCGCCCTGCTGCTGCGCTGTCGCAGCGTCCGCTCGATCGGCTCCGCGGTGCTCGGCCTGGCCGCGGTGGCGGCGGGGCGCCTCGACGGCTACTGGGAGCAGCGGCTGGGCGCGTGGGACGTCGCGGCCGGGGCGCTGCTGATCCGTGAGGCGGGGGGGCGCGTGACCTCGGTGTCGGGCGGTCCCCTCGACCTCGACGCGCCCTCGATCGTGGCCACCAATTCCGCCGTTCACTCCGAGCTGCTCGACACACTCCAGGAGGTCGCATCCGCAAGATGATCGACGACCAGCAGAATGACGACCAGAAGCAGGAGCGCCCGCCGTCGGGACCGGTACACGTGAGAACGATCCGGGTGGAGATCGCGCCCGCGGGCGAGGACGAGCTGCAGGTCACCGCCACCCTGGTGGACGAGCGCCCCCCGGAGGGCCAGCGCTGGTTCGGGTCGGCGCCACCGCCGGTGATCCACGACATGCGACTCGGCCTTCGCGTGCGACATCCTGGCCTCGTGATCACCCAGGTCCGTAGCGAGATGGCGTCACGTCCCTATACGATCTGCCCGGAGGCGTTGCCCCCGCTCCAGCAGCTGGTGGGGCTCTCGATCGCTCGGGGCTTCACCCGCGAGGTCAACGAGCGCTTCGGCCGTCAGCGGGGCTGCGCCCACTTCACCGCACTCATCCACGCGATGGCGCCCGCGGTGCGCCAGGGCGCCGGCGTCGCCTTTCCCGAGCCCGAGCCGCCAGTCACGACCAATCCGTGGTTCGTCGACACCTGCCAGGCGTGGCGGGCCGACGGGCCGCTCCACCAGTTGGTCCGGGCCGGCGACGAGGCGGGATTGCGCGCGCTGTCGGCGTTCCCGCGGCCGCCGGACCCGGAGAGCTAGAGCCCGGGCACCCGGTACCGACGGCCGCCCACGGCCAGCGCGGCCGAGCGATCCCCCTCGGGGGGCTCGACGTGCTGGAGCAGCTGATAGGTCGCGGCGCGGCTCAGGCGGGCGTCGAAGCGCCCCTCCTTCACGCGACAGCGCGGGATGGCGCGCTCGTCCACCCGCAGGGTCGGCAGCGCCAGCGGCTCGCGGCTGCCGTCGTTGAGTGTGGCCATCAGCTTGTCCCCGTCTAGCTCCACGCGGTCCACCACGAACGGGGTGTCCTCCACGTCCACCGGCACCCGCACCGGACCGATCTGCAGATAGTGACCCTGCTCGTCCGCCTGCAGCCCTGCGCGGAGGTTGGCGAGGATGCCCGCGTGCGTGACCTCGGCCCCGTCGTGAAACCAGAGCCCGTCGTGGTCGATGCGCAGGCGCGGGAGCTTCCAGGTCGAGGGATCGGACGGTGGCGAGCCGGTCACGGGAAGCTCACCGCGCAGAAGGTCACCGCCCCCTCGGGATCGGGCCACTGGCTGTAACGGAGCAGGCGGCCCGGCCGCTGCGGCAGGAGGCGGAGCAGCGTGTAGATCGGCGAGAGACCGCAGATGCGTCGCGCATCGCCGTCGGAGGCCACCGAGGCGAAGAACCCTCCCGCGTCGGCGGCCAGGACCGGCTCGAGCATGCCGCGGTCGGCGCGCTCGACCACCGCGAGCGAGTCGCTCGTGTTGAGCTCGGGGTCACCGAAGCGGGGCCCAACGTGGGCCAGATCCACGCCCGCGATGAGGCACACGCGGCGCGACGAGGCGGCGATCGTCTCGCGCAGCGCGTCGATGAAGCGCGGAATGCGTTGATCCGTCTCCGGCTCGGTGCGCGCCCATACCGCTTCGTGGAGATACGAGGCGAGCACCGGCAGAATCGTGAAGGGCCGCCGGGGACCGACCAGATGCTGGAGCATCACCGCCTGGAACTCGATCGAGTGCTCCGCCCGATGTGCGGGCTCCGACGCGAGGAGATCCTGGCCGGCCCGCCGGCCCAGCTCCTCGCCGAAGTCGCGGTCCACCGGCACCGCGCCCAGGGGGGTGTCGTACGGCTTGAGCGTCACCGCGAACGGATCGGGCATACCGGCGTGGCAGGTCCCGAGGATCACGTAGAGATCGGCGTCCGACCGCTCCAGCACTTCCCGATAGGCCCACGCATAGGCGGGGCCGCCTCGGTGGAAATCGATGTGGGGCGCGATGAGCCCGCGGATGGACCCGGGCGGAGTGGCGGACGGTGCGGCATGGGCCGGCGCCATCTCGGACCCGGCGCGGCCCGGTCCGTCAGGGCCGGAGAAGAACGCGTCGATCTGCGCGGCGAGCGCGGCGGGGTCACCGGCGTACGCGCCTCCGGCGTGGGCCGCGGGCCGGACCGGGCTGCGGCGGAACGAGTCCTCCAGCGCCTGCCGGCGCGCGCGAAACCGGTCGCTGTCGAGGAAGCCGGCCACGTCGAACCGCTCGACCACCGAGACGATCTGCTCGAGGGTCGGCGCCTCCCCGTGGCGGCGCGCGAGCACCTGACGGATCGTCTCGATCGAATGCTCGCCGTCGAAGAGCGAGACGAGATCGAGCAGGGGCGCGGGGAGCAGCGCGATCTGGTCGGTGAAGCCGGCGGGGTCACGAAGGGCGATGCAGCGCTGCCCTTCGTGCTCCACGGGGAAGGCCTCGAGGGCCCGGAGCCGCGGGTTACCGGCGAGGGTCACTCGGCTTCGAGGTAGTTCAGAGCCGAGGCGACGTAAATCTTCGCCGCTTCGACGACCTGATCCGCTGAGACGAACTCGTCAACCTGATGGGGAATCAGCCGGTCACCCGGCCCGCAGGTGACGATCGGGATCCCGAGCTCCATCCGAAGAATCGTGCCGTCGGTCGAGCCCGGCACGCCTCCGTAGCGGGGCGCCCGCTTGGTCGCCTGCTTGACGCCGCGGATCATCGCCTGCACCAGGGCCTCCGAAGGGTCGACCTTGGTGGCGAGCCGGAAGGCGTTCACCGGCTCCCACTCGACCTTGAGGCCGGACTGGCCAGCGGCGGCGTGACAGACGGCCTCCAGCTCGGCGCGGATGTCGTCTGACGTGATGCCGGGCGTGAGGCGAATGTCGAACGTGGTCTCGGCCACCGCCGGGATCACGTTGGACTGCGGCACGCCCACCTTGGGCGGCGGCCCCTGGATGATGGTCGGGGTCACCGTGGGCGGCTTCAGGTGGCGGCTCTTCTCACAGGCTTTCCGCAGCCGGCGCTCCAGCGCGGGCGCCGCGGCCAGCAGGCGGCCCAGACCGGCGATGGGGTTGATGCCGGCCTCGGGCATCGCCCCGTGGGCCATCTTGCCGCGAACCCGAAAGCGGGCCCAGATCACGCCGCGCTGCTCGAGGCACAGCTCGTTCTCCTCCGGCTCGCAGATGATGGCGGCGTCGAGCTCACGGCCGATCGGCGTCCCGCAGAGATGCCGCACGCCGATCATGCCGTCTTCCTCGTCTACCAGCGCGCCCACCACCAGCTTGCCCCGGAGCCCCACGCCCGCCCGCTTGAACGCGGCGGCCGCCACCATGGCCGCGGCCAGCCCGCTCTTCATGTCCGCGGTACCCCGGCCGTAGATCCGGCCGTCGACGAGATCGGCGCCGAACGGCGGGTAGGACCACGTGGCCGGGTCGCCCTCGGTCACCACGTCGGTGTGACCCTCGAGGAGCAGGCTCTTCTGACCGGGGCGCTTGTCGCCGAGCCAGCCGATGACGTTGGGCCGTCCGGGCGCGACCGCCTGGATCTCGACCTGGAAGCCCTCGCGCCGGAGCCACGCTTCGACGAAGTCGGCCACGCGGGCCTCGGTCGCCTCGGGATCGCCCGGCCGATGGACACTCGGAATGCGCACGAGCGAGCGCGTCAGCTCGACGACCTCGTCCGCGTCGATCTTGCGGAGAACCTGCGACAGCGCGGTCACAGCGGGAGCGTGGAGGCTATTCCAGCGGGAACGAGAGGATGATGGCGTCCAGGCGAATCACACGGTGCTCTTCGCCGGCGATGTAGAAGTAGTGCCCTTCCACTTCCTCGGGGTTCTCCTCGAAGGCCACCACCGAGCGGACCGGCGGCATGTCCCGGAACGCGTTGGCGCCCTCGTCGAAACCGTCGCCGCGCCCCACCACCTCGCCGTAGCGGATCGGCGAGCCCTTCGGGCAGTGCACGCGCACGTCCGCGGGAGGCTCGGCCATGAGCCGGACGAGGAGGTTGATGCCGTACACCTGGAACACAACGGGCTCTGTCATCAATGGCTCCGGATTCTTAGGTTTTCTTCGCCATGGCGCTCACTTGGCTCTCATCAAACCTGGGGCCGTTTGGGCCGCGTCAGCCACCCCAGGTTACCGCATTTTCAACACGAAGTCCCGAGGGATTCACAACGGATTTCGAGCCTGGACTGATACCGTAGCCGGGATATGGATGGTATGTTCCTCGACCCTGACCCGTCGGCCGGGAGCGGGCCAGAGCGGGACCCCGAAACACCAACACCCACGTGGCGGGTACCATCCGGGTGTCACCGGGCCAGTGTGGCGGCCAGGGCCGCTACGTGGTGTCTCCGGCGGACCCGGCTACTCCGTCGTCCTCGGCCTCGCAGCCCAGCATTCGTCACAAACCCAGCTACGGCCATACGCGTGATCGATTGCGTTCGAGTCAACTAGGGGTATACCGCATGGACCATGAGCCCATGGGAGGCACCGGCCTACGCGGGTTCAAGTCCCCAAGGGGATTTGCACGGTAGTGGACCACGGCCTCACCTTCGAGGTCAGAGGCCCCGCCTTCCGCCCCTAGCACGGTCCTAGGCCCGCGGTCGGTTTCACACCCGCCCCGAGGTTCAGCCGGGCAGATCGATCCCGACTGCTTACGATCGCTTCTGGCACGTGCAAGTACCTAAATCCTGAGGGCCGCCTAACCGAAGAGAATACCGGCAGCACGTCGGTTCCGTTCTCGCCCCAAGCCGTAGAAGCGCTTCACGTATTCAGCGGCTCCAGCAGCTGGACCAGGTTCCGCCAAGCCCCTGAGACATACGTGCCACCAGACCTTTACCGGTCGAGAGAGAAGCCACGAAGAACAGCATCTCGCCTCTTTGCTTTCATCGCCTCGACAAGAAACTCCATATCCAATGTCGGGGTCGCACCATGCGTTGACCGACGATCAGAATGGCCGCCCCGATAAAGGCGACTCCCGCTAGCGCGATCAGCCCTGCTCCTGGCGAGATCCTCAAGGCCCAGAAGATCCAGCTTCCCGCGACGCTGCCGACGAGACCGAGAATGATGTCCCATCTCATCCCGTAGCCGCCGCGTTTCATGACATACCCAGCCAGCACCCCTGCGAGCACTCCCACGAACACTAGCATCGCGATCATGAGGCCATTCACGACAATTCCTCCCTTCCCGGGTTGCGAATCCTTAACTTGGGGCTACTGCCCGTTTGCCTTGCGATCAGTTTCGCCCGCTCGCCGTCCGTCAGTTCGAGAAGAGCTTCGTAAAGAAACCCTTGACGCTGTGGCCGAAGGAAACGGCGCCATCGCGCGCATTGCCCCAGGCGGTCTTCGCGGGCGGCTCGGCGGCTTGACCCGCTTCCTTCAATTTCTCACCACTGTACTTCGCGCCTTCGGACACCGTCGTACCGATGCCCTTGGCCGTCTCTTCGACGCCTTCCCCAATCTTGCTACTGGGGATCTTCTTTGCGCCGCTTTCGACCTGCCCCATCCCGACTTTCACCTTCGAATCATCGGCCGCGAAGGCGAAGTCGGACGCGAGCAGCGAGAGCGGGAATACGAGCACCATGACCAGCCCGAGGCGTTTCATGAAGTTCCTTTCCGGCCTGGTCGATCACGGTTGTGGCTATCGCCCGTACCGGCGGGACCGTTCCACCACGGTCTGAGTATGGGTCGCGTCATCTGCCCTTTCCTATTGGACCTTGGCCCATCGCGTGGCACTCGGACCCATCCCGAACGCCGTAGACCCAAGAGCTAATAGGTGAACGCACGTCCTCTGGATAGAGTCGAGCTCAAGAAAGCGAAGGGAGAACAACATGCGTAAGTTTGTAGTCGGTTTCATGCTGATCATGCTGGCCGCCACGGTGTCTGGCTGCATCCTCGAGCCCTACGGCGGCGGAGGCGGGGGGCGCGGAGAAGGCGGAGAACGCGGAGAACACGAAAGCCACGGAGATCGTCGATGAAATACCTCCTGATCGCGGCGCTGCTGGTCGTCCGGGTGGCGCTGCCCGGAGTCCCGGAGGCCCAGGCGCAGGTGAGCATCGGGATCGGACTACCGAGCATCAACATCGGAATCAACGTGCCCGTCTTCCCCACGTTCACCGTGGTGCCGGATTACCCGGTCTACTACGCCCCGCAGGCGAATGCGAACCTGTTCTTCTATGACGGGCTCTACTGGGTCTATCAGGGGGACAATTGGTACGCGAGTTCCTGGTACAACGGGCCCTGGGCCTACTACGAACCCCAGTACGTCCCGGACTTCATCCTCCGGGTGCCTGTCCGCTACTACGTCTCACCGCCCATCTACTTCCGCGGGTGGGAGCCCTACGGGCCGCCGCGGTGGGGCGAACACTGGGGTGGCGGTTGGGATCGTGACCGGCGCGGATGGGATCAGTGGGACCGCCGGACGGTCGTCGCGCCAGCTCCGCTTCCCGTCTATCAGCGGCAGTACTCGGGGGACCGCTATCCACGAGTAGAGCAGCAGGCGGCCATCCAAGAGCGGAACTACAACTATCGACCGCGAGACCCCGTAGTGCAGCAGCAGCGGGGTCGTCAGCAGCCGGTGGAGCGCCAGCAGCCAGCCGGGGCTGAGCGTCAGCGGCCAGCAGTGGAGCCGCAGCAGCAACGGGGCCGACAGCAGGGGGAGCGTCAGCAGCCGCCCGCTGTACAGCAGCAGCCACAGGAACGTCAGCGCTCCAGCCCACCGCCGCCTCAGCAGGTTACTCCGGCGGCCAACCCGACCCTAGAGCCGCAGAGGGGGCGCGAACAAACGCAGCAGCCACAGCAAGCCCCTGCCCCGCAGGCTCAGCGTGAGCAGAGAGCACAGCAGCTCCAACCCCAGCGTGAGGCGCCACAAGCTTCGCGTCAGCAGCCACCGGTAGAGCGCCCAACCAGCGGGCGTCCACCGCCGCAGCCGGTGCAACCGGCTCCGGCCCCCCAGCCACAGCGTCAGCGGGAGACACAGCAGGGACCGCCGGTCGTCCAGCACCAGCAGGCGGCACCACAGCAGGCGCCGCCGCAGCAGCCGCAGCACGGGCAGGAGCAGCAGGGCCGCGGCCAGGAGCAGGAGCAGGGGCGCGGGCATGAGAAAGGCGGCTAGCGATACCGGCCCGCTGAGGCCGCGAACGTCGAGCGCGAATCCATCCTATGGACGCTAGGCAGCTAACCCAGACGGCGTGGATCTGGCTAACCCCGGTCCGGTAGCGCCACGGGCTGGAGAAGGTCGTCTCACACCGTGACCAGCGTTATCGTGCGCGCGGGGCCGGTCAGGGCTTACCACGCACCCCTGCCTTGCTCAGCAGAGGAGCGGAGGAACGCTACGACCCTCAGCATGAACCGCGGCCGGATTCCGTACCGGCGCGAACGTAGGCGCGATGCCTCTGCGCGTCGAGAACCTGCATCACCTCGGCTGGGAGCCCTACACGGTGCAGACCTACCAATCGTGGTGCGGCCACACCCAGGAGATCATCCGCTTCCTGCGCGCCGAGACCGAGATGCGCTCTCCCCAGCCCGCTCTCACTGCCGGCGGCCGCCCGTGATCGAGCGACCGCCAGCACAGGCGAGATGGACAATCTTGGTTTCAGCGCTCATCCGTTAGCTGGCGGGACGGACCATGACCTCGACGCGACCGTCGCGCTGGCTGCACAGCTCGTTGGCATCGTTGCACTTGGCCCGCTCCGCGCCGAAACCGCCCGTCTCGGGACTCCCATGTTGGTCGTAGCTGCCGGCCTATTTGTCGTATGGGCCTGCCGCGTCCCTCGCTGATGAAGGGGGCCCGTCTGCATCGGCTCGACGCCAAGACACGGAAGGCGCTCAAGCTGGCGCGGCGGCGTCTGAAGGGCCCCGGTCTCTAGGCCCAAAGTCCAACTAGCCCACGAGGGCCCCGACGGGAGACTCTGCCCGGAGTGAACACCGGGCGTGCGATAGCCGTGGTGGACGATGACAGGTCGATCCGGCGGGCTCTCCACGCCTTATTCCGCTCGGTCGGCCTGCTCGTGGCGACCTTCGCCTCCGCTGAGGAGTACTTACGCCTGGACGGACCGGCGTCTACCGAGTGCCTCATCCTCGATCTGCACATGCCAGGCATGGACGGACTGCATCTCCAGAGGCGGCTCCGCGGCGACGGCCACGCATTCCCTATCGTCATGCTCACCGCGCACGGCGGCGCCGACGCTCGCATCCAGGCTATGGGCGCCGGGGCGGTGGCGTTTCTCCAGAAGCCATGCGACGGCGAGGTCTTGCTGGCGACGGTCGAATCGGTCCGGCAGACGAGAGGGTGAGAGTAGAACCCGACGGGGGCGGTCACGAGAGGGCGATCCCTCACGTCAGAGGCCCTCGGGAGTAGTAAAAGAAGGAGGAGAGCCATGAAGGATTGGCTCATATACACGGTCGCAGTGTGCGCCGAGATCCTTACAATAATGCTCCCCAGCCAACCGCCTCTGGCCCGGTAGCCTCAGGATTCGACATGGAGTCTATTGAGAACGTGGACGAGGGCCTACTCGCTGAGCTGGGCCCGAAGACCGATCTGGTGGCGCTGATAAAGCGCGTTAGCCAGAACCAGCTTCCATGGGTGGTTGTCCCCTCGGCCGCTGTCACCACATGGAAGCGGCGTGACCCGGCGGCGTGGGAGAAGGTATCCGAGTGGTTGGCCGCCAAGGGTGTCGCAATTGTCCCGATCTAGACAGCTAGAGTTGGTCAGTCACTACCGCTTCGGCTCCTGCTAGAGCACGTCCGGCGCTACGTAGTGTTGGCTACCCGACAGACCGTCGACGCGCCGATATGGGAGGACGGGCTCGGCCAGGGCCGGGGCCTGTTCCAATGGGGACATCTTCGACGGGGCCCTGCTTGGTACGATCCAGGCGCTTGCACCCGGTCTCTCGGGGCACCGTCAGGGAGCCTGCTATGGAAGATCAGCTGGACGAGCCCCAACGGAATCCGGCCTGCGTTACCTGCGCGGAGCCAATCCTCCCCCGAACCGGACGCTACCGACGCGGCTCGACGAGCGTCCATGCCACGTGCGAGTGGGCGACGCTCCCGCCGATGCGGCCGACGCCGGAAGAAGCCCAGGTGCCGGGCCACGAAGCGCGCGGGTCAGCATAGCTGCATGGCTGGCCATTAGACGGACGATGTTCGAAGGCGTGTTCGCGGTGGTCTTCATCATCTGGGCGCTTTACTGGCTGACCGTTCATGTCACCGGCGGTTGGATCTACGTCCTGGCCCTGGTGACAATGTTTGCCCTGGCCATCTACCGCATCCGGAGGACAGCTCGACTCGGCGGCAGGCCCCGCTTGTACGAGACGACCCGGTGAATTGCGTCGCGCATCTCTGGTCCTGCGATTGGGTCTGGAGCCTTTGGGCGTGGGGCCTGTTCGGGCTAGTCGTGGTGGGCGGGCTCGTCGGGTGGACCAGGAAGCAGACTCGTCGTCGGACGAGGAACTGAGCGGCCAATGTCCGCCGACGGCAGGCCGACTAGTCGGCTCGACTAGCGGACCAGGAGGCCACAATGAGCGGAGGGCGACTCGGTATTTGGACGATGGTGGCGGCGCTTACGTGGCTGGTCGCGGGCTGCGCCCCCACCAATCCGGATGCCCCGCCACAACAAGCCCAAAATCCAACTGCTCGACTGCGGCGCCTGACGGCCAAGACGCTGGCCATCGCGGACTCGCCGCAGATCGTCTAGATCGATCTTCCTAGCGCCCGCCTCGCACTTGGCCTTCGGCCCACGCGGGTCCACGGTGTCGGGGAGGCATTGCCCACGAATGTCTCGCTCAGCGTCGGTTCCAGCGAATACGGCGTCGCGGACGTCTTCGGTTACCTTGAGGCCGACCTTCTGGACAGCTTGAGCCTGCTGATGCAAAGCCTCCACACACTGCTCCCGCGTCGCGAACGCCCCAACGAGATCCCAGGGCGATGAACCGCCATCCAGGCGCCCTCGGCGGAGGCCGACAGGGCGAGGGTGAGCAGGCAGTAGAGCGTGGTGAGCAAGATGCGCGGACAGATCGCAGCGCCCATCATCGCGACTTCTTGCGGGACACCCCGGAAGACGGCCGCGCCACTTTGGCAGGGTAGAAGCCGAGATCCTTGGCGCATGTACGGCAGAGGTACACGGAGAATGGCCTGACGGCCGTGCTGCTATTGTCGATGTACATCGAGCACCGCTTCACCGTGCCGCACTGGTTGCACTTCTGCCTTGGCATATGTGCTCCCCCTTAGCACTTGCGCTCGTCCCTGCTGGATCGGGCGAGAGGATGGCCCTATTCAAGACTAGCGGAGCCTGATTTTTAACCGGGAGCCCATTCTTGGGAGCGCGCCCGCCCAAATCGGAGGGTCGATTGGTTGGCGACGTTGCGGCCGAGGGTGGTGCTTCGGCCGAGATGTGGCGCAGGCCACCCGGTCGCTGTGTCGGCTACCAGACAAACCGTCGAGAACTTGGAACCACAGGGCCCGTCCCGCTATGTTTGGGGCGGGGGCGCGTCCGCTATCTCCGGCGGAAGCACACGTGTGGCCGCCGGCCTGGGGCGGGCCGTATGGCCTCGGCAGCATCGGCGAGGGCCTGCTGACGGAAGTCCGTCGCATCGGCCATCGCCTGTCGCTGACCGTCCGGTTCAAGGAACACGACTACGTGGCGCTCCTCGACGAGTGGGCGCCACCGCCGACGCTCGATCAAGCCGAGCGGGCACTGACACGCGCCATCGGATGGACGATCGAGGCTGTCGGGGAGGTGGACGTGAGCGGAGAACTGGACGCGCCGCCAGCCGCGGAGGACAAGCTGGGCTTCTAGCGTGTCCTTATTACGTTGGCCGGGAGGTTGTATGTTTCACGATGGGCGCTCCGCCAGAGACGTCTTCCAGTTTTTGCGCCAATCGCCCCAATCGTCCAGCGAGACGCTGGCCATGGCTTTGGCCGCCTTGCGGAGCCAGGATCCGCGCCGCCGCGCTAGGTCGCGTTTCACCCGTGAGATCGCGCGGGGGCTTCCGAGGTGCATATTCGCCGTTTCCCATCCCATGCAATACAGCAGTCGGCTCTCGTCCCGTTCTGCCGGAAGGGACGGCAGTTCGATGCGGGAGCAATCCGGAGCGAGCCGGCGTACCAGCCAATGCCCGCGAAAATACATACACGGGTCCTTTACGCGGACGGCCTGCTCGAGTAGTCGCGGCCCATAGAGGGTTGAAGATGAGCGCTTCTTGTACCAGACCCAGGCTGACGCGCGAATCGCTTTCGCTTCGCGCGCGATGAAGGCACCCTGCCACGCGGACAGCGCAAGAATGCGGGGCTGCCCCAGGCTCCCCAAGCCCGCGACGCGCCGCTTCAAGTGATAGCGGTGCCGAGGTGGTGGGAACGACTGTTCGAGCAGATCACGCGCCCCATGCGGCAGCTGCGTGGTGTACGGTGGATTGTGCTGCATCTTGCTCCAGAACTGCACGGGGTCCCGCAGTTTGCTCAGCGCCAGGAGCCGGAGCCACCGATGCTCCTCTGCCAACACGAACGCTTTCCCGCCCTCGGTCATTGCATCACGGTAGCCCTCTTCGATCACTTCGGCGGGCCTCCCGTCGCGTGAGGCTCAACTGTTCTTCCCGGATCGCCAGATAGGCGCTCGTGGCGAGCCGGACGAGATCCAGCGTGTAGGCCGCCGGCCACGATTCGTCCAGATCATTCACGCCCCAGATCAACCGGCCTTCCTGGTCGCGCCAAGTCCCGAAGTTCGATGTGCAGGTCGCCCACGCCCAGTAAGGCGGGCGCCTTGGCCAGATCGCCACACACCGCGGGCCATTGTTGCAGCCATCGGTAGAAGGTCGCTCGAAAAAACGGGAACGGGGCCTCCGCCATCAGCGCGTGCTTGAGCGCGATGTCCTTCCGCACGAGAGGCAGTTGCGTGGCCAGCCACTGCTCGAAGTCTTGAGTCGCCTTAAAGATATTCATCGCGATTCTTGGCCTGCACCCCTTGGGAAGCGGCCGAGGGTCTCGGCTAGAACCCGGCGCCCCCCGTATACGTTGCTAGGTCAGCGTGAGCTGCTCCCGGGCTGTGGGTCAGCCGGCAGCTGCTCGATTGTAATCGTGTGAGCGGTGTCGGACGCGCCGAGCTTCTGGTGGAGCTTCGATACGCTCTTCGCGGCCCAGCGCTGAGAATACTCCTGGGTCCAGCCGCGGGAGCACGTGACCACCGAGGCCGGCACCGGGGCTACTCGATCACCTAATCCGCGCGCTGCAGGAGCGACGGCGGGATCGTCAGGCCGACGGCTTTGGCGGTCTTAAGGTTGATGACGAGTTCGAACTTTACCCTGGCCATCTACCTCCGTGCGGCAGCCCGACTCAACCGCTGGCCACGCTTGTAGGAGATGACCCGGTGAATTGCGTCGCGCATCTGTGGTCCTGCGATTGGGTCCGGAGCCTTTGGGCGTGGGTCCTGTTCGGACTTGTCGTCATGGGCGGGCTCGCCAGGTTGAAGGAAGCGAACTAGTCGTCGGAGGGTAACTGAGCGGCTCGGTCCCTGCCGCCGTCACGGCAGCCCGCGCAAGAGTGCCACGCCCCGCATCATCTTTTAGCGATGGCCGGCTGTGGTGGCAGGCCCGCACCAGTGTTGGCTATCCGACAAACCGTCGAAAACTTGGAGCCAGATGGTCGGTCCCGCTATTTTGGCGGCAGGATGCGGCTCCGCTACATTCTTCGGAAGTACAGTCGGTATCGGTCGTATATCTGGCCGCCCGCCGGGCCCTACGGCACTAGAAGCGGGGCCTGGGAGGGTATCCTGACAGAGGTCCGCCGCATCGGGGATCGCCTGTCGCTGACCGTCCGGATCAAGGGTGCCGATCACGTCACATTGCTGGACGAATGGAACGCCCCGCCGTCAGTGGATGCCGTTGAAGTGGCCCTCGTGCGGATGATCGGGAGGACGATCCTCGCCGTTGGAGAGGTTGAGGTAGGAGACAAGCCCTCCGCGCCGATTGTGGAGGACAAGCACGGGTACTGATGTGCGGCTGCTGACGCGTGGATCAAGCCCAAGAGCCGGACGACTCCGACGAGCCTGTCATCTGCCTATCTGCCATCTGTCCATACCGATCAACAAGGGCCGCTATCGAACCGAGCAGCGACGTTCACGAGGAGTGCTACAGGCGGCAACGCCGCCTGACACGGCGCCCTAGCGCTGCACTTTCATGCCGTCTGCGGAGCCGGCAGCGTGGCCGGAGTGATGAACTCACTTACAGGATTAGCGGGAGTTCTGGCCCGGCCACGGCGTCAGCCGGCGGCTCCTCGATCGAGAGGACGTGCTCGACGACCGGATCGGCCGGGCGGCGTGCGTGCAGCGCAGCGATCTCGGTCGCGGTCCAGGCGGACGACGCTGGTCGCTCCCAGCCGCAGGAGCACGCGAGACGCCAGTACACCGAGCCCTTGCTCATAGTCGAGGAAACCCCGAAGAGGGCTCTCTAGAGGGCGCCTCGGGCCCGGACGGTTTGTTCCATCCTCTGCTGTGGCGGCTGGGGCGGGCGGATGGACACGTGGCGGCATCCGACACAGTAGACGCCTTCGACGGCCACGCACTCGCTGAGGGGATGATCGCAGCGCGTCTCGGTCTCGCAGGCGAAACACATTCGGATATCCTTCCCTTCTCACTTTACCAGCTATGTCGAGCCGTCCGAGCCGAGCGTCCACTTACGCGCATGTGTAACATGAGATTGAGGACACACGCCGTTTCGCTTTGACTCTTTGCCGTGACGGACTCATCGAGCATGTTCGTTGATTCCCTCGCGTGATGGCACTCGATGTGCTTCGCCTAGCCACTCACCAGCAGGTCTGGGTACGGTCACGCCGGCCGCGTCGGCCAGCCGGACTAGCTCGGCGACCGATCCGACCCGCATCTTCTCCATCGCCCGAGCGCGGTGGACCTTGACCGTCTTCTCGACGATGCCGAGCGCCGCGCCGATCTGCTTGTTCAGCATGCCCGTCACGACGAGGGCGAACACCTCGGTTTCGCGCGCGGTCAGCAGGCTGACGCGCCGCTGGATCTCCGCGCGGCGCACCTCGGCAGCCCGGTCGTGCTCATCCCTCGTCAGGGCCCGCTGAATCGCGGGGATGAGATCCTCGACGTCGACCGGCTTCGTGAGCAGATCCACGGCCCCGGCCTTCATGGCCTTGACGCTCGTCGGGACGTCGGCGTGGCCGGTGACGAAGACGATCGACAGCCGGCGGCCCGTAGCCGCCAGCATCTCCTGCAACTGGATGCCGGTCAGGCCGGGCATCCTCACGTCCAGCACCAGGCAGCACGGGCCGGGGTACGGCGGGCGTGCGAGGAACTCCCGGGCCGAGGCGAACGCCTCGACCAGGTAGCCGGCCGACCCCAGCAATCGAGTCAGGCTCTTCCGGATGGAGAGGTTGTCATCCACGACGAAGACGAGCGGCGAGACGGCCGTCATTGGGCTCCCTCCACCTCCACGGGCAGCGTGACCTGGAGGCGTGGATACCTCTCGGCGATGCGGGACCGCGAGTCCTGCACCGCGACCCCGAGGGCGGCGCCTCCGTCTATAGCCCTCCGGATGATGGGGGTGCGCGGCCTCGTATGGGGCTCGCGCATGGCGGCGCGACGATTGGGCATCAAATTAAGCCCCACCGACTGGAGCTGGACGCGGTCGCCACGCACGCGCGAAGGTCCTGGGCGAACCCGAGGCTCATCGACACGTGGCCCAGTCGCACCTCGGCCTTCCCCGCCGACGGCTCGAACGATCGTCCTCCTGCGGCCATCGTTGCTCACGCTAGCAGCCACGCCTGGACCCCGCCTAGTGGACTTTGGTCCAATCAGCACGCCACCCTGAGGAAAAGCTTGGGAATACCACGCTTAGCGGTCACGCTCGTGGTACGCCTGGAGGTGACGCTCATGCGATCAACGCTAGTCGACGAAGCATCGTGTTTGTATTGCGCGGACGTGCTGATCCCTGATGTGCCTGCGTGCGAAGCGTGCGCGCGAATTGAGCCACGGATCATGGGAAAACTCCAGGCCGGGACGCTCGACTCCCCCGTCCAATTCAGCACGGCGGTGGTCTCCTCAGGAAAAGGCCTTGTTTGTTCCGCGTGTGACGAGGCCATTGTTGATCGGCAGCGGAACTATCTCGGCGTAGAGCCATCGCCGAAACGACTGCTGCGGATGCATCCTCGCTGTGCCCGAGTGTGGCAGGTCCTGGGACGTCCAGCGCTACTTCAGTCCTGAGCAGCACGATTGGGGGGGCAGGCAGGCTGAGTCAGCTACTAGCCTGCCCAACGGCCGGCCACTGGTACGACGTGTGCTCGAGGATCTTCCCCATAGCTAACGATCTCCGAGATCGTCTGTCAGGTCGGCCGACAGCCGATCGCGCACTGCCGGGCCCGCCATCTTGGTACGCTGGCCACCATCCCGATGGCCGCGGCTCGACGACGCGGACCACCCCTCCCGAGGCTTGCCTGGTCTAGAATGGGCGTATGGTAGATAGCCTTCCGGCACTATGAACCCCGGTCGCACTCCCCGATGCAGTCTGACGGCGCTCCGCGCCGCCGATGATCCGAACCGTTAGGCGGCCAGCGAAGCATCGCGATGGCGCTCCTTTTAAAGAATCTGCTGTTCACGCTGGTCGTCCCAGGTACGCTCGCAGTCTACGTCCCGTTGTTGATCGCCAACACGCGCTCCCCGGCCTCAGGCCCTATCTTTGCGATCGGCGTCGCTGTTCTTGTCGTCGGCGCCGCCGTCTACGGTCGGTGTGTCTGGGATTTCGCGTCTTTCGGGCGGGGCACACCCGCCCCGATCGACGCACCCAAGAAGCTCGTCGTCCGGGGCCTGTACCGCTACACGCGGAACCCCATATACGTGGGTGTGCTCGCGGTGATCCTCGGCTGGGCCTTGCTGTTCCGAGCTGCTCCGTTGGTCATCTACGCCCTCATCGTGGGAATGTGTTTCCACCTGTTCGTCGTTCTCTACGAGGAACGCCATCTCCGACGAGAGTTCGGGAACGAGTACGACGAGTACTGCGCGCGGGTGGGACGTTGGTTGCCGAGGCTTCGCCGCCGGCCGGCCGCGTAACGCGCGGCTGCGTAAGCTTCCGCGTCTGGTAGACCGTTCGAGGGTAGACCTTCGCCGCCGAGAAAGCAGCTCGAGAGGGAAGAGGTCTGACGTTTCCGGATCGACTTTAAGGTCTGGCCATCTGTAACCCTCCGGCTCCGCGCGCACCGGACTCGTGCCCGCGCTCCCCCTGCTAGGCTCCTGGCGCCTCAGGGGCGGTGCTGTCGGACGGAGAGAAGTCAGCCCGCTCTCGCTGCGTTTCGGTGAGCGGGTAACCGCTCAAAATCGTGGCGAGCTGGTCCGCGTCCTTGATGGGACCGTGCTCCGCGCGAAACCTGACGATGGCGGCCACTTGCGCCGGACCGAGGCCCGGCAGCTCAAGCAGTTCCTGCGCGTTGGCTAGGTTGACTCGCACCTTGGTTGCCATACCCCTCCTCCTGCCGGGAATAAAGACAATGCCCCGGCGGCTGGGCAGCGAAGACCTCTGCGCACGCACTATCGGCCGGCGCCGTACCAATAGGATTGGACTTCGAGGGCACGCAACGCAAGTAGCGCTGACTGGCGGCCTTCGGTCCTGTTCGGTCTTCGAAGAACGAGCGGGCACCACGAGTCCGAAGGGACGGTCTCTCGAGAGCGCCTCCCCCTCGGGCGGAGACCGGGCGTGCTCGGCACCCCTGTGATCATCGCTCCAGCCTCGGGTCGTCGGTGGCCACACATTGCGCAACAGCCCACTCGTTGAAGGCGGTGCGGGCGAGCGCATCGCCAGGAGACTCTCGAACTGCCCTCCTCCACCCATCCCGCATCTCTTTCAGCTCGGCCTGACAGTCGCCCAACTGCGTGCGTGTATCCACAAGATTCCACTGGCCCACCGGGGCGTCCGTGGCCATACCCCACGGAACGGCCAAGTACCATCCCGGATCGCCTCGCGCTGGCGATACCGGGGTAAGGACGCATCCGGCACACAAGAGCAGCAACAGGAGTCCAGTGACTACCGACCGTCGCATAGGAAGCTCCCCAACCTCAGATCCCACACGCGAAGACTCCAACCACCGCAGCACATGACGGCCTGGGGGTCGGGAAAGTGTGCCTACTGCGTGGCGAGCCGGATGCAGTCGGGGGTCATCGGGGCGCTTCGGCGGTCCAGCCACGCGCTCCCATGCACATGCGGTACAGCTTGCTGGCGTCTCGGTTGCCGTCGCTGCTGGCGCCGACAATCATTGGACTTCCACTGGCGCCCCATGACATCCGAGGCTCTTGCACACAGGCGTCGCTGTCCTGCCTGAAGTCAGCCACGTCTGAGCCTGCCTTGCTGTAGCTGTAGGGGGGTCCTGTGCAGCCACTCAGCAGTCCCCACGCCGAGAAGACCAGGGCGGCGACTCGTAGCATGGGCAGATTCCCGTCGAATGTCCACACTCGCATGACATCAGGCTATAGCTCCGTAGGGACGCCGCCTAGTGGACCAAGGGCCAATAGGCCACGGTGCGGGCCCCGCACATGCAACGGCTTGCAGGAAGCTGAAGGCGGACGAGGCTGACGAGGCCGGTCAGGGACGGTGACGAGGGCGCGTCAGCACCCTGGACTAAGGTCCAACTAGCCAGGGACTGGCTCGACGGCAGAGCTTAGGTAGGATGAACAGTGCTGCACCGGTGCGCCGGGGCCTCTTCCCTCCCGAATCCACGCGTGCTGACTCCCTCTGGCGCGCGTGTCGAGGAAGCCATCATGCTCGGTGATTCCGTCCTGCGCCAGAAGGCCCAAGCAGCCATCCGGAATGGGAGCGTCCCCGTCGGCCGCCCTGATCGCACATGGGGAGGTCCAGGCATCGGCGCCCCTTGCGCCGTGTGCGACCTGCCGGTGACCAAGGGCGAGATGGAGTACGAGTTCGAGATGAAGGTCGCGCACGACGGCGACAACTCAGGCTCCGACAAGTTCCATGTCCACATCCAGTGCTTCGCGATGTGGGAGTTCGCGCGAGCGGTCGTCCTAAGACCAGTGACGACCGGACTGTCGGACGATGAGTTGAGGCGGCAGGTTCGCGCCCGGCTGTCCGAGGGGCGCTTGGGCTCTGTCGATGGCGTGTCCAGGTCCCATCGGGGGACCGGTCGCCCCTGTATCGTGTGCCGCCGCACGATAGCACCTACTGAGGTCGAGCGCGAAGTGAACGGCCAAGGTGTGGCCCTGCACGCCCACGAGGCGTGCTACAAGCCCTGGCGGGAGGAGTCAGTTGCTCGCCGTGCAGCCACCGGACCGGTACTAGGACGGGGGCGGACCCGAAGGGGCGACCTCTACGAGGACCGCCCCTCACTTCGGGCTGCTACTTGACCGGCAGGGCCGTATCGGGCCGCCGCCGCCCAGACAGATCGAAGGCGAATCGTTCCTGATTTCGTGAATGAAGATCCAAGTCTTTGAGGCCAGATTCGGAATAGCTCGACTCGTGCTGAGAAAGTGAGAGGTTTCGATGATCATGATCTTTCGCCGTTTTCCGGAGGAGTGAAGATCGCTTGTTGGCGGCGGGGGTCGTTGCCTCCTGCGGCCCGCTGCCCTCTTGGCAACAGCCGGTGCAATCGAGCAACCCGAGCGTTACCTATAACTATCGGACCGACCCAGGAAGTGCTTCAAGCCAATCAGAACGCGACGACATATTGCGGCCAGTATCAAACCGCTCCGCGAACTTCGACCCTCACGAACAACGCGGACGGTAGCAAAACCGTGGTTTTCGAATGCGTGCGGACCGCTCTTCCCACGCCGGCGCCGGTCAATCCCAACCTCACCTACACTTATCGGACGGACCAAGAAGAGCTGGTGCAAGCGTCGCAGACCGCGAGCGCCTACTGCCTAAAGTACGGCTCGCAGCCGATGACGTCGAGCCTGGTGACCAACTCAGATGGAACCGGACCGGCACCTTCTTCGGATCGCCGATCGTCCTCCTGACGATGTCCTCGAACGGCATGTCGGCTTCGGGCGTACCCGCGATGAGCTCGTTCAGCTTGTCCACATAGTCCTTGTGGTGCTTGCCGTAGTGAAGCCGATCGCGGCGGGCGGCACATCGGGCGCAAGCGGGCGCAAGGGAACTGCGGGCGATTCAGGAGGGCGGCGTAGCGACGATCTGAATCCTATCGGCAACGGGTCCGGCCCAAGCTGGAGGCGTGGCTGCGATGGCAGGCGGCGACACCTCAATGTGCGGGTGTTCCTTCTCGTCGCCGCAGACGATGGCTGCGGAGACGGTGGCGGCAGTGATCCCGGCTACTGCCCGGCTCGTGATCTTCTTCTTGCCCATGCGTCCAAGGTACCAGAGCCCACCCGACCCGGCGTACACTAGGGTTATGGTGGATCACTGGCGAGTCTCCTGCAGTTGTGGCCGTTGGCGAGCCTACACCCAGACCGACTTGCAAGCGCGGTTGCTCGCGCTGGAACACGGGCGCGAGCAAGGTCAGCACCTCGTCACGGTCGAGAGTCGCGACAACCACCGCCGCCGCACCATGGCCGCGGAACCCCAGCATCCTCGCTCGATCTAGTCTCGTCGCTCTGCTGATCTGAGTCGGGTGTCAATCAGGTAGCCGTTCAGGACGAGCCTAGTCTCTAGTCCTCCGGGTCCGGTGGGGGCGACCGGGCCTGGGCCGCGAGCCTGACGCCCCGACGACGCAAGGCTATTACCGCCAAGGGGGGCCGGGCCGCCTGGCAGGGTATCAGCCCGGAGGAGCGGTCGGCTCGAATGCGGGCTGTCATCCAGGCCCGGTGGGCCAAGCGGCGTCAGACCGACTCACGGCCCGCTATGCAAGCCCGTAGAATGAACCTAGCAGACGACTAGTCGTCGACCCGACTAGCGGATTAGGAGGCCACCATGAGCGGAGGGCGACTCGGCATTTGGACGATGGCGGCGGCGCTTACGTGGCTGGTCGCGGGCTGCGCCCCCACCAATCCGGATGCCCCGCCACAACAAGCCGAAGATCCACACGGCCAAGACCGCCAAGCTGCTGCGGACTATCTACCGGGCCGGCCCATCTGCGGTGGGAGCTAAACTACCGGCAGAGCTATAAGAGGCTACTACGTCACCATCTGCAGGCATCCTCGTTATAGGCTCCGCCATTATTCAACGAGCCGCGCCTCGACCACGGCCACCGCGCGCGTAGCCTGCCGCAACTCCCGAAGCCAGCGGTCCCGCATCGCGCGGGGGACCAGCGCGCGCGGGATGGTGTCGAGGCTGGAGACGATCGCCACGCACTCGTCGAACATGTGGTGCCGAAGCGCCTGGATCTGCGCGTCCGTCTCAGCCACCTTGCTGTGCGTGATCATGGGCGCTCCGCATCCCACATCCGGAAGCAGGGGTCATGAAACCACACCATGCATCCCGTCGCGCCAAGGACCTCGATCGCGATCTGCGGTCTTGTGACGGACTCCCCGCAACCGTCGCAGGTCTCCCCGGCGCTCGGCCCGATCCGCAGAAATGGGAGGCGTTCCGGCGGAAGCCGTCCCTCCGCGAGCTTGTTGTGAATGAGGAGCCGAAGGGTGGGCTGGTCCATGGTGACCTCCCGGCGTTTGCCGATTCGACACGCCAGACTCACCGGGGTCTCGGCGCCAGCGGCGCCAACCCGAAGGCCGAGGTGCAGGCGTTGAAAGTGTGCGCCGCGCGCCCCGCCAGCGCCTGGTGGGCCTTGGTCTACTGCGGCTCTCCACCGGGGCTCTCCGGCCCGAGGCCGTGATCCCCGCCTGGGCCATGCCGTTCGGCTCGACACCCGTTGGCGCGGAGCCACGCGAGCCCGCGTGCCGGAGATCCGCGTGTAGCGGGTCGCAGAGATTGAATGGACGTCGGGCGGCGACGGGGGTGACGCGCTTTGTCCGGTTGCGTCCCTGCCTGGGGCCCAACCTTGTGATTCGACTGGACTCTTCGGGTGGCCCCGGTTTCGCACATGATGCTCGGGGTTCACTCTGCGCCGCGGGGGCAGATCTCGGTGGAAACGATCCTGTTGGTCGATGACGACGCTGACCTCCGCTCCGTGACCCAGCTCATTCTGGAGCAAGCCGGCTACCGAGTCCTGACGGCCGGCGCCGGGCTCGAGGCCCTGCAACTCGCCAAGGAATATCCCGGTCCGATCCACCTCCTCGTCACGGACTTGATCATGCCGGGGATGGACGGCGCGGAGTTGGGCCGGCAGATCGGGTCGCTCCGTCTTGGCATTCCGGTCCTGTACGTCACGGCCTTTGCCGTGGCCCAGTTGGCGGATCACGAGATCGTGCTGAAACGCACCGTGCTGGAGCCGGGCGTGCCGATCCTCGCGAAGCCATTCAGCATCGAGGCGCTGCAGAAGAGTGTGCGCGAGGTGCTCGACATCTCGTATCAGGCCCCTCCGCCGCGCGAACGCACGGAGGCGGACTAGGATGCGCGACGCTCGCGTGAGCGGCGGCGTAGGCCGGGGGCTCGTCATGCTGTGGCTGCTGCTCCTCACTGCAGGCTGTAGCGCGGTCTGGTCGTCCTCGGCGGCGCCGCGCCCCCCATCGGACGCGGAGCGGCTCGTCGCCCGCGCCGATGCCGAGGCCGACGACGGACACGGGCGGGTGGCCCAGTACCTCTACCAGCAAGTGGTGCGCGAGTTTCCCAGTGACCCGGCCGCGGCCACCGCCCTCTACCGTCTCGGCCGCCTGCAAAGCGACCCGACCGGCGGTCTGCGGAATTACCGCGCCGCGTACCTGACGTTCTCGCAGCTGGTGACCGAGTATCCGGGCAGTCGCTGGGCCCCCGACGCCCGCGCCTGGCAGGCCACAATCAGCGAGCTGCTGGCCCGCGAGGACGACACCGCCCGGATGAAGCTGCAGCTCCGATGGCGCGAGGAGGAAGCCGCCGGGCTTCGGCTGCAGATCCAACAGCTCAAGAGCGTCGACTTGCGGCTCGAGCAGCGGCGGTAGCCCGCGCGCGCTTCCCATCGTCCCGCGCGAACCGTGATCCCGCCTGGCTCAGGCCCGCGGCTCTCGACGCCAGCCGGGGCGAACTGTCACGGCGCTGAGAGGGTGCGGTGGGGCGTTGGAGTCCGTTGACGGTGGGGCTGGCAGTCGGCCTGGGGGCTGCCGTCTACGCCATCGAGTAGGTCCTGGCGGTGCCGCCCGATGACGCGTTGGTCGACGGGACGCTCAGCGGCTTCGTGCTTCTGCTGATCCTCGGATGGTGGCGATCGTGGCGGGGGGTGAGTCTGACGCCGGTCAGTTCCCGGCTCGGTTCAGCGGACGCGACGCGCTTAGGGTGAGGCCCTCCAGGTCCAAAGCCACGAGGCCGGCGGGCGGGCGGCCCGTGCAGCTGGTGGGGGCGTGATGCTCGCCCCAGTGAATCGGAGCACCACGCCGTCGAGGTCACTCCGCCAGACGATCGTCTCGACCGCCCGGGACCGCCAATGAGGCGGCAGGAAGTAGAGGCACCCCTTCGTGCCCTCCTTGAGCCGTTCCGTAAGGCGTACTTTAGCTCCGCCCGGGCTCAGGTCGATGAGGGGCAGTCGCAGCCAGCCGTCGCGTGTTTCCAGTACGACTGGCCACTGGCCGACCTCGCGCGCATAGCGCCGCAACTCCGGCGCGCGCCTGCTGGTCTCCCGAGACAGCATCGTGGCCGGGCATATCGCACGCATCGTGCCAGCAACAAACCCGCGGTCCTGCCGGCACTTAGCCACCGCGCCATCTTTGCGCTGAGTACCGGCCTTCCCACCATGGGCTTCGCAATGCTCGATCGATCGTCAGCGATACCTTATCCTGCACCCACGTCACGCCCGCGGACGGGAGCGGCTCGAGGAGTACCGCTAATTAGGAGGACGATCCCTATTGACGCGATCCCAAATCCTGAAGGTTCTGCGCCACGATACCGATATAACATTTGGCTCAGGCGGCACGCGGATTGTCCCGAGCCCGAAGACCCGAGCTCGTCGCCCATGCGAAGCCCGACGTGATCGCCGCCATCTACGCCCTGTTGGATCGCGTCGCGATCCACCGTAGCTCGGCGGGTGGCCGCCAAGGGAGTGAGGCAGAGAAGCGGTAATGAACGCGGTCGGGGTAATCCCCGCCCTCTTTGCCCTAGTTGTCGTGGCTGTCATGGCCTACCGAGCGGGATACCTGCGGGGGCAGGCCGAACTGCTCCGTCAGCACCAATCGACCGAGGCCGCGCGGAACGCGCTGCGCATGACGGCCATCCTGCCGCATTGGCGTCGAGTGGCGGGCTGGGCGGCCGTGGGCTCAGGGCTGCTACTCTGTCTGTTCCTGTTCGTCGCGTTTTGGTATGCCACGGGTTGGGGGTGGACCGTTTTGATGGCGGCCTGGGTGCTCTGGTTCGCCCTCTTCATGGCAGCGATCTGGCTCGCCGAGTGGTGCTGGAAGCCCTACCGAGAAGCCCAAGCACGGCTGCGGCATGAAGAGACCGAGACACCTAGAGCACTCGAAGCGCGCGCCAGTGGGGAGCACTCTACATGATCGCCGCGCTCCACGCTCGCAGGAGCACGGAGCGAGATCCAGGCTCGCTGGCCCCCTGATCGGGTCATGGCTTACAACGCGCCGCGAGCGAGAAGAGCGGCGGGTGCGATTCATCCAGCGGCAGCTCGAGGAGTTCTATGCGCCCTTCTGCGCGCTCCGTCACGAGATTCGGGCGAAGGGCGAGCTTCGCGTGCGAGTCAGCAAAGCCGCTGCCGCGGAATGGGCAGCCTCGTTCGAAGGGGTCGAGTCGCCAGAACAAAAGCAGGAGATCGAGGCGCACCATAAAGGTCAATTTGAGAGCATCGTGACCTCCAACAATAAACAGTTGGCTGATGAGCACATCCCCGACTATCGGAAGATGCTCGATCTCTTCAGGGAGAAGCTCTGGCTCGTCGAACGGTCCACGCGCATTCACTATCCGACGTTGGTGGAGTTCGTTGAAATCTGGAATCGGCGTGGCGCCGATTCGCTCCCCGCCTCGGTCGCCGAAAGGATAGGCCACGGCGAGGAGACCCTAGACTCGCTTGAAGAGGACGCAGAGCGGCATCGGGACCAACTCCAGCGGGAGCTCAAGGCCGGAGGTTCCACCAGGTGGAGCGCCCACAAGAGCTCGATGAGGAAGCCGCTCCGCAAGGAGACCCAGCCATGATTGCCGCCGTCTTCGCCCGCATCGTAGGCGTCGTGCTCGGCGGCCTGCCCGCCCTCGCCACGTCGGTCTCCGCTGAATGCGCGTGGGTTTCGCGAACTGTCCGCTGGGCGATGGACGCTCTAGCGAAACAACGGGAAGAAAAAGCTAATGCCAGGCGATGGAGCCGGGACATAGACGACCGGCGGAGGCGCATAGATAGGCTGATAGTCACGCCGGTCGCGGTCGTCATGTCGGTTGCGGTTGTCATGCCGATCCTGCGCGTGCCCACCGCGGTCCTGTTGTCCCTGGCGCCTATCGTTTTCTTCGCCGAGCGCCGGCCCCAGGGATAACCCGCCGATCACCGAGACGACGGCGAGCACCAACAAGATGTTGCCGGCTGTCCAGCGAACCCTCTTAGCCCACGTTATCGAGCGTGTCATCGTGACTCTCCCTTACGTAGAGCGACTCCGTCTCGCACGGTAGGTGTCTTATCTTGACATGGCGCGTACTTGCGATCATTTGCCCTTTGACGTCGTGGTCTTCGCCGCCGCGTCTCGGCGGAATATGGTATCGGCATTCTTCTTCTGCGTATCCGACATGCTGTCATAGAGCGCCGCGAAGACTGGGACGAACTTCTTGACGCCGGCAGCATGTACTTCGGCAATCTCCGCATAGGCTGTGAAATCCTCGACCGCGGTCATGGTCGGCGCCTTCTCGGCCCTTGCCTTCCTGAGTGGCTCCATCGTCTTCGCATTGTCCCGCATCACCTGCGTCAGGTTAGTCCAGAGGTCCTCTTGTGCGGGGGTGATCCGGAGCTTGGCATGAAGATCGCTGCTGCGTGCCTCCACGGGGTCGACGATCGCGGCGTTCGAGGCGGTCGCTGGCGCCTGCTTTGTCGCAGTCGGCGCCGGAGTCGTCTGTGCAGCATTCCCTGCACCGGGTGCGTCGCCGTGACTGTCGCCGCTGCGATGAGAGACGCTGCCCCTACCATCAGGGCGGCGCACAGCGCTCTGACGTCGCGAGCCTTCATGATTCTCTCCTCGGCCGGTTTCGGCCACAAGCGTGTCGGTCGGAACTGCATGGGCCCACGCTACCGCTCAGTTTAGGAGGCGGCCTAGTGGACCAAGGGCCAATAGGCGCACTGGATCGCACGGACTAGAATCACGGGTAAGGGGTCATGTATTGCTCGTGGTCCCCTCGGTCTGGCCAGAGCGGCGAGAGCACGACTGCCACTCCCCTCGGCCGGACGAGCAAGGAGGTTGAATCATGCGCCCGTTCCTGCTCGCCGTTCTTGTGGCTGTGATGCTGAGCAGCTGTATTGCTGTTCCGGTGGGGCCCGGATATTCAGGGTATGCTCCAGCGCCGGTCGTCGTGTGGCGTCCCGAACCGGCCCCGTACTATTGCTGCTATGCCTATCCTTATGGTCCCTACGGGTACGGCTACCGCTACGGCTATCGGCGGTGATAAACCTGAGCGCTACGGGTCGCCGGTATAAGCAAGCACGACAAGCAAGGTGAGAATTGTGCCCTCATCGTTTACTTTCTCGCACTGTCAGTACAGGGTACGCGGCGGTGGCAACAACTGGAGACGGCGCAAGCAGACCTAGACGAAAAAACCCGAAGGGGCGGTCCCTCGAGGGCGACCCCTCCGCTTCGGGCGAGGGCCGCGTGTGTCGCGGGCCGCTAGTCTTGCCCAACTCGCGTAGCCCCTGCCGAAACGCATCGAGGCCGATTCGCTGAGAGCGAGCCCGCTCCAACGAACCCGACCCGCGCAGGTCGCACCTGCTGTGCCTGGGCATCAAGCGGCGCGCCGAGCAGGCCACCCGCCAAGCTGCCGATGAACGCTCGGCGGTTCCTCACTCGATCGCTTGATCCGCCCGCGAGAGCGATAACGCTGAATGAGACGGTGTGCTCTCGTCCACAAGAAGGACTGCGTTGCTAGGTTCTCGAGTTGAAAGGAGACTAAGACGTTGAGGCCATTCATATGGGGGTTTATCGTGGCGCTGACGTTGATTGCGGCCGGAGGGTTACGTTGCCCTGGGTCTGGCACCCGTCGCAACCGCGTCCGCACCCCTACCGTTCGAAAAGCTGATAGCCGGTATGGCGTTGAACGCGCGCGTCAAGAAAGAAGCGCCGAAATCATCGCCGATTCCGCCATCGGATGAGGTCTACGCGGCGGGGGCACAGATCTACCGGCACAACTGCGCGGTTTGTCATGGGTTGCCGGAGCGGGATCAGACGGCGATCGCAAAGGGAGAGTTCCCCAAGCCGCCGGAACTGTTCAAGGGTAAAGGCGTGACTGACGATCTCGTGGGCGTCACGTACTCGAAAGTCGCGAACGGCATCCGGTTGAGCGGGATACCTGGGTTCGACGGCTCACTGAGCAACGAGCAGATGTGGCAGGTCAGCCTCCTTCTGGCGAATTCCGATAAACTACCGGCCTCCGTCCGGACTGCCCTACAGGAGCCTCTTCCGCAGTAGACGCATGACTCCGCGCCCGGACCACGCATCTGGCCTTATACGGGAAGCCGGTTGGACGCGAGTTCCCGGCCACGTAGACTGCGCGCCTCGTCGTGAGTTCGTAAGCATGGCGACGCGGCGGGGAAAAGCTCCACGCTCGACCATCATTCCCTTCCCGTAGCGACCGCAAATCGCTTACCCCAAGTGGGCCGAAAGGAGCGGCGTGCCTTCAAGACATTGCGAACCGCGCGTCACGGCCCCGGCGTGAGGCGGCGGCACCCGGGTGGGCTGGCACCGGGCCGGGGCGGCATCGCGGTGCCGGGATAGCGCCTATTCGAACTTGTAGCGGAGCGTCGCGCCGACGATCTGGGCCGCGTAGTTGTTGGTGTTGCTGCCAAGATAGATGCTCGGCACGCCTGGTAGGAAGGGGTTCAGCGTGTCGGTCTGCCAGTCATGCTGGTTGTACGTCTCGTAGATGTAGTAGAGCTTGGCCGTCAGGTTCTTCGTCAGGCGGTACATCAGAGCCGCCTCCAGACGCAGCAGGCTGTCCGTATAGGCCGGGAACCGCTGGGCGAGGGTGTTCCCGTTCACGGCGGGTGAAATGTTGTTGGCGCCCGCCAGGTTCGGATTTCGCGTCTCCACGGTCCCGAGCGCGTACGAATAGTTCGCGGTGAGCTTCAGATCGAGCTTGTCCGGAATCAGCGCGGCCTTCGCGGACAGATGGACGGTCTGAACCGTATCGGTCATGTCGGAGATCCAGTTGGCCGCCGGCGTATCCCCGATTCCGGGAGCGGTGATGTACCGGTTGCGCGATTGCATCTTCTGGAAGTTGGATTCGTACATGTAGCCCGTCTCGAGCGACAGCCGCTTCGACGGGGTCCACGTTGCGTCCATGCCCGCCGACCACGTCACCTGGTTCTGCAGGCCGAGCATGTTGCCCATGGTGAAGCCGGGATCGAGGTACTTGTCCCATCGATAGTTGAACGACGGGGTGAAGGCCAGACCCTCCAGGGGGGTCACCTGGACCATCAAATCCGCCCGCTGGCTGTCCCGGTCGGACTCGTCGAACTTACGCAGGAGGAAGGACTGGATCGGCGCGGTCGTCGAGGCGCCAGCATTCTCCCCAGGTGGCACGTTGTTCTCCGCCACGCGCTGGGCGTTCGTGTTGTATTGGCTGATCCGCCTGAACGAGGGCGTGTACGTCGCGCGAATCAGCAGCCAGTCGTTCGGCGTAATATCCACCGCGGCCTTGGCGAAGAACTCGTCACTCGTCGGCACCTCCCGCACGTAGCTCCGCTTCCACTCCTCCCAGCTCGTGCCGACCGTGAGGGCCAGGGACTCGGCGAGCTTCCAGCGGGCATCCAGGTCTGCGTTCTGCTTGGTATAGCTTTCGCGCACCGACCTGAAGGGCTCGGGCCCCGGCCCCGGCGACGTGACCGTGCTCTGGTCGTTCAGCAGATAGCCTTCGAACGATGGCTGGCGACTCCAGTCATTGAAGCTGTACAGGCGGTACTTGGTCGTGAAGGTGACCGGCGCCGGGAGAGGCCGGCTCGTCAGGGTCAGGTTCAACAGGCCGATCTGGACGTCGCCGCCCAGGCTCTTGGCCGCTAGCCTGACGCTCGGCGTCGACAGCGACAGGCTGTTCGAGTACGTCTGCTGCAGGAAGGGGTCGTCCTGGAAGCGCAGGCTGTAGCTGGCGTTGGCGTTGAGGCGCGTGCGCATCGGCAGGTTGACGCCGCCCGAGAGGCTGACGGTGTGCGCCTGGTTGCTGGGCGGCAGTGACATCGTCCCGAACTGCGCCGTGGTGCCGACGGCCGGGCACGCACCGAATGAGGAGGCAGGAGGCACCGAGCTGATCGGGTTGCAAGGGTTGTCCGCGCGCAGGAACGGGTCGTTCTCCACGAAGAGCGACAGCGTATAGCCGAACTGGAGCTGCCACTGCTCCGTCACCCAGCTCGTGCGCAGCCTGAAGTCGTGGATCGTCTGGTTGATGGGCTCGAGGATCTGGAGGAAGATACCGCCCGGGCTGCCGAAGGCCATGCCCTGGGGCCGCTCGCCGTCCTTGTGGATGCGCGTGTAGTCGGCCAGCACGTCGAGCTCCTGCGTCGGACTCGTCTTGAAGAACACGTGCGCGGTGTCCCAGCGCACGCCGACGTCGCCGAGGCCGCCGGCCGCGTTGTTCCAGAACGGGAGCGTGGGACGGGAGGCCGGCAGCTTCCACACCCCTTCGCTGACCTCGGTCTCGAGGGTCCGCGCGGTGGTGGAGTAGATGTGGCGCATCTGATCCCAGTCGAAGCCCGCCTGCCAGACGCCGAGCTGCTCGCCCAGCAGGTGGAACTCCTGGGTCTGGAGTCCCCAGTCCTTGCCGCTGATCTCGACCGAATACTTCTCGTCAGGCCGGTAGAGGCGGATCCGCAGGTCCTCGAGGTACAGCCCCTGGTTGATGTCGCGGTACTCCTCGAACTTGGCATCCTTCTTGTGGTTCGGATCCTCGGGGAGGAATCGGAGGCCGGCTTCGCCGTAGCCCTCGATCTCCCACCCCTTCCACCCGCTGTCGTCGGTCTTCGCCGGCTCCGTCTGGGCGAAGGCGACGGCGGCTGTGACCAGGAGCGCGATGGCTGCCGCAAGAAGCCCACGTGCCGTTCCTCTCGGTCGCATGGCGCCTCCCTACCGCGTGAACACGAAGCCGCCGGGGTCGTTCGAGCCATGGATGTTCGAATGGCAGTTGACGCAGGAGCTGCCCATCACGAACTTCTGCGAGCCGGTGTCGCGCCCGTAGGGCCGCGTCGGGTGCGACGCCGTCACGTGGCACTGCTGGCAGAGTCTCGGCACCATGGCCTTGAGCATCGACGGGTGGTTCGACCCGTGAGGGTCGTGGCAGTTCACGCAGCTCTCGGTCACCGGGGCATGATTCCAGAGGAACGGGCCACGTTTCTCCGCGTGGCAGTTGAAGCACGTGTCGTTGAGGGAGATCTCCTTCAGCAGCGCGGGCGTGACGGTGCCGTGCGGGTTGTGGCAGGAGGTGCAGGTCATCTTGCCCTCGCGCAGCGGCATGTGCGAGGAGCGCATCTGCTGCGCCCGCTTCTGGAGATGGCAGGTACCGCAGGTCTCGAGCTCGTTCACCCTGGTGAGCTGGTTCTTCGGCGACACGTTCTCCATCACCTTGTGGCAACTGGTGCACGCGACGTCGCGGGATTCGTGGGAGCTGCCCTTCCAGAAGATGCGGGCGCCCTTGGTGTGGCAGTCGAGGCAGACGGCGTTGCGCTGCTCGATGGGCGTCGGATCGTTCTTGGCGAAGCTGATCAGCCCGCCCTTGCCCTTGCCCCCGCCCGCCTCGACGTGCGCCCGGCCTGGGCCGTGGCAACCCTCGCAGCCGGTCGCCTCCTTGGTGTCGCGGGCCTGGTGGAGCATGAGGCGACCCATCCGGGTGTGCGAGAACGTCTCAAAGGACTCCGCGTGGCAGCCCTGGCAGGTCGCCGAGCCGACGTAGTCCTCGGGCGCAAATGCGACAGGCGCAGCTGGCTGTGGGGCCGGCTGCCGGGCACGCAACGAGCAGCCGAGGGCCACGCCCAAGAGGAGCCCGGTCAGGACCGTCCCGATACCGATCAACACCCGCCAGCGGCTTCCGGTCACATCATCCCACCACTCACTGTCCGGTCCGGATACCCCACACGATCCCTGCCCCCCGACGCGAACGCGACACACTCTCTTGGCCGAAGGTGGCAGGGACAATAGTACGGCGGCTTCATTCGCGCAAGTCCGTAAGATCCGGCATTGGGCAACGCCGCGCCTGGGGAGTGCTGAGGCATTGTCGCGGCCCGAACTCGGTCTACAGGAGCTGTTTGGTCTTGAGGTCAGCCAACACCGCGGCCACAAGAAGACCGAAGGCCACCACGAAGATCGGCGGCCCCACAAACATGAAGAGGGTGAAGATGATCGGGGTCGTATGGACCATCACGAGGAAGGCGAGCACGTTGAACACGAACGCCAGCACGATGGCGATCTTCAGCACCCGGGGCGGGACCGACCCGTGCGTCATCGCCGGGCCTCCTTCTTCTGCTCCGGGTGAGCGGGGCCGTGGCAGGCGATGCACGAAACCGCGCCATCCACCAGGTTGTGCAGTTCCGCCTTCGGGTGCCCGGCCGCGTTGAGGAACTTCTGCGATTCGGCATGGCATCCCAGGCACCGGGTATTCGGATAGGGCTCGGCGATCTTGATCGGGATCTCGTAGCGGCCTACCGTATTGCGCCAGACGTGCCCGAGGCCCGCCATTTTCGCCTTGATCGTGCCGCCCAGCCCGTAGTCGGAGTGACAGGTGTAGCACTGGTCCTCGCGGATGTACCGGTTCTTGAAATGCTTCGCCGCGAGCGTGTCGCTCTTGAGGTCGTGGAGATCCCTTACGAATGGGGTCATGACGTGGCACGAGCCGCACGCCGACACCGTCGCGCTCGCTTCGAGGCCGTGGGCGAAGGAAAAGAAAGCGACCATCACTGGCACCAGTCCGACCGACACGAAGAGCCAGCCGCGGGTCGTGCCCGTGATCGTTCCGGCGCGCAAGCTCCGCCAGGTGAATGCCAGCAGCACGAGGTTGAGGAGCGCGAAGGCGATCCCGAAGCCCCGCACCCATTCGCTGGTCGTGCCGATCCACCCGTGCGGCAGCGGCACCCCTTCGTCGATCGCGGCGACCGCCACTGGCGTCACCAGGACCAAGAAGGCCGCCGCCGACAACCGCGTCACTTCTGCTCCTTGCCCCCTGGGTAGCTCTTGAGCCAGTCGGCCTTGATGTCCTTCGCCGCCTGCTTGTCCCTCTCGCTGAGCAACCACTTGCCCCGCTCGTTCAGATCGTCCGGCTTGAACCCTTCTTTCTTCGGCATCTTCGAGACGTGGCAATACTGGCAGTTTTGCGCCGGCATCCCCGCCTGTTTCGCGTCCGTGAACAGTTGGGGCGTCGCTCCCGCATGACTCGCCGAAATGGTCCAGAGGATTGCCATGGATACCCCAGTGATGAGCGTGGTCCGGATCATGCTCGAGTCCTCCTCACGATCTGACTGCGCGCCGAATCCCTGCGACAGCGCGATGAGATCAGTTATCCGCTGTGTCTGAAACGTTGGCCACGGGGCTTTGCCTTCGCGCAACAGCGTCCGGGGCCCTAGCGGGGGACAAAACTGCCTTGGTCGATTGTCGCCGGCGACGAACGAGCGATCGTAGCCTGACCTCCTCCCCTCGAGTTTCGGTGGCCACTGGAGCGGTCGACGATTGACTGGGACGACTGCCAGAAACATTCCAGCGACACCCGCGAGCTCGCCGCCGGCCCGCACCCCAAAGATCACTATCGCGGTACACCGCGATGACACCGGAACGACCGGTCGGTGATCGCACGCCGGGCCGCCTGTTTCGACATGGCATCCTCCGGCTAGGGGTGGTGGTGTGATCGCGCCACGTTTCGTTCCAACGCTCGGGTTTCTATGCGGTAGCCACGGTACCCGCGCCGTGGGAGAGTCGGCTATTGGACTTTGGTCCCACCGGCCGTCCCACGTTCGCCGAGGCGCAGATCGATCCACTCGCACCTGGCAGGCGGACCGCGGCTCAGCCGCCGCGTTCGCCCTCGGCGCGAAGTCCCTCGGTGTCGCCGATGGGCATGATCAGGCGGCCGATCGGAATTGTCCACCTGACCCCGTGGCGCGTGTCTGAGGGGGCTTCGTCATAGAGGGCTTTCTCTTAAGCACCTGATCCGCCCGCAGCAGGTCCGGCATGGGGAAGAGTCGTAGGGGCTGCCGTCTACACAGTTGAGTGGCTCTGGCCGTTGCCGCCCGGGGACGCGCTGGTTGACGCGACGATCGACCCATTCTCCGACGCGGCGGCCGTTGGAGCGGTGTCACAGCGATTCCTCGAGCCGAGGCTGCGTGACCAGTGGCTCCCAGCAGGGCCATATTCAGTGGGCGGTCGTCAGTTCAATTCGCCAGATGGGGCCTTTAAGAAAGAGAGGACCGTCGCATCGCACGAAGGCGGGGACATCCGTGGTCAGGATCACGCAGGCGTAGTCGGCCGGGGTCTTCCCAATGAGCGTGGCGAAGAAACCAAGGACCGCGCCAAGCTTGGGTTTGACGGCGTAGAGGACCGCTTGCCGCGCTTGATCGCCGACCAGCACTTGCTGATTCCCTGCGACAACGAGTTCGACCTGGATCAGCCGCGGGGTTGGCGTGAACGCGATAAAATGCACGGTCTCGCTCCGACCCGGCGGTAGGTTCTTGAGGAGCATGGCGACCATCCCGTTGTAGACATCAGGTGGAAGCTCGATTCGTCCGTCGGACACGTCCGCCTTCCCTTTGCTCGTCGACCGGACCGTGTAGTGCGCCGTCCTTCGGTCGAGCGAGACGTCGACCGCTTCCGGGAACGAGGGTCCGCGGTGCACGAGCCGATACGCGACCATCGTGAAGACCTGCTGTTGCGAAAACGTCACGCTCTCGTCGTACAGTGAGCCGTCTTTGAAGTGAAACGTCATTCGACTCTCGACTCGGTCGCCCTGGGACGTCTGGAGCAAATCACCGAGTGCCACGGTCGCCCCGCTCGTGGACCGGAGAGCGAGCAAGCCATGTGTCACACCCTCGTGGAACCGCACCTCGACGGGCGCGGCTTCGAGGCCGGAGGCGGATAGAAGCGCCACGAGCATCGCCAGCGCACCGAATCTGACAAGGGGCCCTGACACGGAACGCGTCATACCAGCTCAAATCTAGTGGTCTCTATCCTGCGAATGTACTGGACCTTGGTCCAATGGAAGGACGCAATGGCGTTGCCCACTATCGGCATCGCGGTCTTACCTGCGCCGAGCTCCTGCGCCCGATCTACAGGGCCCATCTGCGGCGTGCCGCTCGTGACGACCCGCGCCCAGCAGGCCGGTCTCCGTCTGGAGGACGTGCCGTGCTTTTCCCAGCTCGCTCGTCGGCCATCTGGAAGGTCGAGCGGGTTCTACGTGCCGACGGCTAGCCTCCAGCCGCACCACTAGCCGCCCAGCGCATCCGCGCCGCTAGCCATCTCGTCGGGGTCGCCGCCGCCGCGACTTCTTCGGCACGAGGCCGGTTACGTTCAGGCTCCTTCGCGCGGTTGCGCGCGTGTAGACTCCAGGTGCCTCCTACGGGTTCCCCTGGTTGGCGCACCCGGCGTGTTCCACCACTCGTCTCCGCTGAGCGGCTAACAGGCTTTCGGCCGTCGTCAGCAGTCCACCGACGTGCGCCCTCACTCCAGCGTCGAACGCGGCTGGCAGATCGTCTCTGGTCCGGATATCTTTGACCACCAGCGTCACTCCCAGGGAGCGTGCGGCACGTTCGAGTTCTTTGACCTGAGGCGCGGCAATCGGGTCGACGAGATACGAGAGCACGAGCACGCGCGAGATTCCGGGCACGGCCTCCTTCAGCAGCGCGAGCCGCTTGGCCGCAAGCCCGGAAGCCATGAACGTCCACCCGGTGACATTCCCCCCAGGCGGGCGAGGCTCGTATCCGCTCGGCGACCCTGTGGCGATGAGGCGGAAGGGCGTGCTGTAGCTAGCGCAGCCGCGGGCCCGGGTCCATCTTCAGGTAGACCCGGCCGCCGATCGGGTACCACTCCGGCGCGAGCGTGACCGTCTGGCCGACGACGTGGAGATCACGCCAGCACTCGGCCAGGCGGCTCTCGCGCTGGAACGACGTGCTGCCCCCGTGCCGGTACATCAGATCCATCGCCTCGCGAGCGCTGTCGGCGGCATGGACCGCGGCCAGTCGGCAACGGGCCCGTTGCTCGAGGGTGGTGTCCTCGCCGGCCGCGATGGTGTTCCAGAGCTCGGCGATCATGGCGCTGCGGTACACGCGACCGGCGTTCAGGATCGCGTCGGCCCGACCGACCGCGTCCTGAACCTGCGGATCCTCGCAGAGCCGACCGGTCCGGCCGCGCGGCGTCTTCTCGCCGGCCAGCTCGATCAGCGCGTCGATGCCGGCCCGGGCGATTCCGGTGATCACGGCGCTGTGGTGGGGCCCGACCCAGGCCTGGGCCGGCAGGCCGTACGAAACCCCCGGCCAGCGCTTCCACTGGTTGTCGAGCGGGACGCCGGCGTGGACCATCGTTCGCCGCTCCGGCAGGAAGACATCGTCGACCGTCCAGTCGAAGCTGCCGGTTGCACGGAGCCCGGACACGTCCCAGCTCCCCTCGACGATCTGCGCTTCCGAACGCCGGAAGACCCCCCGCCAGTAGACCGAGGCGCCATCCGGGCTGCGGCGCGGCTGGTCGCCGTCGAGAATCTGGAAGCTGCCCAGCATCCAGGAGCTCTCCTGGCAGCCGCTGCCAAAGGGCCAGCGACCGGTGACCCGGTAGCCACCATCGACCGGCATGGCCCGTCCGCCCCCCATCACGGCCGTGCCGGCGATGACGGTGTCGGCCCCGTGCGCGTAGATCTCGTGCACGCCCTCGTCCGGCAACCCGAGCGTGACGAGCTGGCCAATGCTGTTGTTGGCCAGATTCCAGCCGACCGAGCCAGCGCCCTCGGCCAGCAGCTCCACGACGCGCAGGTAGGTCAGCGGGTCGGCCTGGAGGCCGCCCAGGTCACGCGGGATGACCAGGCTGTAGAAGCCGGCGGCATGAAACTGCTCGACCAGCGCCTTCGGCAAGCGCTGCTCTCGCTCGATGTCCTCGCGATAGCTGCGGATGACCGACCGCAGAGCGGCCGCGGCCTGCACCGGAGGCTGAGCATCGATGTCGGCTGGCAAGAGCTTCTCTTCCGCAATCTGCCGCATTGGCCGGGATGTTCCGCTAGCGAAGCGGAGGTGTCAAGAGGCGCGCCACTTGGCAACTAGCGGTACGGCACTGTCGCTCGGCGTCGTCACGGAGTCGGCACCCCCAGGCAGGGCATCGTTCTCCCACATTGGGCGCAGCCGAACGCGGGTATTCGATTCAGCGGGCTCGGCGCTTCGAACATCTTGTCCAGCGCCCGGCCGATATCCCGTTTATGGTAGCCCGCCCCTAACGTCTCAAGCGCGAACGTGGCGAGGCACGTCTGGCACCAGAACTTGCCGTGCGCGTCGCCGCGAAGGAGTTCCCCGACCGCACGGCGGACAAACTGTTCTGTGGTATATGGCATCGCGCTCGCTCGGGCGCTTCGGGCCGTTTCAGACAGGCGGTGGAGGTATCGGCTTCTGGAGATCGTTCGCCAGAATCGATGAAGGCGGGAAAGGAGGCTTGCTCTCACTCCTGCTAGTCACATTCGGAGTGTTGAGACTCGGTTGCGTCTTCTTCGATGGCTGGTGTGCACTCGTTACATTCGGAGCAGCCGGAGCTTTGAAACTCGGCTTCTGCTGCTTCGAAGGCTTGCGCTTCTTGCTCATGGCCGACTCCTTCTCAAGTTCTGCCGGGCATTTTGTCTGGCGCCGCGCTGATCCAGGGCGACGCATACGCGGCTCCCCTCCGAGGCCCTGAAAGCGCTGAGGCGCGCGGCAGCACGCTGAACTCCTCACGCGCACACGACTCGGCGAACCCGGAGGACCCGAGGGCCGCCCGAGCGACCCGGCCGAAGGTGTAGAACGAAGCTCGCAGCGGGGTTCGGATCCACCTGCACGGCCTCCGGCATACCGCCGCCATGCGGCTCGTCGATGAGGGCGCCGACCTGGCCCACCTGGGCGCCTTCCTCGGTCACAAGGCCCCCTACAACTCGACGGCCATCTACATCCAGCACACGTCCCGGGCGCGCATGCGGGCGCTGCTCGAGAAACGGCAGCAGACTCACGAGAAATTCACAACGGGGTCAGGCGGAAGCGACGCGAATCAGGACGTTACAGGCTGACCGACGCCGTACACCTGGAACTGGATGTCAGCCATGAGAACCCCTGATGGTGGATTTCTTAGATCGTACCACAACCGCTGGGCCCCGTTCCGGCCGGTTGCCACCCTCGTGGGGCCCGGTCTCAGGGGCCGATCCCCGGCAGCGCCCCCTGGTCGCCGTGGCCTTCGATGCCCTCCAGCTTGCCCTCCAGCCGGCCGAGGCCGGCCGCCGCGTCGTCGTACTTGTTGCGCGCGTTGGTCAGGTGCCGGCCCACCACGTCGAAGGCCTCCCGGAACTTGTCGAGGTCTCCGCGGAGGCGGCCGAGCCGCGCCTGGATCTCCTGGGCGTCCCGCTCGATCCGGAGTCCCCGGAGACCCAGCACGATGACCCGCAGATAGGCGTAGAAGGTGTTGGGCGAGACTGGCACCACCCGGCGGCCGAGCGCGTAGGCGGCGGGCGGCTCCTCCTCGCTGTCGTCCTTCACGATGATCTCGTAGTAGATATTCTCCGCCGGGATGTACATGAGCGCGAAATCGAAGGTGCCCTCGTCGGGGAGGATGTACTTCTTGGCGATCTCGTCCACCCGGTTCTTCACGTCGCGAAGGAAGGCCCGGCGGAGCGTCGCCCGCTTGTCCTCGTCGGTTTCCTCCAGGACTCGCCGGAAGTTCTCCAGCGGGAACTTGGCGTCCACCGGCACCAGGCGCTCGCCGATGCGGATGGCCGCGTCCACCCGGTCGCCGGTGGCGAACGGATGCTGCAGCGAGTACTGCTCCCGCGGGAGCATCTGAGCCAGCAGGTTCTCGAGCAGGGTCTCGCCCACTCCGCCGCGAATCTTGGGCGACTTGAGCAGCTGCTCGAGGCCGGCGATGTCGCGGCCCACGTCGAAGACTCGCTGGGTCACCTCGCCCAGCTTGCCGAGGCTGCCCTGCACCGCGCCCACCACCTGTCCCACGTGCTGGAGCTGCTGCTGCACTCCGCTGCCGACCTGCCCCATCTGCGCGGTCATCTGGGTCGCGAACTGATGCAGCTCGTCCTTCACGGTGGAGAGCGTCTCGCTGCGGGCCTGGTGGGCCTCGGTCCGCGCGGCCTGGATGTCCTGCTGCAGGAGCAGGAGCGCCTGATCCGGCTGCCGACGAGCGGTCTCGAGCACGCCCAGCCGGGCCACCGCCCGCCACAGGGCCAGCGCGGTGAGACCGAGCAGGACCGCGAGCACCGACACGATCAGCCAGAGCCACGCGCTCGTCACCGGCGGGCGCCCCCGGCGCGCGGCGGGGCGGCCTTCGCCGCGCGCCACCCCCGCCAGTGCCGGCAGACCGGACGGAGCCGGCACGGCGCGCACACGGTGGCGTCGCGGCGGTCGAGACACTGGCCCGACATGCGAGTGTGGCAGAGCGAGAAGTCGTACTTCACCGGATCCGCCGGATCCAGCAGACGGAGCCTGGTCGTGATCTCCTCGGCCATCTTCCAGTTCCGGGTGCGCCGCCGGGTCAGCCCGATCGCCCGGGCCATGTTCTCGATGTGGGTGTCGACCGGGATCAGGAGCGCCGCGGGAGGGATCTCGGTCCAGAGCCCGAAATCGGGCGCCTCCCGCCGCACCATCCAGCGCAGGAAGAGGTGCAGGCGCTTGCAGGCCCCGCCGGTGGACGGCCGCGGGAACCAGTGCCGGTAGCCGTATGAGAGGCGGTTGCGCGGGAACACCGCCGAGAGATCCTGGTCGAGGAAGCCCGCGACGAAGCGCTCGAGGGCCGGGCCCACGTGGGCGTCCTCCGGAGCGAAGCCGGCGCGGAAGAAGGCGCCCAGCGAGCCGTGACGGATGAGGACGCGCTGGGCGGCCAGGCAGAAGGCGGCGAGATCACGCGGCCGGTTGAAGCGATAGCGGAAGCCGGCGAAGCGCGCCGCGTCCTTCGAGGGGTCGAAGCCCAGCACGAAGCGGGCCGGCGACTCCCCCATGCGGGCGAGCGCCCAGTCCACCCACGGGCCGAACAGGTCCACACGGCCGTAGGCCATGCAGGCGGCGAGCAGCGCCACCACCTCGCGGTCGGCGGGCGCCGGGTAGCGCATCGGGAAACGGATCGCATCCAGGTCGGCGCGGGCGGCCCAGTCGAACTCACGGTAGAGCCGCTCGAGCGGCTCCTGGAGCCGCGGCGTTGGGGGCATCCACGAATCTCCGCGTCGATTCTAGCATGGTCCTTGTGGGGCCACGTGACCGGCTGCTATCATTTCGCGTCATGCTGAAGGTCGGCATCGTCGGGATGGGCGTGATCGGACACCGCGTCGCCGCGGCGATCACGCGCGGGATCCCCGGCACCACGCTCGCCGGGGTCAGCGTGCGGCGACCCGAGAGCGCGGGCGCTTTTACGGTACTGCCGCTCGACGCGCTCATCGAGCGCTCCGACCTCATCGTGGAGGCGGCCACCCAGGCGTCGCTGCGCGAGTTCGGTCCCGCGGTCTTGGCAGCGGGCAAGCACCTGATGGTGCTCTCGGTGGGCGCCCTGGTCGGGGTGCTCGACGAGTGGGCCCGCCTCGCCGAGAAGTACGGCTGCCGCATCCTCGTGCCCTCGGGCGCCATCGCAGGCCTCGACGGCGTGAAGGGCGCGCGTGAGGGCGCGATCACCGCGGTCACGATGGAGACGCGCAAGCCGCCGCGGGGCCTGGCAGGCGCACCCTACATCGAGCAGCACCGGATCGACCTCGACGCGATCACCGCCGAGACCCTGATCTTCGAGGGGCCGGCCAGCCTGGCCGTGAAGGCCTTCCCGGCCAACGTCAACGTGGTGGCCGCGCTCTCCCTGGCCGGCATCGGCCCCGAGCGCACCCGGATCAAGATCTACGCGGTGCCCGGCCAGCTCCGCAACCAGCACCGCATCACGGTGGACGGCGAGTTCGGCACGCTCCGCATCGAGGTCGAGAACGTGCCGTCGGAGAACCCCCGGACGGGCCGCCTCTCCTATCTATCCGCGATCGCGATGCTGCGGGAGATGGGCGCGTCCGTCCAGGTCGGCAACTAAGCACCTCCGCGAAGCGCACGCCCGGCGAGAGGAGGACTACGCATGCTCAAGGAGTTCAGGGAATTCGCGATCAAGGGAAACATGGTGGACATGGCCGTCGGCATCGTCATCGGCGCGGCCTTCGGCGCGGTAGTCAACTCGCTGGTCAACGACGTCCTGATGCCCGTCATCTCCGGCATCATCGGCAGCCCCGACTTCAGCAACCTGTTCCTGGTCCTGCGCAACCCGACCGGAGCGGCGGCCACCTCGGTGAAGGCGGCGCGCGACGCGGGCGGCGTGGTCCTGGCCTACGGGCTGTTCCTCAACTCCGTGATCGCGTTCCTCGGCGTGGCCGTCGCGCTCTTCTTCCTCGTGAAGGGCATCAATCGGATGCGGCGGCTGGAGGAAGCAGCGCCGGCCACTCCGCCCGGTCCCAGCGACGAGGTGCGCCTGCTCGGCGAGATCCGCGACCTGCTGCAGCGGCGGTGAGGCTCGACGAGCGCAATCGGGTGCTCGCGTGCCTGGAGGCGGCGGGACGGGACGCGGACCGGCTGCCCGACCCCCCTGGGCGTGTCGCCTTCGGGCAAGTAGCGCGACCGACTACTCGAGCCCCTGGGCCTCGAGGTAGCGCTCCGCCTCGAGCGCCGCCATGCAGCCGGTGCCGGCCGCGGTCACCGCCTGGCGATAGGTGAAGTCCTGGACGTCGCCGGCCGCGAACACGCCGGGCACCGACGTTTGGGTGGTTCCCGGCTTCACCTTGATGTAGTCGTTCGGGTGCAGCTCGACCTGACCCTTGAAGAGCGCGGTGTTGGGCTGATGCCCGATGGCGACGAAGAGGCCGTCCACCTGGGCGTCCCAGCGGGCGCCGGTCTTGAGGTTCCGGAGCTTCACGGTCGTCACCCGCCCCACCGAGGGATCCAGGACGTCCTCAACCGCGGTGTCCCACGTGAAGGAGATCTTCGGGTTCTTGAACGCGCGCTCCTGCATGATCTTCGAGCCCCGGAGGGTGTCGCGCCGGTGCACGACCTCGACCTTGCGCCCGAGGCGCGAGAGGTAGAGCGCCTCCTCCAGGGCGGAGTCCCCGCCGCCGACCACCATGATGTTCTGGTCCTTGAAGAAGAAGCCGTCGCAGGTGGCGCAGGTGGAGACACCGCGCCCCATCAGCATGGACTCGTTGGGCAGGCCCAGGAGCTTGGCCGAGGCGCCGGTCGCGATGATGACGGTGTGCGCCTCCACCGTGACGTCGCCGCCGGTGACCTTGAAGGGCCGGCGCCCGAAGTCCACCTCGGTCACGTCGTCGGCGATCATCTCGGTGCCGAAGCGCTCGGCCTGCTTCTGGAACGTCTCCATCAGCGGAGGTCCGTCGATGCCCTCTACGAAGCCCGGGTAGTTCTCGACGAGCGTGGTCAGCATGAGCTGCCCGCCCGGCTGGATGCCGACGAACATGATCGGGGAAAGATTGGCGCGCGCCGCGTAGATGGCCGCGGTATAGCCGGATGGTCCCGATCCGATGATGACGACCTTGCGTGTCGTGGCCACGTTGTCCTCCTCGCTCTCTCCCCGCTCTCGTTTTGATGCGGGTGCAGGCTTACGGGATGCGGAGAATCGCCCGGAGCTCGTCGAGATCTCGGATCTCGAAGTCGGGCGGCTGGATGTCCTCGGGGAGGCCGGACGCCTCCCGGTTGATCCACACCGTCGGCATGCCCACCCCGTGGGCGCCGATCACGTCGATGTCGGCCCGGTCGCCCACGAACAGGGCCTCGGCCGGGCGGAGCCCCATCCGGTCGAGCGCGGTCTCGAAGATGACCGGCTTGGGCTTGCGCCAGCCGACCTCATCCGAGATGACCACGGTCTCGAACAGCGGGGCGATGCCCTCCCGATCGAGGATGGCCCGGCAGGTCGGCGCGTAGTCGAAGTTCGACACCACCGCCAGCCGATAGCGCTGGCGCAGCTCGGCCAGGAGCGGGGCGTGGTGACTCGGGCACTCCACGACGCGCGACAGCTCGCGCATGTGAGTCGCGAGCAGCAGATCGCGGGCCTCGGCGGGCACCCGGGACGCGACCAGACCGAGCCGCTCGAAGAGCATGCCGAACCGCTCCGGCGCCGCCACCTCGCGGTGGGACTCGCCGCGAATGCGCTCGGCCTCCTTCCAGCTCCAGAAGAGGGCGTCCACGAAGACGGGCAGCTCCACCCCCGGGGCGAAGGGCCGGAACGCGGCGTGCAGATGCCCGGCGGTGGACCGCATCACGCGGCCGTTGACCGAGATCTCGGGCAGCCGCTCGCGGTGGAAGAGCACGAGCGTGTCGAACAGATCGAAGAGGACGGCGCGATAGCTCACGGGAGCGGCTTCCGCTGGGCGTAGCCCTCGTCCATGCCGTGCCAGAAGCGCACCGCGTCCTCTCCGTACTTCCAGCACAGGTTGACGACCTGATCGCCCCGCTCCCGCGCGTGGCCGGGGAAGTCCACGAGTCCCGTCTCGAGGTCCTTGGTCACGCCGCCCAGCGCCGCGATCTGCTGCAGCACCTGCCGGATCTCGATGCCCAGGCCGTCGAGGCGCTCGGCCCGCGCTTTCCAGTCCCAGCGGTCGCCTTGCCCGCCGCCCGGCGCGGCCACCCGCGCGCGATCGTCTCGCAGCCGTTCCTGCAGCGCGAGGGCCTGGCGGTGGCGCTCCATGGCGGTGTCCATCAGCTCGGTCAGCTGCGGGATCAGCCGGTTGACCTCATCGGGCGTGAAGAGCCGCTCGCTCATGGCGTCTCCACGAAGATCGCGTGCACTTCCTTGGGCCCGTGCACGCCGCGCGTGAGGGTCAGCTCGATGTCGGCGGTGCGCGAGGGCCCGGTGATGAAGTTGATCATCGCGCCGGACATGCTCCGCTCGGGATCGACGTGGAGGGCCTCCAGCATCACCCCGACCTGCTCGAGCGTCTCGACCAATCGCTCCCGCCCGAACACCGCCACGTGCACGTCTGGGAGCAGCGAGGTCGAGCGCGGTCGACCCGAGCCCGAGAGCAGGATCAGGGTGCCGGTCTCCGCGAGCACCAGGTCCGCCCCGGTGACGCCGATCTGGGCATCCGCGGCGTCGGCCCGGTGGCGCCGGCGGCTCGCCTCGTCCTCCTGGCCGGCGCGGGCCGCGACCACGGTCAGGCCGTCCCGCGCGAGGGCGGGACCGGCATCGAAGCCGAGAGCGGCCGGATCCCAGGTGACCAGCTTCTCCGCGCCGCGCTCCCGGGCGATCCGCGCGATGACGCCGGGCACCGCCTCGAGATCCCGCACGCGATGGAACACCCCGGCGACGAGCTCGAACTCGAGCTGGAACCGGTCGAGCGCCTGCGGCCACCGTTCGGCCAGCTCCCGCCGCACCGTCTCCGCGGCGGCGGCTGGCTGGGCCGGCCGCGGCGCGGTCGAGGCCCCGAAGAGCCCCGGGGTCTTGGCGACCTCTCGGCGGATGCGATCGAGGAACTCGGCGCGCGCGGTCATGCTACCGCAGCTCTTTCCACCGTTCGCGGAACGTCCGCGAGGCCACCGGGGGCAGGTCCCGGGTGCGGGTCCACTTCGCGAAGAGAAACGGTAGCCCACGCAGGCGCCCGTCGCGAACGAACGGCGCCTGCAGCCAGCGGCCCGTGGTGGCGGACAGCCGGAACGCTCCGGGCGACATGAGCAGCCGCCGCAGGGCCCGGAAGACCACGCGCTCGGTCCACGGGGCGATCTTCTCCCGGTCGAGATGCTCGCGTAGCTCGATCAGCATGCGCGGGATGTCGATGCGCACCGGGCAGACGTCCTTGCACGCCCCGCACAGCGACGAGGCGTGAGCCAGCTCGCGCACCGACTCGTTGCCCTTGAGCATCGCGGTGAGGAGGATGCCGATCGGCCCCGGATAGGTGTGCCCGTAGGCGTGCCCGCCGATCTGCCGGTACACCGGGCAGACGTTGAGGCAGGCGCCGCAGCGCAGGCAGTAGAGGGCCTCGCGCAGGGTGGAGGCGATCTGGCGGGAGCGCCCGTTGTCGAGCAGGACGAGGTGGAACTCCTCCGGGCCCTCCAGCTCCCCCGCCCGCCGCGGCCCGCGCACCAGGGTGGTGTACGAGGAGAGCTTCTGTCCGGTCGCGCTCCGCGCCAGGATCGCGAGGAACACCACCAGGTCGCTCATCGACGGGATCACCTTCTCGATGCCCATCAGGGCCACGTGGATGCGGGGCAGCGAGGTCACCATCCGCCCGTTCCCCTCGTTGGTGACGAGCACGACGGTGCCGGTGTCCGCGACCGCGAAGTTGGCCCCGGTGATCCCCATGTCGGCCTGCAGGAACTTCTCGCGCAGGGCCTTGCGGGCGACCGCGGTCAGGACTTCCGGATCGGGAGGAAACTCCCCACGGAGCTCGCGCGAGAACAGCTCGGCCACCTGACCCTTGGTCTTGTGGATCGCGGGCGCGATGATGTGGGAGGGCTTCTCGTGGGCGAGCTGGATGATGTACTCGCCGAGATCGGTCTCGACCGGTGTCACCCCCGCGTGCTCGAGCGCCTCGTTGAGATCGATCTCCTCCGTGGCCATCGACTTGGACTTCACCGCCATCCGCACGCCACGGTCCCGGCACAGGCGAAGGACGATCTCCCGCGCCTCGTCGGCGCTGGCCGCCCAGTGGACGGTGCCGCCGAGCCGCTCGACGTTGTCGGCGAGCCGCTCGAGGTGCGCGTCGAGGTGCTGCAGCGTGGCCTCCTTGATGGCGCGCGCCCGGTCCCGCAACGCCTCGCCCTGCGGGAAGCCCGCGAAAGACTCCTTCCGGAGATCGATGAACTTGGTGGTGGCGATCGTGAGCGCTTCCTGAAGGAAGGCGTCCTTCAGGGCGGCCCCGGCGCGCTCGGGGAACGGGGTGCGCAGCGCGGTGTCACTCACGCGTCGACCTCGTCCGCCAGCACCTGGGCCAAGTGCACCGCCTTCACCCGCGAGCCCCGTCGGGTCAGCCCGCCGCCCATCTGCATCAGGCAGCCCGCGTCACAGGCCACGAGGCAGCGCGCGCCGGTGGCCTCCACGTGGCCGAGCTTTCGGTCGAGAATCGCGGTGG
>Ga0210384_10000705_pt1 | contig 49916 bp, 33 predicted proteins | sample IncBWH2MmetaG_FD_160574 | JGI IMG/M metagenome (GOLD analysis project Ga0210384, IMG submission 160574) | Forest soil microbial communities from Barre Woods Harvard Forest LTER site, Petersham, Massachusetts, United States - Inc-BW-H-2-M | ecosystem: Environmental > Terrestrial > Soil >... | reverse complement strand
GAAAGAACGGCGCTATCCGCGGGCTCGACGGCCACGGCTTTGAATGAAGGCTTCTTGGGCTTGATGTACTGGCAGACTCCGGTGATCGTTCCGCCGGTGCCGACGCCAGAGATCAGAATGTCGGCGCGTCCGTCGGTGTCGTCCCAAATCTCGGGGCCGGTGGTTTCGAAGTGAATCTTGGGATTGGCGGGATTGTCGAACTGCTGCAGCATGTAGCCGCCCGGAGTGTTGGCCAGAATTTCTTTCGCTTTGAGAATGGCGCCGGTCATTCCACGCGGGCCGGGGGTGAGGATGATCTCCGCGCCGAAAGCGAGCAGGAGGACGCGGCGCTCCAGGCTCATGGTCTCAGGCATGGTGAGAATCAGCTTGTAGCCTTTGACGGCGGCGACGAAGGCCAAACCAATCCCGGTGTTGCCGCTCGTGGGCTCGATCAGCACGGTTTTGCCGGGATGAATTTTCCCCTCGCGCTCGGCCTCGGCAATCATGCTGACGCCAATGCGGTCTTTCACGCTGCCTACAGGATTCTGGCTCTCGAGTTTTGCCACTACTTCGGCGACGCAGCCTGCGGTGACCTTGTTCAGCCGCACCAGCGGCGTGTGGCCAATCAGTTCGGTAACGTCTTTCGCGATTCTCATGTCAGTTCCTATCTCGAGCGCTTGCACGCGGATTTCAGGCCGCTCATTTTGTCTGGGTAATACTACCAACTTCGCGGCGTACCGCGATGGCGCGCAAAATTCGACTCTCGGGTTGGATGCCGGCGGCGGCGGCCCCGGCGCAAAATGAAAGGGCCGCGCTCCAGAGCGCGGCCCCTACACACAGCAGACTTTGCCTAGCGGTGCGCCAGGCCGAAACTCACGGCGCCGACGGAGCTTCCAATGTTGACCACGGAAACAGCGCGCTCCAGTTTGTGATGGCCGGTCTTATGGAAGAAGTAGCTGAGACCGATTGAGCCTAAAGTTTCCCCGGCAAAATTCACCGCGAGCCCGGCGGTGGAGCGCCCGAACACACGAACCAGCGGATTCAGTTCCTGTCCGCCACTCTGCAAGTTGGCGCGAGTCACCGCGAAATCGGCTCCGTTCAAGGCAGCAACGGCGATGAATAACGCGCGATTCCGGTTGTCCAGGAACCTGTGTTCGACGCCGTAGCTCGACGTTGTGAGGACGACAGGACGGGTGGCCTCGACGAACGGACTAGGCGCGTCAGGTAGCGGACCTAGCGCGAGCAGGTTCTTGTCCGGAGCCTGGGCATGCAAAGCTGGACAAAGGGCGCCCGCCACAAGCAGCGCGACGGAACTCAAACGGAAGAAGTCAAAGAGTCTGCGGAAGGTCATAGGTACCCGCCAGGATCGGCGTGGCACTCTAGAAAGGGGCAATCAGGCAGCCGTGCATACCGCATTAGAATCGAGGCAAGCTACTCATAATGAGGCAGTTAGTTAGTGTCTCTCATGAGAATCGCGAGGGAGTGTGCAATTATTTGCGGTTGCGCCGGTGAATTACCATTTTGGGAGTCCGCGGTCCTATTTCCTAAAGACAACGCCGCCCTTCATCACGAAGCTAACGTTCTGCAGCACGCTGACGTCTTGCAGCGGATCGCCCGGCACCGCAATCACGTCCGCCAGATAGCCGGGCTCCAGGCTTCCGATCTGGCCGTCCCAGGCGAGCAGTTTGGCCCCGTTCAACAGGTCCGCCTGCAGAACGGCCAGCGGAGACATGCCATATTTCACCATCAGAACAAACTCGCGCGCCTGCGTGCCGTGGGGAAACGGGCCTACATCGGATCCGACGGCCATGGGCACTCCGGTAGCGACCTGTTTCTTGAATTCCTGCGCCTTCACGTCGAGCACCTGGTGTTCGCGCGCGCCCTGCCGGGGCGTCGCAGCGTGTTCGGCAAAATATTCGAAGATGGTGAACGTAGGCACCGCGAAAATTTGCTTCTCCTTCATCAGCCGCATGGTCTCGTCGCTGAGCTGATCGGCGTGATCAATGGAGGCCACGCCCGCCTGTGCGGCGAAAAGAGTTCCCGGCTCTCCGGTCGCGTGTACGGCGACACGCCGGTTCAGGCGTGCAGCTTCTTTTACCGCGGCTTCGAGTTGCGGCTCGGTGTACTGGTACGGAGTCACGAGTTTTCCGTCGCGCAGCGAATCGGCTCCGGTCTCGTAAATCTTGATGAAGTCGGCGCCTTCCTTAAACTGCTGCCGCATCACCCCGACCAGTTCGTCTGCGTTATTGGCGTAATTCGCGTTAGGCAGGACGCGCTGCTCAGGGTTGTAGCCGAGGGCGTCCTCGTGCCCGCCGAGGATATTGATGGCGTTTCCGCTGATGCGGAGCCGCGGGCCGGGAATGCGGCCTTCGTTAATCGCATCGCGCACGGCGGTATCGGCTGAGCCGGCGCCTTCGGTACCCATGTCGCGCTCGGCGGTGAAGCCCGCCATCAGGTCGTCGCGAGCCGCCAGGGTGGCTGTGATGGTGCGCTGCGGCACCGATTCCTGCACCGTCTGCAGATCTTCCGCGCCGGGGTGGAGAAAGAGATGGATGTGCGCGTCGATCAATCCGGGAAGAAGAGTGCTGTCCCCCAGGTCGATGACTTCCGCACCGGCGGGACGCTTGACCGCACCGCCCACCTCGACGATGCGTTCGCCTTGCACCAGGAGTTCCCCGGGCTTGATGATTCGGCCAGTCTTCACATCGAGCAGACGCGCCGCATGCAGCACGATCGAAGACGACGGGGCAGCCTGAGATTGGCCTGCGGTATTCACCACAAGAGTCAACGGCAGAAGACTGACGGATGCGAGAAACAAGCTGCGGGAAGTCATATCGCCCGCGATGGTACCACTATGCTTTAGCTGGTACCAGAAGCGCACCTAGCCGTGGGGCACGGGTGTGGCGCGGGCACTCTTGCCCTCGGTTGGTTATGATCTCTTCGCGGTGATCTTGTGCCGTCCATCTTCTGCAATCCATCGAGGTGACTATGCAGGGCCAGACAGCTCTGGTAACTGGGGCCAGCCGGGGGATCGGCAAAGAAATTGCCCTGGAGTTGGCGCGCAACGGGTACCGCGTTGCGGTGAACTACTACAACGACGCGGCCCCTCTGGTGGATGCGACGGTGGCTGAGATTCGCGCTGTGCAAGCCCCTGCGCAAGACGGCGTATTGCCCGTTCAAGCCGACGTCCGGTCGGGCAGCCAGGTGACAGCAATGTTTGAGCGTGTTATCGGCACGTTCGGACGGCTCGACCTGTTGGTCAACAACGCCGGAGTGCAAACCTGGAAGGCACTGCTCGACGTGACCGAGGAAGAATGGGATCTGGTGGTCGACACCAACCTGAAAGGATGCTTCCTGTGCACGCAGCAAGCCGCGAAGTACATGAAGGAACACGGAGGCGGGTCGATCGTGAACCTGGGGTCGGGATGCAACAAACTCGCATTTCCGTCTCTGGTGGCCTACACGGCGAGCAAGGGTGGAATCGAAATGTTCACCAAAGAAGCCGCAGTCGAACTGGGCCAGTACAACATCCGGGTCAACTGCATTGCTCCCGGATCGATCGAGTCCGAGCGCACGCGAGCCGAGGACCCGGACTACGCCGGCACATGGTCCAGGCTGACGCCTCTGGGGCGCGTGGGCACGGCCGCCGACATTGCGCCGACGGTGGTTTTTCTCGGCAGCAAGGGAGCATCGTTCATCAGCGGGCAGACCATCTGGATCGATGGAGCGCTGTTCACGAAAGCGCAGTGGCCGTATAAGAAGTGATGTAGGGTCGCGCACGGCACGAATGCGCTCGCCGTAGTACACTTTCCGGCATGCCGAGACACTTCATGACCGTATGCGTTACTGTTCTGTTCAGCCTGTCGATCGGCGGACTTGCCCTCGCGCAGGCCGCCACAAAACATACTCCAGGAGTTCAGCAAAAAACCTTTGGCACGCGGGACGGGAGGCCCGTCAACTTGTACACGCTCACGAACGCTAACGGTGTCGAAATCGACACGATGAATTATGGCGGCATCATAGTTTCGATCCGCGTCCCCGACCGCAAAGGCCAGATCGCCGATATCGTCCTCGGCCACGAAAATCTTGACGGCTATATTCCGAATCCTCCATACCTCGGCGCCATTGTTGGACGCTACGCCAACCGCATTGCCAACGGAACGTTCACGCTTGACGGCAAGACGTACACCCTGCCCAAGAACGACGGACCCAACACGCTGCATGGCGGCATCGACAAGACTTTCAACAAAGTCGTCTGGGACGGCGAAGCCCTGAAAGGCAAGGCTGGCGTGGCTTACAGCTACCTCAGCAAAGACGGCGACGATGGATTCCCCGGGAATCTCAAGGTTAAGGTTACATACACGCTGACGAACGACAACGAACTGGTCATCGACTACGAAGCTACAACCGACAAGGCCACGCCTATCAATCTGAGCCAGCACAGTTATTTCAATCTGTCGGGCGAAGGCAACGGCGACATTCTGAATCACGAACTCATGCTCAACGCCGACCGCTTCACTCCGGTCGACAAGAACCTCATCCCAACCGGCGAGTTGCGGCCCGTGAAAGGAACGCCTCTCGATTTCACCACGTCGACCAGAGTTGGCGCGCGCATCGACGACAGCTACGATCAGATCGTTCTGGGCCACGGCTACGACCACAACTGGGTCATCAACCGCAAAGGCGATGGCCTCGTGCTGGCCGCGCGCATGTACGAGCCCACCAGCGGCCGCGTGCTGGAAGTTTCGACCACGCAGCCCGGGGTTCAGTTCTACACGGGAAATTTCCTCGACGGCACGGTCACCGGAAAGCAAGGCCACGTCTACAAGCGGCGCTACGGCTTCTGCCTCGAGACGCAGCATTTCCCGGACTCGCCGAATCATCCGGACTTTCCGAGCACGATTCTGAAGCCGGGGGAGACGTTCAAGTCGAAGACGGTATTTAAGTTTTCGACGAAGTAAACAGCGATCGTTATTGGGTGGCATCCCGTAGGGATGCCGGACGGTAGCCCGGCGTTTCCGACGCCTGGTTCGGGTGATGATCTTGGAATTTCCGTCCCGTTAGGGACGATTGAAATGGTGGAGTCCGCGTGCGTTTCAGCCGTGCCTACGGCACGGGCATGATTTCGAGATCTTCCCGCCGCTGGAAGCGGCGGGCTATTGTCAGGGGTCCCTCCGGGACCGTTTTACTCCCCGCGCAACTCTTCGACGAGCGCCTTCTCCACTTGCCGGCAATGCTCCGCCTTGAGCTTCTTTCCGGCCGACGTCAGATAGAACGTGTCAATCGCCATCTGCCCTTCGGTATCGATCAGCGCGATCTCGATGTTGCACTTCTGATCCGACAGGCACGACGCGATGCGGTGCAGCAGCCGGGGACGGTCCTGCGTAATCACCTGCACCAGCGTGCTGGTCGACGAGCAGGAATCGTCGAACTCGATTTTCGTTTCAACTTTGACTTTCGCGATCGCGCCTTTTTCCGCACGCTGGCGGTCGCGCAGCATTTTCTCCAGGTCGGCCTCGCCCAGCAACACATCCGTCACGCTGCGCTTGAACCGCTCCCACTCCGAAAGATTCAGCTCCAGCGTGCGAAACCGGTCCGTGAAGTACAGCGTGTCGACCACGGTCCCCGCTTCGTTCGAGAACGCGTTGGCCTTCACAATATTCATCCCCCAGGCCGCCAGCACTCCCGCCAGCTTGGCAAAAAGAAATGGGCGATCTCGCGTCACCAGAGTCAACTCATACCAGTGTCGGCCGCGCTTCAGCTCGACCTGCACCGGGTCCTCACCAAGTTCGTCGGCCATGCCCATGTGCCGCATGACTTCTTCGGCGGAATGCACCAGCAAATAGCGCTGCGGAAATCCTTCCAGGAACTCTTTGAACTTGCTGCTGGTCACCGGCGCCAGCGACCGCAGCCGCGCCAGCTTTTCATCGTTCACATCGGCATGCACGCGGTGGTCGGCGCTGCGGTTCAAGTAATTTTCAGCGCCAATGTAGAGCTGCCAAACGTTTTCCGCTTTCCACGGCGTCAACGCCTCGGGATTGACGGCCTTTATGTCGGCATAAGTGAGCAGGCAAAGCATCTTCAGCCGCTCGGGAGTTCCCATCTTTTCTGCGAACGCTGCGACCGTCTCGGGATTGAAAATGTCGCGTCGCAGCGCCGCCGACAGCTCCAGGTGGCTGCCGATCAGGAACAGCACCTCCTCCCGCTCCTTGGGATCAACGTCAAGCCGGTCCATGGCGCGATTGGCAATCTCCAGACTGGCTACGACGTGATTGCCGCCGGGTACACCCTTGCCCGTGTCGTGCAGCAGCAATGCTAAGTACAACAGCTCCGGATCTTCCAGTTCGCCCATCAGTTCCGCGTAGCGCTTGTCCCATTCTGACTGCGACTGCTTCAGCCGGTGCAGACTTTCGATGGCCAGAAACGAATGCTCGTCGACCGTGAAGCGATGATAAAAATCGCGCACCACCAGCGAGTCGATGAGCTTCAGCTCGGGCAGCAGCAGCGTCAACAAGCGCAGAGAATGCATGGCGCGCAGTGCGTCCGCGGCATGCGGCTGCAGCAGTGTCTCTTGCAGGTAGAGCCAGAGTTCCGCGCCGCGGGGAGGCATCGACGCCAGCGCCGGAAGCGCTTGCTCGATGCGGTATTCGGTGGTCGCGCTCAACTTCAGCCCGTGGTGAGCCATGAAATGAAATAACCGCAGCAGCACTTCGGGATCCTGTAGCGCGGAAGGCTGCTGCAGAAAGATGAGCCCATCGACGACGGAAAAATCCGCGGTCGTCAGCCGCGATCGCCAGCTTTGCACCTGGCGGTAGAGCGCGGACCATGCTTCGGGAATTTCTTCCAGCAGCTGCGTGACGGTGCGCTGCACGGCGCGCGCATGCCCGAAATAAATCCGCATCCAGTCGGCGGCCGAGAGTTCTCCAGAATCCGCGCCCCCGGTTGGCGATCCTACGACCGTTGCCCCAACTTTGCGCGCCGCCGCTTCGTCCTGCGCTTCCCAGCTCAGCGTATTGTCATCCCGCCCGTGGCGGAAGTGGAGGAAGCAGCGCGCCGACATCAGGAAATCCAGCGCCGCATCCAATTGCTTGCGCACCGGAGCCCGCAGCGAACTCGCGTCCGGCCAGTCGTGCAGCTTGTCCATGGCCGAAATCAGGGCGAGCCAGCTGGCGACGTTGCAGTCGCGCAAGCCGCCCGGAGCCTCTTTCAAATTCGGCTCCAGGTGATACAGCGTCATCCCATACTTCGTATGGCGCTCGCGCGTGACCTCCGCCAGCCCCTGCAGCAGAGCCTTGGATTCCCGCATCACCAGCTTAGGGATCACCTTGTCATGCAGCCGCCGGAACAGATCGTGATCGCCCGCGAGATAACGGCAGTCGAGGAGGGAAATGGTGAACTCAGTGTTGTTAGTATCGTAGCGGTCGCACTCGCCGAGCGTCCGCGACGCCGGGCTCAGCTTCAGGCGCAGATCCCATAATTCCTGCGAGAAGCGGCGAACGGGATCCTTGAAAGCTTTCTCTGCGTCGCGATCGCCGAAAAGAAAAAGCAGATCAATATCGGAGTAGGGGAACATCCATCCCCGGCCGAACCCTCCAGTGGCAATCAGAGCAAAGTTGGCCGGCTTGGATGAATCGGGGGAGACGATATCGCGCCACAGCCGTGCGAGGATGTCCTCTACCAGGCGCGTGCGTTGCGCCAGGGCTGCGCGGCCATCGCCGGAGGCCTCGAACTCCCGCTGAATGCGCGTGGATTCGTCGCTGAGGGAACCGCGCAGTTCGCTGATCAATGAGGACGCTGCCATCATGAAAGTTTCACCCCGTGACGCTTGCCACTGGGGGAAGGCCACTCAACCGCCGCCTATCAGAACCTTTCCGGCTGCGTCCCGGTAACAATCGTTGTCACTCTGGCGCGGAGGCTCGACATCCCGCGCCGCCTACAGCGCGCCCTCGCCGCGCTCGTCATTACGGATGCGAATCGCCTCATCCACGCGCGACAGAAAAATCTTCCCGTCTCCGATCTTGCCCGTACGCGCCGCTCCCAGGATGGCCTGCACGGCCTTCTCGACCATGGCCTCGGCCAGCACCATCTCGAGCTTGGTCTTGGGAATCAAGTCCACGCTGTACTCGCGGCCGCGGTAGACCTCGGTATGGCCCTTCTGGCGTCCATGACCGCGCACCTCGAGCACCGTCATGCCCTCGACGCCGATTTCGTGCAGCGCAGTTTTCACGGCTTCGAGTTTGGAGTTTTGAATGACTGCTTCTATCTTCGTCATAATGTCGTCAAGTCCTGTCGTACTTTCTTCCCGTTGTCGCCGCGTCAGAACACCCCAGCAACTCACGGCTTTCTACGTCGACGCCTCCCCAATCATATCCCTATTACTTCATGTTGGGAGACCCGTCCGTGGCCCCTTCCGCCTCCAAAACTGGCGAATTTCCCAATCCAAGACCGCCTCACTTTATCGTTCGCGGCGGTTTCACGGAAATCGAAACTATTTATCGTGCCTATCAGGTTTTGTTATTGAATCAGCTTAGAACTTGAATTGCACGTCCAGTTGCATGCGCCGCGGAGGTTGCGCGGAGACCGGCTTGCCAAACAAGGACGAGGATTGCACTCCGATGTAGGTCAGATAGTTGGGATGATTCAGCACGTTGAAGGAATTCAGCGCGACGGAGAGAAGCCGGGCTTCTTTCTTGGCCTTCGAGAGCGGGAAATCGTGGGATAAGTTGAGGTCGAGATCGACCAGGCCGGGCCCGGCCATGGAATTGCGCGGGACTCCGGGGGGCCGGTCGTTGAAGATGCCGTCATTGTTGCCATCGGCGCCAGTTGTGATGTTAACCGGCTTGCCAGAATAAGCGGAAAGCGCGACGCCGAGGGTGAAGTACTTCGTAGGCTGGGTCGCGGCGAGCAGGTCGAATTTGTGCAGGCGGTCGTTGTCGGAGCGTCCCCAGTCGGCGGAAGGATCGTAGCTGTTGGCGGGAAAATAGTTGATCCCGCTAGTGTTGTTGTCGGTGCGGCTGAGCGTGTACTGAACCTGCCCCGAGAAATACTTACTGGGCTTGCCACGAAAAGTTAGTTCCAGCGCGTTGCCCTTGAGCGATCCCTCGGACTGAATCTCGCGGACCTGGCCGAAGGCTGGGTTCGGACGCGAGACGTTTCCATTCAAGGGCGCGTTGGCATCGATGGAGCGGAAATAATCGATGCCGCGATTGCCAATGTAGACGGCGCTGAATGTACTCTTCGCGGTAACCTGCTGCTCCACACCAATGCTGTACTGAAGCGTGAAGGGAATGCGAGAGCGCGGGTCGAGTGTGACCACGCTGGTAGGCGTTCCGGCCAGTTCACTCGGGAGCACCGGATATTGCGGCGTCTCCACGATGAAGCGCAGCAGGTTGACGTCGTTGAAATGGAGCAGGTCACCGATTGGGCTGGGGCCAGTGCGATCATAGAAGATGCCAGCGCCTCCGCGGATCACGGTCTTACTCTTGTCGCTGGGTGCATAGGCGAAGCTGACGCGCGGCGCAAAGTTGTCGGGATCGTCGTGAAAGTAGTTCTGAAAGTAATAGCGCACGCCGAGGTACACGGAAAAATTCGATCGCACACGAATGTTGTCTTCCACGAACGCGGAGATCACTGTTTCCAGAAAGGTCACGTGGCCCTGCCCCGTCTGCACGAGGTAAGTGGCTGGCGTCGCAAGAGTAGGTGGCCACACTGGCGAGGAGTAGGTGCCGGCACGGTTGGTGAAGTCGTCGAGCCCGCGCCGGCTGAGGTCGGGAATGTCAACGCCAAAGCTGAGCTGATGCCTGCCGCTGGCGTAAGTCGCGAAGTCGGTGCCGTCGAAGTGATACTCGGTGCGGCGGGAGTCGGCCTGCGCGCCGCCCGCGGTGAAGAGTCCTGAGATGTTGATCTGCGCCCCAGGGTTGACGCTCGTGACCGGTGAGTCAAAGTGCCCGACCAGAAACCTGAGCTGATTCAACCAGTGCGGCGAGAACTGGTGGAGATAGCTGACATTAACTTCGTGTTCCAGGAATCGCGTGTTGGTGGCAGCGCTGGGAAGCGTGGTCCCGCCAACGTTTTGATTTTGCGCCGAGCGATGCTCGTAGGAATATCCGATCCAGAACTGGTCTCCGTTGGCGAGGTCGTGAAAAATTCGGCCCGACCCGAAAAAATGATGAGTGGGATTGGGAACCGTCTGGGCGAACGGGCCGAAATCGTAAAACTCCGCGGCAGAGATGGCATTCGCATCGACGACGTCCTGCTGATCCAGCAGATCCTCGTCCAGCGACAATAGAAAGCTCGTGCGCTTGCTATGCCCGATCGGCCCGGTGAGGGAGCCTTCATAATATTGCCGCCGCTCCGGAGGCTTTCCCAGAGTGGCAAAGGCGTTGGCCGCATCGAACACCGAGTCGCGGAACATGAAATTCAGCGACCCGTGGTAGTCGGCGGTTCCGCTCTTGGTCACGATTTCCAGACGGGCGCGTCCCGGACGCGAGAAGCGGGCGGAGTAGGGATTGTTGTTAATCTTCACTTCCTGGATGGCGGAAGGCGTGACGCCCGGCCCATTGGCTTCGATGCCGTTGACCACGAGCGACACGCCGTTGGTGCCGATCGCATTGTCGTCGAGGAAGCGCGACATGGTGGTGATGTAATCCTGGTCGAAGACCGGAACACGGTCGAGCGCATCGCGATCGATGGCGTTGTTGTTCTGGTTCTCGGAGGTTTCCGTGCTCACCAGAGGAACGTTGATCCCAGTCGCCACGGTGATATTTTCGGTCTCGACCGAGATCTGCAGGACCACGCGGAGTGGGGAGAATCTTTTGTTGGTGACTGTGGCCGCGAGGTGGGCATCGCGGAAACCTTCCGCATGGAACTCGAGTGTGTATTTTCCGGGAGCGATGTTGTCGATGCGGAAGGCGCCAACTTTATCGGTCGTAGTCCGGGCGAGAACTTTGGCTTCAGCTCCAACGAGGGTGACATCGCCGTTGGTGATTGCGGCCCCGGAGGGATCGAGCACAACACCGGTGATCGAAGAGACAGGCGCTCGCTCGTCCGCGGGACGCGCGGGAGTGGCGGCGGGAACTGCCTCCTGGGCGCAGACGGCGAGCGGCCACAAGAGGGCCAACATCGCAAATGGAATCAGAAAACGTAGGCTCAAGGGCGAGTCATCCCTGACGGTGGTTGGGTGCCGCGGCACCAGTCATTCAGGATACGACAGGAACCTGAATGTGCCCTGAAAGGGAGAACAATTCCGCATGGTGGATCGAAGCTATTTCCCTGGCCCCTTTGGCTCCTCCGCCGCAGGCTTGACGAACTTTCCATCGTCCACCGGAATGTTTTGTTTCACTTCGCTGACCTGAATCGTGAACCGTCCGCTGGGACGCGCCAGCGTCCAGCGATAGGGAATCTTCACGCCGCTGGTATCGCGATAATCCGAGTAATCGATCTGGGTGGGAAGCAAGCCCAGCACGGTGTCGCCAAAGCGCACCAGCCGTACGAGCAACCCGGACTGCTCGTCGAAATACAAACGCAGCGGCGGCTTCCCCGACCGCTGGCCCACGACTACATAAGCCTCGTGGTCCCCAACCTTCTCCGTCCCCTCCACCTTCATCTCGCTGAACATCGGCTTCAAATGCGTGGCCAGGTGCAAGTCCGCGTCAATCGATGCCGCATCCAGTTCGCTGCCGCGCATCTCGCGGACGCCGGGACGGCCCGGAGTTCCCAGCCATCCCTCGCGCCCGTTGAATGCCGTAACGCTGTCGCCCTCCGGCATGTGGGTAAACGAAATTCGCTGATCGGGATCCTTTGAATAAATATCGATAGGCAGATCTTTGCCGCCAAAATCGATAGTGCCCTTCATGACGCGGCTGGTTACTTTGTCGATCGCCGCCGCGCCGCCCGCGGCCTGAACGTATTTGTCGAGCAGTTGATCGGCCGCTGGTCCAGCATTTTCCTTCGCTTCGGCCGGCTTGGGTGCGGCCATGGGTTCTTTCGGTTCCTCGCTCATCACCGCTGGAATGGCCTGAGGCACTGCGCTGCCGCGGTGGCACGAATTGCACGTCACCGCGCGGTGTCCCTCGAAATTATCCTTGTTGATCGCGAGCATCATCTGCATCATCTTGCGCGCAGTCTGCTTGTTTTTCTTGTCCTCTTTTTCAAACGCGCCCTGCACGTGGCAGAAATCACATTCGACACCCAGCGACGCGGTGATGAATTGCATGGTGGGAAAAATTTGGTCCGCCGGAATTCCTTTGAGCACCTGGATGTTCTTGAACTGCTCCTCGGCTTTTTTTGGCCCCGCTGCGTTGGCCGCTTCTTGCCCTGGACTCGCGGCATGGACCGCCCCGCTGGACTGGGCCTTCGCGCCCACCATCACGAATCCGAAGATCAGGAAGAGCGCGACAACCGCCAAAATGACTCCCCTTTTTTCCTTCATCAATTCTTGGCCTCACTTATTCTTATCTCGCTTGGAATTTTCAAAGTCTACCAGAGGCCCCGGCCCGCCGTTGCTGGCATTCGCACCTAGGGCTGGTTACTGTAGACGTACTTCCCCGATACCTGCGCCAACGTGAACTTGCTGGGTAAGAGCCCATCCACCTTGGCCTTCAGATGCGGCGGCACAAACAAGAACACGCGTTCCGGCCCGGCCCATTCTCTCTGCAAGTCCGCGCCGGTCAAGTAAATCTTCGGAGCATCCGGGAAGGTCGAGCCAAACCACATCGAAGTCGTGCGTCCTTCTACCAGCTCCACCCGCCGCTGTAGATAAAAAAGCAACGACGATCCGAAAGCCTGATCTCCGTAGATCATCACCCGATCTTCAGGACGCGCCCGCGCGGCAATTTCGCGCGCCAGATCCTTCGACGACAGATACGGCCCGAATCTTCCGAGCGCAATGTGCGCGGCCACGAGAAACACCGCCATCCCAGCGGCCAGCGCCCAGGTCGCGGCATAGTGTCGCCGGCGAATTCGCAGAAGAAACGAAAGCAGCGGAGCCACCAGCAACGCCACCGCCGCAAAGGTCGCCGGCAGACGCAGCGCCGCAAACGACGCATAACTCAAGTCCAGCATGTGCGAGGTCGAGAGCGTGTCGGTGTCCATGTTGTGCGCCGCCAGCACGTTCCCGATGTCGGGCTCGAACGGCAGACGCCGCGACTGCCACAGCAGCGCCAGCAGGGTCACACTCGCCGCCAACCCCACCAGCGCCAATAGGCCCGCCGAAATTCTGAGCCATCCCTTGCGCGCGCCCATACTACAGTCGATCAATTCGTATCGTGTGATGCCATCCGCCAGCAGCATCAGCAACGGAAAGTAGGCGGGGAACGTGTAGTACTCCTGATTGGTAGAGATCGCAAAGAAAACCAGCACCAGTCCCGCCAGCAGCCAGCACAATAACCGGGTGCGCGCGCCAAAATCATTTCGCCGCCACCGTCCGCGTTCGTCGATGCCCGTGCCTATCGCCGCCGGCAGATATAGGCTCCAGGGAAAAAGCCACACCAAATGCAGCGACCAGTAGAGCGCCCACGGCAGCTTGTTGTAATCCCGCGGATAGCGCTTTCCCAGAAACCTCAGAAAATGTTCGTTGACGAAATAAAACCAGAAGAATCCGTGGCCGCCTTGCCCGCCCGTATTCCGCAGCCCGGCCAGAATGTGCCACGGCGCGGCAATCAGCAGGAATAGAGCCAGCCCAGACGCGAGGCGGAAGTCGCGCCACCGCCGCCACTCCCCGGTCAGCGCCAGGTACAAGACCGCCGTGCCCCCGGGAAACGCCAGCGCAATCAGCCCTTTGGTCAACACGCCCAAAGCCATGCACGCATATCCCGCATACCATCGCCACGCGCGGCCGCCCGGCTCTAGAGCAGTTAGAAAGAAATAGAGCGATGCCGCGATCAGCAGACTCAGCAGCACGTCGGGGATCAGGATGCGCGTAAACAGAAACACGCCCGCAGCCGTATACACGAACACGCCAGCATAAATTCCCGCCCGCTCTCCGAACGCCCGCCGCCCCCAAACCACGGCCAGAACTCCCAGCAGCAGCACCGACAGCGCCATGGGCAGGCGCGAGGCAAACTCGTTCACTCCAAAAATGTGATAGCTGATCGCCACGAGCCAATAGGGCAGCGGGGCTTTTTCCAGATATCGCACGCCGTTGACGTGCAGCGTGACGTAGTCTCCGCTCACAAACATCTCGCGCGCGGCCTCGGCATGCGTGCTGTCCGCGTCGTCGAGTAGCGCGGGCGAGAAAAGTGATCCGCAATACACCGCCGCAAACACAATCGTGAGCGCCCAATAGGACGCAGTCCGAAGCCTTTGCGGCACGGGATTCGGTTCAGAAATTGTCGGCGTGGAGAAAGCGCTCAATTGGCGTGAACCCACTCAAGTGTTACAGAGGACAGCCGGAGCCCGCAAGCGAAACTGAAACTCGACGACCCTACCGCCAGGCCGGTTTCGGCGCGGGCGTCCATTCGGCGCCCATATCGTCGTCGGTGATCAAATGACGCGCGCCCAGCCGTTTGGCAAGCAGGTCTCCGGATTCGATCCCCAGAGTCCGTGGAGGCTCTTTCACGCTGTCGGCGAATGCATTGTAGGCCGCGAGCACGAGTTGTCCGCGGGGAGTGCTGGCATCGAACATCTTCTTCCCATCGATCTCATACTGGTCGAGCACTGAAAACCAGCGCCCCTTGTCTAGAACTATTGGCGACTCGCTGACCATCAGAAAAGTAATGACCCGCAAACCGTAGTTGTACTCGTGGAGCCCGGTTACGAATACATCCGCAGACTCGGTAGCGTTGTAGTAATAAATGCCGCCCGGCAGCAGGTGCTGTTTCACAATCTGGAGGAACTCGGTCGAGAGTACTTGCGAACTGTGATCGCGCCAGTGGTAGGAGGTATTGGCCACCATCACGTCGTACTTGATGGCGGGGTGCGCCAGCAACCACCTGCGTCCGTCGTCAATATAGATATGGACTTTTGGATTACTGAGCAACGAACGCACCTCGCGATATTGCACGATCAAAGGCAGATATCCCGGATTGATTTCTACAATGTCCAGGCTTTCAACTTCGGGATTGTTGGCGACAATCTGCGCCCACGAGCCGGACGCGAGCCCAAGCATGAAGGCACGCCTGGGGTGGGGATGGGCCAAACTGAGAACATAGGCTCGAATGACAAAGTTCTTGTCGTTAGCGGGATCGATGTTGAAATGACCGTCATAAACGCCGCCTCCGAACACCGCGTCGTCGGCCGTGACCGCAACAATGCCATTTCGGTTTTCGACCACATGCTTCATGTAGCCAACTTCTGCGGCCCTGGGGCCGAAAATCATCTTGCCATAAAGATTGCCGTAGGCCGGACCCGCCAGCGAAATGGCCGAACTGGCCAGAATTGCGAGCGCCCATACAGTTTTCGGCGGAGACTGAAAGTGTTCGCTCCGAAAACACACGACGATCAAACCCGTGACCGCAGTGGCCGCGGCGAGTTGCGTCGAGATTGCCTGCGTACCGAAATGATCCATCAAAACGAATCCCACCACCAGGCTGCCCAGAGTCGAGCCGATGATGTTGGAGAGATAAATCAGGCTGACGCTGCGTCCCGCCGAATTGTTGACCGAAACCGAAGACTGACACAGCAAAGGCAACACCGAACCAAGGAAGCAAGCGGTGAGAAAAAAAGCGGGGGCGCTCATCAGCACCGGAATGTTATGCCAGGAGAGGTTTGCCATGAGCGGAGGCAGGTACACGGAGATCGCCGCTGCCACCAGCATTGCTGCGCCAGCGAAGGTGACAGGATTGATGTGTCTCCGCCGGCACAGGGTCTCGCTCAAGAACGATCCGGCTGCGATACCGGCGAGATAAGTAGAGAGGAGGAGCGCGAATGCCGGAGCTCGGTCGAAGGTCGCCAAGGCAAAGATGCGAAACCAGGCAATCTCGAAGCCGAGAGCGAGAAACCCTGCAACGCCGGCAATCACCGCCGCGGTTCCAAGGCTTAAGACGTTTTCTGAACTCACATCAACCGCGGCGTCGCTCGCGGCGGTCCCATCTGGCTTGAGCCGCTGACTCCGTCCGTACAGAAAAGCGGTGCCGCCTACTGCGGTGTTCACACACGCCGCCAGCGTCACCGAGCCCGACAGGCCAAAATTTCGCATGAGCACCTGAGCGCAGATGTAACACGCGAATGCCGAACCGAGCGTATTGACGAAGTAAAGAGTCGCTACCGAGTAGCCGACGCTGCGCGAGGTTCGCACCAGTTGCTCGACCAGGAGCGGCAAGGTCGCTCCCATGAGCATGGTAGGCAGGATGAGCAGGAGAAAACTGAACAGGATGGTATAGCCGAGGTTGGTCCCGGCCGTGAATCCCGCGGCCCAGTGAAAGAGCCGCAACGAAATCAGCCCGAAGCCGGCGATCACCAGTTCACAAATGCCAAAGATCGAGATCCCGCGGTCAGGATATTTTTCGGACAGGCGGCCGCCGACCAGGCTGCCGATGCCAAGGCCAAGCATGAAAGCGCTCACCACCACGGCGACCGATTGCACGTTCACGCCATAAATGGCAAACAGCGCGCGTTGCCACACAATCTGGTAAATCAACGCCGGAAACCCGGAGCAGAAGAACAGCGCTGCGATCAGAGCGGATTGCGCTCGGTTTCCTTTCGTCCGCACTCCAAAAAGAACAACCAGCAGTAAGAGGAAATCAAAACACAACACTGCGGCGACTGGCGCACCTTCCATGGACCCTCGCGCTTCGGTGGGACTGAAATGATGAGTCCCATTGTTATATCCCACTTGAGGAGAGCCCAACAGTAGCAACGGTTATTCGACGCCGGGGCAATTAATTGGTGAAGATCCGCGCGCTCAATGTCTATTTCTGCTGCCCCGCAGCTTCTTTCGGCTGCCGCACAAAGAATTTCCATTTGTCCATTCCGGCCGCTACGGCCACATCGAAGAATCCCACCATCATTTCGTCGGAAGTCTGGTCGCCCCACGTGACTGTTTTTTCCGGATCAGGATTGTGCGGATTGTTCTTCGAATTGTCATACCAGGCAATCGCCCGCAGCCGCGTTCCCGCCTTCAGCACACGCGGCTCGGCCAACCGGTAACTCAACTGCCAGTGAAAGTGATAGTTCACCCGCAACAACACTTCCACGCTGCCATCGTCGTGCACGATGTCGTATTCGAAGCGCTTGCCGCGAAGATGCATGTGCGGAAACAGGCTCAACAACGTCGCGTCGTTGGGCAGAGTGCCTTGCACTTCCACGCGAAAATCATCTGCGCCCGGCGGAATGATCAGCGCATGATTGTTCAACTGTAGAGTGATCACTCTTTGCCTTGGCGGCGTCTTCGCAAACACCAGGACGATGCTGGTCTGATCTTGATCCGCCGACCCGTTGGTGGTGTAGTGCATCTGAAACACGAGGTCTGATCCTGCCGGCACAAACTTCGCCATGCCGTCCGGCCACTGGTCCGGCGAACTGCCCGGGGCATAGACCAAAAGGAGATCGCTGGTCGTCTCGTGCGCCTCGCGCCGTTCCAGCGGGTCGTTCAACGTCGACGCCGTAAACGGTTCGCCCACCGGCGCATGCCGCAGCCACTGCGAATCCGGCGGACGAATATATACGACCGCGTGATGAACGTGCGCCGGGCTGCCCGGCCGGAACTCCGACATCTGCACCCAGCGATCCTCGGCAAAATGTGTAGGTACAATTTCGTAAGTGTATTCGACCTCGCCCTGCGCCGGAATCTTCACGGCCTTGGGCATCTTCACGACCAAGTCGGGTTGAGGAATGTTCCATCCTTCGGCCCACTTTCTGGGCGCAGGCGCATCGTGCGGATCGCCCGCGGGCGCCCCTGCTTCCGACCATGTCACAAGGGTCGCGATCTGCTGCGCGGTCAAGGAAACATCGTTGGCAAAGTGCCCATAGCGCGGATCGGCAAACCACGGGGGCATCATCTTCATTTCGACCGCATGCGCCATTGCCCCCGCCCACGGCCGCGTTTGCTCGAAGGTGACCAGCGGCATGGGCGCGACTTCGTCCGCGCGGTGGCAACTCTGGCAGTGATCCTGCAGGATGGGCAGGACATCTTTATAAAAGGTGGGCGGCGCGGCGGATGTTCCCGTCTTCTGCAATGCGGCTAAACTAACGGCCAGAGCCGCAACCGCCAGTATGCCGAGAACCCGCTGGGCCATGCTGTAATTCTACAAGCTCAGGTTTTCCTCTGTGCGCTCTGTGCCCTTTGTGGTTAGGTTTTTCATCTTGAGTTCTTGATCTTGAGTTCTTGATTTGGCGGCACGGCGCACCCCGCCCAAAAATGCTACATTCAAGATTCATGTCGGCCCCGAATTCCAGCTTTGTTCGCGCCTGCAAATCCCAACCTGTCGAGCGCACCCCCGTCTGGTTCATGCGCCAAGCCGGGCGATATATGCCCGAGTACCGCGCGGTGCGCAAGCAGCATTCCCTGCTTGAGATTTGTAAGAAGCCCACGCTCGCCGCCGAGGTCACAATCACTGCTGCGGAAATCCTCGGCATCGACGCTGCCATCATTTTCGCCGACCTCCTGTTGCCGCTCGAAGTCATGGGGCTGCCCTTTCATTTTTCGTCGGGCGAAGGTCCGGTTATCGAGAAGCCCGTGCGCAGCAAGGAAGACATCGCGAACCTGCGCACCGACCGCGCCGCCGAACTCGGCTATGTCTCCGAAGCTGTGGCCCTGGTCGTGAAGCATTTCGGAGACCGCCTCCCCGTGATTGGTTTCTGCGGCGCTCCGTTCACTCTCGCCAGCTACATGATCGAAGGTGGAGGCTCGCGCAATTACATTCACGCCAAGAAAATGATGTACAACTCGCCCGCCGAATGGGACGCGCTGATGCGCAAGCTCGTTGCCGTGACTACCGCGTACTCTGCCGATCAAGTGTGCGCCGGAGCCGACGTCATTCAGATTTTCGACAGTTGGGTGGGATGCCTGAGCGTGGAAGACTATCGCCGCTATGTCCTGCCGCATGTCACCGGCATGGTGGAACAACTGCAGAAAACCGGAGTACCCATTATTTATTTCGGCACCGACAGCGCCACGCTACTTCCGGCGATGAGAGAAACTGGAGCCGATGTCGTCGGACTCGACTGGCGCATTCCGCTCGATGAAGGCTGGGCCCGCCTGGATTACAAGTGCGCTGTGCAGGGAAATCTCGACCCGGTGCTGCTCTTCGCCGACTGGAAGGAATTAAGGTCGCGCGCCGAAGACATCCTGCGTCGCGCCGCGGGACGCCCCGGCCACATCTTCAATCTCGGCCACGGCATCCTTCCCGAAACACCGGTCGAGAACGTGAAGAACCTGGCGCGTTTTGTGCAAGAGTATGCAGGCGCGGGGTCCGGCTCCCGAGTTCCGGCTTCCGGAAGCCGAGAGCCGAATGCCGGAAGCCGCACTCCATGACTCGCATCGGCATCATCGGCGGAGGAATCTCCGGCCTCGCCGCGGCCTTCGAACTCGAAGAGCAACGACGCGCCGGAGCCGATGTGGATTACGTTCTCTACGAATCGTCCCCGCGTTTCGGCGGTGTCCTTCGAACCGAACACATCGACGGATGCCTGGTCGAGGCCGGCCCTGATTCCTTCATCACCGAAAAGCCGTGGGCAACCGATCTCTGCCGCGCCCTTGGTCTGGGCGCTCAGCTCATCGGCTCCAACGACGCCGACCGCAAGACTTACATTTTCACGAAGGGCCGCCTAGTCGAAATGCCCGACGGACTGATGTTCATGGTCCCGACAAGAATTCTGCCCACGGGCCTGTCGCCACTTTTTTCGTGGAAGACCAAGCTGCGCATGACCCAGGAGTTGTTTCACCCGCGGAGTGCCGTCGCAGACGACAAGAACGATCACGACGAGTCCGTCGCGGCCTTCGTCGAACGCCACTACGGTTCTGAGATGGTTGAGCGCCTGGCGGACCCGCTGCTGTCAGGGATTTACGGCGGAGAGGCTGCCAGCCTCAGCGTCCGCGCCGTGCTGCCGCGGTTTGCGGAAATGGAGCGCACCCACGGCAGTCTCGGCCGCGCCATGCTCGCCGCCCGAAACAATGCTCGCAATAAAATGTCGGTCGAGCCAAGCAAGCCTGCGCCGCCGCTCTTTACTTCGCTCAAGAATGGCATGCAGCATTTGGCGGAGGCGGTGGTCTCTCGCCTTTCGCCGACGGCGCTGCTCACGAACGCCCCGGTGCAGGCGATTCAACGTGAAGCCGAAAGTTGGGTCGTCTCGGCTGGACTGCAATCGGACCAGTTCGACTCTGTCGTAGTCGCGCTGCCAGCACCCGCCGCCGCGCAGGTGCTTCGCATCGTCAGTCCCGAGCTGGCCGCGGAACTCGCTGCGATTCAATACAGCTCTTCCATCACGGTGGGCCTCGGCTATGATCGCCAGGTTCGCCAGTCCCTTCCGCCGGGCTTCGGATTTCTTGTGCCCCGTAGTGAAGGAAAGAAGCTGCTGGCCGCGACCTTCGTGCACAACAAATTTCCGCATCGCGCTCCCGAAGATCGCGCCCTGCTGCGTTGCTTTTTTGCGGGGAGGAATGTGGAGGATGTCTGGCAGCTCGGCGACGATCAGATTATCGGGATCGTGCGCAACGAACTACGGCAGATTCTGGGCCTGCGCGCCGAGCCGCTCTTCGCGCGGGTTTACAAATGGAAGTCCGCCATGGCGCAGTACAGCGTCGGGCATCTTGATCGCCTCGACCGCATCGAGGGTCTGCGCCAGCAACTGCCCGGCCTCGCCCTCGCCGGTAACGCCTACCGCGGCATCGGCGTGCCGGATTGCATCCGTTCCGGCCGCGACGCCGCAACGCAGCTGGTAGAGCGGTAGCCTGCCACGTCTTTAGCCCGGACTTCCTAAACGCTCACTTCCGATTCCGCCGCTTCTTCAAACGCAGGCTCGCCCTCGATATTCCGCGGCCGCTCCTTCCGTCCGAAGAAACCTTCCTTCACCAGCTTGAAAATGGTATGCCGGTTCTGGGCCACCACCTTCACCCACGCCAGTTTTCCCAACATGGGGAAATAGATGCCGCGGAAGCACAACCGCGCCAGGAAAATGTTGATGCGATACCCCAGAGGCTGGTCATCGAGCGAATCGACAGCATGGGCCAACGCCTCCGGGCTGTAGGCTTGCGCCCATCCGTATTTCACTTCGGCATGAGCTTCCTCGATGCTCATCTTCAGCGGCGTGTGGGCCATGGCGAAGGGGATAAACTCCTGCCAGTGCTTCACGCGCGTGAGGCGCCCTGCGGCCTCCAGCCGCTTGTAGAGCGGAGTTGCGGGCAACGGAGTCAGCAGCCCGAAAATCGGCAAGCCCGGCGGCCAGGTGCGCACCTGCGACAGAGTGCGCTCGCCCACTCCGACCGTGTCATTGTCCATGCCAAAAATAAATGACGTAATCGCATAGACATTGCGTTTCGCCAGCCGCTCCAGCACCTCGGCATACTCGCCCGGCTTGTTGAAACCCTTGTTGACATCTTTCAGGTTCGCCGGATCGATCGACTCCATGCCGATGAACACCCACTTGCCTCCGGAAGCCGCGATCAAGTCGACCAGTTCTTCATCGCGCAACAGGTTGGCGCTGATCTGCGCCACCCAGTGGACCTGCGCCCCGGCGGCAATAATGTCGCGCAGCAACGACTTTGTCCGTTTCACGTTGATAGCGAAATTGTCGTCAATGAAGAACACTGCCATCTGCCCCTTTTCCTTGCGGGCGCGCGCCTTCAGCAACAGCAGTTCATTGACCACGCTTTCGTTCGTGCGAAAGCGTATCGAGTCGCCGAAAAATCCCGTCACGGTGCAGAACTCGCAGCCGTAGGGACAGCCTCTGCCAGACTCGACCGGGATAATGCGAAATGTCCCCCAACCTTCCCCAACTCTCTTGAGGAGCGGGAATGCCGCTTTGGGCACCAGATTGAATTGTTCGAGATCGATCGACTGCCACGGGATTATGGGATATTCCTTCAACGACGGCTTGCGCTCTTTACCCAACTCGTCCACCGGTATATAGATTTCCTTGAGCACTCCGCGTTCCGCGTCGTTAACGATCTGCGGCCAGGTTTCATCGGCCTCGCCCAAAGCCACAGCGTCGGCGTGGCGCGGGCCACCGTCGCGTCCCAGGGCCTCATCGGCCAATTCGGTGACGTGAGGTCCGCCCATCACCACCTTCACGCCGGTCGCCCGAATCGCGTCGGCGATGCGGTAGGCCTTGGCGATCATGCGGGTCATGGCGCCGATGCCGACTAAATCGATCTTTTCGTCGCGGACGTACTGAGCGATCTGAGCCTCGTCCATGGGCTTGGCGTTGCCGTCGATCAGCAGCACTTCATGTCCGGGAGGAGTGAGCGACTGGAGCAGGAACATCCAGAGGTGCGGCATGAAATTGCGAGTAACCCCATTGTCGGGGTTGTAGAGCAGAATCCTCATGACTAGCTCCCTCCTCGGGGAGCGAACGTACTGCAAAGTACGTACCAACGTGCTTCACCGCACGGAGCAGTCACGAGCGATGCCAAGAACTGGCAAATTTACTTATCGTTACTTAAAGATGTTGGTGGGAATGTAGCAGCCAAAGGATTGTACACTCCCCAGCGCAAGCCGCCAGCGTTTATCACAATAAACTTCTGCGGAGCTGCGGAGGTGTTCTGTTTTGAACACTAGCGGAACAAACTTCCTAACCTGGGAATCGTTCCCGGAAAGTTGCGGCAGCTTACTTCAAGAGCCCGTCCATCTGCACAATATCGGAATCGCCTTCGCCCACGGCGGCAAACACGGATTTTCCGTCCGACGACCATGAAATTCGCCGCGCGATGAAAGTCCGCCTCTGACCAAAATCCGTAATCCGCTTCAGCTTTCCGTCGGTGGTTGACGCTATCCAGATGTTGGTTCCCTGTCCGTCATCCAGAGCCAGCGCCAGCCACTGACCGTCCCTTGAAATCACGGGCTGCAGGCCCTGCCAGATCGGAATGCGTTCACCGGAGATCCGCGCCAGCAGCTTAGAAGCACCGTCTTCGGGCCGGGCTGCGCGCAACTCATAGTCCAACAGCCCATTCAGGTTTTCCAGGGGGACTACGTAATACAGAGTCGATCCATCGGGCGCCAGGGCTGGCCCGCGTGCGTTGTCGGTGCGTACCGTCACGGCAGCACCACCATCGACCGGAGACTTCAGGAGCCGAAAGCTCCCGGTGGCACGAACCGGGGAGGAGTCGGCGTAGTAGAGCCATTTGCTGTCTGGCGCCCACGTAGCCCATGCACCCTCCGGGACGGCGAGATGCATACCGCTTCCGTCGGGATGGATGAGCCAGTAGCCGATGGCGCGGCCCATCCGAGAGGGCCGGTTGGTGGCGAATGCGATGGACTTTCCGTCCGGCGACCAGACCGGCACCCCAATCACCGTTCCGGGATCTTTTTCATAGGTAATCTGGTGCGTCTCGCCGCTCGCCAACTCCGTCACCCACAGGTTGCCGTGCCCGCCGTTGTCCGACAGATACACCATTTCGCGATCATCGGGACTGAGGCTGGGAGTTTGAACTTGCCCGGTTTGATGCGTGATTCGCAGCGCGCTCCGCACATTGTCCAGCGGAGTTCCATCCACCGGAAATTTCCAGATATCGAACTTCCTGTGCCGGCGGCTCACTACAATTCGCCCGGCGTGGTCGACATCGGGACTCTCATCCCCGGCTTCGCCAAAAGTCAGTTGCTGCAAATCAGTGCCCGCCGAAGAGACCGTCCACAAATGCATGGTAGGAAGATAGAGCTCCGTGCTCCCGCGAGCCGTGCTGTAAACCAGGCGGGAGCCGTCGGCCAGCCACGCGAACCCACCCATCAGGGTGTTGTCGCTGGTAACCTGCCGCGGTGAGCCGCCCGTCGACGAGACGACATAAACATCGTCGGCCCAGTTCTCGCGGGAGTGCAGGTACGCGATGCTGCCGTCATCCGGCGACCAGCGCGGCCGTCGATAACTGAAGCTCACCACGGCCTGCATAACTACTCGCGGATTCGATCCATCCCGGTCGGCAGCCACCAGCTCCATCTGCTTGCCGTTGAGCCGGAAATATGTCAGCCGCTTGCCGTCGTGACTCACGTCTGCGCTGCTCATGCTGGAGACTAAGCGGCGTGGTGGACCGCCCAGCGCCGGCACCTCCCACAGCGTGCCTTGCGCATCCCCTTCCGGCGGAGGAGTGTAGTAGATAATCGCAGCGGAATCCTGCGACCACCGGGGCTCAAGGTGCTCGCCCGCATCGTGTGTGATTTGAAGAGGTGGCCCGCCTGCCAGCAGGCGTATCCAAATCTGTCGCGACCCGGTGGAATCGCTCACGAATGTTACCGACTTGCCGTCGGGTGAGAAAGCTGGGCTGTCCTGAATTCCTGCGAAATCCGTAAGCCGGAGAAAGCTCACTTCCCGGTGGTCCGACGGAACCCTTCCCCGGGACCACCATCCCGCTCCCGCTGCCGCCAGGATCGCCAAACCTGCGATCACCCAGCCGAGGGGGAATATTCTCTTCTTCTGCAATGGAAAGGACGCCGCTGCATACGGCTCCGAATCGGTCAAAACCGTTTCGAGGTGGAACCCGAGGTCGCGGGCCGATTGAAATCGTTCGTCCCGACTCTTCTCCAAGCAATGGCGCACGATTCGCTCCATCGCCGGTGGAATATTCCGGCCGGTAGCCCGCAGGTCCGGGGGATCCTCCTTCAGAATGGCGCTGGCGCGGTCGGCGCTGCTTCCCCCGGCAAAGGCTCGTTGTCCAGAAAGCATCTCGTAAAGAACAGCACCAAAGCTGAAGACATCGGAGCGCTCGTCGGCCTTCTCCCCGCGCACCTGTTCTGGCGACATGTAGCCGACCGTCCCCAGCACCACGCCCTCGCCAGTTTGGTCGCGCAAGTCCAGGTTGGTTGCGGTGGCATCCCCAGCCTCGGGAGCGGTCAACTTCGCCAGGCCGAAGTCGAGAATCTTGGTGCGCCCGTCGCGGCACACGAAAATGTTCTCCGGTTTCAGATCGCGATGAACGATTCCCTTGTCATGCGCCGCCGCCAGACCATGCGCAACCTGCGCCGCGTACTCGGTTGCTTTTCGCATGGGCATGGCCCCGCCGGCCATACGGTCGCGAAGAGTCGCTCCCTCGAGGAGTTCCGTCACCAGGTAGGGAGCACCCTCGTGCGTGCCGACGTCGTAGACTGCCAGAACATTGGGATGATTGAGCGAGCCCGCGGCCCGCGCCTCTTGCTCGAACCGGCGCAGCCGGTCCACATCGCGGCAGAAGTATGAGGGGAGAACCTTGATCGCAACTTCGCGGCCCAGGCGCGGATCGCGCGCGCGGTACACTTCACCCATGCCGCCCGCGCCCAGGGACGCAACGATCTCATAGGGTCCGAGTTTTGTGCCCGCAGCAAGGGCCATCTTTGCGTGGGATTATACGTCCGATCGATCAGCTACGGGATTGTTATGCTGGAATCTCAGCCGCATTCTGGCTCTTTTTCCGGCGCAGGCACGCCAGGACCAGGCGTATTTCGTCATACGTTATTTCCGGCGGCAAGGCTTCTTTCAGCGGCTTCAGGCGTCCCAGGTTGTCCAAACCCATTTTCGCGCACGCCGCCTCGATCACGGCCAGCTTGTTGCGGTCGATCCATTCGGGACGAAATTCCAGATCGCCTTTCTCGACCAGATTGGCGGCCGCGTTCACCACCGTCGAGAGCTGACGGCCGCGAATCTGAGCGATCTCCGTGAACGTCTTGCCCTCCGTAAGGAGTTGCAAGGTTTCCAGCGCTGGGGCCGTCTTCATCCCCACCGGGGCGGAAGCACGCGCGCCTTCGCGATACCGTCGCACAGCCGAGAGGATCCCTTGACCATACAGATCGGCTTTTCGCTCGCCGATGCCCGTGACGTTCAACAGTTCCGCAATCGAGTTCGGCTTCAGCCGGCAAATCTCGTCCAGAGATGTGTCGTGCAGCACAACGTAGGCGGGCGTTCCCTTTTCTTTGGCCGTCGTGCGCCGCCACTCGCGCAGATACTCACGCAATTCCTGATCGGCGTCGGCCACCGCGCCTGCCGCACTGACTCCCTTGCTCGAAACGGCCTTGAGCGCGACCGCCGGGGTCATGACTTCAGTTAACCATTCAGGGGCGGCTCCGCAAATGTCGCAACCTCCGCACGACGCCCACTTCGGAGTCTCGCCAAAATGGGTGCAGATCTGGCGGTGGCGGCATTTTCCCGACTCCGCGAACGCACGAATCGTGTGATACCGCTGCCAGGCGCGGTCGCGCTGGGCGGCATCCAGAATCTGGTTGGCAAAGTAACCGAGCAGTCCCGCGTCCTGCTTCCGCCATAGCAAGATGCAGTCCGCGGACTTTCCATCGCGCCCGGCGCGGCCTGCCTCCTGATAGAACTGCTCTACCGACTTCGGCAGCGCCAAGTGGATCACGGCCCGCACGGTCGCCTTGTTGATGCCCAGCCCGAAGGCGATCGTGCCCACCAGCACGCGCACTTCGTCCGACATCCAACGCTCCTGATTGCGGCGGCGGTCGCCGCTGTCCATCTTGGCGTGATAGCCCACGGCGGCGATTCCCTGGTCTTCTAAAAAGTCGACAGTCTCCTCGACTTTGCTAATCGTGGGTGAGTACACGATCACATTGCCCTCTTCGTAATGGCGGAGCGCGGTGACCAGCAGCGCCGTGTGCTCCACGCTGTCGCACTGGCGCACCAGGTAGCGCAGGTTCGGGCGATGGAAGCTGGCAATGTACTTATCGGGATTGCGCAACTGGAGTTGCGCCAGAATGTCGTGCCGCACATGCCGCGTCGCGCTCGCCGTAAACGCCGCGATGGGACGACCGGGGAACTTTCCCCGCAGGCTGCTCAACTGCCGGTACTCGGGGCGAAATTCGTGTCCCCACTCGGAAATGCAGTGGGCCTCATCAATGGCGAAAAATGAAATCGGCACCTGCTGCAGCCATCCCAGCGTGTCGGCGCGTTGCAGCCGCTCGGGCGACAGGTACAGCAAGCGGAAAGCGCCGTCTCGCGCCTGCCGAATGACGCGGTTCTGTTCCTCGTTGCTCACGGAACTGTTTAGGACTGCGGCCGGAATTCCCATCTGCGCCAGTTGCGCCGCCTGATCCTGCATCAGGGCAATCAGCGGAGAAATCACCACCGTGGTTCGTTCCGACACGACTGCGGGCAACTGGTAGCACAGAGATTTGCCTCCTCCGGTCGGCATCACGACGCAAGTGTCGTGTCCGGCGAGCAGGCTGCGCACGATCCGCTCCTGCAAGGGCCGGAACGAACTGTATCCCCAGTAGCGACGCAAGGGCGTGAGCAGGTCGGACTCTGGGGTCATGTAGTAAGTATAGAGTGCGCGGGAAATAGGAACCTTGTGCCGCAGCACTTTTGGCTCCGGTGGCTCCCAAACCGGAACATCACGGTCTCTTGAGCCTAGTCGTACTGGCGATTGCTAAAGCTCTTGAGCCTTGTCATTCCGAGGAGCGCAGCGACGAGGAACCTGCTGTCGCTGGTAGCGGCAATGCCACTTGTTCACCGCGCGCTTCTGCTTGCGGATACATCTGGTCAAACGCAAGCCATAGCACCGCGACCACCACGAAGCAGAGCACACTGCCCTCCGGACCGACCGGGCCTCCGCTCAGCCAATCCACACCGTGGTGCGACGAACTCAGCAGGTGACCGGGACCAACCATTCCGCTATCCGGGACGGAATAGAGAAAAGTCTCGCCCCAGTCCCACGCAGCGTGAAAGCCCACGGCGAACCAAAGATTGCCGGTCCGTCGCAGTGTCAGGCAGAAGAAGAAGCCGATCAACGCTGCTGCCAGAAGGCCTCTCCATTGCTCGCCGTCGTTTTGCACGTGAGTCAAACCGAAACCACAGGACAGAACCAATGCCGCGGGCCAGAAGCCGACCCCGCGCGCCAGCGTGAACTGCAAGTATCCCCGAAAGCAAAACTCTTCGAACAGTCCTACCAGGAGAAACATCGCCGCCCAGAACGCAGCGAACCGCAACAAGCGAACGCCATGCAGGATGATATGGCCGAAGGCAAAGGCGTGCAGCCCGTAAAGCGCGAACATCAGCAGGGAAATCCCGGCAAATCCCCACAACGCACCGATCCAGAACAACCGTCCGAAGGCGAGTTTTTCCGGCAACCCATACACTCTCCACGGACGACCCTCGACTCGGGCCAACACAACCGCTGGAATCAACGCCGCGACCAGGCTGCCCAACTCTCCCAGCATCATGGACCACAGACCGCTAGCGCCGAAATCCCTCAACGACACCAAGTCCACCGCTATTTTCTGCAGGAAGTAGAACGTCACCAGATAGAAAATGAATCCCCAACCCGGACGCAGGCCGTCCGGACCCAGAAACAAAGTACGGGCGTACGAAGGTTGAGTTGCGACGGCGAAGGCGGGAGTGGATGGCGCGGGATCTGGCGCGGGATTCTGCGCGGGACTGCTCTCCGTGTTGACATGGATTTCACTCATTGCACGCCGCTCTTCGCAGTGTCGTTCGCAATCTTTCCCCGCAAACTGCCTCCGCCATGGTAAAACACTCGGCTCGACCTTATGCGCCCATATTTCACCCGCGAACGCTTTGGACGTCCACAATTTCTCGCCGGACTGCTGCTGCTGTGTTTTCTGGCGCAGGCCTTGTGGCTGGCGCAGGCCGAGTTGCGCGTGGGTCACGAGCCGGACGGTCCGGAAGCGCTCCGCATCGGCGAGGGGTGGAAGCAGTGGCACGGCCGGGGGATCGCGGCGGCGCCTTTCCTGGACTCGGAAAATTCGGCTCAAGAACCGCTCCGCGGCGACGGCAGCGGCTTTGATAGCGAACACTCGCCGCTGCTGTACATCGTTTCGGCCGCACCCCTGCTGGCTTGGCCGCGGGATTTTGGCGGTGACTCGGCGGCGTACTGGCGATGGCTGCCACGGATTCCGTTTCTCGCCTGTGGCCTGTTTCTAGGCGCGTCGTTGTGGTATGTGGCGCGACGGCTCTGCGGAAACACCGGAGGCTTTGTCGCGCTCACCTTCTACTGTTTCTCGCCGTCTCTGATTCAGGCGAGCGCAGTGTGGCATACCGAACCGGAGATCGTTGCGGCGTGGGGAGCCTTTGGCACAATTTTCACGGCCATCGCCGTCGCGCATACGTTGTACGCGCCGCGCGAGGTGGTGCTGTGGAACTGGCGACGCATTGTCTTGCTGGGAGTTTCCCTGGCCATCGCGGTGGGATCGCAGTTCTCGCTGATCGTGCTGGTTCCTATGGCGCTGGGCTTCCTGCTTTACGTGGCTCCGGTGCGGCGGCAGGCGGGAGTCGTCATCTGGACAGCGGCTTGTGTCGTCGGATTGGTTCTACTGTTTGCGATCTACTTCTTTCATGCGCACGCCTTCGCCCAGAGCATGCGTCACGCTGCGTCCTGGGGAGCGACGTGGCGCGGGTTCGCGGTGTTGGGAGTCTACAAGCAGGTTGCGCTCCAGGTTTGGCGCGCATCTCCTGCGGCTGCTATGTGGCTTCCCGTCGCGGTGGTGACTTACACCGTGTGGCCACGCACGCGTTATTTTGGCAACACCGCGCCGCTGCTGGTCGCGGTGTTGTTCCTCGGGCTGGGGATGGCGCATCCGCACGTCGCGGGCGCGGGATTTCTGCTCGCAGCGATTCCATTTCTGTTCATCTTCGTGTCGGGCGTGCTGGCTGATTTGCTGGAGACGAGTTACCGTCCGTTGGTGATGGCGTGCATTGTGGGGATGATGGCGGCTTACGTGGTCTGGAGCGTGGTGAATCTGGCGCAGGTACCGCGGGGGTGATACGGCTTGGCGCATGGCCATCAGAGCCGACCACAGGGGCTGAAGCCCGCTCACATTTCGGTCGACTTACGCGGCCCTGGAAGGGCCGCTCTTCCACGTTTCTACCGGACCTCTCCTTCCTACCGGACTTCCCGTTCCTTCCGGACTTTCTCTTTGAGCCTCACTGCTTCGCGGCAGCGCTGTGTGTGAGGCGCCGCACTCCCTTCTTGCGATGAAGGGAGTGCGGCGCCAATCGATTAGTTGCCGTCGGGAGAATGCAGCACCCGGAAGCTGTTACCGCCGTTCGAATGGACGAGCAACAGTGCGTCTTCGCCCTTGCTCACGTTCGACAAGGCCTGCTGCACATCGCTCGCAGTCTGTACTTTGTGGCGGTTCACTTCGAGGATGATGTCGCCCTGCTGCAGTCCAGCATTGTCGGCCGAACTTCCCGGTTGTACCTGCTCGACCACAGCGCCGCGGACGTCATGCGAAACCTGAAGCTGGTTGCGCAGTTCCGGCGTAAGGTCGCTGAGACCGATGCCCCAGCGCATTTTTCCGTGGCCTTCGCCCGAGCTATCTTCGCTGTCATCCTTGCGGCTGCCTAGCTCCTCGAGCGTGACCGGAATCGTCATGCTCTTGCCGTTTCGCAGAACGCTGAGGGAAATCTTGGTTCCGGGCTGTTTCTGTCCGACCAGCACCTGGAGTTCACCGGCGTCGCTGACTTTCTGGCCATCGATTTCGGTGATGACGTCGCCGATCTGCAGGCCGGCCTTGGCTCCGGGCGAGTCGGGCTCAACTTGAGTGACTACACCGCCAGTCGGGTTGGACTCGTCGAAGAATTTCGCGTTTTCGGGAGTTATGTCCGCAATGCCGATTCCGATGTGGCCGTGGCTGACTTTGCCGTAGCGGATCAGCGTTTCGACGGTTGGCCTTACGATCTGCGTGGGAATCGCAAATCCCATGCCTGAGAACGTGCCCGAAGGAGAAATCAGGAAGGTGTTGATGCCGACGACCTGACCACGCGCATCAACCAGCGGTCCGCCGGAGTTGCCGGGGTTGATGGCCGCATCCGTTTGGATGAACTCACCGGGCTTGCTGGGATTGGTGGGGTCCGGGTTTGCCCGATTCACTGCGCTCACGATTCCGCGGGTTACGGTGAAGCGAAATCCGTAGGGGTTGCCGAAAGCCAGCACGGTTTGACCGGGCCGGACTTCTTTCGAGTCGCCCCAGGGAGCGCTGGCCAGATCGGTTGCGCTGACCTTCAGGACCGCAAGGTCAGTGAGGGGATCGGCGCCAACCAGTTTCGCTTTCAGCACGCGGCGATTGCTGGTGGTCACGCGGATGTCGACTGCTCCATCGATTACGTGGTTGTTGGTCACGATGTATCCATCAGGCGAGATCACGACTCCGCTGCCCATGCCGTGCTCGATTTGAGGTTGGCTGTGCATGCGCGGGCCGAAGAACTGCCCAAACGGATTCTGCTGGCCGAAAAACTGTTGCATGTCTTCTGGCATTTCCTTGCCTGTCATTTCTGGTTTCGATCGCGAGGTTACGGTGACGTTCACGACCGCCGGAGTGACCCTCGCCGCCAGGGTTTCCATGGCCTTGTCGAGGGCGAGCAGGGCGCCGACGCTGTCGGCGTCGAGGGGCGCGGCAGCGGGTGCTGCAGCCGCTGCGCTTGCCGCTGCGGGCTTCACGCATTCATAGGTTGTGAACGCGCCGACCAGCGCGAGTGCCAGCATGGGCACCGCGAAGCGCCGCGTCCATTTCTTTGCTTTGTCTTGCAACTGCATTCCTGCGTTCATTGTTGAGTTACTCCTTTTCGAGATGATGTACAACTAATTCGTTAGTTTCTAAAATTGGTATTCCAGCCCTCGGTTCCGTGCTTTCCATGCTTACGTTTGTTTCGGCGGAATCTTGTTGCTGTCGGGATCGACAACCGGATGCAGAACCATTACGCGCCACAACTGGATCTCGAATACCGGCTGATCGGTAACATTCTTGCGCCCTTCCACCACCACGAAGAATGTCTCCGTGAAAGCGACTGGGACTGCGTTCGCCTTGGTCAGGCTTACATTCGTTTGATGGGCCATGCTGGGTGGCGCGGGTTTGGGCGGCATCGCGGCGATGCGTTCTGAGCTGAGCGTGCGATCAGGCACGAGTGGAGTCAGCTTCGCTTTTGGAATTCCCCACTTCTCGCGCACAGAACTCGCGAGAAATGGTGCACCCGCAATATGATGCTGGGGCTGAGCCATGACTTTCGCGCTCACATTAACGATCGGCAGCGACGTTGCAATACGTCCGCCCCCGGCGTTGATGGAAGAGTCTGGCATCTCAGCGCGACTGTTTTCACCATCACGAAACGCAACCAGTCGCGGCGCTCGCGAAACGCCGATGACACAGACCATGGCGAATGCGGCCACGAGGGATACAGCAGGCTTCCAGGCGCGGCCCATCCCTGTGGGACGATTCACGTCCAGGATCTGAGCCACGCGCAGCGAGGTCTGACGAATCCGTCCCAGCGCCGCCTGGGCCAGCGCCACGCTGCGCTGAATCAGAGTTTTCTCGGCGAGGTGCGCCAGGCACTCCGCGTAGGCCCTCGGGCTGGCGGTTTCTGCGAGCACGGCATCGTCGCAGGCCATTTCGCGTTCCAGGGACACTTTGCTCTCGATCCACCACACCGCAGGATGGAAGAAGAAGAGCGCCTTCACAATTTTTTGAGCGAGATTCGTCCAGTCGTCCCATCGGCGCAGATGCGCGAGTTCATGGAGCAGGATCTGGTTCAGTTCGTCGGCAGAGAGTTCCTGCATCACCCAGCGCGGGATGACCACCGCGGGTTTCACCAAGCCGATGGCCGTCGGAACCTGCACTCGATCGGAAACACAAAGCGCGACCTGCCTGCTTTGGCTGCGTTGCAACGTTTGCCGCAGTTGAGGCGGCAGCCCGGTGGGATCGATCGGGACACAACTGTTGTGGAGAACATGCAGATGCCACAGACCTCGGCCGACGCCTGCCAAAAACCAAGCCGCGATCGCGGCCCACGCTCCGAATAAGTAGAGCGCCCAGGAGCCCGGCAGTGTGATTGCAGGCCGGGTCGCACTTGCTGCGAAAATATTGCCAACGCGCGGCCAACAAGCGCCCTCGAGCAGGGGCAAGGCCGCGATCGCGATGAGGGCGAAAAACCATACGGCAAATCGGGTGCCCGAATTCTGGCGGCGAGTCACGCCCAGCACCAAACCGGCGAAGACCGCGATGAGCGTGCCCTCGACCAGGCAGTCCACAATCTGAACCGTGGAGGTTTGGGCAATCGCATTCAGGCTGAGCGCCGCAGTCATCGTCGCAGAAATCGCCGCAGTCATCGTCGGTTCACTTGCTCCTTTCCAGCAGTTGGCGCAGACGATCGAGCTCTTCGGCGTCAATGCTCGTCTCTTCCAGCACGTTCAGCACGAGTTGTTCACGGGAGTTGCCGAAGAAGCGGCTGACCAGATGCCGCACCTCGAACCGCGTAGCGTCTTTTCGGTTCACCTGGGGCATAAACACGTGAGCGCGCTTGTCTTCGTCCTTGACGTGCTTCACGTAGCCTTTTTTCTCCAGAATACGAACGATCGTCAGGATGGAGTTGTAGGCCAAGGCGGGCCTAGCGGGAAGAGCCTCAAGCACCTCGTGGACGGTCGCGGAACCACGATCCCAGAGCACGTTCATGATCCGTAACTCGGCTTCAGTCAGGGTTGCGGACTTGCTGCGGGCCAATCGTTTCTCCTTCTCCTGCGCGTTTTCCGGCGCTATGAATTTGACGGGGCTGAAGGCCAAACGTCAACTAATTTGTTAGTTGCAAAAACGTGAGGCGGAGATGCCTTGGGGGTGAGGTCAGCTATTGGGTTCCCACAAACCCTTGAAAATAAATTGGATTTCTCGGGCAGACGTCCAAATTGGGGGCTTTTACACCCACCGTTTCCGGGCAAAAGAAAACTAGTTAGGCAGATGTGAACTAGCGGGTCGGTAGTTGTAGATACTGCTTGGCATTCCGATAGCAAACGTCCTGGATGAGCCGGCCTAGCAGCGCGTCATCATTGGGTAGTTCGCCCCGCATCACATCTTGTCCGATGAGGTCGCAAAGGACGCGCCGGAAATATTCATGGCGGGGGTAGGACATGAACGAGCGCGAGTCGGTGATCATGCCGATGAAACGCGACAGCAGACCGGCATTCGATAAGGCGTCGAGTTGCGCCGTGATGCCCTGCTTCTGGTCGAGGAACCACCAGGCGCTGCCGTATTGGATTTTGCCGGGCCGTTCTCCATCCTGAAAGCAGCCGATCAGAGTCGCGAACTGCAACGTGTCTGCGGGGTTCACGTTGTACAGGATCATCTGCGGCAGGGCGTTCTCTTGTTCGAGCAGATCGAGGCAGGCGGCCAGATGGGACGCCTGGGGGAAATCGCCGATCGTGTCGTAACCCGCGTCGGCGCCAATTTTTTGGCGGGCGGTGGTGTTCACCTTGCGCAATGCGCCGAGGTGCAGTTGCTTGGTCCATCCTTTTTCGGCATCGAGGCGGCCGAAGAAAAGCATCATGAAGGAAGCAAAGTGAGTTTGCTCGTCGTCGGAGATGGATTGGCGTGCGCGGGCTTTCGCGAAGATCGCTGTTGCCGCTCGCTCCGAACAGGGCGTGGCATAGCAATGAATCAATCCGTGATCGGAGAGCCGGCAGCCCAGTGAATGAAAGAAATCGTGGCGGTTGCGCAGTGCCTTAAGGAACCCGCTCAGGTCAGGAACGTCAACATTGGCAACCGGCGAAAGCTTCTCGATCCAGGGCAAAAACTCGGGATCCTTGATGGCCAGAGCTTTGTCTGGACGAAACGCAGGGAAGACTTGCGTAGACAGCGGCGACTTCGCGATCGCCCGATGGTGGCGGAGATCGTCGGTCGGGTCGTCGGTGGTACACACAACCTCGACGTTGAATTTCTTGAGAATCGCGTGCGTGGTAAGGTTCGAAAGTACGGCGTTCGCCCTTTCCCAAATCGACGGCGCAGACGACTCATCCAGCAATTCCATAATTCCGAAGTAGCGCTGCAATTCGAGATGCGTCCAGTGGTAGAGCGGATTACGCAGCGTGTAGGGAACGGTTCGCGCCCAGGCTAGAAACTTCTCGTAGGGAGTAGCATCCCCGGTGATGTATTTCTCCGCGACGCCGTTGGCCCGCATGGCCCGCCATTTATAGTGGTCCCCCTCAAGCCAAATCTCGAACAGATTGGCAAACCGCCGATTTTCCGCAATGTCGCGGGGAGATAGATGACAGTGGTAGTCGAGGATGGGCTGCGCGGCGGCGAACTGACGATAGAGACGCCGCGCCGCGTCGTTCGATAGAAGGAAATCTTCGGTGAGAAAGCCGTTCATGGGACGCACTCGCGCGGGCTCTTCCAGTCGCGCCGATGCAAGCCATGAATCATACCAGTTCAGTGTGCGTCCTAGCCGCGCAGATCCTTCACTTCGCCTGAAGAACGGCTCCGTTCAGGATGACATCCAGGGGATGATTGCTTTCGAACTGAGGCACGAGTCAGTTGAGCGGCAGCTTGACGGAGGGGCCCTGATCCATGTGTAGTGATGCGTGTGTGGTGATGGACGTCTAGTGATGCAGATCAACGGTACGAACAACTCATTGAAGCTACCTCCTACGCCAGCCGTTTCAAAAACAGTCCCACCTGCGAGTCCCATCGGCGGGCGGCGCTGGTTGATCTGTGGCTTGCTGTTTTTTGCGACCACCGTGAACTACATGGACAGGCAGGTGATCGCGCTGCTGAAGCCCACCCTGCAAATCCAGTTCGGTTGGACTGAAAAAGGGTACGGCGACATCATTTTCACGTTCACGTTGGCGTATGCCGTCGGATTACTGTTCATCGGAAAGCTGATCGACCGGCTGGGCACCCGCAAGGGATTCTCTCTGGCGGTATTTGTATGGAGTGCGGCCGCGATGGCACACGCGGCGGCTAGCTCGGTCGCTCAATTCGCCGCGGCACGCTTTAGTTTGGGACTGGGCGAGGCCGGCAGTTTTCCGGCCGCGGTGAAGGCGGTGGCGGAGTGGTTTCCCAAGCGGGAACGAGCGCTGGCGACAGGGCTGTTCAATTCCGGATCGAACATCGGTGCGATCATGACGCCGCTGGTTGTGCCCTGGATCACCCTTCGCTTTGGATGGCGCATGGCATTCATCGCTACCGGCGCCATTGGATTTTTCTGGATTTTTTGCTGGCTTGCGCTGTATCGCCGCCCGGAAGAGGACACGCGGGTTAGCGCCGCAGAACTCGCTTACATCCAGAGCGATCCGCAAGACTCCGAAACGATCAAGACGACTGTTCCCTGGCTTACTCTGCTGACCTTGCCTCAGGCGTGGGCGATCGCCTTCGGCAAGTTCTTTACCGATCCGATCTGGTGGGTCTATCTGTTCTGGATGCCGGATTTCCTGAGCCGCAATCTCGGGCTGAGTTTGAGCGGGATGAGGTTGCCCCTCTCCATCATCTACACCGGAGCCTGCGTGGGCAGTATCGGCGGAGGCTGGCTTTCGTCTTCCCTGCTGAAACGAGGGTGGACGGTGAATGCCAGCCGCAAGAGCGCTCTTCTGGTTTGCGCGCTTGCCGTAACACCCATCATGATTGCGGCGCGAACGACCGATGCGTGGCTTGCGGTGTTTCTGATCGCGATTGCCGCGGGAGCGCATCAGGGCTGGTCGGCGAATATCTACACGTTGGCCTCCGACATGTTTCCGCGGAATGCTGTGGGTTCCGTCGTAGGCTTCGGCACCATGGCCGGAGCGGTCGGTGGAATGTGTATTGCCCAGGTGGTGGGTTATATTCTGCAGCACACCGGGTCGTATGTACCTGTGTTTGTGATGGCTGGCTTGGCTTATCTCGTGGCGTTTGGCTTTGTACAGGTACTGGCGCCGCGGCTCGAACCGGCGGAGGTCTGACCCTTGATCGGGCTTTTGTATAATTTCCCGGCTCCGCGAGGAGTGCTCTTCGCGCACACCTGATGTGTTCTCTATGCTGCTCAAAGTGTTTCCAGGCAGAGTTTCGTTGAGCCGGGCTGCGGCGGAACAGGCTGCGGGCTCGATTCGGCGCGCGATCACGGAGCGGGGTCGGGCGCGGATCATCGCTGCCACGGGGGCGTCGCAATTCGAGTTTCTGGATGCGCTGACGAAGGCGCCGGGGATCGACTGGGTAAGGGTCGAGGCGTTTCACCTTGACGAGTATGTCGGACTTCCGGTTACGCATCCCGCGAGTTTCCGCAAATTCCTGATGCAACGGTTGGTAAGCAAGACTGGAATCGTCAATTTTTACGGGATCGAGGGCGATGCTGCCGACCCGGCTGCGGTCGCTCGCGAAGTGGGAAAGCAATTAGCGTCGGCTCCGATTGACATTGCATTCGTAGGGATTGGCGAGAACGGGCACATCGCGTTCAACGATCCGCCGGCGGATTTCACTACGGAAGATCCTTACATCATCGTGAACCTGGACGAGCCTTGCCGCCTGCAGCAGGTGGGCGAGGGATGGTTCGCCGACATTTCGCAAGTGCCCAGGCGCGCGATCTCGATGTCGCCACGACAGATCCTCAAGGCCACGGAAATCGTGGTGGTTGTTCCCGACAAGCGCAAGGCGCAGGCGGTAAAGGCGTGCCTGGAAGGAGAAATCACTCCCATGGCGCCAGCCTCGATTCTGCGCAGGCATTCGAACGCGACTATCTATCTCGATACGGACTCGGCCTCGCTGCTGAGTCCGGCGCTGCAGAGTGCGCTGGCTCAAGAGTCGCAGGTGACGGTGAGTTCGTAAACGACTGAGCATCTACCGAAATGGCGAGCGCCCGCAAGCCGATCCCGTCGTTACGTTGGTGGATTGGCGGGCTGCTGTTTGCGTCCACGGTGATTAACTACATCGATCGCCAGACGTTTTCTCTTCTCGCCCCTTACCTCAAACTCGAATACCACTGGACGAATTCGGACTATGCAAATATCGCCATTGCGTTCCGGGTGGCGTATTCGATTGGTCAAACTGGTTTCGGCCGGCTCATGGATCGCATTGGCACGCGGCGCGGCCTGACGATGTCGGTGATCTGGTATTCAGCGATCTCCATGCTCACTTCGCTGGCGGCGGGCTTTTACAGCTTTGCCACGTTTCGGTTTTTGCTGGGCACGGGGGAATCGGCCAACTGGCCAGCGGCCACCAAGGCGGTGTCGGAATGGTTTCCGGAACGCGAGCGCGCGTTGGCGACGGCCCTGTTCGACAGTGGTTCGTCGATCGGCGGGGCGGTTGCGCCCTTCATTGTGCTGTGGATTTATTTCCGCTGGGGATGGCGGCCGGCGTTCATGATCCCGGGCACGCTGGGCTTTTTGTGGCTGATTGCGTGGCGATGGCTGTACTATCCGCCGAAGGAGCACGGCCGGATCAGCCCGTCTGAGCTCGCCATGATCTTGGCGGACAAGAGCGCATCGGATGCGCCGCAAGAAGGCCAAGAAGCCAAAGAGCGTCCCCGCTGGAGCGATCTTTTGAGCCTCCCGCAGACTTGGGGAACCATCATCGCCAGGGCGTTCACCGACCCCGTTTTCTTCTTCATCACGGAGTGGTTCCCGATTTATTTGGTCGCGAAAGGGATTGAGCTCAAGAGCGGGCTGATCGCAGTGTGGATTCCGTTCATCGCCGCCGATGTGGGGAGTTTTTTCGCAGGATGGGTCTCGGGTTCTCTGATCAAGCGCGGGTGGTCACTGGGCGCCGCGCGCAAGGCGCCGATTGTCTATGGTGGGATCGGAATGACGCTGATAATCCTGACCATCTTCACGACCAACCTGTACCTGATTGCATTTCTGTTTGCGGTGGTCACGTTCACCTACGCCGGATTCACCACCATGGCGAACACCTTGCCTTCGGACTTGTTTGGCAGCGAATCGGTGGCGTCGGTCAGCGGACTGAGCGGGACGGGAGCGGGAATTGGGACGATCGTCGCGTTCAAATTGATTGGCCATGTTTCCGACGCTCGTCAGGCGACGGGCACGCATTCCTTCGATCCCATCGTGATTATGGCGGGACTGGTTCCGCTAGTCGGAATGATTCTGGTGTTGGCCCTCCTGCGCAACAACGAGGCGACGGAGCGAGGGTTGGTGCGCCGAATCTAATGATTTCGTTACACTCGATGCGTAGAGACGTTGCTTGCAAAAGCTCCGTGACGTAGCAAGCTACGTCTCTACGGAAGGCTACAGGGAGATCACGTTGAAGATCACGGGAGCAAAAGTATTCGTCAGTTGTCCGGGGCGGAACTTCGTTACTTTGAAGATTTCGACTGACGAGGGCGTTTACGGTCTGGGAGACGCGACTCTGAACGGGCGGGAGTTGGCGGTCGCGTCGTATTTGAGCGACCACCTGATTCCGTGTCTGATTGGACGCGATCCGTTCCAGACGGAAGACGTTTGGCAATACCTGTACCGGGGCGCGTACTGGCGGCGCGGGCCGGTGACGATGACAGCGATCGCGGCGGTCGACACGGCGTTGTGGGACATCAAGGGCAAAGCGCTGAAGACGCCTGTTTACAACCTGCTCGGAGGGCAGAGCAGAACCGGGGTGATGGTGTACGGACACGCGAATGGGCGCGACATCGAGGAGACTGCCGAGGAAGTCGCGAAGTACAAGGAGTTGGGATATCTGGCGATTCGCGCGCAGAGCGGGATTCCGGGCCTGCCATCCACCTATGGCGTGGCCAAGGACAAGCTGTACTACGAGCCTGCGGAGAAGGGCTTGCCCCCTGAGAATGCATGGTCGACGGAGAAGTATCTTCTGCATGTTCCGAAGTTGTTCGAGGCTTTGCGATTGAAGTTTGGCGACGACCTTCATCTGCTGCACGATGTTCATCACCGGCTGACTCCAATTGAAGCTGCGCGGTTGGGAAAAAGTTTGGAGCCGTATCACCTGTTCTGGCTGGAGGACGCGGTGACCGCGGAGTTGCAGGAAGGATTCCGGATCATTCGCCAGCACACAACTACGCCGCTGGCTGTGGGCGAGGTTCTCAATTCTGTTTGGGATGCGCACATTCTGATTCAGGAGCAGTTGATCGACTACCTGCGGATGACCGTGGTGCACGGTGGTGGCTTGACGCATCTGAAGAAAATCGCCGCGCTGGCTGAGATTTATCATGTGCGGACGGGCTGCCACGGCGCGACGGATTTGTCTCCGGTGGCGATGGCGGCGGCGCTGCATTTCGATATTTCGGTGAACAATTTCGGAATCCAGGAATACATGCGGCATACCAAGGAAACCGATGAGGTCTTCCCGCATGCGTACTCGTTCAAGAGCGGGTATCTGCATCCGGGCGATGCGCCGGGACTGGGCGTCGACTATGACGAGAAACTGGCGGAGAAATTTCCGTACGAGCGGGCTTATCTGCCGGTGAACCGGAAGCTCGACGGGACCATGTTTAACTGGTAAAGGCGGCGCGGCCCTGCAGCGCCTGAAGGCGTGATTGCTTGGCTGACACTTACGCTATGCCTGAAGGCATAGCCTGATACGAATCGTGAGTTTTTCGCAGTCTGTTAAGGAGCCATTCGAGGAGATATGGGTTACAAGCAGCTGGATCTCGACGGTAAGGTGGCGGTGGTGGTTGGGGGAAGCTCTGGGATTGGCAAGACGATCGCGCTTGGCCTGGCGCAGGGCGGCGCCGATGTGGTTGCGAGTGCGCGGCGAATGGAACTGGTGAAGGCGCTGGCGGACGAGATTGAATCGCGCGGACGGCGTTCGTTGCGCGTGACTTGCGATGTGGACGATCGTAGCTCGCTGGAGACGCTGCTGAAGGATTGTGTCGCTGCGTTTGGGAAAGTCGACATCCTGGTCAACGCGGCGGGGATTACGAAACGTGCTCCGACGCTGGATTTTCCGGAAGCGGATTGGAACCGGATCATGGACACAAATCTGACGGGCACGTTGCGATCGTGCCAGGTTTTCGGACGGCACATGATTGAGCGGAAGTACGGGCGGATCATCAACGTCGCTTCAATGGGATCATTTCTGGCGCTGTTTGAAGTGGCGGCGTACTCGGCGAGCAAGTCGGGGTTGGCGTCGTTGACGAAATCTTTGGCGATCGAATGGGCGAAGCATGGAATTTGCGTGAATGCGATTGCGCCGGGATATTTCCGCACACCGCTCAGCGAGAAACTGCTGGTCGGAACAGGCCGCGGGAACGAAGTGCTGATGCGCACTCCCATCAAACGCTTTGGCGAACTCGACGAACTGGTGGGCGCGGCGGTTTTCCTGGCCTCGGACGCGGCTAGTTTTGTCACGGGAGTGGTTCTTCCGGTCGATGGCGGAGTGCTAGCCAGCGGCGTGAACCAGTAAGTGAATTTGAGATTCGCGGGAAGCTAGCGCGCCTTCTTCTCGCGAAGCGCTGCCCGCGCTGCGATAACGGCTTGCACCAACTCCTGCGCTGCCGAACTGATCTTCTGCAGATTGCCTTCGCGCAAGGCTGTGACGTCGACCAGGTCCGCGCCAACTCCTAGAGCGAACGCACCGGCTGCGATGAACTCGGCGGCGTTGGCAGCGTTGACGCCTCCGGTGGGAATCAGTTCGGCCTTCGGGAAAGGAGCTTTGAGCGAGCGCAAGTACTTGGGTCCGCCCACGTTGCCGCAGGGAAAGATCTTGACCAGGCGCGCGCCATGGTCGTGGGCATTCATCAATTCGGTGGGAGTCAGCGCCCCGGGGATCGCGAGTTTCTCGGAGGCCCGCGCGACCGACATCGCAGGCACTGACAACCCTGGGCTCACGAGAAATTCGGCTCCGGCGCGAATGCAAGACTCCGCCTGTTCGGCGGTGGTGACGGTTCCGGCGCCGATGAGAGCGTTGGCCCCGTGCTGCTTGGCTACTTCTCGAATGACCGCCACTGCGTTGGGGACGGTCATGGTGATTTCGACCACCGGAATGCCGCCGGCGCAGATGGCTTCGACCGCGCGGGTTGCCTCGTCGACACTGGCCGCGCGGACTACGGGGATGATGCCGACTTCCTCGATCCTGCAAATTACTTCGTCAATGGTCATGTTTTGTGCCTGTCGCGTTATCGCTCGATGCGGGCGGTTCGCGATTTCATGGCTTGCAGAACCTCCGCGAGCGTTGCCATTGTGGTGTCTCCGGGAGTGGTCATGGCCAGCGCGCCATGCGCGGCGCCGCATTCCACCGACCACTGCGGGTCTTTCCCGGACAGAAACCCATAGATCAATCCTGACGCAAAGGAATCGCCTCCACCGACGCGATCGTAGACTTCCAGGTTCTCACGCACGGGCGCTTCATGAAAGTTGCCATCGGCGTAACACAGGGCTCCCCAATCGTTCACAGTCGCCGTCTTGGCATGACGAAGAGTCGTGGCAATGACGGAAAGCGCGGGGTACTCTTTCACCACGGTTTCGATCATCTGCTTGAAACCTGCCGACTCCAGCTTGGAATGCTGTTCATCAAGGCCAGACACCGGGAACCCGAGCGCCGCGGTGAAATCCTCTTCGTTGCCGAGCATGACATCGACCAGCGGGGCGAGACGGCGGTTGACTTCTTGCGCTTTCGCTTTTCCGCCAATCGATTTCCAGAGCGATGCGCGATAGTTCAGGTCATAGGAAATTATGGTTCCGGCTCGCTTGGCGGCTTCCATGGCTTCCTGGGCTACAAGCGGCGTGGTCTCGGAGAGCGCGCAGAAGATTCCTCCGGTGTGGAACCAGCGGGCGCCGTCTTTGGAAAAAATCTGGTTCCAGTCGATCTCGCCGGGCTTCAGTTGCGAGATGGCGGTGTGCCCGCGATCCGAACAACCGAGGGCGGCGCGAATGCCGAAGCCGCGTTCGGTGAAATTCAAGCCATTGCGCACGGTGCGGCCGACGCCGTCATACGGCGCCCAGTGGACATATTTCTGGCTGACGCCGCCTTGCAGCATGAGGTCTTCGACGAGGCGGCCGATGGGATTGTCGGCTAGCGCGGTAACGATCGCCGTGTCCATGCCAAAGCAGCGTTTCAGTCCGCGAGCGACGTTGTATTCGCCGCCACCTTCCCAGGCGCGGAAGTGGCGCGCGGTCGAAATGCGCTCGTCGCCGGGGTCGAGGCGGAGCATGACTTCGCCCAGGCTGACCAGGTCCCACAGGCATTCGCGTTTTGGCTTGAGGTTCAGTTTCGCCATGATTGTGCGGCTAACCCGTTAAACCCAAATATGATACAGGTAGTGGGCTGGACTGCAGAGACGACTCGCTCAAAATTAAAGCGGAGGGGATTGTAATAACTGGTCCCCGCCCCCGTCTTCAGTGGTGAAAGAGCGATGGGAGGCGTACCCTGCAAAGCGCACTGGCAGAGGAACTGGCAATCGTAGTCCCGAGCGAATTCGAGCGGGTATTTCGGGCGAATCACGGTCTGGTTTTCCGCACGGCGTACCGGATCACGGGCAACGCCGCGGATGCCGAGGACGTGTCGCAGACGGTGTTTCTGCGGCTGTTCCGCAGGAGTACGAGCGCGGATGTGCTGGAGAACGAAGAAAGCTACCTGCGCCGGGCAGCGATCAACGCAGCTTTGGATGTGATGCGGTCACGACAGTCGGATCGTACGGTGGAGCTTCCGGACCTGCCTGCAGAACCTGCGCACGAGGATCCTCGGGAATTGCGGCAGGCGCTGGGGCGGGCGATGGCTCAACTGAAGCCGCGTCCCGCAGAAATTTTTGTGTTGCGATTTATTGAAGGATTCAGCAATCCGCAGATTGCGCGGATGCTTGGCATTTCGCTGGTGTCGGTGGCGGTGATCGTCCATCGCACTCGGCAGCAGCTCCGCAAGGAGCTGGACGCATATCTTTTGAGGCGTACATAAGGCGTAAATAGGGAGACAAGCCATGAAAAATGAAAAGTTTGAGCGTTTGCTGTCGGAAATTCGCAATGAACAGGTGGACGACCAGGTTGTCGCGCAGGCCGGCGAGCGAGTCTTCAAGTCGATTGCCGGAACTGCCCCAACGGCCGACCTGAGCACGCATACCCTGCGAACCTGTGAAGATTTTCAGGCGCTGATCCCGGGATATCTGGAAAAGCAGCTGGCGCCTGCGCGGGCGATGTTGTTTGAGGATCATGTGCACGCGTGCGTCGCGTGCCGGCACGCGGTAGAACGGACGCGGTCGGTGGAACCGCAAACCGTTTTGCGATTTGAAAAAAGGCGTCCCCGTTCGCTGGCCTGGGGCTCGACAGGATGGGGCTGGGCGATGGGTGCGGCCGCGGTGTTCGCGGCGGCGATTGTCGTGGTTGGGTTCACTGACGGGATTCTTCCCGGGCAGCATGTGGTTCGCGCTTCAGTTCAGACCGTGGAGGGATCACTCTATACCGGGTCGGGTGCGGATGCGCGGCTGATTCCCGCGGGCTATGAGATCAGGAACGGAGAGGAGGTCCGCACGGCGAAAGGATCGACGGCGGTGGTGCGGCTGCTCGATGGATCTCTGGTCGAGATGGGCGAGCGCTCGGATCTCTCGGTATCACGGGCGTGGAAGGGTACGACGATTCAACTGGAGGGCGGGCAAGTGATCGTACAAGCGGCCAAGCAGCGTACGGGCCGCCTGTATGTCGCGACCGACGACGGTTTGGTTTCGGTGAAAGGCACGATTTTTTCCGTGAACCATGGGACGAAGGGATCGCGCGTAGCGGTGATTGAAGGCGTGGTGCATGCCGATTTCGGAGGAAGCGCGACCGATCTGCGCGCCGGGGACGAAGCGACTTCCAGTGGGGTGTCGAAAGTTCCCATCCAGAACGAGATCGCGTGGAGCAAGAATTCCGCGAAATATCTTGCCCTGCTGGGCGACTTTGCGGTGCTGCAGAAACAGTTTGCGGCGATTCCGGGGCCGGGATTGCGCTACAGCTCTGAGTTACTGCCGTACGTGCCCGATCACACCGTGGTCTATGCGGCGATTCCTAATCTTACGAACACGATCGGAGAGGCCAGTCGGCTTTTCGAGGACCGGCTGAAGCAGAGTCCGGCGCTGCGGGATTGGTGGAAACAGCAGCAAAAAGGGAACGGACCGAAGCTGGAAGATGTGCTGAATCAGGTGAAGACGTTCAGCAGCTATCTGGGCGATGAGATCGTGTTTGCGGTGGCCAAGAACGGAACCGAATATTCCGCGCCGGTCATCCTGGCAAAAGTGAAACAGGGCGGGCTGGAGACTTTTCTGCAAACGCAGACTGCTCTGCAGACGATCCCGAACCCGGCGACGGCGACGCCAGCGCCCGGCAAGCCGCTGCTGGTCTATGTCAGCAACGATCTGATGATGGCCAGTCCCGATCTGCCGGAACTGCAACGTACGGCGGCACGCATAAAACAGGGCGGCACTGGTCAATTTGCTCAAACGCCGTTCTACCAGCAGATTGCCCGCTCCTACGAGCAAGGGGCAGAGTGGATTTTCTGCGCCGACATGGAACAAATTGTCGTGCAGAACGTAGAAGCTAGTGGCAACGGCCACGAACTGCCGCCGGGGATAGGGGACGTGCGATACCTGACCATGGAACATCGAGAGGTTGGAGGCAAGAGCGAAAGCCATGCCGATTTGACGTTCGCTTCGGAACGGCAGGGCGTGGCGTCATGGCTGGCAGCGCCGGCGTCGATGGGATCGCTGGAATTCGTTTCACCGAACGCCAGCATGGTGACCTCAGCGGTGATCAGGAATCCGCGAAGCATCATGGAAGAGATGTTCAAGATGATGGGGAGCGGCGATGCGCAGTTCGCGCAACACCTGGCCGAATTCGAATCCAAGACCGGCGTGAACGTGCTGAACGATCTGGCCGCACCCCTTGGCGGCGAGGTCACGATGGCGTTTGACGGGCCGATGATCCCAACGCCGCGATGGAAGCTGATTTTCGAGGTGTACGATCCGACGACGTTGCAGTCGACCATTGCGAAAATGGTGGATAGCTTCAACCGGGAAAATCGGCAGGGCCACACCATGCAGTTGACGCAGCGGCAAGTTGGTTCGCGGACGTACTTTGTGATCAGCAGTCCGAATGAGCCGAATTCGGAAATTGACTATACCTTTGTCGACAGTTATCTGATTGCCGCGCCGGATATGGGCACGATCTCGCGGGCCATTCAATCGCGTGAGGCGGGATACACGCTGGCGCATTCGGCGGGCTTTCAGGCACTGTTGCCGAACGATGGGTATACGAATTTTTCGGCAATCTTCTATCACAACATCGGGCCGGTGGTGGGTCCGCTCGCCGAACAACTCAAGGCCAGCGGGGCGCTGACCCGGCAGCAACAGCAGTCAGTCGACGCGCTAACGGCGAACTCGGCGCCGGGCCTGATTTATGCCTACGGCGAGTCCGATCGGATTGTGGTGGCCAGCAACACCGGATTCATGGGCTTTGATCTGGGAACTCTGTTAACCATGGGTCATAATGGGCCGTTCCTGCCGCAGATGTTTTTGGGCGACGCGATGAATCATCCGGCACCTCCAACTCAGTGAGTACGACAGCACAACGCGGAGCGGCAAGCGGCGAGATGCAGCAAACGCCGCCTGCTGTTCCGCTTGCGCCGCTGGTTGAGATGCAGGGACTTTCGGTGCGGTTTGGCAACCGGGAGATCCTGTGCGGCATGACCGCTTCCCTGCGTGGACGCTCGATTGGACTGCTCGGCCCAAACGGCGCGGGCAAGTCCACGCTGATCAATACCCTGCTTGGTTTCTATAAATCATCGGCGGGATCGGCGCGGGTGTTTGGGTACGACGTTGGAACGGAAATCCGGAAAATTCGCAGTCTGGTCGGCTACATGCCGGAGAATGACGCGTTCATTTCGAAGATGAGCGCGGTCTCGTTTGTGCAGATGATGGGGGAACTTTCGGGCTTGCCTTCAGAGATGGCGCTGGAACGGGCGCACGAGGCGCTGTTCTATGTTGGCTTGGCGGAGGCGCGTTACCGGCCGCTGGGAACGTATTCGCTGGGCATGAAACAGCTGGCGAAGCTGGCGCAGGCGATCGTGCACGGGCCGAAACTGTTGATCCTTGACGAGCCGACGAACGGGTTGGATCCTTCGGCGCGGCAGCGCATGATCCGCATGATCAAGGACATTCGAGACGGCAGGGAGATGCGGATTGTGCTGTGCTCGCATCTGCTGCGCGATGTGGAGGACACCTGCGACGAGGTTCTGATCCTGAAACAGGGGCGGATCGCGCATTATTCGAATCTGGACGAAGAGCGCCGAGCCAACAAGCGATTCCTGGAACTGGAGACTTACGGCGCGAACGGCGATTTCACCGAGGCGATCGAGAAACTCGGTTGCGAGTGCGCGGTGACGGCAAATCGCATGAAGATGATTCTGGCGGATGGACTGGAAACGCGCGACATCTACCGGCTGGCGGCGGAGCGGCAGGTACGGATCCGGCGCATGAATTTCCGGCGGGACACGCTGGAAGATATTTTTCTGAAGGCCATGGAGAGCTGACGAAACGCTGATCAAGGATCGTAAGAGAAAAACACAAGGTCCCTCGGCTCTGCAGAATTGCCGAAAAACGGCAATTCTGCTCCGCTCGGGATGACAAAGTAGGAACTTAATCAGAGATTTCCTAAGAGCTTAAGAGCTGACAGCGGGCAGTTGACGTGCAGAGCTTAAAGCCAGGCCCGGAGAGCAGAGATGGCGGTTTACCGGCGTAACTACAAGCCGTACTCGGGAGGGCTGACTGCGACGTGGTCGCGGTGGTTTGTCCTGTTCCGTTACTCGCGACGCAACTTGTTCCGCTCGAAGTTTCTGACTGCGTTGTTTGTGATCTGCTTTTTCTGGCCGCTGATATGTCTGTGCATGATTTACCTGGCGCATAGCGCGAGCTTTCTGCAGCAATTGGGACTCCCGACCGGCATACTCTCCATCGACAATAAGTTTTTCTTCCATTTCATGAGCGTGCAGGGAGTGTTCGCGTTTCTTTTGACGGCGTTTACCGGGCCGGGGCTGATTTCGCCGGATCTAGCCAACGGCGCGCTGCCGTTGTACTTCTGCCGGCCGTTTTCGCGAGTGGAGTACGTGCTGGGGAAGTCGTCGGTGCTGGCCATTCTGCTTTCGCAAATCACCTGGGTGCCGGGATTGGTTCTCTTCATCATGCAGGCCAGTCTGGCGGGGCCGAGTTGGGCGTGGAATAACCTGTGGATTGCGGGCAGTCTGGTGCTTTCGTCTTTGATCTGGATCGCGATTCTGTCGCTGCTCGCCATGGCGCTTTCGGCGTGGGTGAAGTGGAGGATTGTGGCCGGCGCCTTGCTGCTCGGCGTGATGTTCTTCGGAGCCGGTTTTGCCCAAGCTATCAACGCTGTGATGCGCACGGAGTGGGGACACTTCTTCAACGTTGCTTACTTGATGGGAACGGTATGGAATGCGCTGTTCCAGGTCGACTCGGATCAGGCGATTCCGGTCGCTCAGGCGTGGGTCGCACTGCTCGTATACTGCACAATCTGCCTCGGGCTGCTGATGCGGAAGGTGCGCGCCTATGAGGTGATCAAGTGAGCTTCCCAGTGAAAAACGATCACATCGTCTTCGAGGACGTGTCGAAGTTCTACGGCGAGATTCTGGGCGTGAACCGGGTGAATCTCTCGATTCCGCCGGGCATCACGAGCCTGGTGGGTCCGAACGGATCGGGCAAGACGACGCTGATGAACCTGATGACGGGGCTGGTGAAACCCTCGCGCGGGCGGGTTCAGGTGCTCGACTATCGGACTGACGATCCGGAAAACCTGTTCCGGATTCTTGGCTACTCCACGCAGTTCGACGCGTTTCCCAAGGGCCTGACGGGATTTCAGTTTATTTATTCGTATCTGCGGTTGTCGGGCAGGGACGCGCAGACTGCCGAGCAGATGGCCTGGCGGGTGATTGAGCGGGTGAACCTGGTGGATGCGGCGAAACGAAACATCGCCGGCTATAGCAAGGGAATGCGGCAGCGAATCCGGCTGGCACAGGCGCTGGCGCACGATCCGAAGGTGCTGGTGCTCGACGAGCCGCTGAACGGACTCGATCCGCTGGCGCGGTCGGAAATGATTGCGCTGTTCCGCGCGTCGGCGGCGCAAGGATGTTATGTGATCATTTCGAGCCACATCCTGCACGAAGTGGATGTCATCTCCGATCAGGTCATTTTGCTCAGTAACGGCTACGTGGTGGCGGAGGGCCAGATCTCGACGGTGCGGGGCGAGATTCAGGAGCATCCTACGCAGATTTTGATTCGCTGCAGCCGGCCGCGGGAACTTGCCGCGAAGATGCTGGAGGAGGAACTGACGATCGAAGTTTCCATCCACAAAGACGAGCATGGTCTGCTGCTGAAAACGCGGGATACTGATCGCTTCTATCTCGCATTGAACGAGCTGGCGATGAACGGGATCGACATTGAATCGGTTGCTCCGGCGGACGACGACGTGCTTTCGGTCTACGAATACTTGATCGGGAATGAAGAGGCAGTGCGATGACCAGAGGGATGATGAGCGTCTGGTGGGCGCAGATCAGGGCCGTGGTCCGGCTGGAGATGAGGAAGACGTTTTTCGCCAAACGGGGTCTATGGATTTATCTGGTGGCCGCGCTACCGGTGGTGATTTTCATGGCGTACGCGGTGGCGACCGCGAGCGAGCAGAATCATCGGATGAGCGTGGTGCGGCAGGGCGAGAAGAGGCTGACGTACCAGGATTTGCTGGCGGTGAAGTCGGGCATGACGCAGGAGGAAGTGATTGCAATCCTGGGAAGACCGCCGATCCGGTTCCATTGGACGGACCATCGGCCGAACCCGGCAGGCACAATCGTGGAAGTGTCTCACGAGAACTATCACTACTCCGATGGTCAGAACGATCTGTTTGTAGGCCTGGCGAACGGCGAGGTCGAGAGCATCAATATTCAGGAAGGTTCCAACCCAGGGCAGGATTCTATCAAGTTTGCCGGGGTGTTCCAGTTCTTTTTTCTGCGGCTGGCGATTTTTTTCGGGTGCCTGGGAATCTTCATGAATCTGTTTCGCGGCGAAATCCTGGACCGCAGCCTGCATTTCTATTTTCTTGCGCCGATCCGGCGCGAAGTGCTGATGGCGGGAAAATTTCTGGCCGGGTTGCTGGCGACGTGCGTGATTTTTGTTACCAGCGAAGTGCTCCAGACCGTTGCGTTTCTGTGGCACTTCACTCCGGGGACGCGGGATGTCTATCTCTATCACAATCACGG
>Ga0210384_10000704_pt1 | contig 49926 bp, 31 predicted proteins | sample IncBWH2MmetaG_FD_160574 | JGI IMG/M metagenome (GOLD analysis project Ga0210384, IMG submission 160574) | Forest soil microbial communities from Barre Woods Harvard Forest LTER site, Petersham, Massachusetts, United States - Inc-BW-H-2-M | ecosystem: Environmental > Terrestrial > Soil >... | reverse complement strand
CCTTGGCTGTAGTGCACAAAGTGGTCAAGATGCCGAACCAGAGCCTGTTCGTTTTCGCGGAAGGCCTGGAGCGGGTGCGGTTGACGGAGTTCGTCCAGCTGACGCCATTCATGCGAGGCCGGGTTGAATCGGTACCGGAAGCCATTCCACCCAAGAGTTCCGAGGTGGAAGCTCTGCAACGCAACGTTCTAACCCTGTTTCAACAGATTGTGGCTGGTTCCCCGACCTTGTCGGACGAGCTCTCCACCGTGGCCATGAATATTGAGGAGCCGGGACGCCTGGTGGACTTCATCGCCTCCTCGCTGCCTTCGCTCTCCACGTCGGACAAACAGGACACGCTGGAAACCACAGATGTGCGGGTTCGCCTGGAAAAGATCAATCAACATTTGGCCAAGGAGCTGGAAGTCCAGCAACTGCGTAACAAGATCCAGTCTGAAGTGCAGGACCGGGTACAGCAGACCCAGCGCGAATACTATCTGCGCGAGCAGATGAAGGCTATCCAGAAAGAATTAGGGGAGCAGGACGAAGGCGCGCGCGACACGGAAGACCTACGGCAAAAAATCGAAGCTGCGGGGATGCCGGATGACGTGAAGAAGGAGGCGTTGAAGGAGCTGGGACGGCTCTCCCGCATGTCACCCATGGCTGCGGATTATTCCGTTACCCGCAATTACATCGAGTGGCTTGCGATTCTGCCTTGGGCGAAAACTTCTGGTGGCGAGGTGGACATTCTCAAAGCCAAGGAGATCCTCGACACCGACCACTATGACCTACAGAAGGTGAAAGATCGCATTCTGGACTACCTGTCGGTCCGTCGTCTAAAGCCTGGGATGAAAGGCCCGATTCTGTGCTTCGTTGGCCCTCCAGGAGTGGGCAAGACTTCGCTGGGAAAGTCCATTGCTCGTGCCTTGGGGCGCAAATTCGTCCGTATCTCGCTCGGCGGCGTTCATGACGAAGCCGAGATTCGTGGTCATCGGCGGACTTATATCGGTGCCTTACCGGGACAAATTATTCAGGGCATCCGCCGTGCCGAAACCAAGGACCCAGTATTCATGCTCGATGAAATCGATAAAGTCGGCCGTGATTTCCGCGGCGACCCGGCGTCGGCACTGCTCGAAGCTCTCGATCCGGAGCAGAATTCGACTTTTCGTGACAATTACCTCGACGTCACATTCGATCTGTCGAAGGTCTTGTTTATCACAACGGCGAACATGTTGGATCCGGTTGCGGAGCCATTGCGCGACCGCATGGAGATCATCGAACTCCAGGGATACACGGAGGAAGAGAAAGTACATATCGCTTTCCAATACCTCATCCCGCGACAGATTGAAGAGAACGGCGTAACCAAGGAACAGATTGAATTCCCGGAGGAAGGCGTCAGCTATATCATCCGCCACTACACGCGTGAGGCTGGCGTGCGTAACCTGGAGCGCAATATTGGCACTATCTGTCGCAAACAAGCACGCCGGTTGGCAGAAGGCAAGACGGAAAAGTTAATAGTGACCAGGGAAGTGGTCCAGGAGTTTCTGGGCGGCATCAAGGTGCGCAGTGAAGGCGAAATTGCGGAGCGCACCCGGCGTGCCGGCGTGGTGGTCGGCCTGGCTTGGACGCCCTCCGGCGGTGACATTCTGTTCGTTGAAGCCAACACCATGAAGGGGAAAGGCGGCTTCACCATGACGGGCCAGATTGGCCAGGTCATGCAGGAGTCAATGCAGGCGGCCTTGACGTGGGTGCGCTCCAATGCGACCCAACTTGGGATTGAGGAGAATTTCTTTGCCGAGCATGACATCCACATTCACGTGCCGGCGGGCGCTATCCCTAAGGACGGTCCATCCGCGGGAGTGACCATGGCAACAGCGCTGGTCTCTTTGCTCACTGGCCGGCCTGTACGTCCGCTGACTGCGATGACGGGGGAGATCACCCTGAGCGGGAACGTCCTGCCCATCGGCGGAGTCAAGGAGAAGGTCCTGGCAGCCAAGCGCGCTGGCGTGCGTGATGTAATTCTTCCGGCGGAGAACAAGATGAACGTGGACGAGGACCTTACGCCCGAGCAGCTCGAACATCTGAACATCCACTACGTCAAGACGATTGCTGAAGTCCTGGACCTGGCCCTGCCGTCCACTCCCGGAGAAGAAAGACGCGATGAGGTGGAGCGAGAAAAATTTCTCGCAGAGCAGGCAGTCACATAATCGCCCCCGCTGTCGCCCCGACGTTAACTTGCCAGCTTCCCCGTAGGGAGCTGGCAATTTCTTTTGGGCTAAAGTCTTACACTACAGAGTTTAGGTGGGGAACTTTCGAGCTGTAGTGGTGTTTAAAGACAATGAGCAATTGTCGATACGTTTGCGGTGCTAAAGGAAAGCGAAAGGGAAGCCAATGAAGACACATAAGATCCTGGCGGTTGCGACCTTGCTGGCGGGACTCTTGCTGATGTTGCAATCGCCGCTGATGCTCATGGCGCAAGATCAAGATCAAGAACAGGGTCAGGATCCGCCAAGCCGGGTGGCGCGCCTCAATTTCTCGGATGGCTCAGTTTCGTTTCAGCCCGGGGGCGAAGGCGACTGGGTGCAGGCCGTTCCCAACCGACCGCTCACCACGGGGGACAATTTGTGGGCCGACAAAGACTCGCGAGCGGAGTTGCATGTAGGCTCGACCGCGATCCGTATCGATTCGGAAACCAGCATTACGTTTCTCGATCTTGATGACCACACTCTGCAATTGAAGTTGTCGCAGGGTTCGGTCATTGTGCGACTGCGCCACCTTGATGATGGGGACGTCGTTGAAGTAGATACGCCGAACCTGGCATTTTCTCTGCAACAGGCGGGCGAGTATCGGGTTGACGTGAACGCCGATGGCACCGAGACCGATACGCGAGTCTGGCACGGTCGAGGCGAAGTGACGGGCGGAGGCGCCACTTACACCGTGGTTGCCGGCCAGAACGCGCGTTTCACAGGGACCGATCAGCTTGATCATCAAATCGAGCAGATTCCCCGCTCCGATGATTTCGACAATTTCGCTTTCGCGCGCGATCAACGTGAAGACCACTCCGAGTCCGCCAATTACATCTCGCCCGAGGTGACCGGTTACGAGGATCTCGACGACCATGGCCACTGGCATTACGTTGCGGATTACGGTCCGGTCTGGACCCCGACGGCTGTAGCTGTCGGATGGGCTCCATACCGTTATGGGCATTGGGTGTGGGTCGAACCCTGGGGCTGGACATGGGTGGAGGATGAGCCTTGGGGCTTTGCTCCATTCCACTACGGACGCTGGGCCTTCGTCCAAAGCTCATGGTGCTGGGTTCCTGGCCCGGTCGTCGTGCGGCCGGTCTATGCACCGGCTCTTGTGGCATTTGTCGGCGGCGGTGCGCTCGTGGTCGGCGGTGGCGTAGGTGTGGGTTGGTTCCCGCTGGGTCCTCGCGAAGTCTTCGTACCTTGGTATCGCGGCAGCCGCAACTATGTGACTAATGTGAATGTGACCAACACACGCGTGAACGTTACGCAGGTCACCAACGTGTACAACAACTACACCGTCAATAAAGTCACGAACATCACCTACGTTAACCAGCACGTGTCAAACAGCGTAACGGTGGTTTCACATGACACATTTGTAAACGCTCGTCCTGTAGCCAGAAATATTGCTCACGTGGATGAAAGGCAACTCGCCGCAGCTCCGGTTACTCATGAAGTTCAGGCGCAGCCGGTCAGAGCTAGTGTATTGGGCGCCGGGGGACCAGCGAGGGTCAAGCCCGCCGCGGCGGTAGTAAATCGGCAAGTGGTCGCCACCAGAATGCCGACGCCACCGAGAGAGCCGTTCGAGCAGCGGCAGGCGAAAGTGAACGTACGTACAGAAACACCGGGCCAGCCGCAGCCGGCGGTTCGTGGACAGAATGAAGCGGCTCGACCGCAGGCGCAAGCTCCACCCGGCCGACCTGAAGCCGGAACTGGAACACCGCGTCCGGAAGCGTCACGACCGGTTCCGCGTCCGCCAGCACCAGGGCGCGCCGAGGAAGCGCCGCAGCCGTCGCGTTCGCAGCAACAAGAGCCTCGCCCGCAGGAGCAAGCCCGTGGGCAGCAACAGCCGTCCCGTCCGCAAGAAGCCCCCGCCCCCGCAGAGCGAGCGGTACCGCGGCCTTCCAATAATGCGCCAGCGCATCCGCTGGTTAGGCAGGCTCCTCCGGTTCAAGAGAGACCTGAGCATCAGCAGAACGAAGAACAGAAGTTCCGTCAGTGGCAGCAGCAGCGTCCCCAGCCAGCACCTGCCTCTCGGCCCGCGCCGGCTCCGCGGCCTTCAGAGAGGCAGCAGCCACCTAAGGACGAGAGGAAAAAATAAGCCTGAATCCGTCGCATGCGGAGTAAGCCAGTTCTCGCGAGGGCACTGGCTTTTTTCTGCTGGCGCCCGGGGCCGTAGATTCTGTTAAATCGCCCAGCCCACGATAGACTACCGAGAACTGGGAACTGTTATCTGGCAACCGACCTTCATGCGGATACGCATCCTGTTTTTCGGCATTTTGAAGGACCTCACCGGCCGGGCCGACGAATTTCTGGATCTGCCCGAGCATGCCACCTTGGTTGACGTTCTGCGCCACTACGAGAAGACCAATCCGCGCTGGAAGGATTTAATGGCTTCGATTGCTATGTCCGTCAACCGGGAATATGCCGACCCGCAAGCGAAGCTGAAGCAAGACGACGAAGTGGCACTCCTGCCACCTGTAAGCGGTGGATCAGGAGAGGCGCCAGGGCTGCGCACTTTCAAACATACTGCCATCGTTCGGGAAAAGATCGATACTGAGGCGATTCTCGATGGGATTAAGCAACCTGAGGACGGAGCGGCGGTGGTGTTCGAAGGCATCGTACGGGACAATAGCCGCGGGAGGCGCACTCTCTACCTTGACTACGAAGCCTACGAAGAGATGGCTCTCAAACAGATGGAGGAACTCGCTGGGCGAGCGCTTTCCCAGTTCAAAGTTCGTGACGTTGCTATCATCCACCGCCTGGGACGGCTTGAGATAGGCGAGACCAGCGTGTTGATTGTGGTGGCATCAGCGCATCGGGCGGCGGCCTTTGACGCCTCCCGCTGGCTCATCGATACTCTCAAGCGCACCGTTCCTATCTGGAAAAAAGAATATTTTGAGGATGGCGCTGTCTGGGCGGACGGTGAACCTTTCCCACCTGAAGTCAGTCGCGCCGAAGGCAGCCATTCGGGAGGGCCTGCATCTAATTGAACGGTTCCTCCATGAAATCCTTGCTTGTTTGCCTTGCATTGGCTGGGGCGATTGCGCCTGCCCAGGTGCCAAAGCCGCCGTGGGCGACAAGCCCGTCGGGCACTGAAAAACCCAAGTCCCGCAACACCGACCCTCAGGAACCCGACACTACTTTCAAAGTTGACGTCAAACTGGTCAACGTCTTCGTCACCGTCACGGACGACCACGGCGCACCCATTGCCAGCTTGAAAAAAGAGAATTTTGCGCTGCAAGAAGATGGCAAGGAGCAGCGAATCGCCGTATTCGACAAGGAATCGGCACTGCCGCTATCCATTGTCCTTGCCATTGACACCAGCCTGAGTACCCGCAAGGACCTGCCACTCGAACTGGGTTCGGCACGCCGCTTTGCCCACGCCATCCTGCGGCCGGTCGATGCGCTGTCGCTTTATGAGTTCAGTGAAATAGTAAGCGAATTGACGCCGTTTACACCCGATCTCAACCGCATCGACCGCGCTATTAACCGCCTTCGCCTTGGCTCAGCCACGGCGCTATATGACGCCTTGTTTCTGGGTTCGCAGGCACTCGAACCGCGCCAGGGCAGAAAGGTATTCGTAGTCATTACGGATGGGGGCGACACCATGAGCAAGGTGGACTACAAAGATGCCGTGCGCGCAGCACAGCAAGCCGAGGCCATCGTCTATAGCATCATTGTCGTGCCCATTGAAGCCAGCGCGGGACGCGATACCGGTGGGGAGCACGCGCTCATCCAGCTTTCCATCGACACGGGCGGCAAGTATTTCTATGCCACTTCCGCGTCCCAATTGGACGATGCTTTCCGCCAGATCAGCGACGAACTGCGTACACAATATCTACTGGCGTACTATCCCTCGCAACGATTTTCCGATTCCGATTTCAGGCGCATTCAGATTACGGTTAGCGGCCTGCCGCCGGATTCGGGCTTCAAGGTGCGTCATCGGACCGGATACTACACTTCCAAATCTCATTAATCAGAAATCGTAAAAGACCATCTTTGGACCGGTAACTAAAAAAGGTTTTCGAGTCTAGGCAAAGTTGCGAAGCTATAGGTGGTTGACGAGACAAATTCCCGTGTGAAAGTCTATGGGATTGGGAATCGCAGACTCTTTGTTGCAGTATCATGCTTCACCTCCCGGGAATGCTTCACCCCGAGCGGGCTTCTCTGTGCTGCCGGCATCAGTCCTTGGCCGGCGGGATCCTCCAAACTGCCGTTCTTCCGGCTTCTCGAGGCCGCGCAGTGGCTAGTTTGGTAATTTTCGGGTGCTTCAGCGCGCGGAAAAAATCGAATCGTAAGGAAGGTAAAAGGTCAACGATGTCGCGCAATCCTGATTCTGCCTGCTCTGCCCTAACTCGGTTGAGCTTGACAACAGCGGCGGCTGCTGTGTTTTTGGTCGGCTCGTTGACGCTCGGTGCCCAAACCGGGTCCACCGGAAATGTCGCGGGGACCGTGACTGGTCCGCGGGGCACCTCCGTCAATGGCGCAGCCGTAACCCTCACCAACAAACTGACGGGGGAAGCATTCCATACCACCAGCAGTCCGGCGGGTACCTACACCTTTCGCGACCTGATCCCCGCGGATTATGTGCTGCACATCGAAGCCAAAGGCTTCAGCAACGCCGAGCTTCTGCTCAGAATCCAGACCGGGGCCACGGTGACCGGCGACGTGAAGCTACAGCGCCTGCCGCCGCCAGGAGCTGCACTGGTAAACACTCAGAGCGCCGCAATCGAGAGCACCGTCACTTCCACCCAGCTTGAGCAACTTCCTACCGGCAGGAACTTCCTTGAACTGGCAAATTCGGAGCCGGACATCCAGGTAATCGATGGGCTGGCGCTGGCCGCCTCCAAGAGTGGGTTTCCCTCCGCCTCGATTAGTGGACGTACCGGGCGCACCACGCGGATGAGAGTGGATGGAGCGGACGTTACTGATGATACTGTCGGTGCGACTACACAAAATGTCGCCGTGAATGCGATCCAGGAATTGCGAATTGGACAATCGAACCTGGGAGGACTTAACGCACTCACGTCTGCAGGCGCGGTGAACGTGGTGACGAAGGCCGGCGCCAATGATCTTCACGGACAAGCTTTAGGCAATTTTCGCAACAAGACTTTGGGAATCGCAAACTTCCCCGGCGGACAGGACAACTCTTATTCGCGTGAAGTCTTCGGCGGGGAAGTCGGAGGTGCGGTGGAGAAAGACAAGCTCTTTCTCTTCGTTGCGGGCGAATACTTCAAACAGGATTGGATGGCGCCGGTCGTATTCAACGCGCCCTTCACTGCGCTCGACGGGAAATACAGCTCTCCCTTTCGTGAGACCGAACTCGATGGCCGTCTGGATTACCAATTAACCCCGGCAGCACGCCTCTTCTACCGCTTCCTCTACGACAACAATAGTGGGGTGAATTCTTCCGACGGAAGCAACTTTCAGCTGTTCAAGAATCACGCCAATACCCCGAGTCACGCCGTCGGCCTCGACTTCAATCGCGGCGCTTCCACACATAGTCTCCGCTTTGCCTACAACCGCTTCTCCGACAGCATCGCGAACGCCGTTAGCGTTTTCGATCTTGCCCCGCGGGTCAGTCTCAAGTTCGACGGCGGATCCGGATTCGCTAGCGGTACAACTCCACTGGCGCCGCAGAGGACGATCCAATCCAGCAAAGAGATTTCATACGATGGCGGCAGAAGCTTGCAGGAACATACGTTTCACTTTGGGTTTGAAGTGAATCGGATTGACAGTCTTGTTTTCGCCAATTTGTTCGACTTAGCGCCGCAAGTAGGCGCGGACACTGGTGCGGCATCAACTGCTCTAGCGGCAGTAGGGCCGTTCCCCGGCGGCGTGAACAATCCCCTAAATTATCCGGTGGATAGCATAGCGCTAGGGAATGGCGTTGGATGCTCCAGCGGGAAATCGGCGTTCGGTTCTCCTTGCGGCGGTTGGGGCGACACTCGCATCCAGTTGTATGGATCTGATCAGTGGAAGCTCCGTCCGAATCTGACGATCAGCTATGGCGTGAGTTATGTTCGTGATACTGGACGTACAGATTCGGGTTTACCGGCGATCCCGTGTTCTGCCGTGGCTGTCTCTTTCGGCACGTTTGCCCCGTGCAGTGGCAATACCAGTCTGTTGAGTCAGTTTGGCTTCCTGCCTGGCATTGGAAATCGCGTACGGCAAGCAAACTTGAACTTCGCACCGCGTTTTGGAGTTGCCTGGGACCCCGGCAAGAGTGGAAGGACGGTCGTCCGAGCCGCAATCGGAATGTATTACGACAATTCGGAACTGCAGAATGTGCTCTCGGACCGCGCGGTGCGCTCCGCGACAGGTCAGTTCAATGCGCAGGCGAACGATCCTTGCGCTAGCCACGGAACGGTGGTTTTTCCAGGCAATGTGCTGCAACCCGCGACAGGCATCTGCGGACGGCCCGTGGGAAGCGTAGCAAACGCGGTTGCGAACCTGCAGACACAATTCCAGGCGGCAAACGCAGCGCTCACTTCGACTTCTCCGAATCCTAATTTTCTCGGCCAATTGCTGAGCAGCCAGCAGGGAGTCCTCGCGCCCAACTTTCAAACTCCGCGCACGGTGCAAATGAATATTGGTCTCGAGCACCAAGTGCGTCAAGGATCTGTGTTTAGTGTGGACTATGTGCGTAACGTGAGCACGCACTATCTGCTCGGTCAGGACACTAATCATGTTGGCGATGCCAGCTTCTTGAATACAAACGCGGTTTTGAATGCCATCAATCTAACGGTGACTCCGGCTCCCATCAGCTGTCCGGCTGCCACCAGTGCGGGCGCAAGCTCACAGGCGGCTGTTACTTGCTATTTGGGAAAAGTTCCCGGCGCCAGCATCGCCGACTTTGCCAGAAACGGGCTCGATTCCGGTGGCCAGTATCTTGCCGGTTTTCCGGCGGCTTTGTTTGGTCTGAATCCGAGCAATGGTGCGTCAGCTTCCGGTGCGGCTTTCCCTGGAGTCAACCCCTTGGTGGGACGCAACACTATGTTCTTCCCCCAGGGCCGTTCGGTCTACAGCGGCGTGCAAGTATCGCTACGAAGCCAAATCAGCAACCCGGTGCGTAGAGTCCAAAGCATGAACTTGCTGTTGTCCTACAACCATTCGGTTTTCAAGAGCAACGTTGCCGGAGGCATTGGCGACCAGGACATAACCCCACGGGCCGCCGACTTCAACAGTCCAACAAAGTTTTTCGGACAGGCTTCACAGGACCGTAAACATCAGGTTTCCATCGCAACGATTCTGGAACTCCCGTATAGCAGCCGCTTGAGTTTCGTCGGACACTTTGATTCCCCTTTGCCTCAAACTCTATTCTTGCCGGCGAGTGGTGGCGTGCCCGGTGAAATCTTCCGCACCGATGTTACCGGCGACGGATCGTTCGGGGGTCAAGGCGTAACCGGGAACAGTTCTTATGGTGATATTGTGCCCGGAACCAACATAGGCTCGTTCGGACGAACTATTACCGCCAGCAATCTCAACAACGCCATCCAGAATTACAACGCTAACTCTGGCGGCCGCCTCACCCCCGCCGGCCAGGCCCTGGTGACCGCGAATTTGCTTCGAGGCGACCAGTTGCAAAGGCTGGGCGCGGTGACTCCGCTTCTCCAGACTCCGCCGCCCGGCAACGAGGGCTTGTCCTGGCTGCGGACCCTCGATGCAGCACTGGCATGGCCACTCAAAATCAGAGAAGGGTTAACCATCGAACCTAGGGTGTCGGTGTTCAACGTTTTCAACTTTGCGAACTTCGACGCCCCCAACAATTTGCTGGTGGGAATCTTGGGTGGTCAGCCCGGACAGGTCAACGGCACGAGCCGACAGGGGACCGTCCTCAATGGAGTCCAAACGGGAAGGGCCGCCAACCGAACCGGGGTGGGATCCGGCATCTTCACGTTGGGCGCTCCGCGTCAAATGGAATTCGGCTTGAAAGTTATTTTCTAGCGGGCTCGAAACGGCCCTCGATATTTGCTACTCCGAGGCGGCTGTGCGCACCGTGTAAAATGCCACCTATGCCCTTTCACGGACAAGGATTACCCGGCCCACCTCGAAGAGGACGACCGGCTCCTCCTGAGGAGACATCAGAGGAAGCGAGCTACTTGAAGTCGTTGGGTGAAAAGCAGAAGCCGGTCATCATCAAGCTGGCCGACGGTGAAGTAGTGCGCGGCTGGATTGAATATTACGACAGGAACATGGTGCGACTCACGCGCGAAGATCAGCCAAATCTCTTCATCTTCAAACACGAGATCATGTACATCGCTGAAGACGGCGGGAAGCGGAAGTAGCTGCTGACCGGTGCTTACAAGCTCCCGCCCCTAGGCCGTTCCAGAACGCCATTTGCCACATGACATCTTCCAACCAGAAAAGCGACTTCGTCCCCGCGATGACGGAGATCGCGCGCGAAGCCGGCGCCCTGCTGATGACTTACTTCCAACAAAATGTCAAGGTTGAATACAAGGGCGACGCTGACCTGGTGACCATCGCTGATCGCAAATCGGAGGCCCTGATCCGGGAACGCATTCGCCAGCAGTGGCCCACACACGATGTCCTCGGCGAAGAACAGGGACTAGTGGATACCGGCAGCGACTATCGCTGGTACGTCGATCCCCTGGATGGCACGACCAACTTCGCTCACGGCTTCCCAGTGTTCTGTGTTTCCATGGCACTGGAATATAAGGGACGACGCATCGCGGGCGTAATTTACGATCCTACGAGAGACGAATTGTTCGCCGCGGAGCAGGGAAGTGGGGCTTACCTGCATCAGCAGCGGATATCGGTCTCAAAGATTTCGAACTTGGCGGAGTGCCTGGTGGGGACGGGATTCCCTAGTCATAAGCGGCACAAGAATCCGAATATATTTTTCTATCATCAGATCACTCTGCGTACGCATGGCGTGCGACGGGCAGGATCGGCAGCTCTTGATCTGTGCAACGTAGCTTGCGGAAGATTTGATGGATTCTGGGAGTTCAATCTCAACCCATGGGATACTGCCGCAGGCGTGCTGATAGTCGAGGAAGCCGGAGGCAGGATCACAGATTTTAGCGGTGGCCCGTTTCAACTCAACAGTCGCGAAACTCTGGCCTCGAATGGCTTAGTGCACTCCGCCTTGCTGAACGAATTTGCGCGGATCTTCACTGGACGTGGATTGGAACCTTTGCCCGACGTCGCGGAATATAAAAGGTGATGGCTCGATGCTGAGGACTTGAACATGAGATCTGCTGTGATGTTCATCACCGTAACTGCTTCGTTGTTTGCTGGCGTGGTCGCGGCGGCGGCGGACACGCCGGCAAAACCTGCCGTCGATTCCGCGTATCAGCAATCGTTTGAGAAATGGAAAACCGAGCTGGTCGATGACCTGAAGCAAAACTGGCTGTCTCTGGCAGGCTTATTCTGGCTCAAACCCGGCGAGAACAGCTTTGGTACTGATCCGGCGAGCGCCGTCGTTTTTCCCAAGGGCCCAACCCACGCTGGCATTTTCGAGCTTCAGGGAAAAGATGCGACGCTCAAGCTTGCTTCCGGAGTTCAGGCAACCGTCGCCGGCAAGCCTGTAACGACTATCAAACTCGACCCGGATACTTCCGGCCATCCGACTGTGGTGGAGCTCGGCAGCCTGCGGTTCAAGGTCATCGTGCGCGGCGATCGCATCGGCATTCGCCTCAAAGATCTCGACAGCGAAGCGGCTAAGAGCTACCACGGCCCGATATTCTTCCCACTCGACCCTTCATACCGCGTGACGGCAACCTGGCTGCCTGCTGATGGCAAGAAGACCGTCGACGTCCCCAATGTGCTCGGCGATGTGACGCCCACGCCGGTGGCCGGAACCGCCGTATTCAAGATCAACGGCCAGGAATATCGGCTAACTGATCTAGGCGGCGATCCCGCCAAGGGGCTTTTCTTTGTGTTCAATGATCTGACCAGCAAGACCGATACCTATCCCGGAGGCCGTTTTCTGGACACCAATCCGGTGGCGAACGGGGCCGTAGTGCTGGACTTCAATCGTGCTTACAATCCGCCCTGCGCCGTGACGCCTTACGCCACTTGCCCGCTGGCGCCGAAAGCGAATCGCTTGGCGGTGGCAATCGCCGCGGGAGAGAAGTACGATCGCGAACACGGGCATCATTAAACCCTGAACGACAGAGGAGACTAAATCACACGAAGGAATTCACAGGCTAGGAGTTCCTTTGTGTACCTTTGTGTCCTCAGTGGTTAAAGCCCTTTGATCCGTGCTGCAACCGAGGCTCGCGTTACAATAGAGGTTGTGATCAGTTCACTTCTGGAACGCAAGATCGAGAAGCGCCCCGACAAAGTTCGCCTCAAAGGGCGGTTGTTATTTCTCACTGAGGATCCCGAACTGATCAAACGACAGCTCGCGGGTGAAGACCTGCCTTGGGATATGAAAAATCCCGCCAGCAACCCCAAGCTGCGCGACGATATCTCAACCGATGAGATCACTCCGGCGCACATCTGCTTCTTCTTCGATGAGACCTTAGGAGAATTTCCCTATACCGGCCTGAAATGCGGCAACGAAACCCCCATCCAGCGCGGGGACGTGAAAAAAGGCGGCTTCGTAGCGGCAGTCAGCGGGAAGCGACGGGGCAAGGGCTCCAGCCGCGAGCAGTCGCCGTACGCTGAACTTTGTGCCGGTATAAAGATCGTGATCGCGGAGAACATCGAGCGTATCTATAAACAGAACTGCCAGAACCTGGGCGTGCTGACGTCAACCAATTTCTCTTTGATCGACAAGATCAGGGCCGGAGAAGAAATCCCTCTTTCCGAGTTCACCCAGGGCGAAGACGAAATCACTCGGCAGATTATCGAGCACGGCGGATTGTTCAATTTCAATGTGGCTCGCATGCAGGGCAAGGTCTTTTTGCCGTCACTAGATACCAAACCTCGCCCGATGACCGTGGCAGAGAAAGTTTTTGCGCATCACATGATCGGCGCAAATGGCAAGGTCGGCGTTGAAGCCGTGAAACCCGGCGATGCCGGATTTGCGCGCACCGATCTACGCTTTAGCCACGAGTACGTTACGCCCATGGCCGCGATTTTCTTTGACCAGCTAGTGGGACGCGACGCTCCGGTGAACGATGCTGCCTCAGTGGTTTTCTTCCGCGACCATCTGACGTTTCTCGATGAAGTACTCTCCGAACAGAAACGGAAGATGGGTCTGCTCGACTTGGCCACGCAGCTCAAATTGAAGCAAGGGGATTTTGCCAAACAACGTGGTATCCGACTGCATGGGGAGCTGACCGATCGCAAGGGCTCGGAAGGGATCTGCCACTCCGTGGTGCTTGAGAGCTACGCCCTCCCGGGACAATTGATTGTTGGATCGGACTCACACACGCCACACTCGGGCGCGATTGGATGCATTGCGTTCGGCATCGGTACAACCGATGTATTCAATTCCTGGATCACGAAAGACGTTCGCGTACGCGTGCCGGAATCGGTGAAAGTGATCATCCGCGGACGCAAGCATCCGAATGTGACCGCGAAAGATTTCATTCTGAAGATTCTGGCCTTGGACTACGTGAAGACCGGCAAAGCCCTTGCGAAAGTTATCGAGTATTCCGGCGAGGCCATTGAGAATCTCAGCGTGGATGAACGTGCCACCATGACCAACATGGCCGCGGAAATCGGTGGATTCACGGGTATCGTCGCGCCTGACCGAAAAGCAGTCGAATTCCTGATGGAACGCCGCGGCATGGATCGCAAGCAAGCCGAAGCCATGATTAACGGACTCACCAGCGACCCCGATGCGCAGTACGCGCATGTGATCGAGCTCGATGCATCAGACATCACTCCGATGGTCGCCACACCCGGCGATCCGGGGAACGGCAAATACATTCGCGACTTGAACACCCCAGTGCCGGTGGAGCTCGCCTACGGCGGCACTTGCACCGCCGGTAAAAATGAAGACATGGACATGTACGCGCGAGTTCTGGGCGATGCGATCAAGCAAGGAAAGCGCGTGGCGGATTCGGTGCAATTCTACATCCAGTTCGGGTCGCAGGAGACCCGCGACTACTGCCTGCGCAAAGGTTATCTCGACATTTTCCAGAAGGCTGGGGCGAAGGTAATTGAGCCGAGCTGCGGCGCCTGCATCAACGCTGGGCCGGGTGTAACCACGCGACCGGAGCAGGTGGTGATCAGCGCGCAGAACCGAAATTTCCCCGGCCGTAGCGGCCCCGGGCAGATGTATCTGGCGAGTCCCTTGACTGTAGCCGCCAGCGCGGTCGCGGGATACATTGTCGAATATGAGCCTAGCCAAGAGCGGGAATTGGTGGAAACACGGTAGCGTGGAAATCCCAAAGCTCTGCTGATATCCAACCGACTCATCCATACGTCCATCAGATATAGCAATCCCCGAAATGCTTCGTTAAGGATTAAGACAATGAAGCGCAGAGAATTCATTGCACGCGCAGCCTACGGGCTGGGAGCGACTTGGCTCACTTCGAAGGTATTGAACGACCGTGCGCTGGCGCTAGTCAGTTTACCCAGAAAGTTCAGCGCCTCAGATACGGTGGTAATCGGAAAGACCGGCATTAAGACCAGTCGGCTCGCCATGGGAACGGGCACGGTGGGCTCTGGGCATCACTCTAACCAGACAGCGCTCGGGCTCAAAGGTCTTTCAGATCTGCTGCTCAAAGGCTACGACCACGGTTTGCGATTCTTTGACGCGGCCGATTCTTACGGCAGCCATCCCCATGTAGCCGAGGCGCTGAAGCATGTGCCTCGCGACCAGGTCACCGTGCTCACCAAGACCTGGGCGCGCGATGCGGCGTCGGCCCGCGCCGACCTCGACCGCTTCCGCCGGGAGCTCGGAACCGATTACCTCGACATCTGCCTCATGCACTGTCTGACTGAAGCCGACTGGACCGAACGCTTCAAGGGGACCATGGATGTTCTTTCGGAGGCGAAGGCGAAGGGTATCATCCGCACGCATGGATGTTCGTGCCACAGCATTGAAGCTCTGCGAGCTGCGGCCAAGTCTCCCTGGGTTGAAGTCGACCTGGCACGAATAAATCCCATTGGCTCACACATGGACGCCGATCCGGATACCGTTCTTGCTGTGCTCGGTGAAATGAAAGCCGCGGGAAAAGGAATCATCGGGATGAAGATCCTGGGTCAGGGAGATATGCGGACCCGCCCGGATGAGGCTTTGAAGTATGCTTTGTCGCTGGGAGTGCTCGACGCCTTTACGATTGGCGCGGAAAGCAAGGCCGAACAGGAAGACTTGATCCGCCGGATCGGCAGCGCCGCGTGATCGGCTTGACTAAGTCAGTCCGGAAAGATTACAGCCGTCTTTGGTTGACTGCGTACTGAGCGGTACACTGCTGAGAGGATCCCACAATCGGATCAAGCCGGCCCTTCACGAGCTGCCCCGTCCTGTACCTGACCGCGCATTCTTGATAGAATTATGGGTTCTGGTAAGCTGGGAATATCAGGAGACACAGACCCTATGACCTACGTGATCGCAGAACCCTGCATCGGAACCAAGGACACCGCTTGCGTGGACGCGTGTCCGGTGGATTGTATTCATCCTAAGAAGGATGAACCGGCGCACGGCGAAGAAGAGATGCTCTACATCGACCCGGTGGAATGCATCGACTGCGGCGCCTGCGTGCCGGTGTGCCCGGTGTCGGCCATCTTTGCCCTCGACGATCTTCCGGAGAAGTGGGCATCCTTCACCGAGCGCAACGCCAAGTACTACGGACGCTAGGTTCGCGTCGGACGTCAGAATTCGGATTGTCCTCTGGGAGTCTTGATAATCATGGGCTTCGGCGCCTCGCTGGAGCCCTTATTCGTTTTTATTCGGAATCGCCGAAGCCCGAAGCCGGTAGTGCCTCAGTTTGAAATTTCACGGCGTGGAATGATGGGCGCGGCCTATGGCATACTCGCTTCGTGGCCAAACTGTCCGTATTGCAAACCGCGACAAACCGCTTGGAGTACCTCACTCCAAATGACTGGGCACTCATCATTGATCGCGCAAAGCGACTCACCTTCAAGAAAAATGAAACCCTGGTTCGCCAGGGGATGCAGTCAAAAATAGTCTATGTAATAGCGAGGGGCAATGTAAACGTCACCGTCTCCGGGGCCCGCTTAGCCCAGCTAGGATCGGGCCAAGTCTGTGGCGACATGGCATTTCTGGAGAACACTTTCGCCAGTGCGACGGCGACGGCGGAGGAAGAAGTGGAAGCCTACGCTCTCGAGTGGCAAGGCTTGATGGATCTATTTGAACTGTTTCCGCATCTCGCCTCCCGGTTCTATCGTTCGCTCGCCTTGAACCTCTCGCGTAGACTTCGGGAGCAGATCATGCTCAAGCAAGGCGCAGACCCCGACCCCGACCCGAAGCACCCGTTTTAAGTCGGGCAAGTACATAACTTTTAAACTGAGGCACTACCCCGAAGCCTGGCAGCTTTGCATCTCCTGACCGCTCCATTACAATCAAAGATTACCTGCTGGCTTCCATGGCACTGAAGGAGTCGGAAGCGATTGTCCTGCGCACCTATCCCCTGCGCGAGGCCGACCTGCTGGTTACGCTTTTCACGCGGATTGAAGGTAAGGTTCGCGGGGTGGCGCGATCGGCCAAGAAGTCTAAACGGCGTTTTGGGGGAGCGCTGGAGCCGCTGACTTACGTCCGTGCGCTTTACGAAGACCGTGAACGGCAGGAGTTGTCCCGGCTCGACTCCTGTGAGGTTCTGGAATCGCCATTAGCGACGGAAGTCAGTTATCCGCGCGCGGTGGCGTTGAGCCATGTGGCGGAGTTGCTGGATGAGCTGTTGCCCGACCGCGAGGCCAACGACGCGGTATTCCGGCTCGCGCTTTCAGTCCTGGCTGGCTTGCGTGGACCGGATGTCTGGATGCCTGTCACCTATTTTGATCTTTGGATGACGCGGCTGATGGGTTACTTACCAGATCTTTCTGAGTGCACCGTGTGTGGCCGGGCGCTGAACGGAAGTCGGGCATTCTTCCACGCTTTGTCGGACGGTTTGATGTGCGCCGAAGACAAGCGCCTGGCGTCATCGGAGATCTCAGCCAAATCGCGGATGCTGGCCGCGGAGATGTTTCGCGCTCCGGTCGAGAATTTTGCCGGGACGGCCTGGCCAAAAGCTTTGGGATCTGACCTGCGAAAGTTCTTGATCCAGGCTCTACAGCGTCACATTGAAAAGAAGCTGGTGACGGCCGGGATGCTGGAGAAAATCAGCGCCTAGCGCCTAGTTTCCTCTGAAGAATTTGATCCACAAGCGAATGGCCAAGAGCTAAGAGCTACGATTTGAATTCATCCAAACCCAATCCGCTGACTTTTCAAGAACTCATCCTCCGCCTGCAGACGTTCTGGGCTGAGCGCGGATGCGTCTTGCAGCAGCCCTATGACGTCGAAGTCGGGGCTGGAACGATGGCGCCGGAAACTTTCTTGCGGGTGCTGGGGCCGAAGCCCTACAAAGTCGCATACCTGCAGCCTTCGCGTCGCCCGGCCGATGGACGATACGGGGAAAACCCGAACCGGCTCTACAAGCACATGCAGCTTCAGGTCATCCTGAAGCCGCCTCCGGACAATGTGCAGGAAATATATCTCGAGTCGCTGGGTGCCATGGGAATTGAGCTGCGCCAGCACGACCTCAAATTCGAAGAAGACAATTGGGAGTCGCCGACGCTCGGCGCTTGGGGCATTGGCTGGCAGGTGATGCTCGATGGGTTAGAGATCACCCAGTTTACTTATTTCCAGCAATGCGGCGGAGTAGATTTGGGCCCGATCTCGGCCGAGCTAACGTACGGGCTGGAGCGGATTGCGGCGTTTTTGCAGGATGTAGACTCGATCTATGACATCGTGTGGGCACGAGATCCTGAGACTGGCCAGGTGACGACTTACGGCGACGTGCGACTGGCCGACGAGTTGCAGTTTTCGGTCTACAACTTCGAGTTAGCAGACGTCGGAAGAGCCTGGAAGCATTTCGAGCTGTGCGAAGCGGAATGCAAAGGCTTACTGGATGGATATGCCGCGCTGAGCCAAGAGAAGAGCGCGTCAGACGGCCTTGCGCGCAACAAGAAACGTTTCCCGCTGCTGGCTGCCTACGACCTTTGCCTGAAGTGCTCGCACCTGTTCAACATCCTCGACGCTCGCGGGGCGATCTCAGTGACCGAACGCGTGGGCGTGATTGCACGCGTGCGGGCGCTGGCCGTAGGGATCGCAAAAGCGTGGGTGGACCAGCAGCAAGATCAACCGACAGCTGCCGAAGAGGAAGAAGCTGTCGTGCAGCGAGCGCCAAAAGCGAAGAGGGAGAAACTGCCGTCCGCAGTGTCATCCTGAGCGGAGCGGAAATTTCGCGATGCGAAATTCCGCGTAGTCGAAGGATCCCTACCGCAAGCAGACGTGCCGAGAATAGGGATCCTTCGATTCCGTCGGTTCGCTCGCTAGCGAGCGAACTGACTCCGCTCCGGATGACAAAGGCTTAGAGATGCCAGACTTCTTACTAGAAATCGGGTGCGAAGAGATTCCGGCGCGGATGATCGATGCTACGTCGCTGGAGCTTCGCGAGCGCGTTCACAAATTGCTGGAACGCGAGCGACTCTCGCCTACTGGAACAATTTCAGCTCTGGATAGCCCGCGACGCCTAGCTGTCCTCGCTCCCGGAGTTCCAGCCGCGCAACCTGATGTCACCGAACAGATCACAGGTCCCTCGGCGAGCATTGCATTCAAGGATGGCCAGCCCACTCCGGCGGCGCAAGCTTTTGCCAGAAAAGCTGGCGTGGAAGTCGCACATCTGGAGCGCGTTACAACTGCAAAGGGAGAATACCTCTCAGCTAGAGTAACCAAAAAAGGGCGCCCGGCGTGCGAAATCCTGTCTGAGATGCTGCCTAAGGAAGTCGCTTCGATTTACTGGCCCAAGAATATGTACTGGCGCAAACCCACTGAAAAATTTGTCCGGCCAGTACGTTGGTTAGTAGCCATGCTCGATGGCGAAGTCGTCCCTCTCGAATTTGATGGAGTACGTGCAGGCGACAAGTCGCGCGGCCATCGGATACTCGCCGATCGTCAGGTGCAGGTTCCTCGGGCTGGATCGGCGTACGTAGATGTATTGCGACAAGCCAAAGTTCTAAGCCGTGGAGAACGTGAGCAGCAAATCCGGAAGCAACTCGATGCAGCGACTCGGACCATCCCGGCGGCACGTTGGCGCGAAGACAAAACTCTTCTGGACACAGTAGTCAATCTCACCGAGTTTCCTTCCGTCATTCTGGGCAATTTTGATCCCGAATTCTTGGAGTTGCCCGAGGAAGTTCTGGTCACGGTGATGCGTGACCACCAGAAATATTTCGCGGTCGAGGATAGTCAACATAAACTGCTGCCCCACTTTCTCGCTGTCCTGAACACCGATGGCGATCCGCAAGGCGTCATCCGCCACGGCCATGAAAGGGTGTTGCGGGCGCGTTTCAACGACGCACGTTTTTTCTGGCAGACCGACCAGAAGCATCCCCTGCGCGAGCGGACACAGTGGCTGAAGCACGTCACCTTTCAGAAAGATTTGGGAAGTTACTATGAGAAGACGATCCGGGTGCAGCGGCTGAGCAGTTGGTTGTCCGAGTCTATCCGGCAGAGGGGCATAGCAGTCCGCCCGGGCGTGATTCACAAGGCGGCTTGCTTGGCGAAGACGGATCTGACCACTGAACTGGTGAAAGAGTTTACCGAGCTGCAGGGAATCGTGGGCGGGCTGTACGCCAAAGTGCAGGAACTGGATCACGACTTGCCGGAAAGCACGCGGTTTGCGATTGCAAACGCCATTTACGATCACTATAAGCCGGAATCGATGGAAGACTCGGTCCCGCGAACGGTCGAAGGTGCTGTGCTTTCGATCGCGGACAAGGCAGACACTATCGCCGGAATGTTTGCGCTAGGACTGCAGCCGACGGGCTCGAAAGATCCGTTCGCATTGCGGCGGCAGGCAAACGGGATTGTGAAAACTATCGCGGAGCACAAACTGCCGATCGGCCTGGGGCAGCTTTTTGGAGACGCACGCGAAGCCTATCGGGATTCGGCAGCAGAGCGAAAATTCTCCCAGACGGTGGACTACGCGGCCGCCTTGCGCAACTTCTTCCGCGAACGGTTAGAGTTTTATCTGAAGGACGCGTGCGGGTTCAGATACGACGTCGTGAACGCGGTGCTAGCCTCAGGGCATGACGACATCGTCCAGACCATCGCGCGCGCCGAGGCGGTCTCCAGGATGCGTGGCTCCACCGACTTTGAATCGATATGTGTAGCATTCAAACGGATTGCCAACATTCTGCGGCAGGCAAATACTGGGGGAGTGGTAATTGTCCCTCTGAATGCCGATCTATTCAGTCAGCCCGAGAGGGAATTAGACGACCACATGCGTCCAATAAATGCGAAGTTTCTTCGACTATGCGGTCAAGGCCAATATTTCGAGGCCCTCGTCGAGCTTTCCAAGCTGCGACCCTACGTAGACCAATTTTTCGACAAGGTTTTGGTTATGGCTCCTGAAGAGAATCTCAAGAGAAACCGCCTCGCGCTTCTGGAGATGATGAAGAATGGGTTTTCGCAGGTCGCCGACTTCTCCGAGATTGTAATCGATAGCAAGGAATCCAAAGAATCCCCGAAACAGTAAAGGACTAATTCCATGGCAACGCAAACTCTCTCCGAAACAGAAATCCGAAGCGCAGAAAAAAAACCAGCCACGCAATACGTCTATTTCTTCGGCGACGGCAAAGCCGATGGCAATGGCAAGATGAAAGATGAACTGGGCGGCAAGGGCGCCGGCTTGGCTGAAATGACGAATGCTGGACTGCCCGTGCCTCCGGGTTTCACCATTCAGACCGAGGCCTGTCGCGAATACATGCGCAACGGAGCCGTGTCAGCCGAAGTGGACCGACAGATGGAGAAAGCACTCGCCCGGCTCGAACAATCGCAGGGACAAAAACTTGGCAGGGGAGAGAATCTGCTGCTGGTCAGCGTGCGTTCGGGGGCCAAGTTCTCAATGCCTGGCATGATGGACACGATCTTGAATCTTGGCTTGAACGACGAAAGCGTCGAAGCTCTGGCGAAGCGCACCAATAATCCTCGCTTTGCCGCCGACTCCTACCGCCGCCTGATCCAGATGTTCGGCAATGTCGTGCTGGACATTCCGAAGCCGGCGTTTGATGAAGTCTTCGACGCCAAGAAGAAACAGAAGAAAGCGAAGCTCGATACCGAGCTCGATGCCAAGGCGTTGAAGGAGGTCATCGCCGAATACAAGAAGGTTGTAAAGAAACACACCAAACAAGATTTTCCGCAGGATCCGCATCAGCAACTTGTCATGGCGCGAGACGCCGTTTTCCGTTCCTGGCAAAATGACCGCGCCAAGCACTATCGCCGCATCAACAACATTTCTGATGACCTAGGCACCGCAGTGAATGTGCAAGCCATGGTGTTCGGCAACCTCGGCGACACTAGCGGCACCGGTGTCGGCTTTACTCGCAATCCTGCTACCGGCGCGAAGGAGTTTTACGGCGAGTTCCTGATGAACGCTCAGGGCGAGGACGTAGTTTCGGGTGTCCGGACTCCGGTGCCGATCCTCGAACTGCAGAAGATCATGCCCGCTGTGTACGACCAACTTCGCGAAATCACTACGCGCCTGGAAAAGCATTATCGCGACATGCAGGATTTCGAATTCACCATCCAGGACGGCAAGCTCTACATGCTGCAGACTCGGAACGGCAAGCGCACTGGACGCGCCGCCGTGCGTGTTGCCCTACAAATGGTGGAAGAAGATCTAATCACCAAGGACGAAGCAATTTTCCGCGTGGAACCCAACCAACTTTACGACTTCCTGGTACCGCGGCTAGACGAGAAAAGCACCAAGGTCGAGGTGCTCGCCACAGGCTTGCCCGCGTCGCCGGGAGCGGCTGTCGGGCAGATCGTATTTACCGCCGATGAAGCTGTAGCGAAGGCTGGCCACGACAGAAAGAATCCCGTCATCCTGGTGCGTGCGGAAACCACGCCGGAAGACATTCACGGGATGGAGGTCGCGGCCGGCATTCTGACATCGCGCGGTGGGATGACCAGCCACGCCGCCGTAGTCACGCGCGGCATGGGCAAATGCTGCGTCGCAGGCGCGGGTGATATTCAGGTCGATGAACGGGCCCGCGAGATGCGGGCGAAAGGTCAGATATTCAAGGCGGGCGATTGGATTTCTCTTGATGGCACGACTGGTCGCGTGATTAAAGGCAAGCTCAAAACAGTTGAGGCAAAGTCGGACGATCAGGAGCTGCTGACCCTCATGAGTTGGGCGGAGCCTTTCCGCAAGATCGGCGTGCGCGCCAACGCCGACATCCCGCGAGATGCCATCCAAGCGCGCGCGTTCGGAGCCGAGGGCATCGGACTGTGCCGCACAGAGCACATGTTCTTCGCCGAAGATCGCATCCCGCACATGCGGGCTATGATCCTCACCGACAATGAGAAAGACCGTCGCGCCGCGCTGAATAAGCTGCTTCCCATGCAGCGCGCAGACTTCGTCGGTCTGTTTGAGGCGATGGACGGACTGCCGGTAACCATTCGGCTGCTCGATCCACCACTGCACGAATTCCTGCCCAAGCGCGAAGAACTGATGGTCGAGATTGGGGTGCTGCAAGCGACCAAGCCGCGCTCACCTAAGCTAAAGGGTCTCAAAACTTTGCTGCGCCGAGTGGAAGAGTTGCATGAATTCAATCCCATGCTCGGCCATCGCGGCTGCCGTTTGGGAATCACCTATCCTGAGATCACTGAAATGCAGGCCCGCGCTATCTTCGAAGCGGCCGTCGAAGTCGAGAAGAAAGGCGTGAAAACCCACGCGGAGGTCATGATCCCGTTGATCGCCACGGTCAAAGAAATGGCTCACCAGGGCGGCATCGTCCGCCGGGTAGCCGAAGAAGTATTCAAAGAGAAGAAAGCGAAAGTGCATTACCTGGTGGGAACCATGATCGAGTTGCCGCGTGCCGCACTGCTGGCGGACGAGATTGCGAAGGAAGCCGAGTTCTTCTCTTTCGGCACCAATGATCTGACGCAGACCACCTTCGGCTTCTCCCGAGATGACGTGAACAAGGTTCTGCCGACTTATCTTGAAGAGGGCATTCTGAAGCAGGATCCGTTTGCCGTGATTGATCGTGAGGGTGTTGGCGAGCTAGTTCGCATCGGCATTGAGCGCGGACGCAAGACGCGCCCCAACCTCGAAGTCGGAATTTGCGGTGAGCATGGCGGCGATCCGTCGTCGGTCGAGTTCTGCCATCAGGTGGGGATGGACTATGTCGCCTGCTCTCCCTTCCGCGTGCTGACGGCAAGGCTCGCAGCAGCACAGGCCGGAGCTGCCGAGAAGCTGAAAGTTGAGGCCGGCAGAACCAAATAATATGCCGCACGGGACACGGGGCTAAGAAGAAGGCCAGGCTGTACTAGTTTCCTTCGTGTAACTTCGTGTCCTTGGTCGTTAATGCCGTTAACCTTGCCCTGGAATGCCGCCATTCAACTCACCCAGTCCAGGAACCTGTACCACGCCCCGGCTAACGGCAAGAACCATGGTTTTCCGTTGTACAAGCCGAGCGGCGCGCCCGGGAACGGAATCCCAACAAAGGGATTCTCCGGCTTGTCGCCGGCGATCATCTCCGCCATCTTCTGTCCCTGCCAGGTTGCCATCGCGACGCCGTGCCCCGCATATCCGAGGGCGAAGTAAATTCCATCTATTTGTCCCGCATGGGGCATGATGTCGAACGCAAAATCCAGAGTCCCACCCCAAACATAATCGACTTTCACGTCGCGCAACTGCGGATACACATCAATCATGCCGCGCCGCAGGATTGCCGCGCTTTGGCGGATCGAGTCTTCAGTTTCTGGAAAGAAAGCAGCGCGCCCGCCAAAGAGCACGCGACTATCGGGAGTGAGCCGATAGTAATAGAGATAGTTTTTGGAATCGTAGATCATGCGATTGCGCGGGCTCAATTCCCGCGCCGCAGCTTCGGGCAAAACCTCCGTGGTAATGATGTATGACCCGATGGGAATGATTTTTTTTCGCAGTGACGGAGTCGCCGATCCCGTGTAGCCACTGGTTCCGACGAACACATCGCGGCCCCAAAGAACACCACGAGAAGTTGTAACGCGCCAACCTGGCTTGCCCGACTGAGCCTCGCGCTCGATCCTTCCCACCCGTGCGTTCTCGAAGATTTTTGCCCCAGCGCGTTCGGCCGCACGCGCCAGCCCCGCTACATATTTTGCTGGATTCAGGCCGGCGCTGACCTCATCCACCATCCCGCCGAAGTAAATTGACGATCCGATCTCTGCCCGCAGTTCATTACGCGGCACTATCCGCAATTGATGATTAAATTCGCGTGCGATCACTTCCACCTGGCGGCTGTAGTCGTCAAAGTGCCTCTGCTTGCATGCGACTTCAAGATGTCCGCACCGGTAGAAATGGCAGTCAATTCCTTCCTCACGCACGATCTGCTCCACGCAATCGATCGACGCAAGCGACGCCGCGTACATCCGTTGCGTCCGCTCCCGCCCGTACTTGGAAATCAGCTTGTTCGCCCCGAGCTTCAGGCCCGTAAGTACCATGCCGCCGTTGCGGGAACTGGCGCCCCATCCGATAGTCTCAGCCTCCAACACCACTACTTTCGCCCCGCGTTTGGCCAGCGTTCGCGCCGCCGAAAGTCCGGTGAAACCTGCGCCAATGACCGCCACGTCCACGCTTTCGGGAAGCGGTTGTGCGGCGTCGGTCCGCGGCATGTCGACCGTGGTCAGCCAGTAGTTTCTCTCTTGCACAGTCATGGAGTGATCGGCTTCGGCCTATCTAAGCCCCGCTAATCTACTAGACCACTAAGCCGCGCAACAAGCAGGGCTCAATGGCGAAAGGTTTGACTTGGCAGCGTTCGCAGCCTAGCACTCTCGTTCGACATCAAGGTCGGGAGCGCTGGGATGATCGGCAAAACCATCGGCCACTATCGCGTTTTGGAGAAGCTCGGCGGTGGTGGCATGGGTGTGGTGTACGAGGCTGAAGATCTCAGGTTCGGCCGCATCACCAAGCGCGGCCAAGCTAAGATTCTGGATTTTGGATTGGCCAAGTTGACCGGGGCGCAGATCCTGGCGTCGGCACTCTCGCCGGAACAAGCCACCTTGGAGGCACACCTCACCAGCCCGGGAACGGCCGTCGGCACGGTAGCCTCTATGTTCTTTCCGACTATGCCCCAGTATCAGCCGTCGACGCTGCTCCCAAAGCGCGACCTGCGGCGCAAAGGGCACTGGCCATCGACGACACTCTGGCGGAGGCCCACGCCGTTCTGGCGGGTGCCGAGCAGACCCTGTGGGAATGGGATGCGGCGGAGCGAGAATTCCGTCATGCTCTGGAACTGGAGCCCAACAACGGTGCTGTCCACCAGTGGTATGGCTTGTTTTTGTCTTCTCTGGGACGCCACGAACAGGCGCATGCTCAATTCAGGCGTGCGCTGGAATTGGATCCCTTGAATCTGACTTTCAACAACAATGCGATGAGTTACTCGACTGCGCGTCAGTACGATCAAGCTTTGGATCAATTCCGAAAGACAATCGATATGGATCCGAATTATGCCAGTGCACATGACAACCTGGCTCAGGCCTATTTCGACATGGCCAAATATGACCTGTGGCTGGCGGAATGGAAGAAAGCAGCGACCTTAATTCGCCATGGAAGCTATTCGTAGCGCAGAGCCTCGATGGGATCCAAACGTGACGCGCGCACAGCGGGCACCATACCGCTGACCAGCCCCACCGCAGCCAGGATGAGCGTAGCCACGATCAGGGTGCTTGGAGCGATAATCAAGCGGACGTCGCCGCCCTCCGCATTCTTCGCCATAGCGCTGTATAGAGTGAGCCTACCGACGGAAAGCGAAACCCCGTAAGCCAAGATGATTCCCAGCGCGCCGCCGATGAAAGTGATGGTCAGAGATTCGGCCAGAAACTGAAAGAGGATATGCCTCTTGCGTGCGCCCAGCGCCTTTTCCACTCCGATCTCACGCGTCCGCTGGGTTACCGAGACCAGCATGATGTTCATGAGTCCGACCCCGCCAATGCCCAAGGTAAGCGTTCCGATGAAACCCAACAGAATCGTCAGGCCGAGCGTAACCAGTTCGAAGAGGTGAACCTGTTCCATGAGGTTAAAGACGAGTATGGCGCGGCGATCGGTCGGATTGAATTTGTGCTCGATGGCCATCACGGCGCGAACGGAATGTTCCAGCCTTTCGTACGCAGGGGTCTCATAGTTGAACCAGATGGAGTCCAGGTAGTGTGTGTCCTTAAGGTCACTCATGGTGGTGAAGGGGATGTAGATCAAGCGGTTGGTATTGTCATCGCCCGCCTGCATTTTGGGGCTTACGATCCCGACCACTTCAACGCTGAGGCCATCGATACGGATTCTTTCGCCCAGCGCGTTACGTCCGGAGAACAGCTTTTCTTTGGCCTCGGAGCCGATCACTGCGACGCGGCCGTGCTGCATCTCATCTTCCGTGTTGTAGAAGCGGCCCTCTGCCAGTTTGAGCGCGCGGATAGAGAAGACGTTCGGATAATTCGCGGTAACACTGAAGTTGAACGTCCGCGTCTCATATTGAATGTTGCACTGTTTGGATGCCTCGGGGGTGATATGAGTGATTTGAGGGATATTAGTGCTGAGCGTGTCCACGTCGTCAAGGGTAAAGCGTATAGGAGCCCCTGCCTTTTGGCCGCCAGCCTGCATTGAGGAGCGGCCAGGAATCATGATCATCAGCTTGGTGCCAAAATTGGCGAAAATATTGGCGCAGGCCCGGCCGAAGCCGTTGCCGTAAGCCAGCAGCAAGACAACCGTGGCTATACCCCAGGCCATGCCGAGCATGGTGAGGGCGGTGCGGCGACGGTTGTACTGCATGGCGCCGTAGGCTTCTTGGATTAAGTCACGGAACATGTTCTTACCCTTTGTTTTACTCCTGTCGCAGTGCTTCCACCGGCTGCAGCATGGCGGCTTTACGCGCGGGATAGAGTCCAGCGGCGATACCGGCCAGCGTCAAACTGCCAATGGCTAAAATCGCCGTGGCGGCCACAAGCTTGGGAGGATCAAATCCCTCAGGTCCCTGCTGCGTACCGAGCAGCGCCATCAAGGCTCCGGCGAGCCCCATGCCAATCAGTCCACTCAATAAAGTAAGAAGAATACCTTCCAAAAAGAACTGGATCAGAATACTGCGGTTCGTAGCACCCAGGGCTTTGCGCAGTCCAATCTCGCGGGTGCGCTCACTGACAGCCACCAGCATAATGTTAACGACACCAATCGCACCCAGGGTCAGGGTCACCAGTCCCACCGTGCCCAGGAACATATTCATGGCATCGAAAATCTTGCCCATCATCTCGGCCTGCTGAACCATATCCAGGTTTTCGAACGCGTCTTCATCGTGATAGTCGAAACCGTGATTACGGGCGATGATCTTGTGGACATCTTCCTTAGCCAGCAGGTGTTCAGCGGGCACGCGCGGCTGATAATTGACCAGAGAGATTGAGTTTTGGTGGTTCTCGCCTTTAAGCGGGAAGAAGGTCGCCATCACATGGAAGGGAACGTAGCCCCGCATATTGGTCATGTTTTCGTCACCACGGCCGATCCGCTTCACGGTGCCGATAACCTCAAACCTGATGCCATTGAGCAGGATGGTGGTGCCAACCGGGGGCCGTCCGGGAAAGAGATTCCTGGTGAGTTCGTCGCCCAGGACAATCACATTACGCTTCTGACCATCGTCCAAGTCATTGAACCAGCGTCCCTGCTTGAGAGGAAGATACCGAATCCCATTGTACTGAGGCTCCACGCCGGCAATCTGCCCGTTGGCACTGGCAAATTCGCTAACCGCACGTACGTCATCGCGGTAAATAACTGGCGAAGCGTTGCGGACGTGGGGAGCTTCTCTGCGGATGTCAGCATAGTCCTGGTAGTTAAGCAGATAAGTGCGAGCGGAGTTCATGTTGCCTGCGACCACCGGGGCGCGACCGGGGAAGATAAACATGATGTCTTCGCCGAATTCAGCCAGGTTGCGCTTGTTTCCCGAACGAAAACCTTCGCCTAGACCGACGAGCAGCAACAACGATCCCACACCCCAGGCTACGCCGAACATAGTGAGGAAGGAGCGCAGCTTGTGTGCCCACAGGGTGCGGAAGATTTGCGCGAAAATGTCCAGGATCATCCGCATAATCAAGGATATTGTACCCTTGAAGACTCGTTCCGAAGGCGACTTTCGGCAGTCAGGCCGGTAGACTCCTTGAGGGAAAATCGCTTGAGAATCGTGGAGTCATTGCCCAGCTGAAGGGGAAACGACGTGGCCGCGAACGCGTAAGGTCAGGGGCAACACCCCTGCAATCAACAAGGCGACCACCAGAACCGCAAAGCCGGAACGGAACGAGTGGGTTCGCGCGGCCTGATAGCCGACCAAAGCCGGGCCGAGAAAGCCCCCGAGGCCGGCCGCGACACAATTGATGGTGCCGGTAGCCATGGCAGCAGCGGAATCGCAAAGGAATGCCGACGGCATGGCCCAGAAGCTGGGCAAAAAGGCGAGCAGGCCAGCGGCGGCAATGGAGAATAAGAAGAGAGAAGGTATCGTTCCCCAATCCGCCTTGCTTAGCACCAGTAACGCAGCCGCGGCGACCCACAGCGGAATTGCGGTGTGCCAGCGCCGTTCAGCAGTGCGGTCGGAATGCCAACCGTTCACCTGCATGGCGACAAAACCCAGGAGGTTCGGCAAGGCCACCAGGAGAGTGACCTTGACATCGCTCAGTCCCGACAAGCGCTTGAGCATGGTGGGCAGCCAAAAGGCCAAAGCGTACGCTGAGCCATTCTGCACAAAGTGCAACGACGTCAGAATCAGAACGTCCCGATGCCGGAGCGCCTGCCAGACGGTATAGGCGCGGACGGATTTTTTGGCTCGCTTCTCGCTCTCCAGCTTATTAATGACCCACTCCCGCTCGTCGGCGGGCAACCACTTTGCCTGATGCGGCCAATCGGTCAGATAAAACCAAGTTATGACGCCGAAGAACAGCGCGGGCAGACCTTCCAGGATGAACAACCATTGCCAGCCACGCAGGCCGCCCCAGTGAACGCCTAGTAGCAATCCCGATATCGGGGAACCGATCGCGTACGCAAAGGGAATGGCAGCCATGAAACCGGCCACCGCTTTGGCACGATCTTCGTAGATGAACCAGTGGGTGAGATACACGATGATCCCGGGGAAAAATCCCGCCTCCGCCAGTCCCAGCAAAAACCGTACGGTGTAGAACTGATGCGGTGTACGGACCAAGGCCATCCCCATAGTGACGAGGCCCCAAGAGATCATGATGCGTGTAATCCAGCGTCGCGCACTCCAGCGCTCCACGATGAGGGTGCCGGGAATTTCCAAAATGACGTAACCTAGGGCGAAGATGCCGGCCCCGAACCCAATTACGCGATCGTTGAAGCCCAGATCGTGCGGCATTTGCAGGGCAGCGGTGGCCAGATTGTTGCGATCGAGATAAGCAATTATGTAAAGCAGGAGCACATAGGGCAGAAGACGCAAGGTAATCCGACGACGAGCGCGGCGGGCAACGACATCTGCGGCAATCGCTGGGGAAGACAATTCTTTTTCGGCAGAGATCGGGTGGGCAGAGTGCCCCCCGAAAAATCACGCGATTATATACCGGACGCGGCGCGGCGGTGAGACGGGCAATGGTCTGCTTGCGAGAATTCGGCGCTTTTTCAGGGGACGACAAATCCTGCGCCCAGGGGTTGCACCTAGCCGAAATCGAGTCTGGCCGGATGATCGACGATAATCGCCCGCCCGTCAGTAAGGGCCTTGACCGAGTGAAGGGCATTGCTCGGCACGATCGCAACCAGGCCTGCTCGGGCGACTTGGGCCACACCGTCGATGGTCACTTCAAGCTCACCCTGGATCACCTCGTAGACCTCTTCCTCAGGATGAAAGTGCTCGTGAATGGAAGAGCCGCGTGTGAAATCGTAATGCGCGAAGGTCATGTTCGGCGAGTGAAAATAGCGTCCCTTCCAACCGGGTAATCGCTCGATGACCGGAAGACTGCTTGTGTCCACAAAGGGCATGGGAGATTCCTTTTCGCGCATTGTAACAAGCTAGCTTCGGGCATCGACTGGCTGGGTTCGGTTCCAGTTTGCCTGGATCACCAGTAGGTAACGACTTGGCATACACTCTCCCCCTATGGTTCCTGGCGCTGCCTCTTCGATCAGACGCTTCTGCCCGCAAGACACAGCGCGGTTCGCGCATAGATTCGCCGCACTGTTATTTGCATCGTGCGTCGTGTGTGCATTTCCGCAGACCGGCAAAGCTCAACAGCACGCCGCTCGAGACAGGTCACAGCTTGTTTGGGACAGTCTCTCGACCACCCGATTCATCGCAGTTCATGGGCGGAGGGCTTCGGTGCTGGGCTACTCCAACAACGGCTTGGAAATGTGGGCCTATCCGGTTCAGATCTTGAAAGCATATAGAGTAAGTTTCCGCCCGGCTGAGACAACCACGGAAATCGATGGCCCCGCAATACTTCGCAGGATTACGTACTCGCCAGAATCAATAACTCGGACCTATCTCGGATCGGATTTCATCGTGCGTGAGAAACTCTTCGTTCCACTCGACGAGCCCGGCGCCATCATCAGCTATGACGTGGAGAGTAATCGACCTCTAAATATCGTCGTCCGTTTCGCCCAGATTCTTGACCTGATGTGGCCAGCCTCGCTCGGTGGCCAGGAAATCAATTGGGACGCCGCGTCATCCTCGTATGTTCTTTCGGAACCCACTCACCGATTTACTGCAGCCATCGGCTCTGCGGATATCATCGCCCACGATGAGACCTCAAATAGCGCTCGACGCACATCGGGAGAGCCAACCGTCGCATTCACACTGCGGGCAGGCGGCAAGCCGCACCATGGATCCGCCAAAGTGATCATCGCTGCAAACGTCGCCGCCGGAGACCGGGCTGCACTGGCAAAGACTCTCGCGGATTCCTACGCTGAACTAGAGCGCAATGCAACCACCCATTACGCCGAACTCCAAAACGAAGCTTTGCAAATCGAAACTCCCGATCCAGCCGTGAACCAAGCGTTTGCCTGGGCCGAAGTTGCACTCGATCAGGCGTGGGTATGCAACGCCGATCTCGGCTGTGGTTCGGTTGGAGGATACGGCCCCTCCCGCAAAGCTCGCCGTCCGCAGTATGCCTGGTTTTTCGCCGGCGATGAACTGGTTGCGGTTCGAGCCTTGCTCAGCGAAGGCCAATTCTCCAGGGCGCGCGAGGTGCTTGAATTCATCATCAAATATCAAGATCAGAAAACTGGGATGATCTGGCACGAACTTTCACAGAGCGCTAGTCTGCTGGATTGGGCTGGGAAGTATCCCTACATGTATGTCCATGTGGACATTACATTCCAATATCTCAGCACCGTGCGTGCTTATCTCGAAGCCACGGGAGACAAAGACTTCCTCAAGATTCACTGGGCTTCGATGCAAGCTGCTTACGACTACTGCCGCTCACTCCTGGATTCCAAGGATGGCCTTCCGCGTATTCCTGCAAATAAAGAAGGAGGCAACGAGCAGGATAGCCTGAGCGATGACCTGCAGCTTTCCGCTGGTTGGGTTGAGGCCGCGGAAGATTTTGCTCACATGGCGGCCTCGACTGGACGCGATTCTGAGGCCGCCGAAGCGAGACTCGCCGGGCAGAAGGCCGCTGCCTCCATTGCGAAACGTTATTGGAGCAAAGGCGATGACTTCTGGGTGAGCGGATACACACGTTCGGGCGCGCCCGTGGTCGACCGGGACATTGGTCCTAGCCGCGTCCTTGCGCAAGCTCTTTTCAGTGCAGAGCAACGAGAGTCAGTACTTGATCAACTCGCTTCCTCGAAATATCAGACCGACTGGGGTACGCGCGGCCTCCCTCAGGGCGGAAGCAGGTATGATCCGAACTCTTATTCGAAGGGAAGCGTCTGGGGAATCTCGACGGCTGCAGTTGCGTCCGCGTTCTGGGATGCCCACCGTCCAGCGACTGCGCTGCCGATCTGGAACTCACTCGTTCCGTGGAGTTCTTTGGATTCGCTCGGGCACATGCATGAGGCCCTGGCAGGAGACTTCTATCATGAAGAACTTGAGTCGGTGCCAGAACAGACTTGGTCTTCCGCCGCTTTCTTAACAACCGCCGTGCACAACCTGCTCGGGCTAGAAGTGAATGGAGAGTCCAACCAAATATCGTTCTCACCGCACCTGCCGCCCGCGTGGGACAAGGTGACCCTGCAGCACCTTCGCCTACGCCAGGCGCAAATCAATATTGTCTTGACGCGATCGGAGGATGGGCTGGACCTTCGTCTGCACAATGACGGATCGGGGACCAAAATGGTGTTCGGCCCCGAAGTGCCTCTGGGCGCTCGACTGGTGGATGCGCGTCTGGGAAACAAAGCAATTCCTGTTTCGTTAGAGCAGCACTCCCAGGACACCCACGTCAAAGTCGAATTCGAGCTGCCGCATGGCGACACGCATCTCTCGATTCGCTACGCGGGCGGAGTTTCACTCCTTCCTCCGATCACAAGTCCCGTGCCGGGCGATCCCAGCCGCGGCGTCAAAATCACGGGGACTCATCTTAATCGACAGACGTACACCATCGAAGTCGACTTTGTTCCCTCCTTGGCGTCTACTTTGGAACTTGCGACGCCTTGGACTATCAAGAATGTTCAAGGGGCGGTGCTAAAGAAAGTTTCCCCGGGTCTCTATCAGCTCGAGCTCGGCCAACCCAAGGTCGACCGGCTCAAGCCTGACGAATCCGGAGCAGACTTTGCCTCAACTAGCTACCAACACGCCACGATCGTCGTGAGCTTTTCGCCAGAAAATTAGCTGACGCACCGGCGTCGATGTAGGCGCGCGCGTCCCCCCGTGCAAATGCTTACCTCAAATTCATCCTAAATCGTAGCTTCCCTACCGCGCCCGGCTCTAGAATTCCACACGCACGGCGAACTGCAGACGCCGCATGGTGGTTCCGTCCTGAGAAGCCATGATGTCGGTGATCCTTCCAGGATTCTGACTGGCCGGACAATCCACGCACGAGTTCGGCTGCCCGAGCTCCCTGTTATTAAATGCATTGAAAGCATCAACCCTGAATTTCAGGCGCACGGCCTCGGTGAGCACAAACGCCTTTTGAAGGGACAGGTCGGTATTGAAGAAGCCCGGCCCGACGAGAGAGTTGCGAAAGATGTTGCCAAACGTGCCGATTGCGGGCCGGACAAAGGGACCTTCCACCTGGCCATTCGTGGTCAACGCGGGTACCGACGCGAAATACTGTACTGTGTGTGTGATCGGATCGAACGATCCAGCCCCCAATCCGTAGTCGGGACTCCCATCGATGTGACTCACCCGGCAAGGGCCGGTATCGCGATCGTTACCGCATTCGTTGTAGGAAGGCGTGAACGGCAACCCGCTTTCCCAACTCAGGGTTCCATTCAGGTTGAAACCACCGATCACCTGGTTGAGCCATCCTGGAACATTGCCGCCGAAAGCCCGGCCTTTGCCAATTGGCAGGTCCCAGTTTCCCGCTAGCACAAACGCGTTGCGACGATTGTAATAACTGGCCCCATAGCCGACACGCGGATCGATGAAAAAGTAGTCCGACTCGTGCGTCATGGAACGAGACCAGGTATAGTGAGCCAGGAACTGAACTCCGTTGCTGAAGCGCTTCTCCAGTTTTGTCTGCAGGGCATTGTAGTTGCTAGTGGCCAAATTTGCGTTATAGCGAATGCCCTGAGTCCAGCCGAAGGGATGGCCGAAACCGACCCCTAGCTGCTGCGCATCGCCGTTGAAATACGGATGGCGATCATCTGTCGTGAAAGCCATGCCAGTTAACGGGTTGATCTGGCCGAAGCCCGCAATGGTCGGCTCGTTAGGGTCGAATTGGTTGGAAGAATCGAACATGTTGTGGACACCGTGACTGCCTACATAGGCGATCTGCAGCGCCATACTCTGGGTGAGTTCATGCTGAATAGCCAAATTCCACGCGTCTAACGTAGGAATACGCATGTACAGAGGCCTGGTGGGTACGCCGATACCGTTCGGGAGCGGAAAGTTGCCGTTTGCCGGAATAGGCGGGAATACGAACCCCGGCGGTCCGTTTGTAAGATTGAACAGCGAACCGAAGGTCGTTCCCGCGTTCAAGTTCTGTGATACCTGTGTCGGAAATGAGAAAGTAAGCACTTCTCCAAAAATATCGCCCGACCATCCCATCCCATATACGCGACCGTAGCCGGCACGGACAACGGTGTTTTTCTTGGCTTGCCAGCTCACGCCCACACGTGGTGCGAAGTTTGTAAAGCTCTTCTTTACATTCAGGTTCGTGCCGTATGGTCCGAAACCGGCGATGCGGATATTACCTGTGTTGAGGTCCAGCAAACCGCCCCGGCCGCGGCCGTTAACCGTCTCCGGGAAGTAGATCTCCCAACGCAAGCCATAATTAATGGTGACATTGTTGGCGATACGCCAGGTGTCCTGAGCGTAGTAGAACATCCGTTTCTGCCGTTCCGCCGCACTAGTGTTTTGGGTCTGGGTGCGCTGAAATGCGGTCACGTCACCAAGTAGAAACGTCGCGAGGCCAACCCCGGCAGAGGTAGAGCTTCCGGTATTGATCGGGTCAAAATGGAAGTTGCCGGTGCGTACGTTGTTATTGTCAAGACCGACCAGGTGCTGGAGCGCGTAGCGCACATCTGCGCCAAACTTGATGTTGTGCCGTCCCATGGAGTGACTCCAGTTGTTTACCAACTGGTACTGATCTTCTTTCTCGAGGAATTGGGCAGCAGTGGTTCCGTAGGCAGCAGACGATCCGACATCTGTAAGTCCCTTGATATTGAACTGTGGCAGGCCGCCATTCAGAGACAGGTCCCCCTGATTCACTCCGGGAATGCCCAATTGTGTTCCCAGCGGCTGATTGAAGCCGGGCTGCAGCTCGTTAATGTGCCAGCGGAACCAACCAAATCGAACGTCAGTCAGCCAGGTTGTGGAAAAAGTGTGGTCGAAACCAGCGGCGAGGCTGTGAGTCCGCCCTTTGTCGGTGCCGGCAAATCCATTGCTGCCAAAGCCCTTTCCTCCAGCAGGGCCGAAAACCGGGGCACCGTTCAGTGAAGAGTCAAAGAACGTGTAGCGGCCGAAAAGGTGAGTGTTCTGCGAGAGCTGGTGGTCGACACGCACATCTGCCTGGTTGGTATCGAACCTTCCGGAGCCGGAGGCCAGATAATTCTGCGTTGTTAGGCTGGGAACTCCAAAATTCGGCGCCGGCAAAAGGTTCATCAGGTTTACAACTGGCAGCGAAAGCCTGCTGTTCGGAATAATGTTTCCGGTGAAGGCCGTGCGACCGGTCCCGTCGTTCGGATTACCGGTTGTTGGATCAAAGATTTGTCCCAGAGAAAGATAGTCACTCAGGTTGCATCCCGGGCCAGTCGTGGAGCTGCAAGTGCTTTTGGCCAACGCTGTCGGCACACTCTGCAGAAAAGACTGTCCGGTTCTTTCGCGCAGGCCTTCATAGTCTAAGAAAAAGAAGAGTTTGTCCTTTTTGATGGGGCCGCCGAACGAACCACCAAATTGATTGTGCATGGTAGAAGGAATGAATCGGCCGGTCAGAGGATCGCGGGCGAACTGCGTAAACGGGTCGCGAGCCTGAGTCGCGTCGGAACGCCGAAACTCAAAAGCGGAGCCATGGAAAGTGTTGCTGCCTGATTTTGTCTGCGCCGTGACCAGCCCCGCGACAGCCTTGCCGAACTCCGCGTCGTAGTTCTGCGAAGTGACCTTCATCTCCGACACCGCGTCGAGGTTGGGATTGATAACGGCGATACCGATGACTGGGTCCTGATTGTCGGTACCGTCAAGTTCGTAGCCGGTTGCGAAGGGGAGTTGGCCGTTGACTTCGATCTGCTGGCTGCGCTGCGGATTCTCTGCTTCGCTTACATTCCAGCCAATGTAGCTGGTCCCGGGGGTGAGCAGCTCGAAGGCGGTAAAGTTCCGGTTCAGATTAGGGAGGTTTTCCACAGCACGATCATTCAGAATTGTGGCCACGTCGGTGCGCTCCGTTTGCAAAAGCGGCGCTTCCGAGGTCACGCTCACTGTCTGGCTGACGGTGCCGACGGTCAACTGGACATCCACTTTAGGCGAAGTATCCGCATACACGATGATGCCGTCCACAGTCGCCTTCTGGAATCCTGTCACCTCGACCTGTACCTGATAGGTGTCAGGAATGAGGTGTTGCATGGTGTATTGTCCGCTGTCGTTGGTCTGGGTAGTGACCGAGACTCCTTTAGCAATGTCAGTAACGGTGATGGTTGCATTGGGGATGACTGCACCGGTGTTGTCGGTAACGGTTCCGAAAATCGATCCGTAAACGGCTTGCGAGAACGCGGGACGCAATGCTCCCACGGTAAGAAAAGCCAACGCTACGATGAGTAGCAGGTTCGATTCGCGTTGCAGCCAGCCACGGCCCGCAAGACACGCATAAGCACTCGCACCCTTATTCCGCATGGGAACACTCCTTGTATTCTGCGTGGAAAACACCTTAGGAAAACGATGCGCTAGATGCAGAATCTGGATGCTGGGTTGCTCTTTTCTTGGAGACAATTGTCCTCATCGATACGGTAGCGTCGCCAGCATTTGACGCATGGCAGAAGACATAACATCTCATCTCTGCAAACAGAGACGGACAGTCTAGGGCGAAGCATGGTCAGCGCCAAAATAAGCAGTTGGTTCCGCTACTGGACCGGTTCTAACTTCAGCTCGCTGGAGGCCTGGATCTTCGAGGCTGCGTCGATTTCAGCTTTTGCTTCCGCTTCTCTGCCGAGACTGCGGTAGGCCTGGCCGAGCAGCGTGTGGGTAATGTAGTTAGCGGGATCCATCTTTTCGGCGTGTTGGAGATACATGGCCGCAGTTTGCGGGTCATCCTTTTTCAAGAGAACTTTACCCATCAGGATAAAAGGGCCGGTGCTGGAGGTGTCGAGCGAGATTGCCTTGGCGAGCGATTGTTGTGCTTCCTGGTATTTGCCGGTTCGCAAATAAACATCTCCCAGCCGGTCATAGATGGCAGGATAGGTAGGATTGATCTCTCGTTCCTGTTCAAATTCCTGCCTGGCGCGGTCGACATCAGATTTGTAAAGATAGACCTCACCAAGCATGAAGTGGGCCAACGGAAGCTTTGGAGTTTGCTCCAAGGCCTTCTGTGCGGCTTGAGCAGCGAGTTCGGGAAGGTTGGCGTGCATAAGCATGGTCGCGGACAGCAGATATGCGGCACCCGAGTTGGGAGCAACACCGTACTGAGCGGCAAAAGCGGCACGGGCGTCGTCGTAACGTTGAGAGTTCAAATAGCAAAGGCCGAGGACGTAGTTAGCGTCGGCGTTTGCGTCGGGGGTCCATTGCCGAACCCGCTCAAGGAATGGGATCGCCGCCGCCGGCCGGCCCAGACGATAAAGCGTTAGGCCATGCATCTGTACCGACTCGATGTCATTCGGGTCTTCCTTTTCCGCCTGGGTAAAAGCCTGTTCAGCCTGCAGCAACTTTCCCGCCCGGTAATAGGCGACGCCCAACTCATGTGCGGCTCCCCGAATGGGCGGTTGTGCCGCAGCCATCGGTTGCAGCATCTCGATTGCCTCTTTGATCTGACCGTGTTCCAATTTCTGCCGCGCAGCTTCCAATGAGGGTGGTGGGGCAACGGATGGGGCGGATTGAGCGAGCGCGAAGAGACCGTGTGCTAGTAAAAGGATGAAAAAGCCGGCACGCATAGCGCCCAGAATACTACCGACCGCAATTAACCGGGCAACGCGATGATAGGATTTCTTCATGTTGGCGTGGGGTAGGTCGAGCCGTGTTTTCTTATCTTTGTGCCTTGTGGCCGGGCGCATTGCGACTGCCCAAATCGTGCAGCCGGCGTTCGTTCCCCCGATTGAGCGAAGCGCAAAGGGCCCTTACCCACCCAGCACAGCTAACATCGGTCCAGCGTGGTTTGTGGATGTCGCCCAACCAGCCGGCTTGCGGATGCAAAATGTGAATGGCGGCGTGAATACGAAGAAGTACATCATCGAGACTACGGGGAGCGGGGTGGCCATCCTCGATTATGATCACGATGGCTGGCCCGACATTTTCCTGGTCAATGGCGATACGCTCGAGGCTAAGCCGGCGCATGAATCTCTGCCGACAAGTCACCTCTATCACAACAATCACGACGGAACCTTCACCGACGTGACCGCTGCAGCCGGCTTGTCCGCGGCGGGTTGGGGGCAAGGCGCCTGCGTCGGGGATTACGACAATGACGGATATGATGACCTGTACGTCACTTACTACGGGAAGAATCGCCTTTACCACAACGAACGCAATGGGACGTTCAAGGAGGTCGCGGCTGATGCGGGGGTGGCTGGAAACGGCAAGAGTTGGGGCGCGGGTTGCGCGTTCGTCGATTACGACCGGGACGGCAGACTTGATCTGATGGTTTCGAACTACGCCTACTTTGACCTGGCAACCACGCCCAAGCCAGGCGAGGGCGTAATGTGCATCTGGAAAGGGACTCCCGTCATGTGTGGGCCGCGCGGACTTCCGTCAACGCCCAATGTGCTTTATCACAACCTGGGGAACGGCAAGTTCGCCGACGTCAGCAAAGCCAGTGGTATCGAGAAGACTAATGGGCATTACTGCTTAGGTGTTTCGACACTTGACTACAACAATGACGGCTGGCCCGACATCTATGTTGCATGCGACAGCACTCCCAGCATCCTCTACAGAAATAATAAAGACGGAACATTTACTGACGTCGGTGCGGAGACGGGAGTCGCATTTGATGAAGATGGCCGTGAGCAAGCCGGAATGGGTGCCACGATCGGCGACTACGATGGCGATGGCCGCCCGGACATTTTCAAAACTAACTTCTCCGATGACCGATCATCTCTATACCGGAACAACGGAGATGGCACATTTTCCTCCAGAATCTTCGAAGCCGGCCTGGGGCTCAACACACAATATCTGGGTTGGGGAGCCATGTTTCTGGACGTCGACAATGATGGCTGGCTGGACATTCTCTCTGTGAATGGCCACGTATACCCGGAAGTAGACACCGCGCATCTTGGCTCTTCCTACAAAGAGCCGAGACTTTTGTATTGGAATACCGGCGATGGAAAGTTCAAGGACATCAGTCAGAAGGCTGGGCCAGGGTGCACGGAACCGGCGTCGAGCCGGGGATTGGCGATAGCCGATCTCTGGAACGATGGCCGACAGTCGGCGGTTGTGAATAACATGAGCGGAACCCCCATGCTGTTAGTCAATCTGGCGGCTAACAAGAATCATTGGCTGGGCGTTACGCTGGAGGGCACGAAATCGAACCGTGATGGTATCGGCGCCCAGGTCACCGTATTCTCCGGCAGCCGGAAGTTCGTGCAGGAGGTACGCAGCGGCTCCAGTTACATTTCCAGCAATGACCTGCGGCTTCACTTCGGTTTAGGTGAAAGCACCGGGGTAGACCGCATCGAGGTGCGCTGGCCAAGCGGTTTGAATGAGAGCTTCGCCCCCAAGGGAGTCGATCATTTCGTCAGTCTCACGGAGGGCAGTGGAAAGGCACAAAATCATCTCCCCGGAACTTAGTGAATGGCGAAGCATCTCTTCGTAATACTCATCTGCGGAATTTGGGCGGTCGCGCAAACGCCGGCAGGTTCTGCCCAGGATGTCCTCTCACCTATTCCCAGGTTCCCTTTTCAGGGTACCGGCCCTATCTCAATCGTTCGTGAGGCGGTACCGTCCAGGCCTTTCTCGGTCGTTGGTCCCCGCGGAGCGATGCTGGGGTGGCAAGACGGAACCTTTGAGGCATGGATCTTTCCGTGGAAGATCTTCAGCAACATGAGGATCACGGCTGAGATGAAGGATTACCCAGTACCAATCGACCTGAATAAATATGCGGCCGGAATCGAGGTTCAGCCCGACCACACAACCATCACCTTCTCGCATGCCAATTTCACGGTTCGCGAAATTCTCTTCGCTCCCCAGCAACCACACGACGGCGCTGGAGTTCTCGCCTTTTACCAGATCGAAGCGGTGCGACCTATGACGCTCACCTTCCACTTCACGCCAGAGATGAAGTTGATGTGGCCTGCTCCCTCGGATGACTATCCTTCGCCGGAATGGGTCAACTTGCAAGGCGGCTTTTATGTGCTGCATTTGAACTTTCCGGACCATGCCGCTGCCATCGCGATGCCACAGGCAACGCGGGGCACGCTGGCGCCCTATCAGGAACGGCCGCAAACTTATCCTCTCGAGTTTGTACTCAACTTCGATCCCACCTCGGACTCGGACAAGATCTTTCCTTTACTATTGGTGACCGCTGACACTAAGACCGCTTCCACGACCGCAGCGTTGGAAGAAAAGCTACATGCGATGGAAAGCTCTTTTGTGTCGCTTTTTCACGACAATCAGAACTATTACCAGAACTTCTTGCGCGAACACCTCAGCATCAAGACGCCTGACGAAGAGTTCAATCAAGCCTTCTTGTGGGCAGAACTGGCGATCGAACAGCTTCGCGTCCAAACCCTCACTCATCAGGAAACCGCGCTGGTTGCGGGGTTTTATTCCTCGGGAGAGTCCGCCCGGCCGGGCTTCGGATGGTATTTCGGCCGCGACGCCTTGTGGACACTCTACGCAGTGAATAGCTACGGAGATTTCCAGCTCGCTCGAGACGAACTCGAATTTCTAATACATCGGCAACGTGCGGACGGCAAGATCATGCACGAGTGGTCGCAAACCGCAGACCTGATTGACTGGAAGAGTCTCCCCTACGAGTTTGCCTCGGCGGATGCTACGCCACTGCTGATCATGGCCATGAGCGACTACCTCAAAGTCAGCGGAGATCAAGCCTTTGTTAGATCGCATTGGGATGCTGTGCAGAAAGCCTGGAACTTCGAGCGATCCCACGACTCCGACGGCGACGGCATCTACGAGAATACGGAGGGATCGGGTTGGGTGGAATCGTGGCCGCCAGGCATGCCTCTCCAGGAAATATATCTAGCTGCGCTTGACCAGCAGGCAAGCAGTGCGTTTGCAAACCTTGCGCGCGCCGCCGGACATCCGCAGATGGCTTTAGAGGCTGGTCAGCGCGCCAGTCACATCAAGCAGCAAATCGAGAAAGAGTATTTCGTCCCGAAGGAACACTTTTACGCTTTCAGCTGGAACGGGAACGGAACCACCGACCCAAGTGCGACAATCTATCCCGCGGTTGCCGACTGGGACGGCGCGTTGAGGCTTCAGCAGCCTGGACCAATGCTGAGTCGCTGGGCGTCTGATGAATTCTCGACCGACTGGGGTACCCGAGACTTAAGTCCGAAAGCGAGCTTTTACGATCCTATTAGCTATCACCAGGGTACGGTGTGGCCATTGTTCACCGGCTGGGTATCGCTCTCCGAATATCGAAACGGTCGGAGCCTTTCAGGTTATGCGCATCTGATGCAAAATGCCGATCTTACCTGGTCACAGGATCTGGGTGCTGTCACCGAGCTGCTTTCAGGCGAGTTCTTCCAGCCATTGGGGCGGAGTACGTCCCATCAGTTATGGTCTTCGGCCATGGTAGTCTCTCCCGCTATCCGAGGGCTTTTCGGTCTGGAATGGAATGCGGAGCGAAACACGATCAGGGTTACACCCAGTCTGCCGGCGGATTGGAATGAGGCAGAACTCCATCATGTGCCGCTCGGGAACACCTTTGTGGACCTCGCAATGAGGCGGGTGGGCACGACGTTGGAAGTGAGCCCGACCGGCCCCGGGGCTGCGACATTGCATCTGGAATCGGGCGCTCCGGGCTCCAAAATGGCCGCTGGCGTACTGAGGATTCCACTAGCCAAGGTCGAGGTGGGCATTCCGCACGGTTTGCCCGAACCGGGTTCTACCACGCGTCAATTGAAAGTATTGGACCAACGGGCGTCGGAGCGCTCACTCATGCTGAGACTGGCAGCGCCCGCGAACAGCCAACAGACCCTGTTCTTGCGAATCAACGATATCAAGGCTAACGTGCGCTCGAACGACCTCGACATACCCGCCAGTCACGAAGCGCTGCGCAGAATCCAGATCAGCTTCCCTCAGGGAACCGGATACGTGGAAAAGGTGGTGACCTTGGGCTGGTAAGTCGCTTCCGATCTCGATTTTCCCTTTCGCAATCAATTGCCCTCTTTGTGCAGTTTCGGTCACAGCGGTGCTGAAAGCATGCCTTACCACCGCACCTAGATTCAGGTACTTACCATCGACAATGCTGGCAAGAAACTTGCCGGGTATTTTGCGGGCCTAACCGAGGCCTTAGCGTTCCTCATTTGTAGCGAGGCTCTTCCCCGAACCATGAACAAAGCCCCCGTAGAGCGCTCCTATGTGCCGGACCCTATTCAACTGAGTACATCTCATTGGTTCGAGTTTGAGACCGAGGTGCTGAGCCAAGAGGAAAGCTTGGACAGTCTGAGCCGGATCAACCGGGACCTGCTGGAGCAGATCGCAGCCATGGGTTCACCGCAGCCTGAAAACGTGCCCTGCGCCGAGTCCTGCGGCGAAACGCTGTTACCAGAAGTCGACCGCCGACAGGAGCCGGGCCAGGAAGTGGTGGTTCGAGACGATGCCGGGTTCGCCAAACCGGAAACCCACGAAACGCAGGAGAAACCGGAAGTCATGCAGATATTTCCCACCGACAGTAGCTCTGTGCCGGAGCCACCAAACGAACCTGCGATCGACCGGGCTCGCGGAGCCGTCATAGCGGTGGGCAGGGAGTTGCCAGCGTCCTGGCCGCCGGCTAGAGCGGTGACAGCGACTACGCAGCAATTAAAGCGTATTCGCCCGCACAAGCCGTGGTGGATGGCGATGGCAGCAGCCGTGACTGCGCTCGGGGTAGCTTTGATTGCCTACAGCAATCGGCACCCAGCTTCGCCCTTAGGGGCAGAGCTACAGAAATCGAATGCCATCGAGCAGCAGGCGCCCGTTGTCGCTAAAGGGGAGCTGCCGACGAATAGCACCACAACGCCTCTGGCCGTACCGATCACCGCGGAGAAGGCGAAGGTCGCCAAGCCCAAGCACCAGCGGGTGCGGGTTAGGGGGAATGAAGTTGATATCGGAGAAGACGTGACAGTGCGCTATCTCGCGCCCCAGCAGGCGGTTGTGCCGCCGACGGGGACAGTCCCAACCGAGTCGCAGCCAGCGGACGCCTCGTTACCAGAAGCTGAGGTGTCGAGCTCTCCCGAACTTGCTCGATAGCGATCTGCCAGCGTAAAAACCCTTCCAAGTCCCAGGGTCTAAATGTGTTTGCTTGTAGGTATTTTTATCTGCTCCGACCACTTGGTTGGCATTACGTTAACGCTTTATTTTCCAATAGTCTGTGCCCGCGAAGTTCTGCACCGTTGCGTGGTTTTCAAACGCCGCTCACTGTGAGTTAGTCATTTGGCGTCCCCGACGGGATTTGAACCCGTGTTACCGCCGTGAAAGGGCGATGTCCTAGGCCAGGCTAGACGACGGGGACCACGAGCTGGGCGGGAGTGCGATTACGATGTAGATGGTAGCAGCGCCCTAACTGAGTGTCAAAAAGAGCGTCTCGGTTTCGCGTCGTTTCGGCAAGGTCCGCGGCGAACCTGGTTTGAGTTCTTCTTGGTAAATTGGCGAAGGTATCTTTAACTTTCTTCCTTTCTTTCGTTCGCTCACCTGGCTACCGTTCTCGGCGATTTACAATAGAGATGTGGAATTATTGACGGTTCTGTGAGTTCTGTATGCCTGATCCTCTTTATCTCAGTCTCTGGTTCCCCAGCTTCGACGTTGAGGAGATGCTGCCTCGGGCTTTGGCGGTGATGCAGCAGTTTCCATTTTCGGCAGTGCAGCCGGGAATCAATTACGTGGCGCTGCACCCCGTGTCTTGGGACGAAGCCACGGTGCTTGAGCAGCGCTTCCGGCCGGGGATTGCTCCTTCAGAAGCGGTGCAGATTGCGTCTGAGTTACTGCACGAGGACTACGCCTACCTGTTCGAGGCGTTCTGGGATCTTTGGTTGCTTGCCGAAGATGGAAAACAATGGGACCTACAGCCGTCTGGCGTGAAGTTTCTAGTTCACGGGCTTGAGTTTGACGAGGGAGCTTACCAGCAAGACGGCCATATCGAGGTGGACTTGGGTCTTGACACGCCTTTTCTCCACGAAGGCGTGCAACTCACCGATGAAGGCAAAGCCAGGGTGCGAGCGAATGTCCAGAAACTCGTGGAGTTTACGACCAAGGCGCAGCAAAGCTCCGGCGCCAGCGGACGATTGCTTTGGTCGGATTCGGAAGAGAATTTCGCCCAGAGGCTGATCACTCGGCTGCAGAAAGTACAGTAGGTTTCTGCTGCGCTTAGTTCATTGGATTTCCCTTTCATAGTCACAGGATTACCCTTTCATCACCGACGCGCTTGGTTACGTGTTCTCGGTCGAGATATTCCAGCAGCGGAATTGCGTATTTGCGGGTAACTCCAGTGAGGTCCTTGAAGCGGGCAATGTCGATTCTGGGAGACTTCTCTTTCTCCGCCGTCATACGGCGGCGCAAATCGTCCAACGCAATGCGGTGAAAGACGAGATCCTCGGAAATTTTGATCAGGATTTTGTCGCGCAGCAGCAGGGTGACAATCTTTTGTGCCCGCGTCTTGTCGACCTTCAATCCGCCTAGTACGTCTTTGAGGGCGGGAACTTTCAGCCCGGCGGAGGCGAACGCCATTTCGATGATCTTTTTAGACTGAGCCTCATCGTCTTTCATGACAACGCCGCGGCCGGGGAGATGAACCAAGTCGCCGTCGATTTCAAGCTTCTTCTCATGGAGCAACAGATCGATCACAGCCGTGAATATAGTGGTGGACGCATGCACTTGTTCGCGCAGTTCTTCTTTTCCGATCCCGCGGACCAGGGGATGCGTTTTGTGGAAATCTGCGACCACACTAGCGATGAAGAGCTTAAGACCTTCAATCGCGGGAGTATGCACGACCAGATCGCCCAGCCTTAGAACGTGGCCCTGTCGTATCGGTTGAGCCAGATGCGTTTCGATCACCTGTTTCGTCCAGCCGGTTTCAGCGATCAATTGAGACAAACTCAGGCCCTCATGCTGTCTGCGTGCGATTCTGGCTCGCAGAATCGTTTGAGCATCGCCGGAATCCATGACCTTCAAGAAGGTTTCCTGCGCGGGCTGCCGGGGAAGCGGCGCAGCATCCAGCACGACTCCACCGCCGATCGTCACCAAGGGGGAAAACTGGCGGATGATGAAACGATCGCCCGGAAGCAGCAGCGTTGACTCCGCCAGACGCAATTGCGCGAATGCGTCTTCGCTGGGCGCGAGAAGCTTTTTGCTGTACAGCACGACGGTTGCGATGGTCTCTGACGTGTACGCATGGAGATGCACCCGAGCCCGGTCTTTCAGCGGCTTGACCGAAGACAGCAGCGAGAGTTTCACATCCACACGAGAAGTGGGGCGAAAGGTCTCCAGCGGCGCAAGCATCATTCCCCGCGAAAGGTCCCTCTTCGTCACACTGGCGAGATTCAATGCTGTCCGTTGTCCGGCCAGCGCGTGGTCAGCCGGTTGTCCATGAACCTGCAGGCCACGCACCCGGACCCGCTGTCCGTGAGGAAAAACTTCCAGCTCTTCTTCTTTGCGAATCGTGCCGGAAATCAGCGTTCCGGTCACCACGGTACCGAAGCCCTTCATAGTGAAGACACGATCAATGGGAAGGCGAGACAGAGCGTTCGAGTCCCTAGGGGGAACCTCGGCGGCAGCTTTCGCTAGCTCTTGCTTGAGCCGGTCAAGACCGGCGCCGGTCAGCGAACTGACCGGGATAATCGGACTGGGAGGACCCAGAAATGATCCGCGCAGGAATTCTTCGACCTCAAGCCGCACCACTTCGAGGGTTTCCGGGTCCACCAAGTCAGACTTCGTGAGCACGGTAATTCCGCGACGCACGGAAAGCAACCGACAGATATCGAAGTGTTCACGAGTTTGCGGCTTGATGGATTCGTCAGCCGCAATCACGAGTACCACCAGATCGATTCCGCCGATACCAGCGAGCATGTTGCGCACGAAACGTTCGTGGCCGGGGACGTCGATAAAGCCCAACCGGAGAGTGTTGCCCTCCTGCGTGGGCAACTCAAGGTGGGCAAAGCCGATATCGATGGTAATGCCGCGGCGCTTTTCTTCCTCCAGACGATCGGCGTCAATGCCGGTCAACGCCTTCACCAGCGCAGTCTTTCCGTGATCAATGTGTCCGGCGGTGCCGACGATGACGGATTTCATGGGGAAGAACAGTATAGTCGGCGGAATCGTAAGGCGCGGGTTAGCGCCTTTTGTGAGCCGTTTACAATCAACAACACTTCTCTATCCAGCCCTGCCGCGAAATGCGACAATAGTTGTGAACCCCTATGAACTTGTCGCCGACGCTTGCCATTACTCCGGAGCTCATCCGGGAGCACGGGCTCACGTCTGACGAATTCGAAAAAATCCAGCGATTGCTGGGTGGACGCGAACCCACGCTCACCGAACTTGGCATTTTCAGTGTGATGTGGAGCGAACATTGTTCCTACAAGTCCTCGCGGGTTCACCTGAAGCGTCTGCCGACGCGCAGTCGACTGGTGGTGCAGGGGCCAGGTGAAAATGCCGGCATCATAGACATCGGGGAGGGATGGGCGTGCGTGTTCAAGATTGAATCGCACAATCATCCTTCGTTCATTGAGCCGTTTCAGGGCGCGGCCACCGGTGTGGGCGGGATTCTGCGAGACATTTTTACCATGGGAGCGAGGCCGGTGGCGGTAATGGATTCGCTGCGTTTTGGGCCAATTACTAGAAGCACGGGCGAGACGCCCGCGCCTACATCGGAGGTTCAGAAGAATCATTCGCTCCTGGAAGGCGTGGTCAGCGGGATCGCTTCTTACGGAAATTGTTTTGGCGTGCCTAACTTGGGCGGCGAAACCCAGTTTGAAGATTGTTACTCCGGGAATCCGCTGGTGAATGCTTTTGCTCTCGGCCTGGTGCGGCGGGACCAAATTTTCTACGCCAAAGCTTCGGGCGAGGGGAACCCGGTCATTTACGTTGGGGCGAAAACCGGTCGCGACGGCATCCACGGCGCGACGATGGCGAGCGAAGAATTCAGCGAGGCTTCAGAGGCAAAGCGGCCGAACGTGCAAGTCGGCGATCCTTTCCTGGAGAAGCTTCTGCTCGAAGCTTGTCTCGAAGCCATGCACACCGGCGCGATTGTCGGCATTCAAGACATGGGCGCGGCCGGACTAACTTGTTCGACCTGCGAGATGGGGGCTCGCGGACACGTAGGAATCGAAGTCGAACTTGACCACGTGCCACAACGCGAGACCGGCATGACCCCGTACGAGATCATGCTCAGCGAATCGCAGGAACGGATGCTTCTGGTGGCGCAAAAAGGACGTGAAGACGAGGTGTTTCGGGTGTTCCAGAAATGGGGTCTGGACGGAGTGCAAGTGGGGCACGTGACTAACGATGGCAAGCTGCGCGTTCTTGAACATGGGCTGGTCGTGGCCGAAATTCCCAACCAGGCTTTGACTGACGATGCGCCGGTGTACAAGCGTCCCCTGGAACGATGGGAGCCGCCGGTTCCGAGGGAAATGCCGGAGCATATCAAGCTAACTGCAAGCGGGGATCTCACGGACAATTTGAAGCGTCTGTTGGCCAGTCCGAATATTTGCGGAGAACGGTGGGTGTGGCAGCAGTATGACCACATGGTTCAAACCAATACCGTCGAGGGCCCCGGCGCAGGCGATGCCGGGGTAATTCGGATTAAAGGCTCCCAGCGCGGGCTGGCTATGGCGCTTGATGGCAACGGGCGCTGGTGTTATCTCGATCCGCGGCTGGGCGCGATGCACGCAGTGGCGGAAGCTTCTCGCAATGTGGCATGCGCGGGAGCGACTCCGGTGGGCGCTACCAACTGTTTGAATTTCGGCAATCCAGAGAAAGCGCACATCATGTGGCAGTTCTCGCAAGTGGTCGACGGCATCACCAAAGCTTGCGAAGAGCTGGAGGTGCCCATCACTGGCGGCAACGTCAGCTTTTACAACGAGACTCTGGGAGAGGCAATTTATCCTACGCCGGTGTTGGGGATCGTCGGCATTCTGGGGGATGTGCACAAGGCCGTGCGCCCGGATTTCCGGGAAGCGGGGCAAGCGATTGTGCTGCTACGTGCCTCAGAGCCAGGCGATGCTACCGACGCGGAAACGGAGTTTGGCTCGTCGGAATACGCCAAAGAGATCCTCGGCGCGTTATGGGGTTATCCACCTGGGTTGAACTTAGAGAAAGAGGCGGGACTGCAGAGAGCGCTGGTCGAGATGGCTGAGGCTGAGCTGTTGGAATCGGCACATGACTGCTCCGAGGGTGGAATCGCGGTGACGCTGGCGGAATCGTGCTTTGGCCGGTCGGTGGGGCTGAAGGTGGATCTGGTTTCGCAGGGACTGCCGCCGGAATTTGTCCTGTTTGGCGAGGATGCCAGCCGGGTGGTGATCTCATGCGACCATGCCAGCCTGGCAGAAATCAAAAAGGTGGCGGTCAAACACGGCGTCTTAGCGGAACAGATCGGGGAGACGGTCCCCGAAGGAGTGGAAATCAAATTGGATGGCCGTGTGGTGGTGTCAGCAACGGTAGGCGAGCTGCGGGACGAATATGAGAATGCGCTAGAGAGAGCTCTGGGGACCGATGAGGAAGTCCTCGCGATAAGAGCTAGAAGCTAGATGCTATCTTCTGACAAATTTCGAGACGAGTGCGGGGTAGTGGCGATTTACGGCCACCCCGAGGCGGAGAAGCTCGCCTATCTCGGGCTGCACGCACTACAACACCGCGGGCAGGAGTCGGCTGGGATTGTTACCTCGAATGGCTTGGCTCTGCGGCATCATCGTGATATGGGTCTGGTCGCCGACATCTTTACCGAAGAAGCGCTGTCCAAGTTACGCGGCAGATTGGCGATTGGGCATACCCGCTATTCGACCGCTGGAGATTCCTCGTTGCTGAATGCTCAGCCGATTATGGTGCAATCGAACAAAGGGATCATGGCGCTGGCGCACAACGGCAACCTAGTGAATGCACAGGAAATTCGGCATCGGCTGGAAAGCCAAGGATCGATCTTCCAGACGAATAGCGATACTGAGGTGATTGTTCACCTCATCGCCATGTCCAAAGAGCATACTTTGCCCGAAGCGATGGCCGACGCACTACGCGGAGTGGAAGGCGCGTTTTCTTTGGTCATGATCAGCCCCGACCGGATTTTCGCTGCGCGTGATCCGCGGGGCTTCCGGCCCCTGGCTATGGGAAGAATCCCCAAACTGCCGGGCGAGAAGCAGGACACGATTGTGTTCGCTTCAGAAACCTGTGCCTTTGATCTGATCGGCGCAACCTTCGAGCGCGACGTAAAGCCGGGCGAACTGATTGCTGTGGGCCCGGAGGGAATTGCCTCACGCACGTATGCCCCGCCAGCCCCGCAATCAAGTTGCATCTTCGAGCATGTCTACTTCTCGCGTCCGGACAGCATGGTATTCGGACGTCCAGTGCAGACCAGCCGGGAAGAGTTGGGACGGCAACTGGCGCGCGAGGCGCCGGCGGAAGCCGATATCGTGGTTCCGGTGCCGGACTCGGGCGTGACTGCAGCGGTTGGCTATGCCGCGGAGAGCGGAATTCCCTTCCGCTTCGGATTGATTCGTAA
>Ga0210384_10000703_pt1 | contig 49959 bp, 47 predicted proteins | sample IncBWH2MmetaG_FD_160574 | JGI IMG/M metagenome (GOLD analysis project Ga0210384, IMG submission 160574) | Forest soil microbial communities from Barre Woods Harvard Forest LTER site, Petersham, Massachusetts, United States - Inc-BW-H-2-M | ecosystem: Environmental > Terrestrial > Soil >... | reverse complement strand
AACCGTCCAACACCCAGCGCACGCCCTTCTTGACCTCAACGTTGAAGTTGGCACTGACGCCCCAACCAAAGGCATAACTTTTTCCCGAAGCGCTGGTCCCATCCCAACTGCGAAAAGTTCGCATCACAGTGCCGATATCGAAGTGGATTGCGCGACCGTCCATGACCTTGTTGTCGAACGAGCCCTTCAGGACGAAATCCGGAGTCATATTCGGGACATTCAGTCCGCTGCTGCCGGTGTTGTATTGCGTCGTGAGCGTGCTACTCAGTGCGGTGGGGAATACCACACTATTTGACACCTGCTGCTCAGGGTTCTCGACCGAAAAACCGAACGCCATCTTCTCAGACGACCGATAAACGAGCCGGAATTGCGGATAGCGCCCAACCACAAAGCCAGCGACAAAGTTGAGGTCAATCACCTGGGGAGCGGCTATATCACCCGGCCACGGAAGAATACCTTCCTTGTTCGGTGTCATCAGAGACCACAACTGCCCGCCGGTCATCTCCCACTTTCCTTTGCGCCAGTCCAACCAAGCCTGACGAATCCGGAACGGATAACCGGATTGCGTCACAAGATTTCCGCCGACAGGCGCACCGACAAAATCCATTTCGAAATATCCAGCGATTTGGCTGGATTTCAGGTCGGCGTCCACGCGCAGCGCCAGACGCGTGGACTGCGGCGATAGACGGAATTCGCTGGTCGTGCCTGGAACCGTGTTGTCGTATAGGATGTTGTTGAAGTTGGTGGCCACGTTGCCGCCGTTGTTGTTCGATCTCCACACCGTGGTCAGCGCAGGGTAGCCGATTAGACGAATCTTCGCAGGGCCTAACTGGAGGGCCGGTGTGGTGGGCGTCACGTCGGCAATTTCCGGACCACGCTGCAACTCTTCCTCGACTTCCGTCTGCTGGGTAGTAAGCGGCTGCTGTTCACTTGGAACGGAGGATGGTTCACTTTGCGCTTGCAGGTGGTTGTCCGTCTTGGGATATATGGGCGGATTCCCCGTGTCACTTCTCGTCGTTCCTTGCACCAGGCTCACCAGCATCTTCTTTTGTTCTGTCAAGGCTGACTGCAGCGCCTGGATTTGTGCTTGTTGTTGCTCCAGCGCTTTCTGTTGCTGACCGACAATTAACTTCAGGTTTTCAATTTCGGTACTGTTGCTCGAATTCTGGGCCATCGCCGATAGGCAAGCGACTGAAAAACTCCAAAAAACAGCGACAACAGGAACAATAAGCTTCATAAGAAGGCGCATCTTCTGACTTTTCATTACTCCCCTCCACGTTCTTCCCCCGCGGGCCGTTGCGAGGAGCCCCGGGGAAACGCATGGATTCTATACCTCTGCTCGCAGCGTCTAAACTGAGGAATTGAAAGATGCATCCAGTCTTAATCGCGAGATGCACTCCCTCGTGGTCCGTTAGCTGATTTGTCGCGCCAAGGTCCTGGTAAACGCGGTAACCGTCCAAGTGAAGTATTACTTCACATCTCCAATGACACCAACTAACCAGGCATGTGGTATTGGATTGTCGGAGGGATTGCTTCCGACTTGCCCGTTACTCGCGAAGAATCACAGGAATGACAAATCGATTCACGACTTGTGCCCGGCCCGCGCCAGGCAGAATTCGAGCTAGTTCGATCTGTGGAAGACACTCGCGGGATCACGAACTCTTAGACCAAGGATCAAACTTCCCGCCGCAGCATAGACAAGCGCTATGAACGCGAAGCTGGCTGTAAGTGAATGAGTTCGATCGTTGAGAAAACCAATCGCATAGTTTCCAGCAAATCCGCCAAGTTGCCCAATGGAATTGATCAGTCCGAAGCTGGCGGCCGCTGCTGCCTCGCTTAGCACAGTCGTCGGTATCGCCCAGAAAGTTGGGAAGTAAGCAAACAAGAACCCGCTACCCAACAACAAGAATGCAATCGTTAGAGTCATATCGTGTCGGGTGAGGGTCGAGAGGAAGAACATCAAACCTGCGACCACCAGAGGGATTCCTGTGTGCCAAAGCCGCTCGTTCGTCTTATCGGAGTGCCAACCGTTTATAAGCATCCCCCCAACACCCATCAGCGCTGGAATCAGCAGCAAAGACGTCACCGTTTGGTTGGAAAACCCTGAAAGGCGTTTCACGAAAGTCGGTATCCAGTACACATTTCCGAGATAACCGGTCATTGCCAGCAAGTATGCAAGAGTCAAAACTAAAATTCTTCTCTCTCTAAATACATCGACGACTGTGTAGTTATGAACCGTCTTTTTCGCCGCTAGCTCCGCTTGCAACTCGTTGACCAGCCAGTCGCGTTCGGCCTGAGGAAGCCAGCCCGCCTGCGCAGGCCAGTCCGTCAAATAAAAGATGGTGACGATCCCGAGGGCGATGGCAGGGAATCCCTCCAGAATAAAAAGCCAGCGCCAGCCTGCCAGCCAAGGCCAATTTACTCCGAGCAGCCAACCGGCGAGAGGAGAGCCGATCAACGAGGCGGCGGGAACTGCAGAATACAAACAAGCGATGGCTCGGCCACGCTCGCGCAGGCGAAACCAATGAGTCAAGTAGACGATCATGGCAGGGAAAAAACTGGATTCGGCAACACCCAGTAGAAAGCGAGCCGCATAAAACTGTCCGGCCGTATGAACAAAACCAGTTAGCGCCGTAACGATTCCCCAGGAAATCATGATGCGCGCAATCCACTTTCTGGCGCTCCAGCGTTCTGCGATGATGGCTCCCGGTATTTCGAACAAGACGTATGTTACGTAGAACATACCAACACCTAAACCGTAGACCCGGTCGCTGAAGCCTAAATCAGCACTCATCCTGAGGTTGGCAAAGGAAACATTGACGCGGTCAATGTAGTTAACGACGTAGATGAGAAAGACAAAAGGAAGCAGACGATAAGCGACTCGGCGTCTCGCGCGCTGGCCGACATCGCTCAAATCGGCCGTCGTCAAAGCTGTACCTCCACGTGAGTCCAAGCGGATCCCTCCGGCTTTCGGCGGAGTATTGATACTCAGCTCAACTTCTTCGAAACATAGACGAAGCGGGAAAGGCGGCCCTCTCTAGCAACCCGTGCAGCAACGGCAAGGAACTCCTGTTGGCCCTCATATGCCAGGTCGCCTTCGACCTCACGAAGGGCAGCGCTTCTCGATGCGCGGGCAGCGCTTCTCGCTTCGGCGACTTTTGCCATGTTCGAAGTTACGTCTTCACACATGAACAATCGCAATCCGCACTGCGCTATAACGGATTCGTCATAGCCATGCGGAACGAAGAGATAAACACCAGCAGAACTTCGTACCGATATATCTGCATTCGTCAGCGGCCCGGTCAGGGTGGTGGGATCGGTGAACAGTAGTCGTCCGCCCAACTTCAGCAACCGGGCCCACTCCGCAATGACGCGTGGCCGGTCCGAAAAGTGGTTAATCGCGTCAATACAGGTGATGGCGTCGAAGCTGGCGTCAGCAAATGGCAACGTCCCAGTAGCGTCAGTAGACCGAAATTCGGCCCGCTCGGCCAAGCCGCGCTGGGCTGCAAGGGAGCTCGCCGTCTTAATAGCCTGTTCGTGAAGGTCAATTCCGACGACAGAACAGCCCGTGGTAGCGGCGATTCGCAGCGCCGGCCCTCCTGCTCCGCAAGCAACATCGAGCAGGGTCTTCCCTGGGGAAAGGTCGAGCCACTCCAAAAACCTGTCCTGTTCGTCTGAGGTGAGCCAACTGTTTTGTCCAATATCCTCGCCAAAAGCTTCATCACGGATCTGTGTGTACAGTTCCGTTTGAAAATTCTCATAGTTGGAATTGTAGTGACCGGCGGGAGGCAGCGAGTTGGGTTTGCCCATCTGGACCTCACCCCAAACCGACTAACAGACGATGTTTTTCGTGATTTCGAAAGCGCAGAGAATTGTACATATAAACGCGAAGGATTGACCACAGAGAAACCGATGCGTAGAATCGGCGACACTCGTGGTGTTGGTACTTTTCAATGACGGTCAAGGAGTGAGTTATGAAGACTCGAATCCTCCTCTTCTTTTCTTTATTTGCGATCCTGAATTTGATGGTGTTTCCGGGTGAGCTCAGACGTGTCGTCGGAGTTGCAGGCACGGTGCGGGCCCATGGGCTTGGTGTTCAGGGCGACGATGACGATGGGCCGCGATTCCGTGTGACCAGCACAACGTTTCAGAACAACACCATCGTGCCGCCGAGCATGGTGTTCAACGGCCAGTTGGGGAGTGCATGCATCGGCGGGAATATGTCGCCGGATCTGAAGTGGACGCGGGCGGTACCTTGGACGAAGAGCTACGCGGTAGTGGTGTACGACGAAACCGGGGAATTCACGCATTGGGGCGTGTACAACATTCCGCCAGACGTGACGGAGCTACCAGCGGGCGCAGGGACGATTATAAACGGCGTCCCACAAATCAAGTTCCCGCAAATCTCGAATGATACCTTCAACTCGGGCTATGCGGGGCCGTGTCCGCCGCCGGACATCGTGCCGAACGGGATTCACAAATACTTGTTCACAGTGTATGCGTTGGATACCACATTCAACCTGCCGCAATTTCCGCCAGGATTTCCGGCGCCCGCCGAAACGCTGTTCCGCGCCATGATCGGGCACGTGATTGAGACTGCGACCATCACCGGACTGTTTAGTTGCGACAACGCGCCAACGTCGGGATGCTCGTAAGGGAACGTTTTCTCTGATTCGTGTCCCGGTGCTCCAATTCTGGTCGGGTGACGGGCCACTCGGAAGTAATCCACATGCCTGAGTAACGCCGTTATCGGAAACTGATCCGCCGCCGATTTTCGGCTAATTGGCGATTTGTCGCAGGTCCTGCGGTAGAATCTGGTCGTTCACGTTAGCAGGAGGCATCTCGGTGGCTAGAAAAGCGAAACTTCCTTATGCACTCTCTAGTTTGTTACTGGCGGCAGCAATGCTTGTTTGCAGCCCGTTGGCGTTCTCGCAGGCGACTGCACCGGCGGGTCCCGCTCAAAACCAGATACCTCCAGACCAGCTAGCCGCCTGGGAACAGCTTACGCCTTATCAGAAATCGCAATTGGAGCGGACCTACAACGATTGGCCGTTCCTGGCAAAGTTTCGAGAGGCCGATACGCTCTTGCCGCAGCCATCGCCAGGCGAGACGCGAGTTGTGTTCATGGGAGATTCCATCACCGAAGGCTGGGGAATGAAAGCGACACCAAATTCTCCCGGTCGCGGCGAGTTTTTCCCCGGAAAGCCGTATATCAATCGCGGCATCTCCGGGCAAACCACGCCACAGATGCTGGTCCGTTTTCGTCAGGACGTCATTCTCTTGAAGCCCAAAGTAGTTGTCTTGCTGGCCGGTACCAATGACATCGCCGAGAACACCGGGAAGGAAACGATCGAGGAGATTGGCAACAACATCGCGTCCATGAGCGAACTTGCCCGGGCAAGTGGGATTCGAGTTGTCTTGTGCTCCGTATTGCCGGCGAGCGATTTTCATTGGCACAAGGGGCTGGAACCGGCGCCCAAGATCAGGGCGCTTAACGCATGGATGAAGGAATACGCAGCGAAAAATGGTTTCGTATTTGTGGATTACTACTCGCCGATGGTCAACAGCGAAGGTGGCCTCAAATCGGAGTTGAGCCCGGATGGCGTCCACCCCAATAAAGCCGGATACGACCTCATGGCGCCACTTGCTGAGGCCGGAATCGCGGAAGCGTTAAGAAAGCCACTTCCGTGATGCTTCCATTTCTTGACAAGAACCCCGAGCGGCCGCTCCTCTTATAAAATCCAAGCGACGCACGGAATCCGGAGGCAGCCATGAAATTCGCAAAAATTGTCTTTTGGATTGCGGGCATCTGGGGTCTGCTGGTCATTACGCCTCTCTATTTTCTGTTCGACATCATCGGCCAGAAAGATCCCCCTCCCATTACGCATCCCGGCTTCTTCTACGGCTTCGTGGGCTGCGCCCTGACCTGGCAAGTTGCGTTTTGCTTCATGGCCACCGATCCCGTCCGCTTCCGGCCCTTGATGATTCCTTCCATTCTCGAAAAGGCCACTTGGACCATCGCCGTCGTTACCCTGGTCCTGCAAGGCCGCATGCACAACTCCGACCTGGTTTTCGCTGTCACCGATGGCCTGCTCGGCCTCCTGTTTGTAATCGCCTACTTCAAAACCAAGCCCAGCTGACATCCAGATCGAATCAAACTCCGTACATAGAGGAGAGGGCTTGCAATTCTTGCCCCTCCAGGCGCGAAGGGCAGGTTTGGTAATCCAGGTTCCAGATTGCTCTCGATTTTTTCGCTTGACGGCGGCTCGCAATGGGAGGATACCAGATGTACCACAGCCCCGGATTGAGGGACGGGGTTTTTAGTCAGGGTACGTGTGTGCGGCCCTGCCCTCCCGAAGTCCTTGGAGCAGAATCAATTCGTACTCGGTTTACGACGGCAGGGAATAAATTCGGGCGCCCGCAGGTCCGTAAGTTCGGGTGGAGTTGTGTGCGGACGCTGTTCGAATGCAATTCGCGGAAAATGAAGCGCACGTTTCTCGATCTTCGCAGCGTGTACTAGCTTTGTGACAGGCTGAATCGTTTGCTCTAACCTGCCGTCTAACCCGGACGGAAACTGTTCGTAACGAGCAAACGGGTAGCAGCAGGGCGACAAAAGAGGTGATACAGGAAAACGCGGGGACGCCTCATGGTGGCAACGAACGCACCCTGCTCCAACATTTGATCTTCACGGTGGGCAATCCGCCGGAAGGGCAGCAGTAGAATTAAAAATCACAGGAGGTCGGAGAGAGAAATGACAAAGTCGAATAAGTTCCTTATCACTGGCGCGGCCATCGCGGGTTTGCTCGCGGGAACCGGAGCCAGCATTCAGGCTTCTAATCTGCTCAATGGGGGAAAGGCTTCGGCCACCGCCCAGGACACAGACAAGAAGGCTGACAGCGCCGACAAGGAAAAGCACGCTTGTAAGGGCAAGAACTCTTGCAAGGGCAAGGGCGGCTGCAAGTCCAGCGACAACGGATGCAAAGCCAAGAATTCTTGCAAAGGCAAGGGCGGCTGCGCGACCGATGGCTCCAAGATGCCGGACGAAAAGAAGCCCTCGTAAAATAGTTAACTGCTTGGACGTAACCAATGATGGGGGGCTGGTGGTTCTCACTGGCCCTTTCGTCTTTCCCCTTCCCGGAGACTTGCATGTCAGCGAATCGCTTTAATGGCTTCACCGACTATGGTATCGGCATCGGGCTGCGCGCCCCGCACTACAATCACATTCTCACGCGCAAGCCGGTGGTCGACTGGTTTGAGATTATTTCTGAAAATTTCATGATCGATGGCGGCCGTCCGCTGCACATCCTGGATCAGATCCTCGAACAGTACAAAGTCGTCCAGCACGGCGTCTCCATGTATTTCGGCTCCGCGGAGAAATTGAATCGCGAACACCTTCGCCGCTTGAAAGATCTCGTCCAGCGCACCAAAACGCCGTGGCTTTCCGATCATCTTTGCTGGGGCAGCGTTGACGGGCGCTACACGCACGATTTGCTGCCCATGCCATACACTTTTGAGGCTGCGCGAATTACCGCGCAAAAAGTGCGCGAGGTGCAGGATTTTCTCGAAATTCCCATCGCCGTCGAAAATGTGAGCAGCTACGCGGAATATCACGATTCGGAAATGACCGAGTGGGAATTTCTGAACGAAGTCGTCGAGCGCGCGGACTGCGGCATTTTGCTCGACGTCAATAATATTTACGTGTCTTCGCAGAATCACAGTTTCAATCCTTTCGATTACGTAAACAGCGTCCCGGCTCATCGTGTCGCGCAGATTCACATCGCCGGCCACTCGAAATATCGCAAGTACATTCTCGATACGCACGATCATCCGGTGATCGATCCAGTCTGGAAACTTTACGAGCGCGCCATCCAGCGCGCCGGTCACACCGCGACGCTCCTTGAATGGGACGACAGCATTCCCACTTTCCAGGAAGTTCACGACGAAGCGCTAAAAGCCAATAAATTCTTGCGCGCCACCGCGCTGGCAGAAGCCGTATGAAGCTGATGCAGCTTCAGCGCACCATGGCTCGCGCGGTGATGCAGCCGCTCACTTCCTCCGAACGCATGCAGCGCCGCGCTCCGGGTGGCGGCCCGATGAAACGCTACGCTTCGCGCTTCATCAAGCCAAATGACCGCCTTACTTCGTTCGAGCGCCTCGAGATTTACAACCGCCAGTATTGGTTTCGCGTGCTCTCCGCGCTCAGCGAAGATTTTCCCGGCTTGCGCGCTGTTCTCGGCGAGCGCCGCTTCGACGCCATGGCCAAGGCGTATCTGATCGCCAATCCTTCGCGCTCGTTTACGTTGCGCAATCTCAGCGCGCACATGGAATCGTGGCTGCGGAAAAATCCGAAGTGGGCCGGTACAAATCAAAGCCTCGCCCTGGATATCGTGCGCCTCGAATGGGCGGACATCGAAGCCTTCGACGGAAAAGCCAAGCCCGCACTGCGCCCCGAAGATCTCGCGAGCGCGGCGGGCCCGCGGTTGAAACTAAACCTTCAGCCCTATGTGCGGCTGCTGAGTTTTCGCTATCCCGTAGACGATCTCCTCCTCGAAGTGCGCAAAGAAGACGAAGACACGGATTTCGCCAGCAACACCTTCACAGAGCACAGGAAGTGCAAGCGCGTCCGCGCCGTCGCAAAGCTGAAGCCGGCGCAAATTTTTCTCGCCGTGCACCGCATAGACTACTCCGTTTATTTCCGCCGACTCGATCAGGAAGAATTTTCCATTCTCAGCGCGCTGCGCCAGGGAAAAACGCTCGGCGCGGCCGTCGAGTCTGCTTTTCGCAAAAGCGCGGTCGCGCCGGAAGAGCGGCCTCTGAAAGTTCAAACGTGGTTTCAGACCTGGGCCACGCTGGGCTGGTTCTGCCGTCCGGAGAAAAAACGCGCGGCCAGCTGAATCTTGTTGTCCATTGGCGCTTAGAAATTTCCCGGGAACAAATTACTGACGACCGATCTTCCATGAATAAAATACTGACAACCACAAAGATTTGGCACGACAAGTTTTGCCATTATGCTGATTATCTCCAGCATCCGTTTCTGCTTTTTGTGCGGCTGTACTGGGGCGTCCAGCTGATGCAGAGCGGCTGGGGAAAGCTGCACAACCTCGATAAAGTGACGGATTTTTTCACCAGCCTTGGCTTGCCGGCTCCGAGCTTCACGGCTACGGCGATTTCGAGCCTTGAATTTTTTGGCGGATTCTTGCTGGCCATCGGCTTGTTCTCGCGGCTGATTTCGTTTGTGCTAACCATCAATATGCTCATGGCTTACATCACGGCCGACAAAGAAGCGCTTCATTCCATTTTTTCCGATCCGGACAAATTCACTGCGGCAGCGCCCTACGTATTTCTCATTGCTTCGCTCATCGTGTTCGTCTTTGGCCCCGGAATATTTTCCGTAGACGCGCTTGCAAGCCGATTCATATGGAAAGACTCGCCGGGGAATAAGACTCCCGCTTAGAGCGGCGGGAAGATCGTTGCGTAGTTCTCGCACGCGCAATTCTTGCAATTGGGATACGATGGATTCCGGGTACTCATGGTCCGGATGGAAACTATCCTTGGCTTCCGCAAACCAGCTTGCTTTATTCTTCTGCTTCTCCTCGTTCCCTTCCAGGCCACAAAGGCGGCAGACGTGACTTCCACTTTGATGATCGGCGGCTCGCGCGTCGACGTGACTATCCAATCCGCCGAGACGCCCAATGCTCCCCTTTCGCAACCCGACGTCATGAAGTGGGTGCAGTTGGCGGCGGAATCGGTCGCGGCCTACTACACGCGCTTCCCCGTTCCTCATCTCACGCTCCGTGTCGTTTCCTTTGAAGGAACCGGCGTGCGCCACGGCATGACCTGGGGCAGGGATGGCGGCCTGATCGTCATCCATGCCGGTAATAAGACCACTCCCGCGGAATTTGCCGAAGACTGGATGCTGACGCACGAAATGATCCATCTCGCATTTCCCTCGATGGCCGATGAGCACCACTGGATCGAAGAAGGCATCTCCGTGTACGTCGAGCCCATTGCGCGCATTCGAGCCGGCCATTGGACGGCTCTGCAAATGTGGAGCGACCTGGTCCGCGATATGCCCAAAGGCGAGCCGCAAGCGGGCGATGCGGGAATGGACCACACGCACACCTGGGGAAGAACGTACTGGGGCGGCGCGCTTTTCGGTTTCGTCGCGGACGTGCAAATCCGGAAGCAAACCAATAATAAAAAAGGATTGGAAGACGCGCTGCGCGGAATTCTCGAAGCCGGCGGCAACATCAACGAAGATTGGCCGATTGAAAAAGCATTCCAGATCGGCGACAAGGCCGCTGGTGTAGACGTATTGCAAAAATTGTACGCAGAGTGGAAAGACACGCCGATGCACGTCGATCTGGACGCGATGTGGAGACAATTGGGCGTGGAAGTGAGCGGCGGCTCGGTCGTCCTGAAGGAAGACGCGCCAATGAGCGCGGTGCGGCGAGCGATTGAGATGGGCGCTCCGAGCGCGAAAGCTGGCGACAAGGCGTCGCTGGCTGGCGCGGGTGCCACAAAGAAAGACTCGGCCACTGCCGGCCGACCGTTGGCAGTCTTTGCCGGACGGACGGCGAGGTCGAACTGACGATTTGCTGCGCGACCCTCCCCCTCCCCCCTGTTTCTTGGAACGATGTGATTCCATGGGACTTAGTGGGCGGGCGTGTGCGAAAAATATCATTCTAAAGGGGTTAGGCGTTGCAAACGGGGGACAAATCGGGAGCGGGTAGGAAGGTGTACCCCACGCCCGGTGTTTTCGGTAAGAGTGGCAAATAAAGGACTTATGCTTGACGCGCGTCACGTTCGCGTCAATTCGCGTCAAGGGAGAGGCAGGGGAGGAGAGGTCGACAGTCAAGAGTTCAAAGTTGAAAGAAAAGGAACAGGATAACGCAGAGACGCAGAGGGCACAGAGGTCTCGCAGAGAGGCTTGGGTTGCCGGAACGGGCTGGCGACTGACTATCACAATGCATGTTACCAGATATGCTAACACATTGTCAAGTGTTTACTTTAATGCCATTCGAATGACCTGTGGAAAAGTCTACAGAGGTTGGAAATTAGCGGTTAGAAAAAGACGAAAACCCGCACCCTGGAAACCGCAGGGATGCGGCACCTGGCAGAAGGATCTTTTGTTAGCGAGGGATCAGAGCTGTTCGCCAGAGCGCTGGATGCGGCGCATCGCGAAGGCTGCCGCAAGGCAGCCGAGCGACGTGAAGAGAAGCCACGAGGAGACAGGGTAGGTGAATTGACTGAAAGCTCCTCCTCCGAGCATAGCGAGCAAGGGATAGAAGGGGTTTAGGAACATTGGAGCCTGGACGTAGGCCGGCGGACCTTCGGCTCTGGCCATGGCGTTGTGACTTTCCCAGTGCGCAACCAGGAAGCCGAAGACGACGGCGGTCACAATGGAAAGCACGAGCACAAAACCATAACAGGCAGCGGTGGAATGGACGCTGCGGCGAAACATAGAGGAGCACCACAAGCCAAGCGTGCAGATGCTGGCAAGGACGAGGACTGTCGAGCCGACGACCTTAAAGAGTTGCGCCGGATCCACGCCGCCAAACGCAAGCGCGAGCGTGAGCAAAGGCAAAGCGCTGAATAGGAGCAGAAGAAGGTACAAGAGAGCAGCAACAAATTTTCCCCACCAAATCTGCGGCGCGGTAAGCAAGCTCGTAATCAAGCCGGCAAAGGTGCGCTGCTCCTTTTCAATCGTCAGGGAGCCGGCGCTAAAAACCGGCGCCATTAGAAGCAGCACTACAAGCTGAGTAATGACAACTGTCAGGAAAATAACTTCGCCGATATCCGCGCCTTGCACTTCGCGCTGCCCGCCGCCTATTGCTGGGTCCACGGCGGCGTAGTAAGCGAAAGAGACGGTCCCCGCGAGTACGAGCAGATAAAGCGTAGGGAGAAGCCACGCGCGGCTCTCGCGCAAACGCTGCCGCAGTTCCTTGAGAATCATTGGATTGGTGACAAAACGAGTCATCGAGTTTGTCCCCCGAAAGCGCGGCGGTATCTGTCCTCGAGGTTGAGGCCGCGCGCGTCGAAGTGCGTTATGACTATGCCGGCAGCAAGCAGCTTGTGAAGAAACGCGGAAGCCTCCTTGGGTCCACCATTCAATTCGATCACAAGCAGACAATCGCGTCTTTCCTGAATTCGAACGTCCGGTGCATCTTTCAGAATCGAATCAACCGTGCCGGCGGGGCCGTCAAATTCCAGCTCGCACCGGATACTTGCCGCGGCTGATCCTTCGGCCGCGCCGGAGGAAGCCTCCGAAACATTTTTTCCGTCGGCGATAAACACAATGCGCGTGCAGATATCCTCGAGATCACTGAGAATGTGCGAAGAAATGAGGACGGCCACCCCTTCGGCGTGGAGCTGTTTCAATTGCTCGCGAAGCGTAATGCGGGCCAGCGGGTCGAGGCCCGTCGCGGGTTCGTCCAGGAGCAACAGCTTGGGATCGTGAAGAAGCGTCTTGGCCAGCAAAAGACGCTGTTTCCATCCAAGTGAAAGGTGTTCGACGAAATCCTCGGGCCGATCCGCGAGGCCGGAGCGGATCAGGGCGCGCTCAATGGCGGCGCGGCGATTAGGTTCCTTAAGGCGGAAAGCGTCCGCGAAAAACTCCAGGAACTCACGGATGCGCATGTCCTGGTACACGCCAGCCACATCGGGAAGATAACCCACGGCCGCGCGGACTCCCCGCGGATCGGTGCGAACGTCGTGACCGGCGACGCGAGCCACTCCCGATTTCGGCGGAAGTAGCGTAGAAAGAATCTTGATCAGCGTGGTCTTTCCGGCGCCGTTAGGACCAACCAATCCCACCAACTCGTTGCTCTCGAGGCGAAGCGAAAAACCGTCCAGCCCGCGCCCGCCGCGAAAAATTTTTCGAAGTGCTTCGACTTCGATCATGGCCATTCCTTGAACGTCACGATCGTCAGGGAAAAGGACTTGCGATCCGGTGAGCGATCACGCAACTTCGCGCCCAAAGGAGCTTCCGTGCTGAGGCCGAAGAAGACCGCCTTGGTTTCGCGGAAAACATCATCACCAACGGGAGACCATCCGCGAATGAGCTCCAGAAGGGAAAATGGCTGACCCGCAAGAGATTTTCGTTCTTTCTCGTATTGGCGAAGCTGCTCTTCCGAGGCGGGCCAGCCGTTTTCCGTTCGGTGAAAGGCAAACGGAGGCCTAGGATATTGTTCATTATTGGAGAGTAAGCGGCCGGTTTCTTGAGCATAAGGAAGACGCTGCACGTGGCCGAGATCGACGATTGAACCGGTGGGAAAGTCACTCAGCAAAAATACGTCATCGCGATCAACCAAGATTGCTTGGCGGAAATTCAGCCCCGAATCATTGTGAAAGTGTCCGCCACCGTCGCGATAGATGTTACCGGCAAAAACTCGGTGCCCTTGAAAACCAAGATCGCGAAATGACCATCTGCGGAGGGTAAACTGCGTTTCCCAAGTGTCGCCGAGCGTGATTTTCCGAATGCCTTCCCCAGACGGCTGTGCGATAAGGCCTTCCTCGGAAATGTCAGATTGCCGCTGGGCATATTCATAATTTAGACCGGCCGGGAGGACCGGCCGAACAGTGGACCGCTCCGGCGCGGAGATGCGTACCTTTGCATACAACAAAGCGAGCGGGCTGGAAGAGTCCACGCGGTATTCGACGATTTCGTCCAGACCGAAATTTCGAGGATGATTGCGGGCACTGACAGAATACAGAATCAGAGAGAAGAGGATGGAAAGAAAAGGAATGGAGATCCACCCCCATTCCGGCCGGCCGATGCGGCGAAGAACCACAAAATTTACGACTCCGACGAGAATCAGATATCCCACGATCCAGAGAAGTAGCTCGAGGAAACTGGGAAAGCGAAAAGACGTACCCAGGCGCCGCATCAGCCAATCCGCTTCGCCTCCGCGCTGGCCCGTCAACTCGTTCCGAGGATCATTCGCCCATCGGCGGCGGAGCTCCGGTGGTGTGTCTCCGCTGAAACCCATGGGGCGGAAATACTCTGCAAAGCTCTGGCTGGAAATGGATCGAAAGTTGATAAGCCTTCCGTCGTCAACGGAAACAATTTCGCCTTCAGGGGCGTGGGCACGGTACGCCTCCAGGAAACGGGCATTGCCCGTGTCGAGCGTGCTTGCCTGTTTGGATGCCCCAGAAGAAGCGGAGAGCAGTGTGGAACCGTCGGCGAGCTGGTCCTCAACGAGAACAATCGTGCCGCCACGATGAAGATAAACTTCGAGTGCAAGACGTTGAGCTGCCGAAAGCCTGGCGAGGGGAAGGGCAACAATCGTGATCCATGCAGGGGAATAAGCCCAACCGACGGAAGGCGGCTCCGACACTTGCGCAAACCGGAGCGATTGCGATTTCCGGGTCTGCTCGTCGGCGGTGCCACTGAGCAAAATGGTTTGCTGCAAGGAACGACATACCTCGGAATTTGCGCAAAGTAGCGCGATAACCATGCCTTGCGTTTTTTCGCCAACACGACGCCCCGTCCGGCCCAGCGTGAGTCCGCCGGCATCGCGAGCTTCGACGAACACAACGCCGTGTTCGAGTGGGAAGACATGGAGAGGCACATCAAACGTGCGCGCTTCGCCGGAGACCAGTGTAACGGGCAGATCGATTGTCTCGGAGACAGCCAGCGCTTCCGCATCGAGATTTAGTTCTGCTACGGAAATGTTCAGGGAGAGCGGGCCGTTTGAAACGTTGCGGGCCTCGACTCCCACCAGCGTGCTGCCGGTATTGTTTAAGGAGAGACCACCCAGGCCGAATTCCTTTATTTTGAGGACGACGGAATCTGCCGCGTGGCACGTGGAAGAAAACGCGGCGAGCAAGAAGAGGGAGAGTACAATCCGGCGTTGCATCGGACCTTATCATACTACTTGATAGTTATCGCCAATCTCGGTGTGTTCCCGCGAGCAATAGCGTGGCTCAAGGAGGCTCGCAAGCTCTGGGTCAGAGGGTTGCGCGATGCCCCGGCAGCGCAGATCAGCGAGGAGAACTGGCGCGGCGAACGGGGACGTTGACGGGGGGAGTGTCTTCGCTCTCGAAGTCGGCGGGACCCGGATGCACGGCGTGGAATTCGGGGCGGGATTCGAGGAGGCGGACGCAGCGGTTCCAGCGGAGGATGCTGTCGTCATTGCCGGCGGGACGGATTTTTTCGGCTTCGGCGAAATGGTGGAGGGCTTCCTCGATGAGCGGAAGAAGGATGTGGGCGGAGCAGCCGGAGTGAAGCTGGGCTTTGGCGCGGCGTTCCTGGAGAAGACCGGAATAGTAGTGGCGCTCGTAGGGATCGCGGAGGGACTGGAAGATGGAATGGACTTCACCGTAGCGGTCGGCGGCGGCGCCGGTGAACTGGTCGGTGATGGCGAGGCCCAGCATGCGGCGCGCGAGTTGATGATCGGCGTCGACGACGAGAATATCGCGGCAGATGGATTCGGCTTCCTCGGGTTCGTTGAGGTAGCGATAGAGCTCGGCTTTGGCGATGGCTTCGGCGATGCCTGCTTTGGAGATGGATTTGAGTTGGTGCGGCATGGGACCTCCCGTTTTCATGGCCCACTGGGCCACAGACTTCAGTCTGTGCTCTCCCGCCGTGTTGGTTGCTCGGCAGAACGGCGCACAGGCTGAAGCCTGTGCCACTGGATTATGCTACTTTGCCATGATTTTGCGGAACAGCATCGTTAGCGGATCGTAGAACTGATCGACGACGCGCTCCTTGAGCGGAATGATGGCGTTGTCCGTGATGTGAATATCTTCGGGACAAACCTCGGTGCAGCATTTCGTGATGTTGCAGAGGCCGATGCCGAGGTCGTCCTTGAGCAGGGCCGTGCGATTGAGGGCATCGAGCGGGTGGAGTTCGAGGCCGGCGACGCGGACGAAGAAGCGCGGGCCGCCGAAGGTTTTCTTTTCGTCATGCTCGCGAATGACGTGACAGACATCCTGGCAAAGAAAGCATTCGATACACTTGCGGAATTCCTGGACACGATCGACGTCGATTTGGGAGATTTTCCAGTCCGTGTTTTGCTGCGGGCGGAAGGCGGGGATTTTTTTGTTGACGGCGTAATTCCAGGAGACGTCGGTGACGAGATCTTTGATCCGGGGGAAGGACTTCATGGGCATGACCGTGATGGGCTGATCCAGGGGGAAAGAATCCACGCGCGTCTTGCAGGTGAGGCGCGGGCGGCCGTTGACTTCGGCGGAGCAGGAGCCGCACTTCGCGGCTTTGCAATTCCAGCGGACGGCGAGATCGGGTGCGAGATGGCCCTGAATGTAATGGAGCGCGTCGAGAACGACCATGCCGGGAGCGATGGGCACGGTGTAGTCGACCGCTTGGCCGCCGGTGGCGCCTTCGCCGCGGAAGACTCGTAACGTTGCGTCAGGCATCGATGAGTTCTCCAAACTGCGCTCGGAGTGCTGCGGCCGAGTTTTGCTAAAGGCTGCTGCCGGGCTAAAGCCCGGCGCCTACATAAGTCCTGCGAACATCACACTTCAACCAAGCCTACTCGGCCATTACGAACTGCTTCAAATCTTCCGGCATGGGCTCGACGGGAGACTCGCGGCGCTTCATCTCCGCGCCTTCGCGGACGATGATGTTGTGCTTCTTCTCCCAGACGGGATCGTAATTCGGGAAGTCGATGCGGCTGTGTGCGCCACGGCTTTCCGTGCGCGCGAGGGCGCTGAGCGCGACTGCTTCCGAAACGGTGAGCATGGACTTCAGTTCGCGCGCGAGATGCCAGCCGGGATTGAAAAGCCGCGAGCCTTCGACGCTGGCCTTTGCTGCACGCGCTTTCAGTTCTTCAAGCTCGGCGAAGGCCTTCTTCAGATCCTCTTCCGTGCGGAAAATGCCGACGAGGCTCTGCATGACCTTCTGCAGATCGCGGTGAACGGCATAAGGGCTCTCGGCACTAGGATTGGAAAACGGCGCGAGGAGTTCCTTTTCGGCTTCGGCGATTTGTGCATCGGAAACTCCGGCATGGGAAACGCGCTTGGCATGCTCCGCGGCCGCGAGGCCGGCACGTCGGCCAAAGACCAGCAAATCGGAAAGCGAATTTCCGCCCAAGCGATTCGAACCGTGAAGGCCAGCTGCGGCTTCACCTGCGGCGAAGAGTCCGGGCAAAGTGGATTGCGCCGTTTCGGCATCGACGTGAATGCCGCCCATCACGTAGTGGCACGTGGGACCCACTTCCATGGGGCCTTTGGTGATGTCCACGTCAGCGAGTTCTTTGAACTGGTGATACATGCTGGGAAGTTTTTTCTTCACGTACTCGGCGGGTTTGTGAGAAATGTCGAGGTAGGCGCCGCCGTGTTCCGTGCCACGGCCTTCTTTCACTTCGGTGTAAATGGAGCGAGCGACGACGTCACGCGTGGAAAGTTCCATGCGTTTGGGGTCGTACTTTTCCATGAAGCGCTCGCCAAGTTTGTTGCGGAGGATGCCGCCTTCGCCGCGAACAGCTTCGGTGACGAGAAGCCCTTGCACGCCAGGCGGCCAGACCATCCCCGTGGGATGGAACTGAACAAATTCCATGTCCATCAGTTCGGCGCCGGCTTCATAGGCGAGCGTCATGCCGTCGCCGCTGTACTCCCACGAATTGGAAGTGATTGGCCACGCTTTTCCGATGCCACCAGTGGCGATGACAATGGATTTCGCTTTGAAAACGATGAAGCGGCCATTTTCGCGCCAGTAGCCGAAGGCGCCGGCGATGCGGCCGCCGTCGGTGAGCAGGCGTGTGACGGTGCACTCCATGTAAACGTCAAAGCCGAGCTGCACGCCGCGATCCTGGAGCGTGCGAATCATTTCGAGGCCGGTGCGGTCACCGACGTGGCAGAGCCGTTTGTACGTGTGGCCGCCAAACGCGCGCTGAAGAATCGCGCCGCTGTCAGTGCGATCGAAGAGCGCGCCCCATTGTTCCAGTTCGCGAACACGGTCAGGGGCTTCCTGCGCGTGAAGCTGGGCCATACGCCAATTGTTCAGAAATTTTCCGCCGCGCATGGTGTCGCGGAAATGCGGCTTCCAGCCGTCGGCAGTATCGACGTTAGCCATTGCTGCCGCAATGCCGCCTTCCGCCATCACGGTGTGCGCTTTTCCGAGTAGCGATTTGCAAACGACGCCGACGCTCGAGCCCTTGGCGAGAGCTTCGATAGCGGCGCGCAATCCGGCGCCGCCGGCGCCAATAATCAGAACGTCGTGTTCGCGGGTTTCGTAGCTAGTGGTCACAGGATCCTCAGGTCATGGATGGCGCCGCTGGCCACCAGGCGCACGTAGAAATCGGCGGAGCCGACGGAGATCAAGCTGCACCAAGCTAGAAGCATGTGGCGCTCGTTAAGAAAACTGACGCCGCGCCAGGCAGCGTGGCGGGGCTTGCCGAAAGTGGCGCAGGAGAAGCAATCGAGTTTGCCCCCGGCAAGATGCCGCAGCGAGTGGCAAGAAAAAGTGTAGAGCGTCAGCAGAATGACGTTCGTGGTCAGGACGAGAGTGCCCAAGCCGACGCCGAAATGGCCGTCGAAGCTGAAGGCCTTGATGACGTCATGCCATAGAAACAGGATGAACACGACGGCTAGGTAGAAAAAATAGCGGTGAATATTTTGCAGGATGAAAGGAAACTTCGTTTCCCCCTGATATTTGCGATTCGCAGGTTCACCCACGGCGCAAGCTGGCGGATCGAAAAAAAATGCCCGGTAATAAGCCTTGCGATAGTAGTAGCAAGTAGCGCGAAATCCGAGAGGTCCTGCAAGGATGAGCAGCGCCGGAGAAAATTTCCACCAATGATGCAAGGGATCGATGAGCGGCGAATAAAAAGGTGAAAGGTACGGTCCCCATTCGTAAAACTTGTTTTCGAAAGCGCGGAACGTGGCATAGAAACCAAAGCCGCCGAGAAGGAAAATCACGGGCAGGATTTCGACCCACCAGGCGTCGCGGCGCAGCGTGCTTCCAAGCCGCGATTCGGGCAAGAGGGTTGGCGAGCCAGCCATCTAGGGACCTCCAGGGTGGCAGTGAGTAAGTCAGCGTCTAAATTGTGGCAAACGGATTATATCCAAGACGCGGCGGAACGGCCAATTCCGAGAGCAGGCCGAGCAGCCAAAAGGATTGACTGTCCAAATCGCCAATGTTCGAGCGTCTATCTAGTAGCAGAACAAGATGCCTCCGAAGCGGATAACGGAGGCTTGGGAGATTGGCAATGAGCATCGGGAAAGCGCTTTTGGTTACCGGAATTGTGCTGACGGTCGCCGCAGCATGGCTTGGGCTCCACGGCTGGTTCTTCGCTGTCGAAGCGTTCATAAAACTTGCGGCGGCCGCATTGCTCTTGGCTGGCACGGTATAGGTAATGTGGCAGACTGGCACTGAAAAGAAATCTTGGCGTGCCTGTCCAAATCGCCACGTTTCGAACGTCACTCTAGTAGCGGAACAAAATGCGCGCCAAAGAAGCATAACGGAGGCTGCAAATGAAATACATGCTGTTGGACTATGTGGGCGAAGCGGGCTGGCCCCAATTGACGAGGGACGAGCAAATCCACTGGTTGGGTGCTTATAAAGCGTATATGGAGGCGATGTCGAAGGCGGGAGTGCTGAAAGACAGCAGAGGCTTGCAGCCTACCTCGGCAGCGACGACTGTACGGATCAGGAGTGACAAGACCCAAGTGCTGGACGGTCCTTATGCCGACTCGAAAGAGCAGCTGGGGGGCTTTCATATCATCGAGGTGGCCGATCTCGATGCAGCAATAACGTGGGCAGCGCGTTCCCCGACCGCACTTCACGGTGTCGTCGAGGTGCGTCCCGTCATTGAGGGCACCTGGCTAACCAGGAACATCCTCGATTTCGTAAAGCCAGAATGAACCGCGGTGCGGTGGAGTTTTCAGAAGGATCAAACTACAAGTCAACAAAACCAAAGGAGAAGAGTCATGCGCAAATTAATCGTTTTCAATATGGTGTCGCTGGATGGTTTCTTTGTGGATAGCAAGGGTGACATGAGCTGGGCCCACAAACATGATGCGGAGTGGAACGCATTCGTCAGCGGGAATGCAAGTGGCAGCGGCGTGCTAGTGTTCGGAAGGATTACCTACGAACTTATGGCAAGCTACTGGCCGACGCCGATGGCGCTCCAGAATTCTCCGGTCGTCGCCAAGGGAATGAACGAGATGCCGAAGATCGTATTCTCGCGCACGTTGGACAAGGCCTCGTGGAACAATACGAAGCTGGTCAAGGGAGATTTGGCGGCCGAAGTACGAAAGTTGAAGAAGGGACCTGGGCCAGACATGGTGATTCTGGGAAGCGGCAGCATCGTCTCCCAGTTGGCGCAGCAAAATCTGATCGATGAATACCAGCTTGCGCTCAGTCCCATTGTCCTTGGCAAGGGCAGGACACTCTTCGAGGGCGTCAAGGAGAAGCTGAATTTGAAGCTGACGAACTCGCGCACATTTGGCAATGGCACCGTCTTCACGTGCTACCAACCAATCGCCTGAAGCAATGATATGGAAGACTCGTAGGAATAAAACGATGATTCCAAAAACAGCGCGGCCTCAAACCGTCACCGAATACATTAATGACGCGCCTAAAGAGACTCGGAAGAAACTGCGTGAAATGCGGGCGTGTATTCGCAAAGCCGCCCCTGGCGCCAAAGAAGGCCTCAAGTGGGGCATGCCCGCTTTTTCCTATCACAGGATTCTCGTTACGTTCGCCGCGTTCGAACATCACATCGGGTTCTATCCCACGCCGTCGGCAGTGAAAGCCTTTGCGAAAGAACTTTCGAAATTCGCCACGGCCAGCTCGTCGATCCAGTTTCCGTTGGATAAGCCGTTGCCTCGTTCTCTAATCCGAAAGATCACCGAGTTCCGCGTTCGGGAGAGTATGGAGGAAGACGCGAAATGGAGAACGGGACGGAAATCCATGTCTGCAAGCTTTTCCTAGGTCCCGGGTAAACGTATGAACTCCAGCGAAGGCGAGGCGCAAGCGCGCAGCACGGCAGAAGCCGTCGCGCGCCGCAGTTACGGCAAGCTCGTCGCCTTTCTCGCAGCACGCACGCGGGATGTGGCGGCGGCCGAGGACGCGCTCTCCGAGGCTTTCGCTTCGGCGCTGGCGGATTGGCCGCGGAATGGCTGTCCGTCAAATCCGGAAGCGTGGCTCCTAACCGTGGCCCGCCGGAAGGCGATCGATATGCATCGAGGAAAACTCCGACATGAGATTGCTGGCGAACAAATACGCATTATGGCGGAAGGCCTGGACGTTGCCGCAGCCGAATCGGAAATCCCGGATCAACGTCTCGCTCTGATGTTTGCGTGCGCACATCCTGCGCTCGATTCCGCAGTCCGCGCGCCGTTGATTTTGCAAGTCGTGCTCGGACTCGATGCGGCGATGATCGCCTCTGCGTTCCTCGTGTCTCCCGTGGCCATGGGCAAGCGCCTGGTCCGTGCCAAGGACAAAATCCGGCAAGCTGGCATCCCCTTCAACATCCCCGACCGCGAGGAGCTTCCTGTCCGCCTCGACACCGTGTTGGACGCTATTTATGCCGCGTTCACGGAAGGTTGGACCGACCCGGGCAGAACCGATGTCGTCCGCCGCGATCTCACCGAAGAAGTTTTCTTTCTCGCCAGGCTTGTTACGGAACTCTTGCCGGACGAGCCCGAGGCGGTTGGCCTGCTTGCTCTCATTCTTCACGCGGAAGCCCGGCGACGTGCACGCCGAAACGCGGACGGCGAATACGTTCCGCTTGCCGAGCAGGATCCTGCGCTCTGGGACTGGCAGTTGATTGAGGAGGCCGAGGCGCTGCTCCTTCGCGCCAGCACCTTTGGTTCGCTTGGTCGCTATCAACTTGAGGCAGCGCTTCAATCGGCGCATGTTTCTCGTGGCCGCACAGGCCTCGCCAACTGGGCCGACGTGGTGCATCTGTACGACGCACTTTTCGCGCTTGTGGGCTCGCCGGTGGTCGCCATCAATCGCGCCCTTGCCATTGCAGAGCTGCACGGTGCCAGCGCCGCACTCAATGCCATGCCAGACGTGACCACCGATACGCGGCTCGCCGAATACCAGCCCTACTGGGCGGCGCGGGCGGAGCTGCTTGGCAAGTCCGGAGTACACGCCGAGGCCCGCCAGGCCTACGAAATCGCTATTGGTCTCGAACGCGACCCCGCCGTCCGCCGCTTCCTGCAACAGCGACAGTCTGCATTGTCGCTTTAGATTCCTAGCCGATACGTCGCCAGCTTGGCGTCGCTTTCTAAAGGATGGAATCGATTTCGGGATCGATGGAGACGTGCGTGGCGGGAATCCCGTTGATGCTGAATTTAACGCCATCGCTCTCGGAAAAATGGAAGAACCGGCTGATGTGGTAATCCTCGTCGTACGATGAGAAAAGGCTAGCAGTTTCGGCTGGCGAGAGTTGAAACGCGGACAGGGCGACTGAGCTGCCGAACTCGCCGGCTAACGCGAGGTAGAGCTCAACTAGTTGGCGGAGGGTCATACCAATCGTTCGGCGAGCGGGTTCGGCACTCATGGATAGCTCTGCACGCAGTGTACTGCGAGCAGCTCGCCAACAAAAGAGATCAGTGGATGTAGGTGCCGGGATTCAGCCCGGCACTTTTCTTTCCATGCTCTGTAAACTCTGCGCCATCCGCGCCGTCTGTGTAAAATATTCTTCCTGTACCCATCTAGTTTGTGGCCGGACTAGGGGATTGGTAAGATGTGGGACGGGATTTAGCGAAACGAGGAGGAAAGTTTATGAGTATCGCGGTCGGACAAACGGCGCCGGATTTTACACTGATGAATCAGGAAAAAAAGGAAGTGAAGCTTTCGGATTTTGCGGGGAAAAAGAATGTAGTGCTGATGTTCTATCCCCTGGACTGGAGCCCGACCTGCACGTCGGAACATGCCTGCATGGTGAATGACATGAGATCGTTCGACTCGCTGGACGCAGAAGTGCTTGGTGTAAGCGTGGACAGCATTTGGTCGCACAAAGCGTATGCCGAGAAAATGGGCATTAAGTACTCGTTGCTCGCGGATTTTCAGCCACGCGGGGCGATGAGCGAAAAGTATGGCGTATACCTGGCAGACAAAGGTATCACTGGTCGGTCGATCGTGATCATCAATAAGGCGGGGAAGGTCGCGTGGTCGAAGGACTACGACATTCCGGTTGTGCCCGATTTAAAGGAAGTGGCGGCGGCGTTATCGTCGGTGAAGGCGGCAACCGCGTAGGAATTAACGGAGAGACCCAGAGTCTATAGAGAAGAAACGAAAGAGGGCCGGCGATTGCCGGCCCGTTTCATTTGGCACGCATGAGTTGGGGTTACTTGGAGGCGATGTCGTTGCGAACGACTGCGCCGCCTTTCATAACGAATTTTACCGATTCCAGGACGCGCACGTCGGTCAGCGGGTCGCCGTTGACGGCGATGATATCCGCGTAGTGGCCAGTCTCGATGACGCCGACTTTGCCGGACCAGCCTAGGAGATCGGCGGCGCTGATGGTGGCGGCCTGGATGGCGTCGATGGGCTTCATTCCCCACTCCACCATTTTCGCGAACTGCTTGGCGTTATCGCCGTGCGGATAGACACCGGCATCGGTGGCAAAAGCCATTTTTGTGCCGGACTGCCACGCGTGGCGAAAATTCTCGCGCTGCAGGCGGCCGATTTTCTTTTCCTTTTCGATGGATTCGGGGAGCATGCCGGCCTTTGCGCCCTCCTGAAGAATGTAATCGTCGTTATAGATATCGAAATCGAGATACGTGCCGTGCTGCTTGGCAAGAGCGATGCCTTCGTCGTCGATCAAGCTCGAATGCTCGATGGAATCGATTCCGGCGTTAATGGCGTCCTTGATGGACTGCGTGCCGTGAGCGTGGGCGGCCACCTTGCGGCCGAGTTTGTGAGCTTCTGTGGCGATGGCTTGGAGTTCTTCGAAGGAATATTGTGGCGTGCCGGGCTGGTCGCCTTTGCTGAGGACGCCGCCGGAAGCGCAAACCTTGATGACATCGGCGCCGTACTTGATGACTTCGCGGACTTTTTCGCGTGCGGCCCACGGGCCGTCGGCCACTCCTTCCGCTTTGTTGTGGTACTCAAACGGTAAAAGATTGTTGTCGCAATGCCCTCCGGTGATGCTGAGGGGAGGTCCGGAAACCAGCATCCGCGGCCCTTCGATTTCTCCGTCGTTAATTCCGTCGCGGACGGCGACGTCGGCGTAATTGGTTGCACCGACGTTGCGAATCGTGGTGAATCCGGCGTGGACCGTTAGGCGGGCGTTCTTGACGCCGGTAACTGCTTCTCGCGGCACGGAAATGCCGAGGCCGGCATACCCGTTGGCGGACGGATCGAACGTGATGTGCGTGTGCACATCAATCAAGCCGGGAAGACAAGTGGCGCTCGAGAGATCGATTGGCGTGACGCCGTTCGGCAATTTAGCGGAAGCAGCGGCACCGACGGAAACGATTGTGCCGGTATCGTCGAAGAGGACGACTTGGTCGGAGAGCATGCGGCCTCCGCGGACGTCGAGGAGCTTCCCGCAACGCACGGCGCCGGGCGCGGCGCTCCCGATCGACACAAAAGAGAGGCAAACCATGAGGGCTAGCAGCGTTTTGCGCATGTGATCTCCGTGAAAGGCAAATTCGAACAAGAGAGGATATATCGCTGAGCGAGATTTTGGAAATGCGGGAGCCTGCTCTCGAAAACAAAGAGGAGTTTAGTGTGACTAGTGGCCGGCGGGCGCGACGGGAACAAAGGAACGAACGTAAAGGACGAGCTGCCAGCGTTGCTCTTCGGAGAGCTTTCTCTTGAACGCAGGCATGGGTTTTCTGCCTTGGCTGATTTGGTAGAAAATCTCGCCGTCTGTAACGCTGTTCATGTGCTTGGCATCGACCAGGCTCGTGGGAGACGGATAGTAGCTGGCGGCGTCGGGTCCATCGCCTTTTCCGGTTTGGCCGTGGCACTGCGTACATTTGTCCTGATAGATGGAGTGGCCAGCGGCCAAGGCTGATGCGGAAGGCTGGATGGGATTCGGCCGGAGTTTGGCTTCTTCGGGGACTTTCCACGGTTTGTTTTCATAGTAAGCAAAGACGGCGACGACGCAGAGCGTAACGAATATTAGAGTCAGAAAGAGTTTGCGTACAAGAGCCGCGTTCCCTGAGTTAGCTGGCATAGCAAAATTTTCGCACACCGTATTTGAATACGGAAACAAAGAAAGACGAAACATTACGCAGAGACGTATCGGCGAAAGGAGTAGCGAATGCGGCTGGGCTTACTGGCCGCGGAAGATGAGCCAGAGGAGTTCGGCGTTGAAGAAGAGGATGGCCGCCGCGACGATCCAGGCGATGGCAACGGTGATGCGGGAGTTGGTGAACTCGCCCATTTTGTTGCGGTCGCCGGTGAATTGCGTCAGCGGGATTACGGCAAAGGGCAGCTGAAAGCACAGAACGACTTGGCTCAGGATGAGCAGCGAGGTGACTCTGCCTTCACCGTAAAAGCCGATCACGAGGACGGCGGGAAGAATGGCGATGGAGCGAGTGATAAGGCGACGAAGCCACGGCTTGAGACGAATCTGCAGAAAACCTTCCATGACAATCTGGCCGGCAAGAGTGCCGGTGAGCGTGGAATTCTGGCCGGAAGCCAGGAGCGCGCACGCGAAGATGGTGCTGGCGAGACTGACGCCGAGGACGGGACTGAGAAGTTTGTAGGCGTCGGCGATTTCGGCAACATCATGCAGGCCGCGTGTGTGGAAGGCCGCGGCGCCGAGGATGAGGATGGCGGCGTTGATGAAGAAAGCGAATCCGAGGGCCAGCGTGGAGTCGAAAATGGCGTAGCGCACAGCCTCGCGGCGGTCGCGGACGGAAGAGCCGAAGGCGCGAGTCTGCACTATGCTGGAATGAAGATAGAGATTGTGCGGCATGACCGTGGCGCCGAGGATGCTGACGCCGATGTACAGCATGTCACGGTTGCGGAGAATTTCCGCGCGAGGGATGAGGCCGACGACAGCTTCACGCCAGATCGGATGAGCGAAGAAGATTTCGTAGGCGAAGCAGCCAGCGATGGTGGCGATCAGAGTAACGACGAAGGCCTCGATGATGCGGAATCCTCGACCCTGCAGGGCGAGGACGATCAAAACGTCGAGTCCCGTGATAATCACACCAGGAAGAAGCGGCAGGCCGAAAAGCAGCTTGAGGGCAACAGCGGAGCCAAGAACTTCCGCGAGGTCGCACGCAGCGATAGCAATTTCGCAGACGATCCAAAGCGCGATCGAAGTGCGGCGAGAGTAATGCTCGCGGCAAGCCTGAGCCAAATCGCGGCCGGTGGCGATACCCAGCTTTGCGGAAAGGCCCTGCAGAAACATCGCCATGAGGTTGCTGATAAGAATGACGCTGAGAAGCGTGTAACCGAATTTCGAGCCGCCGCCGATGTCGGTGGCCCAGTTGCCAGGGTCCATGTAGCCGACAGCTACGAGGTAGCCGGGCCCGGCAAACGCGAGAACTTTGCGAATCCACGACGCGGTATGGGAAATGGGTATTGAGCGATGGGACTCGGGCAGCGAGGGCAAGCTCGCTGCGCGGGGATTGGGGGAAGAGGACGAAGCAGCGGCGGAGGAGTCGGCGCTGGTTGCGGTTTCTGCTTCGAGTTGGGGCGGGAACGTGGGTGACATGATGCTTTTTTACTGATACTCAGTAACTGAATTTTTGTTAACTACGGTAAATGTCCATACTAAACTAGACTTAACAAAGAAATTTGTCAATAGGACTGAGCCAGATTGTTCCTTCCTTGGGGCTGAGCAAACCCAGCACGGCCTCCGCGGGCGAGCGCAAGGCGAAGCGCTGTGATACCTTCAAACAAGCCACGAAACGGAAAGACAATTAAGGGAGAAGACGATGGAAGAGCAGCGGCCGGTGCCAGGGCAAGTGCAGATCAAAGCGGACGAAAAGGAATTGCAAGGGCAGTACAGCAATTTGGTCATGCTGCATCACAATTTGGAAGAGTTCACGCTAAATTTTATTTACATTTTCCCGAATGGGCCGCAGGGCAAGCTGCTGAGCAGCGTGATCGTAAGTCCGGGGCACGCGAAGCGGATTCTGCGAGCGCTGGCGGAAAATATCTCGCGCTATGAGGCACAGTTCGGACCGATTAAGGAAGCTCCGGAGGGAAGCGGGCCGACGCCGAATGTGGGTTTCGTGCAGTAAGGGCAGTGTGAGAATGACGGAGAGCCTGACCTTGGATATTCGGAAACGGCGATAAGTAACGATATTGGGCCGCATCTTGTGCAGGCGCTGAGGCGTGTTAAACTACTTCCCTGCGTTGTAAGAAGGGCCTGTAGCTCAGGTGGCTAGAGCGCGCCCCTGATAAGGGCGAGGTCGGTGGTTCAAGTCCACCCAGGCCCACCATTTGTTTCCAGCAGGTTACCGGGTGTTGTCCCAAAAACCTCAACCCACAATCCAGCCCACATCTCACTGAATCCCCTGATGGACAAACACTCTATTTTACCGAGAACAGCGGAACTAGCTTCACGCTGCACACGGCGTCGCTCAATCCCACGGGCACGGAATCACGCGTGGACGGTGTGCCCCCGCTATCCTTCTTGATGGACTGGGACATTGTTCAAGGCGGTGTTTATTTCTTCCCGAGGAACGATATCCTGACACTCAACTACTTCGACTTCTCCACTAGGAAAGCACGCCCGATATTCAAGATTAGCGGTGGCGGCGCCTTCCCTGGGCTGTCCGTCTCCCCAGACGGCGTTATATTCTCTATCCTGAGCTCGACGATTATCGCAGCGACATCATGCTCGTCGAGAACTTCCACTAAGAGAATTCGACGATCAACTGTAAACCATGATCCCTTGATCCCGGGGGAGAGGGCGCTTGCGTGCTGTAACTCCCGGATGGTCGGCAATCCTTCCCTAATCCCATTACGGAAGAGTTGCCCGTCATTCGGCAAATGGGAGCGGATGTCGGAAGCGCCAAAAGCCGTTCCATATGCTGCTTTCGACTGGGGTTACTGAATCTGGCTGCATTGCTGAGCGGAGTGCTTTCAGGTTGCAAACGGTCCAGTTGGAACTACCTTGACGTCTCGGAACTCTCCATCTGGACTGCAAGCACATGCTGCCTCTCTGGAGCTTCGAGCGTGCGCTGAGGCGAAGCTGGCGAGTGCCGCCGAAGCACTGAGGGTGAGCGCCCCAGTTTTTGCCACTGAAGCACAAGGTCCGCCGAAAGGATCGAGAACGCCAGGCAGACCCACACAATGGTCTCGCTCGCACGGTCGCCGAGGTTCTCCCAGCCGGTCACACCGCCGATCACTCGCCCCTCAAGAAAGACCAGTGCGACGGCAAAGCTGCGAGTCATCCATTGCTGATGCTCTTGGACTTTGCCTTTAAGAATGAAGGCCATCGCGATGCCGGTGGTAGCCATCCACAACACAGCGTCCACCGCAGCGGCAATTGTGAAAGATCGGGCCCCTCCCATGCGTTCCTTGAAGTACTCGATATAGAAGCCGAGGGGAGCTGCCAGGAACACACCGGCAACGTAGATGCGCCCGACGACCCGGTGGAACCGGCTGAAACGCTGACGAAGCCGGTCGGAGAACTGCATGGGGCCCAGCAGAAGCCCGCATGCTCCTGCTATTCCATGCGGCAGCAGCCACCACTTAAAGGGCTGATAGTGTTGCCAGATTGGGTCCTTCGGATGTACCAAGAAACGTTCATCGTGAGGGATAACGTAGGCCAACATCAGGCCGATGGCAGCAAAGAGCAAATATTTTGCGCGGAACCACTGCCTTTGCTCGAGGGGCGTGGGCGTTGTTGACATCCAGAGCCTCCAGGACGGTTGATTCTCGATTTGTCGTTGCAATGACGAGGGTACGAGAGCGAAAGGAAACCGCTGGCGGTGAGCGGGGGTTTTCTCTCGCTCATAAGGTCTTTACTGCTTCCGAGTTCTATGGGACGCCGCTGCGGTATGGTGTTGGCCAACGGACGGAACATCGGCACCGCAATCATTGCGTAGTTCGTTCGGGGCGCCGGCCGGCTGTGGGCTGGACGCATTGTCGATGCAAGGAATTGTGCTTAGATACTCATAGATGGCTTCGATCTGATGGTCGGTCATGTTGTGAAAAATCGGCCATGGCATGACTTGGAGCTTGCTACCGTCCACAGGAGGCGGGACGCAGATGCCCAGCGCTATGTTGGGGTCCGTGTCTGATTGACAAGTTGGATGGATATTATCGAAATCCTTGCCCGTCCTAAGAATCTCCTTAAATTCCGCAAGCGTGTGTCCCTCCGGACGCCCGTTCTTATCCGGCGTCAGGTTGCGGGAGATGATGACTGGACCGACATACGGGAATCCGGTTGTGGGATCAATGGGATATCCGTCTGGCGGATATGATGGTGGAATGGAGCCATTCGGAAACCCTCCCACGGCAGCACTTGGAGGCACAGCCGGACCGAAGGGTGAGCCTCCGGCCAGGTAAGTAGTGGGGTCTGTTTTCGTTCCCAGGGGCTGGTTCAAAAAGTAGGGGTTCCCGTTGTTCGCGTAGTTGAAGTTTGGAGGCCCACCCGCAGTGTGGCAGCCATTGCAGTCAGCCTGAGCGTTGACAATGAAGCTGCCCAATCCCACCAAATCCCGGTTTTTGCCTTCCAGATTCAGCGGGACCGGCGCAATCGCGAAACCGATGCGGATCAGTGACTCCTCATCTTTATTTTCATTGTCCTGCGCCTGCACGCGAGGCGGGGTGTTCATCATTCCCGCCAGAACAATCGCCCCCAGGGCTGCAACGGCTCCCGCCACCACTTTAGAAAGTTGCCGTATCTTCACTGTGGTTCTCCTTTATCAAGAACTGTGCCCGGATAGTGCTCGGCTTGTCCTCACACCGGAGCGCATAATGTCTCAAGTTCGACCGGGCAGGCAATGGAGAAGGTCTGGAGAATCGTGTATTCATCTGCATTTTCATGTAGCTATAACGTGCTGAATAACCTTGGCTTATTGACCTCCCAGGAAGGGATGTAGAATCACAGCCGAGTTGGTGGAGTGATCAACCTTGACTCGAGACCTCGTCAGATTTGAGGATTTTGAACTAGATCTTCGCGCCTACCAGGTGCGACGTTCAGGCCGCACGCTGAAGCTGGAACGAATCCCTATGGAGGTCCTGCTGCTGCTGGCGGAGCGGCGGGGCCAGTTGGTGACGCGGGAAGAGATCATTGAAAAGCTTTGGGGCAAGGACGTCTTTCTTGATACCGACAATGCCATCAATACTGCGATTCGGAAAATCCGCCAAGTCCTCAAGGACGATCCGGAACAACCGCGGTTCGTTCAAACGATAACTGGGAAGGGATATCGCTTCATCGCGCCAGTCCTCGGGACTAAGGAGGAAGCTCAAGAACGGAAGGGCGATTCATCGCGCGCCGCAAGGGCAGAGGAGGCAGCAACCGGAGCGGACCTTCGAAAGCGCTGGATGTTGCTGGTTGGCGCTACCGTGGTGGTGGCCGCTCTGGCAGTGGCTGGTTACCTCTATTTTCACCGCGCGCCAAAGCTCACTGACAAGGACACAATCGTCCTTGCCGATTTCGCGAACTCCACGGGCGATCCGGTCTTCGACGACACGTTGCGGCAAGGCTTGGCGGTGCAACTTGAGCAGTCGCCTTTCCTGAGCCTCATTTCGGACGAGCGCATCCAGCAGATGCTGAAGCTGATGGCCAAGCCAGCCGACACACGACTTACCCCAGAGGTCTCCCGGGAAATCTGTGAACGGACTGCGAGCGCCGCCGTTCTCGACGGCGCGATTGCCGGCCTTGGGAGCCAGTACGTATTGACGCTGCGTGCAAAGGACTGCCGCAGTGGAGATGTTTTGGACGAGGAGCAAGTGCAGGCCGCAAAAAAAGAAGACGTCCTCAATGCCCTAAGCCAAATTGCGAGTAAATTCAGGACTCGCGTCGGGGAATCACTGACCACCGTGGAAAAGCACGATACGCCTCTTGCGGAAGCCACGACCCCGTCGCTTGAAGCCTTGAAATCCTACAGCACCGCCTTGAAAGTGCTCTTCTCAACCGGTTCTTCTGCCGCTTTGCCTCTCTTTCAGCGCGCCATTGAGATCGATCCCAAATTCGCCGCGGCACATGCGTACGTGGGACGCATGTACGGTGATCTTGGCGAGACTGCGCTTTCCGCGGAGAGCACCAGCAAAGCCTATCAATTGCGCGACCGCGCCAGTGAGCCGGAGAAATTCTTTATCACTGCTTCCTACGATATGCAGGTCACGGGAAATATGGAAAAGGCGGAACAGACCTGCGAATTGTGGGTGCAAACGTATCCTCGCGAGATGATGCCCCACTCCTTCCTATCCGGAATCGTTGTTCCTGTCCTGGGTAAATACGAGCGGGCGGAGGAGGAAGGCCAGAAAACGATTCGACTCAACCCGGACTTTGCTATTGGCTACAGCGTTCTTGCCTTTAGTTATGCCTATCTTGACCGCTTTGGCGACGCCGGGAACGTCCTGCAAAAGGCTTCGGAACGCAAACTGGAAATTCCTGACTTTCTTATACAGCGATACGACATTGCTTTTTTGAAGGGCGACGCCGCCGGAATGCAACGGGAAGTTGCTCTGGCCTGGGGAAAAACCAGAGTGCTGGACTGGATCTCTGACCACGAAGCTTTTGCATTGGCCTATTCCGGCCGCCTGCGGGAAGCGAGGGCCATGTCTCGCGCTGCCGTGGATTTGGCGCAGCAGGACGGACAACGTGAGCGCGCCTCGCTCTACGAGGCTGCAGCGGCGCTACGAGAATCCCTTTTTGGAAATACGCTGGCAGCAAGGCAACAGGCTGACGCGGCTCTGGAGCTCTCAAGGGCTCGTGACACCGAGTACGGGGCCGCCGTTGCTTTGGCTCTCGCCGGAGATCTATCCAATGCTCAGAAACTCGCCAATGATTTGGAGAAACGCTTTCCAGAAGACACATCCGTGCGATTCAGTTATTTGCCCACGCTCCGCGCGCTTTTCGAACTGAATCGTGGTGAGGCTTCGCAAGCCATCAAATCTCTGGATATCTCCGCCACAAATGAATTGCGAGCTCCTACTAGCAGCTTCTTTGGCTTTTTTGGCGCCCTATATCCTATCTATGTGCGCGGCCAGGCCTATCTGGCCGTGCATCAAGGGGCCAATGCCGCTGCCGAGTTCCAGAAAATTGTGGATCACCGCGGCATCGTTGTCAGCGATCCCATCGGCGCATTGGCGCACCTGCAATTGGGTAGGGCTTACACACTGTCGGGTGATAAGACCAAAGCGAAATCTGCCTATCAGGATTTCCTTATGCTTTGGAAAGATGCGGACCCGGACATTCCAATTCTGAAGCAGGCCCAGGCCGAACACGCGAATCTCAACTAAAGCATTGCCTCGCTCTTAAGAGCCCTTCTCCTGTCACGACAAGAAATCTCGACGTGGCCTGCAGTCGATTTCCGCCAGTGGCACCCGCAGCCTATTGTATGCCCCGCGTAATACGGAATTGGGCTAGGAATGAGAAACGCCCTTGCGGCCATTAACTCCCGAATGGTCGGCAATCCGGAAGTAATGTCGACTGCGAAGTGGTACCCGAGGTCAACATCCGGATGCGTCGTCATCAAGGAGCCGGTCCCCGGCGCTGCCGCCTGCCGCGGATTTTCCTCTCTACGAGAGGCATCAGATTGGTCAAGACCACATCGGTTTTCTTGGATAAGTTGTATTGTCGATTTCCTAAGCCATGTAGTGCTGAACCGCCTCTTTGCATAGAAGGCTCGTTTGCTCGACTCCAAGCGACAACTTGTATCTTCTCCGCGCAACAGAGCGGGTACATTGCTCAAGACGAGCCGGACGGAAGCTATCCTCATATTCTTGAAATTGTTCGTAAGGACACAGAGGGACCGGGTAAGTAGGGGCGAACGCGAGGCACAGTCTGATTCGCGCCGCGCTCCGTAACGTGAGTGCGCGGAAGGCCAACCCTGCCTTCCATTTGGGTCCGGCTGTTATTTTAGCGAGTCGCGGTGGTGACCTGTTTCACGGGAAGAAAATTGTCGCTCAGCGAATGATTTCATTTTGTCCAAAGTCTCCTTTGAAAAGGCTCCGCCTAACGCCGCTATAGTCGCTACGCTGTAAGGGTTTAGGACATCAACGCTAACATTGCTTCCTGTCTTTAAGATTCCACCTCTTATCGCGATGTACACAAAAAGTCCCACAGTCATCCCAGCGATGGGTCGCGCTACGTACCACCACGCCCAACTGCTGAGTAGCCTGCGGTTACCGACATAAGATACGAACGAAAGAAGAAGTACAACGCTGGAACCCAGAGCGCCTGCAACGGTACTGATTAGCATAAGACGAATCTCATCAGGGGGGTTCAAGGAGAAGCGGGGGAGCATCTCCTTCATGCCTGGCCAAACCATAAATACGAGCGCGAGACACAATAAATTGAGGCCAATCAAATATGCACCCAGTAAGAGTATGAGTGAGCGCCGCATTGACAGCGGCTCTGACTCAGACCCGAAATCAGTGGGCGGTTTTAGCATCTCGTGTAATTCCATGCGCCCGGACGGGTCGTGTGCGGCGTGTGCCCGGACTTTGGGCTCTATCGGTAGGTGATTAAACATCGCAGAAAGCGGCGAGTCAAGCAATCCGAGGAAGAGTGGCGCATCTCGTGACTGAGGAGTGGACGACTGATTCGATGCCGTCGCCGTGCCCGAACTTATTTCGGTAAGCCACTCGCATGCGCATTCGGCGCGGACAAGAAGGGCAACGTTCGAATTTGGGTGCATCTTGGTCTCCCCTCTGCTGCTCCTCCTACAGGCCCTAACAGCGAAGGTTCAGTAAACGAGCCTTCTACTTGATTTGCTCTCGCTGTCGCTATAAGCCGCTTTGGTGAATTGCTATGCAAATGGTGTGAGTGCTAGCCTTGCCGAGCCGTGAAACCACCGCGCCAGAACGTTGAGCCGATTCGCCAGCCGACTCTATTCCAGATGGAGAAATTAGAAGAGGCGGCCACACTTCCTAGCACACTCGCAGGTGACCGCCCTTATTCTTTGCCTGAAATTCTTCTCGGCACTTCAGCGTTCACGGCGGCGGGATGGGAAGGCAGTTTCTATCCACCCGGCATGCAATCGCGCGACATCCTTTCCTACTACGCCACACAGTTTGCAACGGTCGAAGTGGACTCGACCTTCTATGGATGTCCTTCTGCTCGCACGGTTAACAATTGGGCCGCCCGAACTCCCAAGGACTTCATATTCTCCGTCAAAGTTCCACAAATCATCACGCACGAAAAAGCGCTGGAGGATTGCGCCCCTGAATTCGAAGAGTTCGTGACAACGATGGACCTTCTTGGTCCAAAGCTCGGCCCGATGGTGTTTCAGTTCCCATCTTTCGACCGCTCGAAGTTTCCGAAGCAAGACAGTTTTCTCGCCGTGCTGATTCCCTTCTTGAGGAAACTCCCCGCCGACCGCAAATTTGTAGTCGAGATTCGAAACAAGAAGTGGCTCGACGCCAAATTCGCTGATGTACTGCGCGAGCAGAAGGTCGCCGTGGCACTGACAGACACATCGTTTGCGCTGAGACCGTGGGAGATGGAGGAAGAGTTCGACTTGATTACAGCGGACTTCGCCTACGTACGCTGGCTGGGTGACAGCAAGGGCATCGAAAAACAAACGACAACTTGGGATAAGCCCGTCGTTAACCGCCGCGAGGACCTCTCAAAATGGGTCGAACTGTTTCGGACGTTCGTGGCACGAAATCTCAGAATTTTTGCCTACGCGAACAACCATTACGCCGGACATGGGCCAGCCACGGTAAAATTGTTCTGGGATTTATGGAATAAGAAACAATAGATAAGAAACATCAAACTTGTGAAAGCTCGTGTCGAAATCCGAACCTCAGCCCTGCCGCCGCTTCAAGCACATGAACATCGCTCCGGCATTCCTGAAAAAGCTTCCGAAGTGTGGAAAATGCCAGGCGGTGATCGCTTATCTGGAAAGAGACTCAGAGATACGATTGTGGGTGAGGGAGCATCGGAACTGAAATTTCCAGGGCTGCTGATTGATTCACCGATGACTCTTTACACGATCTTCTATTCGATTTTCTCGTTTAGCGAATCCATAAATAGGTTAACCGTGCCGGACCGTCTATGGTAAGCTGCCGTGCCTCAGGTGCTTTCCAGCTCTTTGGCTGTGACCTAGTTAGATTTGAGGTGACCATGGCCCAATCCATCTTCGCTGTTTGATTCCTTCGCCTTCTCCTAGGAAGTATTGCAAAACATCTCATCCACCGTTAGAGGGAGGGTTTATGTTGTGTCTCTCATGCGCTTCAGGTCATCAGGCGGATTTTTCCGCTGAGATGATCGTCCACGTCGGAGGTCCCAAAAATCTGGATAATCCTGGCATCTGGATATTCACGAAACTTTCAATCTGTCTGGATTGTGGCTGTGCGCGGTTTACCGTCCCGGAAATCGAATTGGCATTGCTTGCCGCCGGTGCTCCCCAAAGTGAACGACCCGCGCGGGCGGCGGGTGCTTAGCATCACATAGCTGCATCAATAACAGTCATGAGTTCGCTGGTGGCCTTTATCTTGACAACGTAGCCACGCGCACCCAGGCTCAGAGCTTCCTGCATAACCTCAGAAGAAGATTCCTGACTCAAAAAGATTATTTTGGATTGCGGGACGAGTTTGCGAATTTGTCGGGCGGCTTCGATGCCATTTAGCGAAGGGAGTCCGATGTCCATGAGGATTAGATCGGGTTTCAGTTCCACAGCTTTCTGAACCGCTTCTAATCCGTCTGCCGCCTCACCGATGATCTGCAAATCGTTTCTTTCCCCAAGCATCGAGCAAATGAATTGCCGAAACTGCGGAAAATCCTCCACGATGAGAATGCGGACCGATGACACTCCACCACGGACCTTTCTGGGGTCGGACTGCACTTTCTGTACTGCTGGAGGGGGAAAGAGCATCGATTGAACATCATCCGCTTCCGATAAAACATGTCAATGGTACGGCCACGCATATCAAGTTCTTTTCCACATTTCCACACCATATTCGCGTTCTTTTCCACACCCAATGGGGCGAGGCTTGACCCGCATCTAAACCACGAGTCGGACATTCTGGTCTGGATGGCACAGGCACAAGAACTAAGCTCCTGTTTCGAAGACTGCAATCGCCGTGGATGTATAATCCTGCCCATGAGTTATAAACCCTGCGGCGAGTCCGGACGACGCTGGAGGAGGTAACATGGAGAAGCGAGAGACCAAGCCCAAACAACAACCTTCGAAACACATAAAGGTTGTGAACCCTCCCAATCCATCACCAAGAACCAAGCTGTTTCCGGTTCAACTGAACAGAATGACGCGACCAAGCTCGCCGTAGATCAAGGAGTCGAATCGGCAGAACAGTCGCCTGGAACGGGAAGCCCTGTTAAAAAACTCGGGCTATGGCAGCTGTCGGGATTGCTGCGGCAGGTATTGGATTAGCAGCAGGCCCGGCCCTTAACCCTCCCCGCATTCCTCCCATCGCTGGTAAGGCCGCAAATAACACGACTGCGAAGAAAGAGCACCTGTTCGCCCAGCCTCAGAAGCAAGATGCGCCAAGCACGATTGTCTGCGAGATTAAGATTACCGTTCCTGAAGGAGCAAACGCTGATGAGGCTGAGATCAAGCGTGTCATTTCCATAATGGACAAAGCTGCGAGCGACCAACAGGAAGCCTCTCGGCCACAAATTTCTTGGCTCCCCCCTATCATCACCGCTGCGTTCGCTGTGGCCGGAGTTGCAGCCACCTGCCTGAAGGCAGTGCAGCCCGTTCTAGTTCAATGGGAGAAAAACTTAGGGGAAGCAGAAGTTACGGTCAAGCACAGGGATAAACACGAGGAGAAAGAGATTACCATCAAGGGGTCCAAAGACATCGATCTGGTAATCAAAAAAGCTGAAGAGTCTTTAAGAGGATGCGGTTTCACTCATTAATTCCCTCGTCCAGTAGAGCCGTGGTCGCACATCTCAACCGCGCGAACATATATTAACTGCGGCTGCGTTCTACGGCATCTACCACGCTTGTGTTTTACTGGCCCGGTACAGGCATGACGAATTGTTCTACAGGTGAAAACCTGATTGCCTTTTACAGTGAGAACCTGATTGCCGAGTACGCGGTCCACCGCTACCCTGACTCCGAAATAACCTCTGAAACGCCCACCGAGAGCAGGTGCTTGCCTGGACACAGGCACCTGTTCTCATTGCTCCGCAGAGAGGGTATGCCGATGGTTAAGTGGACCTTAAAATGTAGAAATTGCGGCTATACCTTCACCTATTCCGTGGGAGGTGACACGCTGGTCGAGTATTTATTCCCCATGAACCCAAAGCTCGCGCCAGAAGGGGTCAAGTGCGAGTGTCCCAACTGTAAAGCCAAGTTTACCTACGAGCAGAGCGAACTCCGGTACGCAAGATAAAGGGCTGCATCATAGAATTGAACGGACACTAGAATCGAGTATCGGTCAGAGGCATTCTGCGGAGTTGTGCGACGGTCGGTTGACGCTTTATCGCTTTTTCGAAATGACTAACTCAACTGATTGACCGTAGCGGGAACGTGTCCCTCCCCGCCGTCCGAAACCGGAAACAGGTCCATCGCCACAAGTGAAAATGAGATCGTGCAACCTGGACAATCCAACCAGATAACTCGATGCAGCGGAACGTGGTGAACGTGTTCGGGCCACATTAAGCAAAGTTTTCGATGACAGCGAGGGCTCTGGCAAGTTTGAGCAGACAATGTTTCAGAACTTCCGACACGAATGCGGGAGCGCAGCACGTTCAAAATTGTTTTCATAAATCCTCAAGGTAGGGAACGGAGGATTTGGAAAGGAACGGGGAGATGAATTCTATCGTAAATCGGAAGTGCTTCAAAGCGGTCGTGCGAACGCCCCAAGTCTCATCGAATCGCTATCAATAGACCGCCGCTTACGCCAAGCGATTGCTCATGCCCTCGCCCGAAGTTGTACTCGTAGCCCGGTTCGACGTACCAGCCGAATCGATGCTTCGCGGAGGGCCAGAACATAAAATCCAGTACGGCTTCACCGCTGACGGAGTTCGTCGTCACGCCGTATTTCGTCGTATGCACCCAAGCAGGACCAACGCCTATCATAAACTCTACTTTTTCCGAGAGCGTCCAAGGCTTCTTGAATAGCAGGTCCGTATCCCATTCAGTCGTGTGCCTGCCGAAAAGCGGCGTGACTCCCGCCTCAAGCTCCAGCCACTTCTCTATCGGCGTAACTTCAACCGCTACAGTGGAGCCGAAGCCCGAGCCGCCATCTTTTAGATTCCAGTTGGCCGCTCCGCCAAGCTCCACGATGGCGGCAGGTTCCTTATCGACCGACTGCGGTAAAGCACATGCAGGAAACAGAAACAGAAATGCTATCAAGATTGCTTTTGTCGCGTTCATTGGATGTCCGATTCCACTTCTCGTATGTTGCCATAATATCGGTAATGACTGCCGATCAGGAGAAAACCCTGTGGATTTGAACCATGAACAGCAGGTCGGGCTGGGGCGTTCCTATTTCTTAGCCACGGCACTTGATTGCATGATCTGGGCAGATTTCACTTGTACGATAACCGCGGTGGTCTCAATAGGTCGATGCAACACCACCTGATTCGTTTGCGCTCGTTGTTCGACTGCAGGGCACTGCACCGGCGCGGAAGCGCATCACCAACCGCCAAAGATAAAAGCGACGACGGAATAACGAGGTAAAACCTGTTAGCCGCAAAGCCGCTCTGAGCCTACCCACAGCTGAGCCAGATCTCTGAGGTTATGCTTGTGTTTCCGCGTTACGAAGTATTCCTTCCCACCTTTTACACACAGCCTGTACTCCCCAGTCGGTAAAGGTTGGATCACCTCGACGGCCGAGATATTCACGACGACCGAGCGGTGGATGCGAATAAAACAGTAGGGTTTGAGCTTCTCCGCCATGGACGAGAGGGACTCGTGCACCAAATAGGGATTAGGCCGGTGTTGCAACGAAACGTAGTTACCTTCGGCTTGTACTGCCACAATGTCGGCCAAATCCAAGAGCAGGATGCTACCGTTTGCCTTGAACGCGATTCGTGGCATGCCGCCCCCTTCGCCGAGATTGACGAGGCGCCCGAAGAGACCTCAGCCACGCCACGATATTTGTGATTCCCACTTCCCAGACCTTCGCATCTTGAGCATTCTTTGCTAACGACCCGTAGCCCTGGACCATCGCGATCAGAAAGCTGGCAGCCTCGTCTGGATTCAAGCTGCAGCGAACAGTTCCTTGGGACTGCCCTTTCCGCAAAAGCGTAGCGACGCCACCCTGCCAGGCAAGGAATATTCTCTTCAGTCGCTTGCGGAATGACTCGTCCAGTGGAGACATCTCCTGTGCCAAATTGAGCAGTGGACAACCGGCTCGAATGTCTGCGGGCCGCGCTGGTAATCCACGGACAATGTCGATCAGAATGTCGATGGGTTGCCCGTCGCTAAGAAGAGGGCGCAACCACCTGTCGCGGACAAGTTTTGCGATGACTTCTTCGACGATGGCATATCCGAGGGCTTCTTTGCTGTCGAAGTGGTGATAGAGCGCTCCCTTGGTGACGTTAGTGGCGGCGAGAATTGTATCGATGCCCGCACTCTGGAAGCCTGATCTGTGGACTTCCCGAAAAGCCGATTGCAGCAGGCGTTCCCGTGTGCGCTCTGGATCGCGGAGCCTTCGCGTTTTCTTGTGAACGCGTAACATACCGACGAGTATGTATGTTAGCAATTTGAAAGTCAATCGAAACGACGTGCCTGACTCTTAGCTGCTCTGTATTCTCGAATTCTGTAACCTCTCGCCAGTGTGTATGAAAAATTGGAGAAACAGTCGCTCTAGGTGCTTTGGAATCATCCAAGGATGTTGTTAGCCCGCCACCCGTTTTCGAACTCCGAAGGCTTGCGCTTGTAGCGTCACGTAATCGTTGTAAACGTTGAACACCACATGCTTCCTCAATGGTCACTCAGCAGGAATCTTTGGGGAGTTGTGTGGCAGCCCTGCTCTGAACTGCTGCAACGCCTGGTGGGACGTGAAGTAGAACAGCGAGTCAGCTCGCCACGGCGACTTTCATGGGAGGAAAAAAGCAAAATGGATACGTTAAGGCGGTTACGGAATTTCTGGATACCGGGAGTTGCGACGATTGTTCTGGGTAGCTTCAGCAACGCGTTCGCTCAACGGAGCTACAAAATTACCGATTTGGGTGTTAACAACAGCAAGGACAACTTCAGCATGGCCATGGGCCTCAACAATCAGGGCTGGGCGGAGAACATGGATGGGACCGTGAACCCTCCCGAGAATAGTTTGTTTACGTCAGTTTCAAGAGGCCGCGCCGTGATAAGCATCTACGGATTCAACATCGACCTCGGCACGCTCGGAAAACCCGGCGCCAACAGTTGGATCAACTGGGGCGGGATCAACGACCGCGGGGAAGCCGTCGGTATGTCCGAAACAGCTGTTCTAGATCCGAGCGGCGAAGACATTTGTGGCTTTGGCACATTTCTTACGTGCGTTCCGTTTCTTTGGCGAGACGGCCAGATGAGCGCTCTCCCGACAGTGGGCGGCAATAACGGGCAAGCCAGTGCCATCAATAACCGCGGAGAAGCGATAGGATTTGCGGAAACGGCTGACGCTGACCCGACATGCCCGCCTTCCCCCGCTGAAGTGCCAGTATTGTGGGACAAGGGCCAAGCCCACGCCCTTCCCTTGGTAGGTACCGATCCAGACGGTTTCGCATTCGGGATCAACGATCGAGGTGAGGCCGTAGGCTATTCGGGAAACTGCTTCTTCGCGACGCACGCTGTAGTGTGGAAAAACAACACTGCCGTCGTGCTTCAGGACCTCGGAGGTACGAAATCCAATGTCGCCTACGTCATTAACAACCTGGGCCAAATTGCCGGGAAGGTCCGCAGCGCCGATGGCACAACCTACGTAGCCGCTCTTTGGCAGCCAGACGGCACTCTCACCAACCTCGGCATTCTGCCGGGAGATTTTGCCGCCTTCGCCACCGGCATCAACGACCGGGGCCAAGTGGTTGGAAACAACTTTGATTCCAACTTCAACTGGTCGCACGGCTTCTTTTGGCAGAACGATGTGATGACCGACCTTAACGAGCTAATTCCCGAGGATTCCGGCCTCTTCATAATCTCGGCTAGCAATATCAATGAGCGCGGACAGATCTCGGGTATGGCAACGGTGCAAACCGGGCCCCATGCGGGAGACATTCACGCCTTTCTTTTGACCCCCGTCGACGGACGCATAGGCGCCTCGATGGCAGATTTCGCACGTACACACCCCCAGTCCATCTTACACGGGAACGCTTGCAGCCACTTTTTGCAGAGACTCGGACCCGACCGATCCGAGCGTTAAAGGGTATTTTGGGAGCTTCCGCACCATGCAGTCCAGCCGTATAGGCTGGACGGACGCGCAAGGCCAGCGATTTTCCGGAACATTCTGGGTCATGTCGATATTCGCGTGACCCAGAATGTTTACGTCAAGAGCTGGTGGGAAGGATTTCCTAACGAACCAGAGAACTCGACTTCGAAGAGTCGCGCTCTAGCTCCTGATTAACGCGGTTACCATAGATGTGGAGTCCTAGGACTGAACTTGTCCGGTTTCCCGACTTACCAGGACTTGTGAAACTTGCATGTCTGGCATGAACAATTTTCCAGTCCTGGTACGCTTCCCGCCACAAAGATAGACCAGAAATCCTTCGATAAGTCGCTTCCTCTCATAGCCTTCTAGAAAGTGTGCCGCTTGGCCCGGCTGTTGCACTCTAGAAAGGATGCCCAGCCTCGGGTATGGGAAGCCGGCCTCATGAACACTGGGAGAGGAGAATGTTTATGGGTTCATCCCGCACGATTGCTGAGAATCCGCCGACCGAACCGACAGTCCTAGGTAAATCTCTACGAATAGATGGATCTGCACAGGAAAATGAGTTAGAGAATCGCATAAAGAACTTGGATCAACTTGTGCATAGCATACATGTGGCTCTGCACCAGGTATCATTCTCGGGCAAACTTCATGCTCTCGATCTCACGACTGAGCTCCTTGTGAAGATTAAAGCCACGCACAATATGTTCCGAGTTGCACAGATCCTGAGCGAACCAGCGCGTCAAAGCCTGCTTTCGAGGGTAGGCAATTCTGTGAATGACCTTGAAATGGTCATTGCGGCCCAGTTTGATGTTGAAATGACTTAGGTGGGCCAGGTGTATCGACACTAACCTTCGATATCCCCAAGGCCGGGAAGACCACCCCTCAGCTCGGCCTCGATTTTGACTAAGCTGGAAGTCCACAAAGGATGTGCAGCATAGAGTCTATCGAGACTTTCTCGCTGCGAGAATTGAGGAACTGCGAAGGATGGAGCAGGGTTTGCTAAACAGAATTTCCCACTTCCCATTTCCGAAAGTTACTGATCGCCGTGAGATTCGTCCTCGCCACAAAACAGATCACTCCGGCATCGTCCACCAATCCGAATACCGGAATGGCATCAGGAATTAGATCAAACGAGCTCACAAAATAAATAACAGCGGCGATCATCATCAGAATCGAGTTCGCTGGCACGCGATACTTGCCGGACATCCATGCACGGATCATTCGAAAGAATATTTGAAAGCTCTCCCATGGGGCGAGGAGAGACTCGTAGTGTCGCTCTGATTTGTTACCGGCTCTCTCAAGTAGCCGACACAGCTTTTCCTTGTGTCCGTCATACAACGCGGCTTTTAGCGTTGCCTGCTCAAACGTGAGCGGTGGCTTCTTTTTCATGAGGGGGCTCCCTGGTGCCGAATACATCAAGAGCGAAGACATCGCACAGATTACCCGAAATCGCTGTACAGTACACTTCAAAAGGACACAGCCCAATCGACCCAGTGGCGCACATCCGCCACGTCCGACGGCGAATTTATTCGTGCAGGAGGCTTTCCCATCCTGAGGGTACCCGGCCCGCGGGTCCCGGCACAGGTTGATTCGCCGGATGCGAGCCAGGGCTGCGCAGCTTCGGACCTTCAAAAGTTTCTTGCGTTCGGTAATCGTAGAACCAGTCCTCGCCGGGCTCGAAGCTATTGATGATCGGGTGGCCCGTGGTCGCGTTATGTTTTGACGCATGCTGGCTTGGCGAACTATCGCAGCAGCCGATATGACCGCATTCGGCGCATCGGCGCAGATGCAGCCACCATCCGTGCGTTGCCAGGCATTCGACGCAACCTGTACCGCTTGGTTTCGACTTCAAATTGATTCCTTCTCGCTCACTCTTCATGTTGTCTCCTTCTCCGCGCTGATCTCCAATTTTATGGCAGTGCCTCCGGGAATGAATTCTCTTTGTAGAGGAGAACCACGAGAGCCGAATCGAGATATGCGCGCACCTCATTCGATCACGACTTCAAAACCAGTGCCTGATTAACGCGCTTACCGTCCCATGTGAAATCGGACCGATCCGCACTTGTTCAAATTGGCTTTCTCGGCGGCCCGATTCGGACGGCATCCGGGACTTCCCAGACTGATTGCGCAACGATGTAGAATGAAATCCATGAACAAGAAAGCGCTCTCTCCGGGCTCGGTACACAGCGTACCAGCGGATTTACGAAAGGTTCTCATTTCTGACCCCGTGGCACGGGCGAAATGGGAGGATATTACGCCACTTGCACGCAATGAGTGGATTTGCTGGGTTATCTCGGTCAAGAAACCGGAAACCAGAAGGCAGCACATCGAGCGGGTACGCACGGAACTTAAGGAAGGAATGCGCCGGCCTTGTTGCTGGCCAGGCTGTCCTCACCGCTGAAAGTAAGAACCGCGGAATCCGAAAGTTGCTCTCCCGTCCTAGACCAATTGTCCGGTAACGCGTGCCAGCTCAACCGGTCGATGCAACACTTTGTTGAAGTTTACTGGCGAGGTCGCGACTTCCTGTCATCATCTCGCGCGCCGGATGCAGCCATAGCGACTGAACCGTTCTAATGCTCACATAGCTTCGGACACAGCTCGCGGTCACCCAGGCAGCAGTACCAGTGGGGTACCATTGAGGCTCTCCCCGCGATGTTGATATTCTGGAGTCTCCACTTCCCGCCCTCAGGACTTAGAGGTGTCTCTGCAAAGGCAGCGAACCATGGAACCTGAAAAACTCCGCGTAGCTCGTGAAAAGCTCACACGTGTATTCCGCTATCTGGAAGCATTGAACCAGCATCGCAATCCCGCGAAACGACAAATTCGCGAGCAGCTCTGGAGTTTCTCGCTGCGCGATCTTCCCGAGCATCCTTCCATTCAACGAGGCAGCGCGGAGGCAAGCTCTCTAAAGACACAGAACGGGAATAGCCAGAGTATAGAAGATGGCGGCGCGAGCTACGTTCTGAAGGTACAGCGTCCGCGGCTGACTCGCGCGCCCGAACCACCCGATGAAATTTTCGCATGGCTGAAAGACGGTTGGGATGACCCATTGAGTGCCTTCGTTGTCGAGGAAACCTTGGAGGAATCCGGAAGTAACACAGAACCGAGGATCGTGAAGTTCGCGGACGATCCGGCTCGCACCTCGAGCCTGGAGCGTTGGAGACTTTTACGCGATGAGTGGGTGAAAACCGAAAAGCCAGCTCGGGCGGCTATGAGAATTTTCGAAACGTTTTACGCACTTTATGGCCGCATCGATCGCGAGGCGGAACGCGTCGAGCTCGTCCTCGGAGACGGCATCTTGAGCTGGGGTCGAGTGGAAGGAGGCATCTATCATCCCATCCTCCTCCAGCGCCTCCAATTGCAGTTCGACGCATCCGTGCCCGAATTCACGCTTTCGGAAGCGGACCATCCCGTTGAGCTCTACTCTGCTTTGTTCCAATCCATGAACGATGTGGATGGGCGCGCGATAGGCCGATGCCGCGAAGAATTGGAGGAAGGAGGTTTCCATCCGCTCATAAATGGTGCGACCTCCGGCTTTCTGAAGCGGCTAGTCGTGCAGCTGTCACCGCGCGGAGAGTTCCTTGAGGACCGCGCGCCATATGCGGAAGTCAGCGACCCATGCATTGGACGGGCCCCCATCCTTTTCCTGCGGTCGCGCACCTTGGGATTTGCCGCCGCGATTGAAGGCATCCTGGCGGACCTGCGCACGCGCGAAGACCTGCCTTGGTCGCTCCTGAATATCGTTGGAGAAGAATCGCCGATTCCCGATGTGGAAGAAGCGAATCCCTCCGCGAACGGTTCCGTTCCATCGGATGGCGAAGTGCTGCTAAGCAAACCAGCCAATCCCGAGCAGATTCGAATTGCCCAGCAACTCGAGGAACATGGAGGAGTTTTAGTGCAAGGTCCTCCCGGCACCGGAAAAACTCACACGATCGGCAATCTTGTCGGCCATTTGCTCGCCCAGGGCAAAAGCGTTCTGGTCACCAGTCACACAACCAAGGCACTGCGCATGGTGCGCCATCACATCGTTCCCGAGCTGCGTCCGCTGTGTGTCAGCGTGCTCGAAAATGACTTGGACAGCCGCAAACAGCTTGAGAGTGCCGTGGGATCGATCGCGGAGAGGCTCTCGCGGGCTGACGCTGGCTCGCTCGAAATGCAAGCGAAGAGACTGGGATCCGAGCGTCTCGACCTGCTGAAGAAGCTCGACGAAATCCAAAACCAGCTGACGGAGGCTCGCGCCGACGAGTATCGTGATATTGCCATCGCTGGAAAAACTTGGGCGCCCGCCGATGCCGCTCGCCAAGTCATGCAGGAAAAAGAAACGCGCGGCTGGATCCCCGGTCCGGTCGCTGCGGTGGCGCCGCTGCCTCTTTCTCCCGGTGAACTGGCCGACCTCTATCGTACGGGTGTTGCCATTTCCCGGGATGACGAGAATGAACTCTCAACTCATGTTGCGGAGCTTCATGATCTTCCGAGAGCGGAAGATTTTGAAGCCAGCGTGAGTGAGCGCAATCGTCTCGGCATGGAGGATCTCGATTTGCGCTCCGATTTGTGGGAGTCCGCCGCCGCGCAGAATTCGCCAGCAGAGATAGAAGGATTAGCCGCCGCTCTAGCTCAGGCGGTCGAGCCTCTTTCTGGCAATGACAAGTGGAAACTCGCGGCTGTGTACGCGGGGAAGTACGGTGACGTGCATCGGGAGGCGTGGGACCAACTTATCAGCTTCGTGCGCCTGGTCCATCGAGAAGCTGCAAACGCCCAAGAATCGTTCGTCAAATACGGCCCGCAGGCTTCCGATGGTTCAGCGGTCAAAGATCAGGAACGCACTGCCGGCGAAATCTTCGCGCACCTCGAGAATGGCGGCAAACTGGGCTCCTTCACCTTGTTCACACATAAATCCTGGAGCCAATTTCTGGAACAGACGAAAGTAAACAACGCGCGTCCACGGCTTCCCGAGCATTTCCACACCCTGCGCCAGTACTTGCGCCTCAAGGGCCTTCGCGAGGATCTTGCCGCTAGATGGGATCGTCAGGTGGCGACTCTTGGAACTCCGCGTTCGAGCGAAATGGGCGAGGATGTCGAGAAAACACTGATGCAGTATTGCGATTCCATCGAGGATTGCCTGGGCTGGCAGGAGCACACCTGGCTTCCACTGCAGCAGAGGTTGGAAGACATCGGCTTCCGGTGGGATAAATTCCTCGCTGAGCAACCAGCGGTCGTTGGTTCCGATGGAGAGTTGACACGCATCCACATGGCGGTGACCGGCGCTCTGCTCCCCATTCTAGATTCCCGGTTCAAGAAGCTCCGGCTGCTCCAATTGGAGGAAGAATTTCGCGATCTCAAAGGCCGGCTCAAACTTGCAGCCCGTGTAGCGAAAGCATCCAAAGTAATCGGCCAGATTCTAACAGCGGTCAGCGAGGAAGATTCCAACGGCTATCGCGAAATGTATGAGCGCCTGCTGGAATTGAAGAGCAAACAAGCGGACCTCCACCTGCGCCGAGCCTTGCTCGCAAAGCTCGAGACCGCGGCTCCCGCGTGGGCCGGCGCGATTCGCAATCGCACTGGAATTCATGGCCGAAGCGAGCCGCCTCGCGACCCCGCCTTCGCGTGGACTTGGCGCCAGTTAAACGATGACCTCGATCGCCGCGCCAGTGTCTCGCTCGAAACCCTGCAAGCAAAAAGCGAAAAACTCCGTGAGCAACTTCGCCGCGTGACCGTTGAACTCATCGACAAACGTTCGTGGTCCTCGCAAGCGCGCCGTACTTCTTCTCGCCAGCGCCAGGCTCTCGTCGGCTGGCTCGACACTATTCGTCGCATCGGCAAGGGTCACGGAGTCCGCGTTCCTCTTTTGCGTTCCGAAGCGGCGAGAAAAATGAGTGAATGCCGCGGGGCCGTTCCGGTATGGGTCATGCCGCTCTCGCGAGTGGTCGAAAACTTTGACCCGCGCACCACGCGCTTCGATGTTGTCATCATCGATGAAGCCAGCCAGAGCGACGTGATGGCGCTGGTCGCCCTGTACTTGGGCAAGACGGTGCTCGTTGTCGGCGACCACGAGCAAGTCAGCCCGTCGGCCGTAGGCCAGGATTTGGGCGTTATTCAAAACCTCATCTTCCAGTACCTCCGCGGAATCCCGAACTCCGATCTTTACGATGGGCAGATCTCCATCTACGATCTCGCACGCCAGTCGTTTGGCGGCTCAACGTGTCTTGTCGAGCATTTCCGGTGCGTTCCGGAGATCATCCAATTCAGCAATATAATTTCCTACGACGGCCGCATCAAGCCCTTGCGCGACGCGAGCCGCGTCCATCTGCGGCCTCACACCATCGCGCATCGCGTCTCCGGATCCACACGCAACGGCAAGGTTAATCGCCAGGAGGCCCTGACCGTCGCCTCGCTTCTTGCAGCCGCGATGGAGCAGCCCGAATACAAGAAAAATGATGCGGGCCAGCCTCTAAGCTTCGGAGTGGTTTCTCTGGTTGGCGACGAGCAAGCCATCGAAATCGACAATCTAGTCCGGGCGCACGTCTCGCCCGACCGTTACGAACTCCATCGGGTACTCTGCGGAAACGCCGCACAATTTCAAGGAGACGAGCGCGACGTTGTGTTTATCTCGCTGGTTGACACCGCCGAGCGTGGCTCTCTTTCCCTGCGGGATCAGGAACTCTTCAAGCAACGCTTCAACGTCGCCGCTAGCCGCGCCCGAGACCAGATGTGGATCATACATTCGCTCAGCCCGCACAACGACTTGAAAGCAGACGACCTTCGCCGGCAATTGATTGAGCACGGGGAGGACCCCGCGCGGCTCATGCGCACCTTGGAAGAGAAGGAAAAGCGCACCCAATCGAACTTTGAACAGGAAGTCATGAAGCGTCTCGCGAATGCGGGATTTCGGGTCACCCCGCACTGGAGGATTGGAACTTTCCGAATCGATCTGGTCGTCGAGGGCGACGGCAGACGCCTGGCCATCGAGTGCGATGGTGATCGCTATTACCCTCTCGAAAAGCTCCCCGAAGATATGGCCCGGCAGTCAGTTCTTGAACGCATGGGTTGGATTTTCACACGCATCCGCAGCTCGGAGTTTCTCCGCAACCCTGCTCGCGCGATGAAGCCCGTCTTCGAAAAGCTGCAGATGCTGGAGATCCCGCCCGCAGGTAACTCCGTAGGCGCTGAACCTGCAGAGGCTCCTTCACACGATGTGATCGACCGCGTCATCCGACGCGCAGAAGAACTCCGTAAGAATTGGTCAAAAACGAATGGAGCGGGCGTTCGCTCGTCCTCGCGGACCTCGGCGGCTGCTGCAGTCTAGCAAACGCACAGATTCTGGCCTTGCCTCACAGGTGCGTCGACCAGACCAGAGAACATGCCTTACCAAGGTCCATGCCGATGATGTGTACTGCCAGGATGCGCCCTCTGCGCAAGCCTCTCCTCCTCGAGCTGCTGGGGAGCTAAGGACGGTGGACAACCCGATTACTTTCCGGAAATGGGGCTGTCGGAAGTGAAAAGACGGGGTTCTAGGTGGATTGTCGGCAACTCGGAAACTATCCAGGAAGAGGGTCTGAGAAATGAATATGGGGTTGTTTCGGAGTTTGTGGACTTTCCCAACCCACAATCCAGCCCACAAAAACTCCGTCTTATAATGACTTCCGCGTAGTTTGGCAGTCCCCGCGGTCTTGTAAGTTGTTGTAAAACCTAACCACGCTACCCTGATAAGGGCGAGGTCGGTGGTTCAAGTCCACCCAGGCCCACCATCAAAATCATCAGTAAATACGCAGCTATTCTCACTCTTCCTCTTTCCCTGGATCTTCATCAAAGAACCGTTTTGTCAACGATTTGTCAACTTTACGATCAGCCGAATGGAACTACACTCAGGACGTTAAGACCCTTCGGGTGAAGGCCGAATGGCTGGAATCGATTGGGCTATGTCGAGAAGGTGTCCTGTGACCCGAAGGGCCTGGCAAACCCCCAGAAGGAAGGGTAGGAGTGGAAATCGTCGGACAGTCGATTTGGGGCGTAGCTCAGTTGGTTAAAACGCCATGCCTTGGGCGCGGACCGACCGACTCCAACAGCTCCATTCCCTGCTTTGGCTTCTCTGTGTTTTCAGTAATTTGGGGAATCTGCTTTTCAGTCAAAGACAACCCGAACGGGTTGAAAACGATGCATTCTTGCACACTTCGTACCGGTTTGCCCGTCATCCGTCCGGATTCGGCCGCCCATGTACCTAGCCGTTAGAACACAAAGGGCACCAGGGCCCATGTGCCGTTCGCGCCTCCACCCGCCAATATTGTGGCGGCGTAATCGCGCCTAGGAATCCTTGCTCGTTCACTCCTGTGCTAAAGAATGTTAAGGAATCTTTGTAGTAAGGGTGATCGGTTGTCTTTTCGCCAAATCAGAGAAAAGGGCACCAGCACTTTCAGATCTACGATAGGCAACAAAGCAACACCTCTTGGGCATTGCCATCTTGCAGAATCACTGACCAAAGCGACACCCAACCTGCAGGCTACCAAACTAAGAATCGTGGCATGGTCATCGGCTTCTTGCACAATCCGCGGTGATTTCAAGCCCCCGCGGAAACACGCCCGCATCAAACGGTCATAGGCGGCAGGGTTTGTCCGGCGGGGAAACCA
>Ga0210384_10000700_pt1 | contig 50097 bp, 46 predicted proteins | sample IncBWH2MmetaG_FD_160574 | JGI IMG/M metagenome (GOLD analysis project Ga0210384, IMG submission 160574) | Forest soil microbial communities from Barre Woods Harvard Forest LTER site, Petersham, Massachusetts, United States - Inc-BW-H-2-M | ecosystem: Environmental > Terrestrial > Soil >... | reverse complement strand
GCTCGTTTCTCAGAGAGCCTTGGGTATGGCAGAGAAGTGGGCGCTCACAATCTTCCACTGCCCGCTTTGTTTGATGAAGACCAAGGTAGTTCGGCCATGGATCGAGAGAGTCTTGCCGTCTTTCGTTACTCCCGTAAACATGTCGTGGGCATTTACGATACCAACGGTATCGCCATACACGCGGCACGATGGTTGCCGGAAGCCGAAACTCGCTGAGGCTAAGCCCTCCACCACCTCGTTGAGATACTTGGCGAAGAGCGGCTTGCCGTCGAATCGGTACGGAACGTGGTCGAACACCTCCAGGTCATCAGAAAGCATCCCCAGGAAAGTCTTGAGGTCGCGCTGATCGAAAGCGTCGGCGAACTGCTTTGCTAAGGCTTGGAGTTCATTCACGCTCATGCTTGTGTCTCCTCTGATGAGTTAGACACACGCCGCGGCACACTGTGACAGAACTATACGCCGAACCTGCCCATTGCCGGGGCATACGCGAGTGGGGAGGCTTCCATCAGATTGTGGTTGGATGACGGGCCAACCGGAAGTTGGCTCCGTTTCCGCGATTCGTACCGACAAACGGGATTATCGGAGACTGGGGTACTAGTCCTCCACATTCGGCCCAGCCAATTCCTCAGGGTGTGGCAGTCGTCAGTTGCCTCTGCCCGTTTGTACTCCCTATACCAGGATCCGCCTTTTATCTTCTCGTGAGCACAACATGCGTCGCGTGCTCCGTGGCCTGGTGCTCGGTCACAGAAAATCCCAGCGCGGGCAGGTCAATACCAGTAAACAGTGCCTCACCTTGACCGAGGGCAACTGGTGCAAGTGCAAAGTGGAGGGAATCGATAAGCCCAGCCTGCAGATACTGCCGCACGGTGGAAACACCGCCTCCAATCTTGACGTCCTTGTCACCAGCTGCTTGTTTCCCGAGCCTCAGCGCCTCTTCGATTCCGCCGCTGACAAAGTAGAAGGTCGTCCCGCCTTCCATCACGATCGGCTCACGCTCGTAGTGCGTCAGAACGAAAGTTGGCGCATGATATGGCGGATTGGTACCCCACCATCCCTTCCACGAGTTGTCCTGCCAGGGGCCACGGACCGGACCAAACATGTTGCGACCAAGGATGAAGGCGCCAAAGTTTTCCATTGACCGCCGTGCGAACGCGTCGTCCACGTCGATAGATCCGCCTTCCTGCCCGCGCATGGCACGGAATGTCTTCGTATGGAAGAACCACTGAAAGATCTCTGAACCGTGCTTGCCCAGCGGATCGTCCAGGCTCTGCTCTATCCCTGCGCTGAAACCGTCCAACGAAACACCAAATCCCGCGACGCGAACCCTTGGCATGTATGCTCCTCGCTTTCGAAATTCACATTAGCCCCCAAGTCCTGAGGTCTCAATGTTACGCCCAGGTCCCGAGAAACGCGCTTGTGGTGATTAAAGCGGCCAACTCCCGGATGGTCGGCGAGCCGGAAGTAATCCGCGCATCCCAAGGTGTGCGCGACAAAACTGTCTCACTCCAGGGGTTCACTCCACGAGTTCCAACAGAAATCCTACTGCGCGCTCAGTGGGGTTCGAGCGTTCAGCGCCCGGAAACCGACATTTGCAAGGAGTATAGAGAACCGCGCGCCAGAATAAACAACGTCTTTCTATCTCTGCCGCCAAACAGAAGCTGTAGCGGCCGGCCTGGAATATTTACCGTGTCAATTAAGCGCCCGGATTTGTCGTAGACAAACACTTGCCCCGCGCCAATGTAGACATTGCCTTGCTTATCCAGGGCCAGACCCTCGCCGCCCTGTTCCGCAAAAAGTTTAAAGTTTGAAAATGTACCGTCCGTTCCGACGTCGGCAATATAGGTCTTCTCGTCTTCCTCATTGCTGATGTAGAAATGCCGGCCTGCGACGGCGGGAGCCATGCCGAAAGTCCTCAACTCGTCATTTAGCCTTGCGCCGTAATAGAGCCTTCCACTGACAAATGCCTCGCTCGCAGGAATAAAGGTTGTGCCATCCGGGGAAACATACTGGTAGGGTTTTACCGCCGACTCAGCATCGAAAAAATCGCTCCCGCTTCGCCAAATATCGACGGGGAGAATAGGAGTGAGCCCCGGACGCGGCTTCACCGGCTCCGGCACTAATTGCTCGATGCGATCGTCCGGCGAATCGGGCTTAAAGCTGTATACAATCCCGTTGCCGGCAGAGGAAATGACCAACAAGTCGCCGGCTCTATCAAACGCCAGTTCCTCCGGGTCCAGGGGATTGTCCCGGACGATCGAGAGGTGGTGTTCCGCGGCAGACCAGCGATAAATCGTCTGGGCATGGGAATCAGCAAAGTAGAGATTTCCCGACGAATCGATGGCCCCACCGGAGATATTGAAAAACCCGTCCGCGAGTTTTTCCACCTTCGCACCCGGCGCGAGAAGCGCGGAGTGCGGTTTCGCCAAGACTGCCGGAGCTTGGCCGGAATAGTCCAGCCATGCGAATTCCCGCTGCCGAAGCTCGAAATTGTGGGTCTCATCGAAAATGGCGTTATCGAACGAAACCTTGCTATTGCTATAGCAGTGGACGTTGCGGAAATGAATGTTCTTGGATTCTATAATCTTGATCGCATAAGGAAACGGCTGAAAACTGTGCACGACACGATACATATGCAGGTTCGCCACGGTAATGTCGCTGGAATTGCGAATTTCAAGCGGCACGGCGAAGCCGCTTTCGCCCCATTCCTCTTCCGTTTGGAGCGCATAGATCTGCCAGTTCGAGACATGGTCCAGCACAACTTCGTTCCTCACGTGGTGTTCGTTGGAAAGCTCGTAAACACGTCCCGAGGTCGCCGTATGAGAAACATAAAAGCCTGCTTGCGCAAACGTGCTTGGGGTCCAAATATCAACAAAAGTTCCGCCCCCACCCTGCGTCACCCAAATACTCGGGTATTGCCCGTCCCAACGCCGGTCTAGAACAGCATCGGCCGTGTGAGTGTTGTTGTAAATCTGTTGCCGCCAAGTACTCGAGGTTTGTTGCGCCGGTGGGGCGCCGGGAGTGACAGTGCCGTGCCCCCCCAGGATGCGAACATCATTCATCAGCGAATCGGGCCCCGCCATCCACATCGCAGCGACCGCACGCGGGTTTATGCCGTTCGTATAGAGACCGATGCCGGTTACGATATTTGTCCCATTCGGCGGCGTCTCCAACAGGGCTTTTGGGTCGCCAAGTCCCTGAAATGCCGGCGTGGAATCGGCAAGAAGAAGCCTGGTGACGCTGGGATGCAATCCGACCAGGACCGTATCCGGCTTCAACAGGATTGTGTCTGTGACACGATATTGCCCCGATGGAAAATACACTGTGCGCTTCGCCGCGATGGCGCTCTGGATGGCTTGCGTGTCGTCGGCGATGCCGTCACCCTTGGCGCCAAAATCCAGAATGTTGGCCCAGGTATCGAGAGGGGGCAGATCGGGGATATCGGATTTTACGGGCTCCGGCATCGAGTTCAAAACAGCCGCGTCGTAAACGTCACGAATAGCCGGGACGGATCCAATATCAGAATAGTGGAGCCCGTGGGAAAAAGTTTTAACCGCATAGATTTCTCCCTTCCCGGCAATTTCCTTTCCGCTCTCGCGATAGGAAACAAAGTGCGGCACATTGCGGCAATTGATATTTTCCGCGTTGATTTCGGTCCGGGCGCTGTTCTCATTGCTGACCACCAGCGCCGGCCCGCTTACGTTTTCCATGCGCGCATCTTTGATCCACAGTTCATCGGAGTATGTGTCATCTATGGAAACAGCTGTGGGAACGTTTTTGAATTGCACGCGCACCAACGTCAGGCCCGCTTCCTGTTCGCGGATGGCCGCCTCGCGCTGACCATCAAAGCTTGCGTCGAGTATCGTGAACTGCCACCCCGGAGACGGCTTTATCGTCCATATTCCATAACGGCCGCCGTAAAAATGCAGGTCCCGGGCTACGTTACCGCCATCGCGAATTCCGGCGAGGCCTGAGCCGATGTGAAAATCCATGTGCTCGAGAAAACTGTGCTGAGCGTAATGGGCCCTTACGCCGATCGCTCCCTCATTCCCTTCTCCGATCTCGATGTCAATATTGCTGATCGCCGAATAAAATGTCCCTGGAGTAGCGTCCGGAGGGGTTGCCGGAACTGGCGCTCCGCTGGTCCCTCCATTCTCCTGCGCCGCTTTCGGGCGGGCGCCTGCGAAGAACACCATATAGGCGGGCTCTTGCTGGAAGCCAGGCGTTTGCGGGCCCAAATAGAAAACCGGACGGGTAGCTCCATATCCAATCAGCCGGATTCCGGGCCAGATGTAGATCGTTTTTGTCAGACGGTAGCGGCCCGCGGGGATGAAAAGAATGCCCTGGGTGGTGGTCTCCTGAACTTTATTGATCGCTTGCTGGATGGCATCCGAATCGTCCGCAACTCCATCGCCTCGCACCGGAAAATGATCGCTCGTCAGGTAGACCGCCTTGGCATCGTCGATGCGCGATGGGTAGTAGGAATTTGCGACTAGCGGAACAGGCAAGAGGAAGAGCAGTGCGCTGACAGCCGCTGATGACAATTTCACTGTTTTTCTCCCCGGATGTTTAGCGTCCATCCGATGTTCAGAGTTCATCCTGACCAGCCCGGGTTTTGTACCACGGTGAATGGGGGAGTTTATATCACAGCCGCTGGTCGGCCACTTGGAACTAATTGCCCAGGTCCTGGTAAACGCGGTAATCGGAAACTGGGCCATTACTTGCGAACCTGAACGTGACGGGAATCAGCGGCCGAAGGCGAGGCGGAGTATCAGCGGCTCGGGAAGCGCGGCCCGCGCCATGCGCTCCTGCACGGCTCCAATATTGTATGGAACGCGCCAGAATTCAACCGACCGGTTCTCGAGATCCGCGATGGCGAAGGCCGCGCGCGGTTCGCCGTCGCGCGGCTGGCCGATGGAGCCCGGATTCAGCAGGAAAGGCGCGCCCGGTTCGATCGTGAGTGTCGAAAATGGATTGCCGCCGGCAGGCGGAAGGTGCAGGACTTCCACTTGGCCGTCGCGCAGAGTGAAGCCGCCCTGAATGTGGGTGTGGCCGAAGAAGGTTACTGGCGTGAGAGCTTCAAGCAATCCATCCAGCGCTAGCTCTGGCGTGAATATGTATTCGTCCTCGTCAAACAGCGAGCCGTGGACGATGGAAAAGCCACCTATCTGCTTTGGTCCGCTTGGCAGTTTTTCAAGATACGCGCGATTGGGGGGAGTCAGCTGCTCGCGCGTCCATAGCACGCTTATGCGCGCGATAGGATTGAACTCGTCGGGGTCGGCCAGGCCGACCACCGCCTTGTCATGATTTCCGCGGATTGTGAACGCTTTCAGGGATTGCACGCGGCCGATCACCTCATTGGGATCGGGACCGTAGTCCACCAAATCGCCCAGGCACACGGCCTTCTGCCAGCGGCCCTCGGCCGCCTTAAGCGCGGCGTCGAGCGCCGTGAGGTTCCCGTGAATGTCGCTCAGAATCAGGTAGCGCATGGGAGCGTTCCGGTCGGCTGAGTGGAAAGCATCGAGCGGCGACTATCATAGCAGCCTTCACCCTTTCACATACGCGAGCTTCGCGACCACTCGTCCATCGCGCACGGTGAAAACATCCACGCCGCGCAGATGCCATGGCTGGCCGTCGCGCACCTTGCGATACACCCATCGCACCACGGCCCGGCTGCCGCTCACGATAATTTCTTCGGCCTCGAACCTCGCGTCCTGATTGCGCGCGAACCATCCTCGCCAGTGCTCGACCACGGCGGCCTTTCCCTCGATGCGCCGTCCATCCGGCGCGGGCGACGTGTCCTCGAACACCGTATCGTCGGTCAAAAGCGCCGCCAACGCATCGGCATCGTGCCGATTGAAAGCGTCGTTGAACGTATCAATGGCCTTGCGCGTCGCCTGCTCCTCCGACTGCGCAGGCCTGTTTGTTGGAGTAGACACGGAGCACCTCTCAAGCGTCGCCACAATTTATCTTCGGGCGAGCATCCCGTCAATCCGGCGCGTCAATGGCGCCGCCGCTGCGCACCAATTCGATGCCGCGATCTCTGCGGATCAACATGCAGTCGCCGTAGCTATAGAAGCGATAGCCGGCATCCACGGCGTGACCATAGGCTCGCAAAACATGTTCGCGGCCGGCGAAAGCGGCCACCAGGGCCATCAGAGTCGAACACGGCAGGTGAAAATTGGTCAGCAGTTGGTCCACTATACGAAAGGGTTTTCCGGGATAGAGGAAAATATTCGCCTCGGCTTTTCCGGGCGCGATGCGCGCATGGCCACCGGCGCATTTTTCGGCGGCGTCCTCGAGCGCCCTCACGACGGTGGTGCCCACGGCAAGCACGGGGCGGCCTTCGACTTTGGCGCGCTCGATGGCCGCGGCCGTGGCATCGGAAATCTCGTAGGATTCCACGTGGATGCTGTGCTCTTCGAGCCGCTCGGTGCGCACCGGCTCGAATGTGCCCAGGCCGACGTCGAGCCTGATTTCCGCGATCGCGATCCCGCGCTCGCGCAGGCGCTTCAGTATTTCCGGCGTGAAGTGCAGCCCGGCGGTCGGCGCGGCGATGGCGCTGCCCTCGCGCGCGTAGACCGTCTGGTACCGCTCACGGTCGGCGGGTTCATCCGCGCGCCGGATATAGGGCGGCAGGGGGATGTGGCCGAGGCGCACCAGCGCTTCTTCGAACGCATCCGTGGGAGCGAAGCGCAGGACGCGCAAGCCATATTCCCCGCGGGCCTCGACACGCGCTTCCAGCTCGCCTTCGCCAAAAAAGATGCGTTCGCCGATATTTATTTTTCGTCCCGGCCGCACGAGCGCCTCCCACACTCCGGCATCGATTTGCCGGACCAGCAGAATCTCGATGCGCGATTCGAGAAATTTTCCCAGCGCGGGATTGTTGCGGCCCGGCTTCTGGGCGCGCAGCCCGCCGCGCCGGCCGAAAAGCCGCGCGGGCAGCACGCGCACATTATTTAGCACGATGAGCTCATCCCCGCGCAGGATCCCGGGCAATTCGCGGAAATGGCGGTCATCCCACGCTCCCGTGGCGCGGTCGAGAAGCAGCAGGCGCGAGGCGTCGCGTTCGGCGAGCGGGCGCTGCGCGATGCACTCGGGCGGCAAAACGTAATCGAATTCGTTCGGATTCATGCGCCGCTATTTTCCATCCCGGCTCCGCTGCCACGCCACTGGCGCAACTTCCGCAAGTGTGTTAAGAGAACAGCACCACCCGGCTTCGCTCGCCGTTTGCGTCTCCTGAATCTTGCCTGCTTGCAGCGGACCTCGGAGCCATTGTAGCGAATCCGCCGGCTGGTTTATGCGAGGCAAGAACTGTGGCGGACTTCGCGGAAGGTTCAGTCGAGATCAGCCCGCGCGGCGTGGAGCGGCTTCGCTCCGGGCACCTGTGGGTCTATCGCAGCGACGTGCGAACGGCGCGCGCGGAGGCGGGCGCCGTCGTCCGGCTCACGGACGAGCGCGGACGCTTCCAGGGCCGCGCGTTCTATAGCGATAAATCGCAGATCGCCGTCCGCCTTCTCACGCGCGAGGACGTTCCCATTGACCGCGCCTTCTTCACCGAACGCATCCGCCACGCCGCCGACTACCGCAAGCGCGTGGTGGAGAACGCGGAAGCCTATCGCCTCATCTATAGCGAAGCCGACCTGCTGCCCTCTCTGATCGTGGACCGCTATGGCGACTACCTGATCGTGCAGACGCTGAATCAGGCCACCGACCGGCGCAAGGATCTCTTCGTCGAAATTCTCGTGGAGATGTTTTCCCCGCGGGGCGTCCTCGAGCGCAACGACCCCAAGGTGCGGCTCCTCGAAGGGCTGGACCAGCGCGTGAGCGTGCTCCACGGCGAAGTCCCCGACGAAATCCAGGTGCGCGAAAATGGCGTGACATTCGCCTGCCATCTGGCCAAAGGCCAGAAAACAGGATCCTTCCTCGATCAGCGCGAAAATCATTGGGCTGCGCGCCGATACGCTTCCGGGGACGTGCTCGATTGCTTCAGCTATGACGGAGGCTTCGCCCTCACCATTGCGGACAGATGCGAGCATGTGGAAGGCATCGAAATGGCCCCGGCGGCGATCGAGGCTGCCCGCCGGAATCAGCAATTGAATGCTATCGCCAATGCGCACTTCCGCGAAGGCAACACGTTCGACGTCCTCAAGGAATACGACGAGGCCGGCAAGCGCTTTCAGATGATCATCCTCGATCCCCCGGCCTTCGCCAAGAATCGCGACAGCATTCCAGCCGCCCATCGCGGTTACAAGGAAATCAATCTGCGCGCGCTGAAGATTCTCGAACCGGGCGGCTTTCTCCTCACCTGTTCCTGCTCTTACCACATCACCGAGGCGCTTTTTCTTCAGATTGTCGCCGAGGCTGCGAATGACGCTCGCCGTTCCGTGGCAATATGCGAGCGGCGAACCCAGGCCCAAGACCATCCTATATTGCTCACCATGCCCGAGACTCACTATCTCAAGTGCATGATATTTAAGGTCTTAGAATAGACATGCTGAAAATAAGGCTCGTTGTTGAAGATTTATAAAATACTTGACACTACTACGCGCATATAATATCATTCGAATGTGCTAATATATTCAAATTTTGCCGGGAGCGTCGCTTCGGCCCCCTCCGCTTCCGCGGATTTTGAATCTGAATCGAGAAAGTGAGAAAATCGCGTCGTGCTGCGATTCGACAAACTTACGGTAAAGGCTCAGGAGGCGCTCCAGGCGGCGCAGGAAATGGGGGCTCGTTCCGGGCAGCAACAAATCGAGCCGCTGCATCTTCTGTGGGCGCTCGTTGCGCAGGGAGACGGCGTGGTCCCGCCGCTGCTCGAAAAGCTGGGAACTCCGCCGGCCGCGCTGGCGAGCGAGATCGAAAAGCAGGTCGAGCGGCTGCCGAAGGTTTCCGGCGTCTCCCAACAACATCTGAGCCAGGCATCGAATGACGTGCTCGAACACGCCTTCGATGAGGCGCAGCGGCTGAAGGACGAATACGTCTCGACCGAGCACATTCTGCTGGCCATCGCCGCGGCGGACCGCGATCCCGCGGGCCAGCTCCTTGCGCGCCACGGTGCCACACACGACGCCATCCTGCAGGCCATGACGTCCATTCGCGGCAGCCATCGCGTCACATCGCAGAATCCCGAAGGCACCTACCGCGCGCTCGATCAGTATGCGCGCGATCTGACCGAAGCGGCGCGGCGCGGCAAACTCGATCCAGTCATCGGGCGCGACGAAGAAATCCGCCGCGTGATGCAGATTCTCGCGCGCCGCACCAAAAACAATCCGGTGCTCATCGGCGAGCCGGGCGTGGGTAAGACGGCCATCGTCGAAGGGCTGGCGCAGCGAATCGTCTCCGGGGATGTGCCGGAGGTGCTCAAGCCAAAGCGGCTTGTGTCGCTGGACCTCGCGGCGATGGTCGCGGGCGCGAAATATCGCGGCGAATTTGAGGATCGCCTCAAAGCCCTGCTCAAGGAAGTCACCGAATCCGAGGGCCAGGTAATTCTATTCATAGACGAGCTGCACACGCTTGTGGGCGCGGGCGCAGCTGAGGGCGCGATGGACGCATCCAACATGCTGAAGCCGGCTCTCGCGCGCGGCGAGCTGCGCGCTATCGGCGCCACCACGCTCAACGAATACCGCAAATACATCGAAAAGGATCCAGCGCTCGAGCGGCGCTTTCAACCCGTGTTCGTCGGCGAGCCTTCGCTTGAAGACACCATCGCCATTCTGCGCGGCTTGAAGGAGCGCTACGAGGTGCACCACGGCGTGCGCATCAAGGACTCCGCCATCGTGGCGGCCGCTATGCTCTCGCAGCGTTACATCACGGACCGCTTTCTCCCCGACAAGGCCATTGACCTCGTGGACGAGGCCGCCGCCGGCCTGCGCATGGAAATTGATTCCCTGCCAGCCGAAATTGACGAAATCGAGCGGCGCATCATGCAACTGGAAATCGAGCGGCAAGCCCTGCGCAAGGAATCGGACGAACATTCGCGCGCGCGGCTGGCTCAAATCGAAAAGGAGCTCGCCACTCTGCGCGAGCAATCGAACGGCCTGAAAGCGCACTGGCAGACCGAAAAGGACGCCATCGGCCGCATCCGCAAGCAGAAAGAAGAAATCGAACGGCTGAAGACCGAAGAGCAGCGCTTCGAACGCGCGGGCGACCTTTCGCGCGTGGCCGAAATCCGCTATGGAAAACTCTCCGCCGCGGAAAAGGAATTGAAAAAGGCGCAGGACAAGCTCGCGGAGCTGCAAAAAGACCACCCCATGCTGAAGGAAGAAGTGGGCGAGGAAGAGATCGCTAAGATCGTGAGCAAATGGACGGGCATTCCGGTGGGGCGGTTGCTCGAGGGCGAAATCGAAAAGCTGGTGCACATGGAGGAGCGGCTGCGCCAGCGCGTGGTCGGCCAGGATGAGGCGCTCGCAAGCGTGGCCAATGCCATTCGTCGCAGCCGCTCCGGCTTGAGCGATCCGCACCGGCCCATCGGTTCATTCCTCTTCCTCGGGCCTACAGGTGTGGGCAAGACGGAGCTTGCGCGCGCCCTCGCCGAATTTTTGTTTGACGACGAGCGCGCCATCATTCGCCTCGATATGTCCGAGTACATGGAGAAGCACTCCGTGGCGCGCATGATCGGTGCGCCGCCGGGATACGTAGGCTACGAAGAGGGCGGCCAATTGACCGAGCAGGTTCGCCGGCGACCTTACTCCGTCGTCCTGCTCGATGAAATCGAGAAGGCCCATCCGGACGTATTCAACGTGCTGCTACAAGTTCTCGAGGATGGGCGGCTGACGGATGGCAAGGGCCGCACCGTGGACTTCCGCAATACGGTGATCATCATGACGTCGAACGCAGGCTCCTCGGCGATCTTCGAGCTTGCCGATAAAGACCCCAAGAAGGCGCGCGAAGAGGCCATGAACGCGCTGCGGGAACTGTTCCGCCCGGAGTTCTTGAACCGCATTGACGATATCGTGCTGTTCAAACCGCTGGGCAAGGACCAGCTCGAACGGATTGTCGACATGCAATTGCAGCATTTGATGAAGCTGCTGGCCGAAAAGAAGATCACTCTGCGCCTGACGTCCGCAGCCAAGACGCTGCTCCTGCGCGAAGGGTACGACCCGGCTTACGGAGCGCGCCCGATGAAGCGGGCCATCCAAAAGATGATTCAGGATCCGCTGGCTCTGAAGATTCTCGATGGCGAGGTGAAGCCGGGCGACAACGTTATGGTGGATGCCGATCCGAAGACCAGCGAGATGCAGTTCAAACGCGACACACTGAAGGCAGGCGCCTCCTGAAAAGGCGCGGGGGATACGGACAATGAAGACACTTAAAACCGCATTTTTACTGACAGCTTTGACGTTGCTGCTTCTCTTCATCGGCGAGGCTTTCGGCGGACGCAGCGGCATGACGCTCGCTCTGGCCTTCGCCGTTCTCATGAATGGAACGGCCTATTTTTTCTCGGACAAGATTGCTCTGATGTCGAGCGGCGCGCAGCCTATCAGCCGGGAGCAAGCGCCGCGGCTCTACGCCGTGATGGAGCGTCTCGCCGGCAAAGCTAATCTGCCGATGCCCAAGCTTTATATGATCCCGCAGCCGGCGCCCAATGCCTTCGCCACCGGCCGCAACCCGAGCCATGCTTCGGTCGCCGTAACGCAGGGATTGATGCAGTTGATGGACGACGAAGAACTCGAGGGCGTGATTGCCCATGAGCTTTCGCACGTGCGCAACTACGATATTCTCACCTCCTCCATCGCGGCCACCATCGCCGGAGCAGTCACATGGGTCGCCCGCATGGGCTTCTGGTTCGGGGGTGGTAATGATCGCAATCGCGAGGGCGGCGGATTGATCGCTCTTTTGACGCTTATCCTCGCGCCTCTGGGCGCGCTCCTGCTTCAACTCGGCATTTCGCGCCAGCGCGAATATCAGGCGGACGCTTCCGGCGCAAGAATGGTCGGCCATCCCTATGGCCTGATTCGCGCGCTCGAAAAGCTCGGCGCTTACAACCAAAGAATCCCCTCGGATATTCCCCCCTCGACGGCCGCGCTGTGCATCGTCGCGCCCTTCAGCGGACGCGCCTTCTTTGGAAAACTGTTCAGCACGCATCCGCCTCTCGCCGCTCGCATCGCCGCACTGCAGAATATGACCATCACCAGATAGCCCAGGGGTTGCGGCGGGCGCAATATCCTCGCTTGCTGGCGTGTGTACCTGGAACCACGTAGGAAACATTGCAGCCACGTAAAATTTGCACTATATCTGACACACTCTCCAGCATGGAGCCGCTGGGCGTGTCCTCGTAAGTCCTTATATATCTGTAACTTCAACAAGGCAAAAGCCCCGGCATAAAGTTGGCCGCAAGCGTGCACCTACCTCCATCCGCAAGGGGTCTCACGACGGAGGAAATTAACATGACCGACGATAAACAGAATTACACGGTAGTAGAAGACGCGGGAGGTCCCCGTTGGGTGGGGATAGCAATCGTAGTTCTAGCGGTAGTGACGCTCGTCGCTTTGGGCGTCGGCTGGTCCGCATCGAACCGATCGAATTCACTCGAACAGACGATCACCGCTCAGGCGCAGCAATCCAAGCAGAACGAAGACACTCTCAGCCAACGGCTCTCGAAAGAAGAGGACATCAACGCGCAGCTCCAGAACGAACTGGGCGTGGTGACCGACAAGCTGAAGCTCACCGACACCGAGCTGCATAGCACGCGCACCGTAGCCAAGCAGGACGCCAAGCAGATCACGGACCTGCAGACCAACGTCACGGGGCAACTCGCGACCAAGGCCAATGTGGATGACGTGAATAAGCTCGGCACCGACGTCGATTCCGTGAAGACAGACCTGGATGCCACCAAGAACAACCTGGACATGACCAAGGGCGAATTCGGCACCCTCATCGCCAAGAACCATGACCAGATCGAGGAACTCCGCCGCATGGGCGAGCGCGACTATTACGAGTTCACGATTAGCGCGAAGGGCCAGCGCCAGAAGGTGGGCGACCTCATGGTCGAACTCCGCGCCGTGAACCCCAAGAGGAACGTCTACTCCGTGGCCATTTACGTCAACGACCAGCGCTTCGACAAGAACAGCCGGTCGGTGGACGAGCCCATCTATTTCTTCCCGACGGGCAGCGGCCACTCAGCCCCCTATGAGTTCACCGTCAACCAAGTCGGAAAGAACAAAATCGTGGGCTATCTGAGCGTTCCGAAGTCTGCTCCGGCGCAGGCGAATAATTCGGGGCAGTAAACAATTCATCCTGCGGCGACCCTCTGGGGGGACGGCGCAAGGAGACAGCCAGCGGGCGTCCCGGGAATCCGGGGCGCCCATTTTTTTTCGCTTCTATTCCGCTTTCCTGAGCGCCCGCATCTTGCGGCTGAGGAATCTCTTGGCGAGGGAAGGAAGCTTGTCGTGGGGGATTTTTCCCTGCTCATAGAGCTTCATTTTCGCCTTGGCGGTCTTGCGGCGGCGCCGCTGCCGCTTTTGCGCCACGTAACGCTTTTCATTGGCCATCCGTTTTCCTCCGGCTCTCTGGTGACAGATGATTGTAGCGGAGAAGCGGCGGGGTTTATAGTCGGTTTTGCGGCGCGACGCTTCCGCAAATTCCAATGAACCCGCTGCCCTTCTCTATTTGCAGTTCCGTTCCGGTGGGATGACCAAGTACAATCCCGACGTAGCTCCACGCCACCATGCCCACAACCGCGATTTATGCCGGCCGCATCCTGACGCCGCTCGAGGAAATCAGCGAGGGCGTGATTCTGGTCGAGGACGGCCGAATCGCCGCCATCGGCCATCGCGATGAGATTCGCGTGCCGCCCGGCGCAACCGATTATTCCGCCGCCGGATTGACCGTCGTCCCGGGATTCGTGGACGTGCACATTCACGGCGCCGGCGGCCACGACGTGATGGAAGCAAACGCGCGCGCGCTCGACTGCATCGCGTCCACGGTCGCGCGCTTTGGCACCACTTCGCTCGTCGCCACCACCGTCACCGCGCCGCTCGACGAAACCTGCCGAAGCCTCGAAGGAATCGCGCGCCATATCCGCAGGCGCGAAAAGCCGCAAGCGAATCCTCAGCTTGCGGCGGAGATCCTCGGCATGCACCTCGAAGGGCCCTTCATCAGCAAGGCGCGCCGGGGCGTTCATCCGCCCGACGCCATCGAAAAGCCTTCGGTCGAAGTCCTCGGCAAATTTCTCGAAGCTTCGGACGGCCTGGTGAAGATTTTGACCATCGCGCCCGAACTCCCCGGCGCCATTCCCTTGATCGAGTTTGCGGTCGCCGCCGGCCTCGTCGTGGCCATGGGACACACCGACGCGGACTTCGAGCAATCGAGGGCCGCGGTTCGCGCCGGCGCTCGCCACGCCGTGCACATGTTCAACGCCATGCGGCCCTTCTCGCACCGCGATCCTGGAGTGATTGGCGCGATTCTCACCGACCCGGAAGTCACCGCCGAAATCATCGCCGACGGCGTTCACGTCGCCGGCCCCGCGATTCAAGTCCTGCTCGGCGCCAAGGGCTTCGAAACCGTGCTCCTCGTGAGCGACGGCATCGCAGCCACGGGAATGCCCGACGGCAACTATCGCCTCGGCAATTTCGAAGTGACGGTGAAGGAGGGCGTCTGCCGCAACGCGGAAGGCAAGCTGGCGGGCAGCACGCTGACGCTCGATCGCGCCTTGCGCTACGTTGTGGCCTTGGGAGTGCCGCTCGTGGACGCCGTGCGCATGGCCACGGTGCTGCCGGCCCGGCGCCTCGGCTTGGCCGGAAAGAAAGGCATCCTCGCCGTGGGAGCGGATGCCGACCTTGTCGCACTCACTCCGGACCTGCGTGTTGCGGGCGTGATGACCCGCGGTGCGGGGCTAATCTGAAGCGGTCTACTTCAGGTGGAGCGGGATCTTCAATTCCTCGGCGAGCCGGCTCGCATTAAACGGGCTGCACGTGATGTAGCGCCCTTCGACTTCAATCGTGGGCACTTTGCGCCGGCCATTATTGACGCGCAGCACGAGTTCCTCGGCGTCCGGCGCCTCGTCAATATTTATCTCGTGGAAGGCGATGCCACGCTCGTGAAGGAACCGCCTCACGCGCCGGCAATCGCAACACCAGGTTGAACCATACACCGTAATTTCGCCCAATTCAGCCCTTCCTATTCCCCAACAACACAGCCGTTTTCTATTCGATGCCCCAGTGACTGCGGGGATTCCGCGCTCTCAATCGGCCGTTCGATCGGTCCCGCCGTGGGCAGCCCCGGCCGCCTGCAATCGAGCCAGCGCGCGCTCGAGCGCAAATGATGCCCGCCCCCAATCGTCACTCCCCGGCGGCGACTTGGCCAGTTCCGATTTCGCCCGATCACGCGCGGCGCGGCTGCGTTCCACGTCAATCTCCTCCGCACGCTCGGAAAATTCGGCCAGCACGATCACGCGGTCGGGCAGCACTTCCGCGTACCCTCGAATCACGCTGAGGACGTGCGCCTCCCCGTTGGTCCGGTATTTGAGGACGCCCGCGCCAAGCTCCGTGAGCAGCGGCGCATGACCCGGCAAAATTCCCAGGTAGCCCTCTTTCCCGGGCAGCTCCACCGACTTCACGGTTTCGTCGAGGACGTGCCGCTCGGGCGTCACAATCTCAAGTTCGATTTTATCCGGCAGCATATTTTTATCCTGGCAGGCGCATGGCGAGAAACCTACGCCATCGCCGCCATCTTTTGCGCCTTTTCCCGCGCCTCTTCGATCGTCCCCACCATGTAGAACGCCTGCTCGGGAAGATCGTCATGCTTGCCCGCCACGATTTCCTTAAACCCGCGCACGGTGTCCTCGATTTTCACGTATTTTCCCTCGAGGCCCGTGAACTGCGCGGCCACGAACATCGGCTGCGAAAGGAATTTCTCGATTTTTCGCGCCCGCGCCACGGTCTGCTTGTCGTCGTCGGAAAGCTCTTCGATTCCCAGGATGGCGATGATGTCCTGCAGCTCTTTGTAACGCTGGAGCACGCCCTTGACGGCGCGCGCCACGTCGTAATGCTCCTGGCCCACGATGCGCGGATCGAGAATGCGCGAAAAGCTCGCCAGCGGGTCCACGGCCGGATAGATGCCGCGCTCCACAATTTGCCGGCTCAGGTTCGTGGTTGCGTCCAGGTGCGTGAACGTGGCCGCCGGCGCCGGATCGGTGTAGTCGTCGGCGGGAACGTAAACGGCCTGTACGGAGGTGATGGAGCCGTTCTTCGTTGAAGTGATGCGCTCCTCGAGCTCGCCGATTTCGGTGTTGAGCGTCGGCTGATAACCCACGGCCGAAGGCATGCGGCCCAGCAGCGCCGACACTTCCGAGCCCGCCTGCACGAAACGGAAAATATTGTCAATGAAGAGCAGCACGTCCAAATGCTCTTCGTCGCGGAAATATTCCGCCACGGTCAGGCCCGTCAGGCCCACGCGCAGCCGCGCACCGGGCGGCTCGGTCATCTGTCCGTAGATGAGCGCGCAGCGCGATTTTTCGGAATTGCCCGCCACCACCACGCCCGACTCCTGCATCTCCAGCCACAAATCGTTTCCTTCGCGGGTGCGCTCGCCCACGCCTGAGAAGACGGAGACGCCGCCGTGTTTCACCGCCACGTTATGGATCAACTCCTGAATGAGCACCGTCTTGCCCACGCCCGCCCCGCCGAACAATCCGATTTTTCCGCCTTTCAGGTACGGCTCGATCAGGTCCACCACCTTGATTCCGGTTTCGAACATTTCCAGGTTCGTGGACTGGTCGTCGAGCGCCGGGGCCGGGCGGTGAATTGGATAGCGCTTTTCCGTTTTTACCGGGCCCAGATTGTCCACCGGCTCGCCCAGCACGTTCAGCACGCGGCCCAGTGTTCCCCGGCCCACCGGGACAGAAATCGGCGCGCCGAGATTTTCCACCTTCATGCCGCGAACGAGTCCGTCCGTGGGCTTCATGGCCACGCAGCGCACGCGGCCCTCGCCCAGGTGCTGTTCCACTTCGGCGACGATGTCCAGCGGCTCGGGAATATCGAACCCTTCGCTCGTGATGCGCACCGCGTTGAAAATCAGCGGCAGGTGGTGCTCTTGAAACTGAACGTCCACCACCGGGCCGATTACCTCGACCACGTGCCCCATTTTTGTGTCGTCAACCGCCATCTTGGCTCTCCTCGAGTTCTATGAACCGTGACTCGTGAACCGTGATTCGTGCAAATCCCTCACTTGCTCGTATGCTGTGCCTTCAGTGAACGGCCTAGAGCTCCCATTAGCTGACCGACGGAGTCACATATTGCCGACGCCCGGTCAAAATCCGCCTTGCTGACATACCCGAGATCGCGCCCTAGAATCAGAAAGTAGCGCGTCTCTTCCATTTCTCCCGCCGCGATTTGCAAAGATCGCAGCAATTCGCGTGTGGTTCGTCTCCCAAATCCCTGCGCGATATTGGCCGGAACCGAGGCTGACGCCCTCCGTAGCTGTGAAACCATGCCAAACCGCTCCGATCGTGGGAAGCCGCCAGTCAGCTTGTAAACCTCCAGCGCCAACTCGTGCGACCTCTGCCAAACAATCAACTCGGTAAAGCTGTTGATTTTCACGGTTCACGGTTCACGGTTCACGCTTCTTGCTTCACGATGTTGCTGACGCCGCTCCGCTCACAATCTCGATCAATTCCTTCGTAATGCTCGCCTGGCGAATCTTGTTCATATCCAGCGTCAATCGGTCGATGAATTTGGCCGCATTTCTCGTGGCGGAATCCATGGCCGTCATGCGCGCGGCGTTCTCGGCCGCGACGGATTCCAGTAGAACGCGGAAAACCTCGGAATCCAGGTAGCGCGGCAGAAGCCCGGCGAAAATCTCTTGAATGGGCTCTTCGTAGATGTAGTCCACCTGCGTCGCCGGATTCTCGGGCGCGACCGCGGGTTTCTCTTCCCCTGAATCCTCTGTCTCCGAAACCAGAACGCCCGGATCAATCGGCAGTAGTTTCGCGGTCCGCAGCTTCTGCACCATCACATTTTTAAATTCGTTATAAATCGCGTATACGCCGTCCACCTCGCGCTTCGCATACATCTCCGCGATGCGCCCGGATATCTCCTCGGCTGTCGCGAACTCCACCTTGCCGGAAACATTCATGTATTCGGCCGCGAATGTCCGCCCGCGCCTGCGCAGCGTATCGCGCCCCTTTTTCCCCGCGGCGATTATCTGGATTTCTTGCGACGTGTGCTCGCGAAAGAATTCCGCCGCGCGCCGGATGACGTTCGTATTGAAAGCCCCGCAAAGCCCGCGGTCGCCCGTCACCACCACCACCAGCAGGCGCTCTTCCGGCCGACGTTCCAGTAGCGGATGCGCCGTTGTTTCCACGCGCGCCGCCGCCGAGCGCAGCACCCGAAGGATTCCCCGGGCGTAGGGCCGCGCTGCGAACACGCCTTCCTGGGCCCGGCGCAGTTTCGCCGCGGCGATGAACTTCATCGCTCGCGTGATCTGCTGCGTATTCTTCACGGAACGGATGCGGCGCCGGTAATCGAGAAGTGTGGGCACGGGAAATTCAGCCGATGGCTAAGCTTGCAAGCCTCGATTCCTTTCTTCCATTTCCGTCATTTTGCGGCTTTCGCCTGGGTAGCCGCCTGCTCGCCCGCCTGGAACCGCTGCTTGAACGCATCGAGCGCCTTCGCCGCTTCCGCGCGCAGGGAATCGTCGAACGCCTTCTTCTCCCGCAGGGTTTTCAGCAATCCGCCGTAATTTGTCTCGATGAAGGGATAGAGCTCGCGCTCGTACCGGACGATTTCGGATATGGGGACCTCGTCGAGATAGCGGTTTCCGGCGGCGAAAATAATCAGGATTTCGCGCTCCACCGGCAGCGGCTGATACTGATCCTGCTTCAAAACCTCCACCAGCCTCTGCCCGCGCGCGAGCTGCGCCTGCGTGGTCTTATCGAGCTGCTCGGCGCCGAACTGCGCGAACGCAGCCAATTCGCGATACTGCGCCATGTCCAGCCGGAGCGTGCCCGCCACTTGGCGCATGGCCTTGATCTGCGCGTTGCCGCCCACGCGGCTCACCGAAATCCCGGCGTTGATGGCCGGGCGGATTCCCGCGTTGAAGAGGTCCGCTTCCAGATAAATCTGCCCGTCCGTAATGGAGATGACGTTCGTCGGAATATACGCCGATACGTCACCGGCCTGCGTTTCAATCACCGGCAAGGCCGTGAGCGAACCGCCGCCCAGCGCATCGTTCAATTTCGCGGCGCGTTCCAGCAGCCGCGAATGCAGGAAGAAGACGTCGCCCGGATACGCTTCGCGGCCCGGCGGACGCCGCAACAAAAGCGAAATTTCGCGATAGGACTGCGCGTGTTTCGAGAGATCGTCGTAGAAGCAGATGGCGTGCCGCTTGGTATCCCGGAAATGCTCGCCGATGGCGCACGCGGCGAAGGGCGCGATGTACTGCATCGCCGCCGGTTCGGACGCCGACGCCGCCACCACGATCGTATATTCCATCGCGCCGTGGTCCGTAAGCGTCTTGATCACTTGCGCGATCGTCGAGCGCTTCTGCCCGATGGCGCAATAGATGCAAATCATGTTCTCGCCGCGCTGGTTCAGGATCGTGTCCAGAATGATGGCCGTCTTGCCGGTCTGCCGGTCGCCGATGATCAATTCCCGCTGGCCCCGGCCTATGGGGATCATCGAGTCAATCGCCTTGATGCCTGTCTGCACCGGCTCGCGGACCGGTTGGCGGTCCACCACGCCCGGCGCCAGCCGCTCCAGCGGATTGCGCTGTTCGCTGGGCACGGGCCCCTTGTCGTCCAGCGGCTGCCCCAGCGGATTCACCACGCGCCCCACGAGCGCGTCGCCCACCGGCACGGAGTTGATTTTTTTCGTGCGCTTGACGGTGTCGCCTTCCTCGACTTCGGTGTAGTCGCCGAGCAGCACCGCGCCCACCTGGTCTTCTTCCAGGTTCAAGGCAATGCCCGTAACGCCATGCGGAAATTCGAGCATCTCTCCGGCCATGCACCGGTCCAGCCCGTAAATTCGCGCGATGCCGTCGCCCACCGCGAGCACCGTGCCGGTCTCCTCCACCGCCAGCGTCTGCTTGTAGCTTTCGATCTGCTGGCGCAGGATCTGTGTGATTTCGTCCGCCTTGATTTTCGCCATCTGGCTCCTATTCCGTCTCGATCTGCTCGCGCAGCCGGTTCAACCGCTCCCGCACCGAGCCATCGTAAATAGTGGACCCTACGCGCACACGCACGCCGCCCAGCAAACTCTTGTCCTCCGCGTAGCGCGCTTCGATCTTCTTCTTTCCCGTCTCCCGCACGAGCGCGGCGGTCAATGCCTCTTTTTCCGCGGCGCTCAGCGCACGCGCGGACGTAACCTCGGCTTCGGCGATGCCCAGCCGCGCATTCAGTTCCTTCCCGAATGCCGCCTCGATTTCTCCCAGTGCGCGCATCCGGCCATTATCCACGAGCACGAAAAGGAAGTTTCGGACCTCCGGCGCCAAATCCATCCGCGCCGCAATCTCCGTAATCGCTTTCTGCTTCGCTTCGCGCCCCGCCGCCGGGCTTGCCAGGAAATTCCGTAAGTCAGCTGACGAAAAATACGCCTCGGTGAACGCGCTGAGGTCGCGTTTCACCCCGTACTCATTTTTGTGCGCCTGCGCCACGTCGGCCAGCGCCTCTGCGTAACGCGATGCCACCACGCCGTTCAATTGGCGCTCCCTCCGATTCCCGCGACGAATTCGCGGAACAGTTTGGCATCCGCATCCGGCGCTACCGCCCCGCTCAGCGTTGCTTCCGCCCGCTCGACGGCCAGCCGTGCCGCGTGCGCTTTCAGCTCCAGCCGCGCTGCGCGCTCTGCCGCGGCAATCTCCGCCTGCGCGCCGCGTTCGACGGCTTCCTTGTCCTTGCCGGCTAGCGCGCGGATCCTCTGTATCTCCGCCTCCGCGGCGCGCTTGGCTTCCTCGCGCATCGCGGCGACTTCCCTTTCGATTCCATCGAGTTTCGACTGCGCTTCGCGGCGCTGTTTCTCAGCCGCCTCGCGCGCCCGCGCGCCTTCCTCCACTTTTTCGGAAATTTCGTCCGCATGCTTGCGGAAATGGGGTGCGCCTTTTTTCACCGCGAAATAGGCGATCACGCCGAAAACGATCGCAAAATTCAGCCAGCGGAACACCCATCCGGTCGTCGAATCCGCCCCCGAGCCTTCGCTCTCCTGCCCCAACGCGGGCGCGGCCATCAGCACGAACCACACGCCGAGAAACCCGGCAAAGTTCACACTCCGCTTCCAGGATCGGAAACCGCGCATCTTTCTCCACATTGTTGCGCTCATCGCCCCGCCCCTCCCCCTACGGGAGATGGCTTCTCCAAAATCACGCGGGCAATATCCTTCGCGAGCTCCGGCGTTTGCCGCTCGATTTCCCCGCGCGCGGCCTCCGCCTCCTGGGCAATCCGCGTTTTCGCCGCGTCCACTTCCTCCTGCGCGCGGGCCCGCAGCTCCTTCAGCAGCCGTGCGCGCTCTTCGAGCGCCGCTTGCCGCTCGGCCTCCTGTTCCCCGTATATTTTCTCCCGCGCCTTGCTCATGGCCTCGCGATAGGACTCCATCTCCTTCTTCGCGGCGGCTTCCGCGGCCGCGGCCTCCGCGCGCGCCCCTTCGATGTGGGCGCTTCTTTCCGCCATGGCTTTCTGTATCGGTTGGAAGAATGTCCAGCGCAGGAAAAAATAGAAAAGCAGAACGATGACCACGGTGGGCACAGCATCGAGAAACAGTTCCCCAAGCTGGTGGAGGATATCCATCGTGAGAAAAGGGCAGTGCGCCCGCGCTCCTGATTATTCGAATTAATTGCCGGTGTGCAGTCTTCACCGCCGGCATCCACAAGCCATGCGAAGCAGATGATTATCGCATTGGCCTTTTCACGCGTCAACGCCTCCGGCCGCGCGATTTCCTGCACTCCCCTCGGACATTCCCGCGGGGCGCTTCCAGCCTGCTTGTTTTGTGTGAAGGAAATGGGAGGGAGGCAGGCGCGCCATGCAGGCCGCGCCGGTCCGGTCAGGATAATCTTCATGCCGCGGCGTCGCGCGCCACGGACGGCATCGTATCAGCGGTGAATGGCCGCCGAATGGCCGGGATGCTGTTGGCGGCGGGGCATGTGCGCCATCCGCTCGCCGATCTGCTGCAAAGGCAGCGGCCGCGCGTTATGATTCGTACTCACGTGGTCGCTGATAGCCTGCAGCCTTTTCAGAATCCCCTGCCACTGCGTCCAATCGAGCTGCCGCAGGAACGGCCGAAGCCCCTGAATGAACGGGTCTTCGAGCACCGTCTCGCCATTCGTCTCCGGAATGAAGAAGCGGTTCAATCCCACACCCAGCGCTTCGGCGACTTTTTCGAGCGTGCCGAGGCTGGGCGTCATCTGCCCGCTTTCAATCCGTGACAAATACGACCGCGAGACGCGTGAACGCGCCTGTAGCTGGCTCTGCGTCATCGACCGCGATTCTCGCAACTGTCGTATGCGCTGCCCGATGTTCTCCACGGTTTCGCGGTTCGGCCAGCTCTCGAACAGTTGACGGTCGTCCCCCGGCAAGTCTTGGGGCGACGGCGTCGGAATGACGAACGTCACCTTAGGGGGCAGCAACCGCAGGCAGCGACGGCAATTGCCCGTGCGTGTGCGGTACTGCACCAATCCGCATACCTGACAGCGGATGACTTCCCGGTCCATCTCCATGCTTGTTGCTATGCTTACTTTTTCCGCCACCGGATCTCCTCGCAGACTATTCCGGCGATGCGAAGGGGAGGAATACGCACTTGCTGGGGAAGGCAGGAACGGCGCGCGGGAGTGATTCTCCACACTGTGCCAATTCTTGTCAAGTCTTTTCTTGATCCCTTCGGCAACTATCATTGTATCGCCGACGGGAGAGGCATTTCAAATCAATTGGATGCATGCCCCGAAGCGCCCCGATTTACTCCGCCGGACGTTTCGTGTCCATCTGTCGCGTCGCGCGAATCCACTCCGGCCCGCTCGAGTGACACATTTTGCGCGCCCGTCTCGCGTGCGCCGCTCGCTTCTAACGCCAAGCCTCTGCGGGAATGTCGCGCTCGCGCGCCTGGTCTTGCAGCCCGTCAATCTCTGCTTCCAGCGCACTTTTTTCTTCCTCGCGAACTTCTACGGTAGCCTCGGGAGTGACGCCCACGGCAAGCTTGTCCAGATCAATCGCGCCCGTGATGCCCTTTCCCGTCTTCCGAATGTTCTCGACGGTCTGAATTTCAGCGTCCGCATCTTCGATCGTTTCGCGCAGGCTGTCTATCTGCCCCGCGTACCACGCGGGATCATCTTCCTTGATGTAGCGGAAGTAGCGCTCGTGCCCGCCCGCGCCCTCATTCGCTCCTGTGGTCGGTATCCTCCCGACGATCGAGATGGGCGAAGTCGCCCGAAGCGCCGCCACATCCGGGTTCGTCCACACCTTTTCCGCGGGCAAATCCCTCGCCGCCCTCGGCGCCACTGAAAGAATCGAAAGCAGGATGAAAATTTCAGGTCTCATACTCGCCCCCATGCAATTGGAAAAACCTCTATTTCAGGCCCGATTCTATCTCACAATCGCTCATCCTACACCCAAGCCGCATCCCGCGCCAAGAACTCCAGCCCCCCTCCAACTCAGCGGAATCGGTGGTGGGTCAGTTTGAATTTTCTTGATCGTGACACAGGAAACCAAAATTCAAACGGACCCATTACCGCGGAATCAACCCGATTGACAACGCCCCCGCCAGGATTGCACCATTGCATCGCCCCACCACGGGGTCCAGCCGAAAAGAATCAGAGGAGACCACCATGGCAAATTCCGTGAAACCGATTCCCGACGGATACCACTCCATCACTCCCGGCCTCACCTGCCGTGACGCAGCCCGCGCCATCCAGTTTTACAAAGAGGCCTTCGGCGCCACAGAAAAAATGCGCGTGGCCGGCCCGGACGGAAAAATCATGCACGCCGAATTGCAGATCGGCGATTCCCTCATCTTCGTCAACGACCCCATGGGCCCCGCCGCCGCTTCCGAGCCGTCCGCGAGCGTTTCCGCGAGCCTCTACCTCTATGTCGAAAAGGCCGACGAAGTCTTCAACCGCGCCATCGCCGCCGGCGCACGCATCAACGTGCCGTTGCAGGATATGTTTTATGGAGACCGCTATGGCGCCGTGATTGACCCCTTCGGCCACCATTGGGGCGTTGCCACGCATGTAAAGGACGTGAGCCCCGAGGAAATGGAGCGCGGCAAGAAGGCCATGCTGGCGCGCATGGCCGCGGGCAAAAGCTAAGATCCGCCCGTCGCGGTCACAGATAGTGCCGTAAATTGGAGGCTTCATCAGCAAGCGGCGGTTCGCCCTCCCGCCGCTTTATAGCGGGGAGCCTCTGGGCAATTATTATCGTCCCAGGGATACTTAGCCCCGGAGGGGCGGCAGAATCTAGCCCAGGGCGGAAGCCCTGGGTAGGAATGACAAATTCGCGCGAGCCCCGTAGGGGCGACACTCGCCCTTAACAACATCTCGCGTCGTGCTAGAATCCCCAATCTCATGGAACGCGCGGGAGAATTTCTCGGACGTGTCGTCCGGCGGCTCGACCGCCCCGAAGCGGCGCTCGCCTGGCTCGTGGGCGCTTGGCCGTCCATCGTAGGACCGGCTCTCGCGGCCCACACGCGCCCCGTGGCATGCCATGCTGGCCGCCTCGAGGTATCGGCGGACGCCAAGGCCTGGCGCACCCAGCTCGAATCCCTGGCGCAGGAGTTTTGCGGCCGCATCAATCAGGCCTGGGGTGGGAATCTCGTCCGCGAAGTGCGCTTCGTCGCCGCGAAACCCGGCCCCAAGCGCGTGCCCCGCGAGTTGGATAATGAGCACACACCATTCGTCCGCCGCCGCAAAGCCTAGCTATTTTCGGTGGTGGGTAAGTTTGAATTTTCTTGATCGTGACACAAAGAGCCAAAATTCAAACTGACCCATTACCCTATTTTCAGTAGTATGTAAGTTTGCAACACAACCTCAACCGACTATACCCAATCAAATTGCTGCCGAAAGAGAGAGACGGCCATAAGCCGATAACCGTGAATTTCACAAGAAAATATCCTCTCAGGGGATCCTTGGGCCGTTACATTCGAAGTTTCGCCCTCCATCCCGGGAGCCTCGTCTGGCTGCTCCTGGGTGTTCTCGCCTGCGGTCTTCCAACTCAATCTCAGCAGCCCTCGGCCGCACCCGCGGCGGCAAGTAATCCAAGCGTCGCCCCAGGAACAGCGACGTCCGCCGGCCAGCAGGCGCCCGCCCAGCAATCGCTCGGAAAAATTATCGGAACGATCGTGGATCAAACCGGAACCCCTGTTGTCGGCGCCCTGGTAACGATTAAGCCTGCGGATCAGTCCCCACTGCAGCAAGTACTATCAGGCGATACCGGGCAATTTACCTTTGACGGTATCTCTCCCGGACCGTTCCAGCTCGCAATTACGGCGGAAGGCTTCGCGCCCAAGACGTACTCCGGAGATCTGCACCCGGGCGAAGTCTCCATTCTCCCGCAAATCATTTTAGCGATTGCTACCGTCACCACGCAGGTGCGAGCCATATCACAGGCCGAACTGGCCGAACAGCAGATCAAGGTGGAAGAAAAGCAGCGCGTGTTCGGCCTCGTTCCGAATTTCTTTGTCACCTACGTTGGCAATGCGGTCCCTCTCACTCCCAGGCAAAAATTCGAGCTGTGCTGGAAGAGTACGCTCGATCCCACCACCTTCCTGGCGACTGGCGCGATTGCCGGAATCGAGCAGGCGAACGATAGTTTCAAGGGATACGGCCAGGGCGCGGAGGGCTACGGAAAGCGCTACGGTGCCACGTATGCTGATCTTATGACCGGCACATACATCAGCGGCGCCATCCTGCCGACGCTTCTGAAGCAGGACCCGCGCTATTTCTACCGCGGAACCGGCTCGAAGCGCTCGCGCCTTCTCTACGCGATGGGGAACGCATTTATCTGCAAGGGCGATAACGGACGCTGGCAGCCGAACTACTCCACCATCTTCGGAAACCTTGCCGCGGGCGCCATCTCGAATGCGTACTATCCGGCGAGCGACCGCGGCGCCGCCTTGACTTTCGAAAGGGCCGGACTCGGGATGGGCGGATCCATGGCCATCGGCGTCCTCCAGGAATTTTTCCTCCGCAAATTGTCATTGAATTTTCACGTCCGCGGCACGCAGAAGAACTGAGCGACGATCGCGAGGCCCAGCCGGCCTCCGTCCGGTTCTCGACCGCCTCTCCATCAAACGCTCCAGATTGCGACCCGCGCAAACCCACATCGTAATAGGCAAGCATGCCGCCCCGTATGAGCCCACAATTCGGTGATGGGTCAGTTTGAATTTTCTTGATCGTGACACAAAAAGCCAAAATTCAAACTGACCCATTACTGACAATTCACATATGCCTCGTGTCAGGGCACGACTTTTCACCCTGAGAGCTTGTGACTTTTTTCATTTTTCGCAAATCCTTGGTGTTGAATTTGCAGTTGTCTTTGTAGCGGCCGCCTCGCCTTTCAGGCGGGCCTGCCTCGCCGAAGCGGATTCATCGCGAAGGGGGGCAGCCCTGCCTTTGCTTTGCCTCCCCATCATCTGCACTCATACAGGAAATATTCTTTTTCTCGCAAATCGAGCGGCTGCTTTTTCGGGTCGTCACGAGGAGTCTGCGACGCTGTTCCAGAAGACTTCTTATGAGGAGCCGGAAAAGCAGAAGCCGCGAAGCTCGCTCCCCGCGCCCCGAATGGACCTGCGGGGGCCGAAGGAAAGGCCCGACATCTTGCCTTTGCTTGCCGCGCCGAAGCAGATTCGTCGCATAGGCGGGCCGTTGCCCCTGTGGCGAACTGCCCCTCTTCCCCATCTGCACTCACAGAGGAAATATTCTCCTTCTCCCAAATCGAGCGACTGCTTTTTCGGGTCCTCACAAGGAGTCTTCGACGCTATTCCAGAAGACTCCTTGTGAGGAGCCGGAAAAGCAGAAGCCGCGAAGCTCGCCATCCTGCCCTGAGCGGAGACGAAGGGTCGCGCACCGAACGGATCTGCGAGGCCAAAGGGAACGGCCGGCAACTCTTCGCTCCGGCGCGGGCGTTCCGCAAGTCCTTTCGGAACTTTTGGTCAGAACGGTACACGAATACGGCGAGGATGCGATTTCCTGGGGAGTGCGGGTGCCCGGCCATGGCATCTGCCCTTGCCTATGCAGCGGCCCCCTCGCCTTTCAGGCGGGCCTGCCGCGCCGAAGCGGATTCATCGCGAAGGGGGGCAGCCCTGCCTTTGCTTTGCCTCCCCCATCATCTGCACTCATACAGGAAATATTCTTTTTCTCCCAAATCGAGCCACTGCTTTTTCGGGTCGTCACAAGAAGTCTTCGACGCTGTTCCAGAAGACTTCTTGTGAGGAGCCGGAAAAGCAGAAGCCGCGAAGCTCGCCATCCGGCATTCGCTCTGGCGAGCGGGGCACAAGTCATTTGGGAACTGACGGCTAGAACACTTACACGGGCGCCGCGAGGACGCGATTTTTGCGCGGTTAGGGGTCCTAATGTGCCAAGGCGCCGCCAGGCGCGCTGACATGCGGCCACGCTACGTAGAGGCACAATCTGGATGGAAATATTACGGAGTGCTAGCGAGGATGGGGGGCTTGGGAAATATCGGTCGCACGAGGCCCCAAATCTCAGCTAAAGCCGGCTGGTCCCTGGCGGTTATGCGCTCAGCCAGAAGCCGACCCTCGCTGCGCTTTGTGTACCTGAGTCCATAAGATTCGAAAATCCGCTTAAGTACGACCGACCCTTTCACGTTCACCAAGGCATCGTCCCCCCTCCCATTTGGAAAGAGCCCTCCGTCTTCTTTGCTAAGCATCCCTTGTATCTGGCTGCTTACGCCACCCGCGCTCAACGTTGAAACATCCTTCCCATCAATAGCTGCTAGGTGCTTTATGGCCTGCGCAATGGCCTCTGGAACGAGGAGATAGTTTTCGATCTCGCATCTGGGAAGAAACTGGATTGCTACGCTGGCATTGCCGGTGAGGATAGGCGTATCTCGTAGCACTCGCTGTTCCTCCCTGTCGCAGTCGCCGTCGAATAGATAGATTCTTGGCAGAGACGATTCGCCAAGTTCTCGCAGGAATCTCTCGAAGAATAGCAGCGAGGTTTGTTTCGTGGAGCCGCGCAGCCTGCCTTCGCCGTCCATCTTGGGAAATCCCGTCCTATCGATATCGGATCTGTCAAAATCGAGGTTTCGTGCAAGCAAAATTGGAAGAATTTCTTGATCGCTCTCGCCCTCTACAAAGACTAGGCGATCGCTGAACAGAAAGTCCGAATTCCTGTAGCCTAAGGAATGCAGAAGTGCCGCCGTCTCCGGCACCCGCTCACCGTTGGGACGCGTCATCTTCGGCGAACTCACCGCAATTACTTTATCCGGAGGAACCGCATTTATGAGTATCGCGGAATGCGTGCTTATCACGTATCGGTGCTCGGAATGTTCCAGCAAGAAAGCTATGATTTCCCGCTCGGCTGACGGATGCAGGTAGGAATGCGGCTCATCAAGCAGAAGGGTGGATCCAGCGGGCGCAGTCAGAACGAAAGCCCCTAATGCGAGAACCTGCTCCACCCCCGTCCCGCAATGAGTCAAAGGAACCGTGCGGTCGTTGTGGCGCGCAGTCAAAGTAATGAAAACACTGCTTTGTTTCTTCTCCGCGTTAACAAATTCGAGCTCAGGGAACACCCGCCTCACAAGTGCCTCGACCTGTTGGAACTTACGGCGGTTGTTTCCCGAAAGCGTATCGAGAAAGGCGGCGAGGGATTCTACATTGGGGGACAGTTCATCCACTGCCTGCATGTTGAGCTCGGGACTCGCGACGCGATGTGCCTCGATCATGCGCACACTCTTCAAAGGCACCAGCGCCGAAAGAATACCCGCCGGCTTGAAGGCGGGCCAAATCCCAGAGCTGTTTTGTCGGCCGATTACCTGTTGGAGTACGACCCTGCCAGATGGCTGCCCATATGGATTGTGTTGTTTCTGGATAAAAACGCCCGACTCATTCTCGAGCAGACCGGTTCGGGCCTCATCGAGGATAAGGTCTATACCTAGCAGCCCCACAATGGCTCCATCCGCAAACGCGCGAAAATGAAAATCGAACAGTCGGCTCCCCGCGTCCCTTGCCTTCGGCCACTGTTCAATTGCGCCACCCAGAACGCCAAAGTCACTCTTCTCGAAAGAGAATTCGATGTGGAAATCGAAGTCCGCGCGACCGGCAGACCCCCGTCCGTAGCCGCCTAGGACAAACGGTACGTTCTCGGGCTCGCCAACTGGCAAGCCCCTTAGAGCGGTTAGGCCACGTAGTATGGCTGTCTTGCCTGCGTTATTCTTCCCGACTAGAACCTGCATCCCCTCGTCCAACCGCAAGTAGCATTCGTCGAAGCAGGCGAAGTTTTGGAAGCGTATTCCCAAAGGCTTCATATAAACTCTTCTATCATTTCCCGCTGGGGCGATCAACTGTCGGTCCAGCCCGGGCCTGCTACGATTTTTTGGCCCGCCCGGAAGCTGTCGTTGAGACATTATTCTCCGCCGCCGGGCATAGAAGGGCGCCACACAATGGACGACCGAGAAAATTTAGAGAAGGAGTTAGCCGAGGCCCTTGCACGTGGCTACGGTCCCAAGGTTGCTAGATTCGCTCTCGCCTGTCTGGGCGGCATACCCGCCGTTGGCGGCGTTTTCGCGGGCGCCGGTGGCGCTTGGTCTGAGGCGGAACAGGCGCACTTTAACAAGGTTTTTGCGGCTTGGTTAAAGCTGCAGGAGGCTGAAGTTATTGAAATCGGCCTGACAATTGCGGAAATCCTCACTCGCTTGGACTTAAACGATGAGAAGGTCCGCGAACGAATCGAAAGCCCCGAATATCTGAAGCTTATTAAGAAGTGCTTCCGCGATTGGTCTGCAGCTGAGAGCGAAGAAAAACGCGTATTGGTCCGTAACCTCCTTCTTAACGCGGCGTCGCATCGAATTTGCTCGGACGACGTGGTGCGCATGTTCATCCAGTGGATAGACGTGTACTCAGAATCCCACTTCGCTGTGATAAAGCACATCTACAAAAACGAGGGCTGCACACGCGCGGAAATCTGGGCCGCCGTATATGGCGATTCGGTCCGCGAGGACTCCGCCGAAGCGGATCTTTTTAAGCTCCTCATCCAAGATCTTAGTGCCGGCCATGTGGTTCGACAGCACCGCCAGAAGGACTACTACGGACGATTCGTAAAGGCACCCTCCAGGCCACGCGGCACGCCGTCGCAGGTCATGACCTCCGCGTTTGATGATGAGAAGCCGTATGAGCTCACGGAACTCGGCAGGCAATTCGTCCGATACACAATGGAGGGAGTTATGCCCCTCATCAGCGAGATGCCTCGGGCACCCGGCTCCCCTCACCAGTAGATTTCCTTGCGGCGTCCCACCCGTAGGACAAGGACAAGCAGGCGGTCGTCCTCGACCCTGCAGATGAGGCGGTAACAGTCCAGCCGCAAATGGCAGCCAACCGATCTAAGCCGGGACTCCTCAATCACTACTTCAAATGTCGGCGACCGGCCTCTGAGTCTAGCGCGCAAAAACATGCAATAAGGGTGCAAAAGCGTGCAAAAAACGACATTTTAAGGCTGTTTAAGGCCTTAAATTACTCGAATACTTGGGGAATCTCGACCAATTTAAGAGCTTAAATTTTTCGAAATCTTGAGGCATTTACGAGCACGGAATGCTTGAAGCATGGAAGCACTCCGAGCGGCTCAGATACTTGAAGCGTTGGAGCAATTCGAGCGGCTAAAAGCGGCTTGAAATGGTGGAAACATTCGAGCAATTTGGGGGCTGGTCCATGGATCCTGATCACCCATTCCCAAGCGACCTCACGCCGGAGGCGATTCGGCTTCCATGATACAATTCGCCCGTGAAGATTAGTCGCGACGATGTTCTGCGCATTGCCGAACTCGCCCATCTCGAATTATCGCCTGAAGAGATTGGGACCTACCTCGGCCAGCTCGACGAGATACTCACGTACATAGATAAATTGAACGAGCTCGATGTCTCCCAGACCGAGGCTATGGCCCAAGTCCTCTTCGCGCCCTCGGGTGACGTCCATCCTGAGCTGCGCGACGACGTACTCCGCCCGTGCAACGCCGCCGAGGCCATCCTTGCGCAGGCGCCCGACGCCCAAAAGCCGTTCTTTCGTGTTCCCAGGGTGATCTCGACCGGTGAGGTCGGACGTGAATAGGTCCGGTGGGGGCGAAGGTGATTAAGCCCGGTGAGGGCGGAGGGGTGTTTAAGCCCGGTAAGGGCGGAGAGGTAATTGACCTGTGAGCGCCGCAGCTCCCTGGACCGTCGCCGGCGTTCGCGATGCGCTTGCGGGCAAGAAAATCTCCGCGCGCGAGTTGACCGCCGAGTTCTACTCGCGCATTGCTGCGCGCAACCTTGAGCTAAACGCTTTCCTCACGCTATCCACCGAGCGCGCCTACGCCCAGGCGGACCTGATGGATTCCAAAGTCGCCCGCGGCGAAGCCCTGCCGCCGCTCGGAGGCGTCCCCATTGCCGTGAAGGACGTCATCAGCACGCGCGGCGTTCGCACCACCTGCGGCTCGAAGATTCTGGAGACCTATGTCCCGCCCTACGACGCCACCGCCGTGGAAAAGCTCGAAGCCGCCGGCGCCGTCGTCCTGGGAAAGACGAACTGCGACGAATTCGCCATGGGCAGCTCCAATGAAAACTCAGCATACGGACCCGTACGGAACCCTGTCGCTCTCGACCGGGTGCCCGGCGGATCGAGCGGCGGCTCGGCTGCCGCCGTTGCCGCTAGTCTGGCCGTCGCCGCCCTGGGAACGGATACGGGCGGTTCGATTCGCCAGCCGGGGGCCTGCTGCGGCATCCCCGGCCTGATGCCCACCTACGGGCGCGTATCGCGCTATGGCCTGATCGCCTATGCCTCCTCGCTCGATAAGATCGGGCCATTCGCCGGCAATATTGCCGACGCGGCTGCGGTGATGGGCGTTATCGCCGGGCACGATTCGAACGATTCCACGTCGGCGGCCGTTCCCGTGGAAAACTATGCCGCCGAGATCGAGAAGCCGGTCACAGGATTGCGGATAGGCGTCCCGGAGGACTATTTCGGCGAGGGGCTCGACCCGGAGGTGAAAGCCAAGGTCGAGGCCGGTATTAGCGCGCTCGAAAAGATGGGCTGCCGCCGCGTGGCGCTGAGTATGCCGCACACTGACTACGCCATCGCCACCTATTACATCATCGCCACGGCCGAAGCGAGTTCGAATCTGGCGCGATACGACGGCGTGCGCTACGGCGTGCGCGTCCCCGGAAATACGCTCATCGAGATGTACCGCAAGACGCGCGAAAATGGTTTTGGGTCCGAGGTGAAGCGCCGCATCATGCTGGGAACTTACGTCTTATCCGCGGGCTACTACGACGCCTACTATCTGCGCGCGCAAAAGGTGCGCGCCTTGATTGCCCGTGATTTTGCCGCCGCCTTCGAAAAAGCCGACGTGATTATCACGCCCACGGCTCCCACTCCCGCCTTTCGCCTCGGGGAAAAGACCTCCGATCCGCTCCAAATGTATCTTGCTGATATATATACGGTCACAGGATCGCTCGCGGGCGTCCCCGGCATCTCCGTGCCTTGCGGCAAGACGCGCGCCGGCCTCCCCGTGGGAATGCAAATCTTTGGCCCGCACTTCAGCGAGGGCCGCGTCCTGCAAATTGCCCGCGCCTTCGAAAAAACCGGCGGCTTCACAATCTAAGCGAAAAATTAGCTCGATATCAACAGAAGTCATCCCCGATACATTCGCCTTAATGTCCGGGCAATTCAAGCCGCAAAAATGCGAGTTTTTGATGCGAGTCACGCCATGACATTCGACATAATATTCGAGTAATTGAAGCCCATTAAGGTGAGGATTTTCACGTGAGTCCTGCCCATGACATTCGACATAATCTTCGAGCAATTTAAGGCCTTAAGAGGCCCTTAAAGTGCCGATTTTGACGCGAATTGAGGGCTTAAATGCCCTTATGCGCGCGTTAGTTTTTTTCCGGGAGCCCGTTTGCCGGGGCGGCACGGAAGTCGAGTCGGCGAGCCGGTTGATCATCTTCCGAGGGAACACACGGTCAAAACCCCCGCACCCTTCCCAAACGCCGGAGAAGAGTGCGGCACCCTAAAAACCAAACGATAGAGCCTGAGCCACCCCGCCCAGAAGAACTCGGCATGCAGGAAGAAGTGATCCGCCACCCACCGCCCCCAAGTCACCGCGTGCTTGGCTCAGCTTCTGTCTGCTTAGAAACGTAATCTTCGGTATCTCTTATCGTTTGCTTGAGGCTCGGATCCACCTCCCGATTTTCGAGGAAGAAGAGCAGGAGCATCGTTACGGCGGGATCCTTGTCCTCAGCGCGGGTAATGTACTTCGGCTGACTGAACGACAGGCGAACAACAGAGAGGATTCGGGGCACCCGGACTGGGTCGAGGAGCTCACTTTGCGTAAAACCGTGAACAATGCCGAGTGCGATCCGATCCCCACTCCTGTAAATAGTTTTCTCCAGGAATGTGATCCCCTCAGGCCCTCCTAAGGGAAGCTCGACCCATGACCTTACGCCCTTTGAGTTATAGCAGTCCTCCGCGCCTCTATCGGCGCGAGGAAAGGCAACGCCCACAAAAATAAAAATGGCGACCGCTCCGACGATAAGGGATCTCATTATGGTCGCTTCCTGCTCACGTGGATATTCATTTTCTTGTTGTCAATCGTCATCTGACCTTGCTCCGGTTGATTCAGGGTGTGCCACCCGCCGGATAATATCACACCGAAATTCGGCTGGGGATCGACGGAAACTGCAGGGGGTGTGCTCGTTCCTGCCCCCTATGGGCTAGAAACGATGGGGTGCGCCACCCGCCGCTACATTTAGACCTTGCCGCCTCGTTCAATTGGCGTATTGGGCCAGCAGGTCCCTTAGTGCCGCCACTTGTTGTGTAGTTAGCTTCGCACGGAGCAGATCAGCCTCCATCGGATACATGGAGCCGTACTCGGCCTGTTTGTCCTTTGCTGGGTACATCGCATCTAGGTACGCGTCCCGGTAGATAATCCAGGCTCTTTCGGCAGCTTTGATTTTCGCAATCGCTTCCTGTTGGCTCGCGGCCTGTGACAGCAGTTTTCGATAGACCCCATTCAGCTCGGCGTCGACGCGCGCTGCTGCGTCGCTGGCGCAGGCGTTCATATCTGTCTGAGTCTTTGCTTTGTCATTGCAAGCACGGTACTGTGAAGAATCTTGAGCGAGGGTCGGAAGTGAAAGCATAAAAAGCGCAACCGCCAGACATCCATATCTCATCGAAGTTCGTCCCTCCTCTTTGAGTACGCCCTTCGGGGCGGGAAAGCATCGGGAACCCGGAGAGGCTCACGGGCCACTATACTCTCCCTTCGATTAGAGGTTAAACTCGTCAACTCGACACAAAGGGCTGGGGAAGAAAAAACCTCCGGCCCCCCCGCTCCCTTCCTCCGTCAGGGTAAACAGGACGCAGAAAGCGCGCACCCGAAGCAACTAACCCTTCACTAGAATCGTGTCGAAGGGTGCGCCACCCGCCACCAAAAAAACTAACCCTTCATTCGAGTCGTGTCGAAGGCTACGCCACCCGCCGACTCGACCATCTGGGTGAGCGCTAGCACGATGTTGATCAGGATCGTCTTCTTCCCAAGACTCATTTTTTCCAATCCGTATATCTCCTTGCAGCAATTGCTGACATCGCGTTGACAACCGCAAGGGCGATCAAGGCCGGGACTAAGGACCCAGCCGCGAAGTGTAAGTTACCAGTCAGATACATTGCTGCGATCACGCCGCAATTGAAGAGAGCGAACCACTGCCCTTTTGTGAGGTACTGCCGTATGCTGCGCATCAATAAAGGCCTGCCTTAGAGACTTGTTGTCAGAATGGTGGAACGCCACCGTTCGACAACGGCGGGTGGCCGATCCTTGGGCGTTGCGTTGTTTCCCCGACTTGACCTAAGGGCGCAGGCGGATAATATCACACCGAAATTCGGCTGGGGATTGACGGAAACTTCGGGGGGGCTGTTGACACCCTTGCCGTTCGCGAAAGCGAAGAGGGGTTCTTCGACTGCGTCCCGCGCCCGCCAAAAGGCGGCGGGAGAACCAAGAACGCGGGACTCCGCTCAGAATGACGGCCAACGGGATGCGGCATCCGCCTTCGCGATGAAACCGCTCCGAAGAATCGTCCGGAGTCCAAAAGGCGGACTTCGGCGCGACGGGCCCGCCAGAAGTCGAATCGGCGAGTGCCGGTCGACTACCTTTCGAGGGAACGCGCGGTCAAAGCCCCGCACTCTTCCCAAACACCGGGGAAGAGTACGGCACCCGAAAAAGCTGACCCCAGAGGCTGAGCCACCCGCCGTCGTCATCTAGGCCGCGCTAGCGACCCTCAGCGTCAAGTGACGCTGAGGATCGCTATCCTGGTCCGCCCGCCAGTGGAGCTCCCGATGCTCCAGTCTGCCGAACCTAATGAGCAAGCAGACCGTATACAACCAGGCTGTTTTGTGTTCCCACGTAAACCTTGCCATTGCTGATCGTAGGAGCGACAAACTTCACGTAAGTGCCCATCGAATCCCGTGTCGCGTTCTGGGTGGTATCCCACAGCAGTGTCGGAAAGTGAACTGCGTCGTAGGCTCGGACTACGCTGTCGCTGTTAATGTCCCAAAGGATGCCGTTTTTGTTGTCATCGGCAGACAGTGATAACCCACCGGCACGGTCGTTTTGAACAACGGGACCTATTCCGAGCGGCGTGGTGTCAATGCGATCACCCTTGAACTCAAAGGATTGTGTCGCAGTATGGCTGTGCCCAAGGAAGATGTACCGCTTGTTCTGTCCCTTCCAAAAAACTGGCGACATACCCATTGTGTCGCCTTTGTTTGCGGCCTGGAACTGCTGGACTGCACCTCCGAGTCCCCCCATATTGTTTCGATCCACCAGACGCAGAATGCCATCCTTGCCCATGCCCATAACGAAGTGCGGCGGCAATAACATAGCGCCGCTGGACCCAAGGTCCTGATCGTGCAAGTTCAAGTCCGCAAAGTTAACCGGAGTGGCAGAATCCTCAACAATTAAACTGCTGCTCAATTTGAGGAACGACTCGCCGAAGTTGGTGACTCCGTCGTAGGTTCCGTTGCCGGTTAGGACAAAGATATTTCCATCGCCGTCCGTAGACGGTCCCGTGCCGGATTGCCAAATCGCCCCCAGGGTCCCTGTAGGAGTTACGTTGAGCGGGTAGACCTGTGTTAGGGTGTGTGCGTCGTAGCCGAGCAAAAAGCCGTGGTACGAGCCTCGGTCGCAGTGCGAACCATATCCCAGATAGAGCACGCCGTTCGACAACAGCAAACCCGGGCGCTGAGCATTTAGGGTCCCGTCGAAACCAGTGGCAGAAATCGTCACGGGCCCGCCGAATTTCTCTGATCCGTCGAGAATACTCAGCGCATGCAATTGATGAGTACCAATCGTGTTACTCAGACCCGATCCCAGTTTCGTATCCACATACAGTGTGTTGCTGTCTAAATCTATAACCGGAGTGCCCGTGATGCCCACCACGGGAACCAAGTCACCACAAGTACCCGGGTTCCAGGGCGCGCCAAAGTTTTTCTGCCAGTAAGTGACGCCTGCGGAATCCGCATCAAAAGCATAAACGCTGTTATTCTCCGTGGCCACGTAGACGACATTATGACGCTTACCATCGCCGATTCTCACGTCGGCCACATAGAGCGGCTGAGCGTAGACCGCTCCATCCACGCTGTTGGTGAATAACTTGCCGAAATTATTCACGTTCACGTTGGACGGTGTGAGAATCGTTTCGTCCGGATTCACGCCGGTGCGGCTTTTGTCGTTGTGTTGTGTCAAAACGTTCCCATCGCGGACATCATGGTGGTGCTCCTCATCATCATTACTGCCTTGGCCCCAAACATTCATGGAGCCGATGACAACAAGGGAGCTGACGGCCAGAAACAACAGCAGCGCATGCAACGCGCAGTCTGCAAAACCGATCACCTTGATCTTCATGGCTTTTCCTCCACAAAATGAACTTTCTTGAATCCCTGCTGCACACACCCCTAGTTCGGGTCGGGGCCGGTCTAATAGCGTTGCCACTTACCGTCCCGGCGTGTTCCGGCGGCGGAACCGGATACTTAGCCGCCGTCACTTGTTTGATTGCGATTTTGCTGAAAGTCGTTCTGGGTGCCCGACCGCGTCAGCATCCGATGACAGCCGCAAATGAGCGTTTCAGCTTTGACCAAGCTGCACGCATTGAGAGATTCGCGTTGCCCTCAACCTTCCCACCGAAGGATTGAGGTACTTAAATCGGGTGGAGTTTGCCAGAGAAAATTTGTGGAGGTCAATACAGCATTTCTAGTATTTTTTCTTGTTTCGCTGCGAAAGGGATTGACCTGGCGGGTGGCCGATCCTTGGGCATTGCGTTGTTTCCCTGACTTAACCTAAGGGCGCAGGCGGATACTATCACACCGAAATTCGGCTAGGGATCGACGGAGACTTCGGGGGGTTCTGTTGACACCCTTGCCGTTCGCGAAGGCGAAGAGGGGTTCTTCGACTGCGTCCCGCGCCCGCCAAAAAGCGGCGGGAGAACCAAGAACGCGCGCGCGACATTTAAACCTTAACGGCAAGAAAAAAGCCGCACCCCTTAAACAGAGGGTGCGGCTTTGGCTTGCTCCAACGGATCAAATTGCTCTAGCCTTCGGCGATGGCGTCGGTATCCTTGCGGAGGAAATCGAGCGCCGCGGCTTCTTCGGGCGTGAGATCGGCTTCGGGGCCGCGCATATCCACGGGCGGCAATTCGGTGAGGAGCTGGATATTGCGGTAGCGCTCGAGACCCGTGCCCGCGGGAATCAGCCGGCCCATGATGACGTTCTCCTTCAGGCCGCGGAGGTAATCCACCTTGCCGGAGATGGCCGCCTCGGTGAGGACGCGGGTGGTCTCCTGGAAGCTGGCCGCGGAGATGAAGGAATCGGTGGAGAGCGAGGCCTTGGTGATGCCGAGGAGCAGCGGGCGCCCCGTGGCAGGCCTGCCGCCATCGTGGATGATGCGGTCGTTCTCCTCGCGGAAGCGGAACTTGTCCACCTGCTCCTCGAGGAGGAACGTTGTGTCGCCGACATCCTCGACCTTCACCCAGCGCATCATCTGGCGGACGATGGTCTCGATGTGCTTGTCATTGATGTTGACGCCCTGCAGGCGGTAGACCTCCTGGACGGAATTGACGAGGTAGGCCTGCGTATATTTTTCGCCGAGGACCGCGAGCAAATCGTGCGGGTTGAGCGGCCCGTCAATGAGTGGCTCGCCGGCCTGCACATGCTCGCCTTCCTGCACGTTGATGTGCACGCCGCGCGGGATGGAGTATTCCTTCATGGTGCGCCCATCTTCGCTTTCGACGTGAATCTTCCGCTGGCCCTTGACGATCTCGCCGTACTTCACCATGCCGTCGATTTCGCTGATGACCGCGGGGTCGCGGGGCTTGCGCGTTTCGAAGAGTTCGACGACGCGCGGGAGACCGCCGGTGATGTCCTTGGTCTTGGTAGTCTCGCGCGGGATCTTGGCGAGCACGTCGCCCGGCTGGACTTCGTCGCCATCGGCGACCATCAAGTGCGCGCGCGAGGGCATGAGGTATTTCTTCTTGGTGCGGCCCGCGGAATCGCGAACCACGATGGCCGGCTGATGCTTTTCGTCGCCCGGAGGAAGGGTGACGACAAGCTGCGACAATCCCGTGACTTCGTCCACCTGCTCTTCGATGGTGATGCCGGGCTGCAAATCCTTGAACTCGATTGTGCCGCCCGATTCCGTGAGGATCGAGAAGGTGTAGGGGTCCCATTCGACCATGATCTGGCCGAGCGTGACGGGCTGGCCATCCTCGACCTTGAGGCGCGCGCCATAGACGACGTGGTGGCGCTCTTTCTCGCGGCCCTTTTCATCCACGACGGCGATGAGGCCGGAGCGGTTCATGGATACGATGGTCTTGCCGCGGCCTTCGACGACCTTGAGGTCGATGAATTTCACGAAGCCGGTGCTGCGGGCCTCGACCTTGGATTGTTCGGTGACTCGCGTGGCCGTGCCGCCGATGTGGAACGTGCGCATGGTGAGCTGCGTGCCGGGTTCGCCGATGGACTGCGCGGCGATAACGCCGACGGCCTCGCCCATTTCGACGAAGCGGCCGGTGGCCAGATTGCGACCGTAGCAGCGGGCGCACACGCCGCGGCGGGATTCGCAGGTGAGCACGGAGCGAATGTTGACGCGCTCGATGCCCGCGGCCTGAATGGTGTTGGCCAGCTCCTCGGTGATCTCCTGGTTCACGTCCACGATGACGTTGCCTTCGTAGTCCTTGATCTTTTCGAGCGAGACGCGGCCAATGACGCGATCGCGCAACGGCTCGACTTCGACGCCCGCTTCGAGAATGGGCTCGACGTAGATGCCGTCCGCGGTGCCGCAGTCGAATTCATTGATGATCACATCCTGAGCCACGTCCACGAGCCGCCGCGTGAGATAGCCGGAATCGGCGGTCTTGAGGGCCGTATCGGCCAACCCCTTGCGGGCGCCGTGCGTGGAGATGAAGTATTGCAGCACGGTGAGGCCTTCGCGGAAGTTCGAGGTGATGGGCGTCTCGATGACTTCGCCGGAGGGCTTGGCCATCAATCCGCGCATGCCGGAAAGCTGGCGAATCTGCTGCTTCGAACCGCGGGCGCCGGAATCGGCCATGATGTAGATGGGGTTGATGATGCCCTCTTTATCCTGCTCTTCGAGGGCCTTGAACATTTCGTCCGCGACTTTTTCGGTGACGTCCGACCAGATGGCGATGACTTTGTTGTAGCGCTCGCCGTTGGTGATGGCGCCATCGAGATACTGCTGCTGGACTTTGACGACCTCGTGCTCGGCGGCGTCCACCAGCTTGAACTTGACGCTGGGGATGACCATGTCGCTGATGCTGATGGAAACGCCGGCCTTGGTGGCGTAGAGGAAGCCGAGCTCTTTCAGGCGGTCGAGCATCACGACTGTTTTCTCCAGGCCGAAGCGCAGATAGGCATACTGCACCAGCGCCTGGACGCCCTTCTTCTTGAGCAGGCCGTTGATGAACGGCATGTCCGAAGGAAGGTGATCGTTGAAGATCACGCGGCCGACCGTGGTGTGCAGGAACTGCTTTTGGAGGTGGACAGGCTCGGTGTGCGAGACGTCCTGATCGTCATAGGCGTTGGTGAGGTCAATCACTTCGCCGGTGTGGCGCATACGGATGGGCGTGAGCAATTCGACCTCGCCCGCATCGAGAGCCATGACGACTTCTTCCGTGGTGCCGAAGGCGCGGCCTTCGCCCTTGGCTTTCGGCTTGGCTTTGGTCATGTAGTAGATGCCGAGAACCATATCCTGCGTGGGCACGGCAAGAGGGTAGCCATTGGCCGGCGAAAGAATGTTGTGGGAGCTGAGCATGAGCACGGAGGCTTCCACTTGCGCCTCGGGCGAGAGAGGAATGTGCACGGCCATCTGATCGCCGTCGAAGTCCGCGTTGAACGCCGTGCAGACGAGCGGATGGATGCGGATGGCTTTGCCCTCGACGAGCACGGGCTCGAAGGCCTGGATGCCTAGCCGGTGCAGCGTGGGAGCGCGGTTCAAGAGCACGGGATGCTCGCGAATCACGTCCTCGAGGATGTCCCAGACCACGGGTTCCTGCGCTTCGACGAGCTCCTTGGCTTGCTTGATGGTGGTGCAATGCCCCTGGGCTTCGAGGCGCTGATAGATGAACGGCTTGAAAAGTTCGAGCGCCATTTTCTTGGGCAGGCCGCACTGGTGGAGCTTCAATTCCGGCCCGACGACGATGACGGAACGGCCGGAATAGTCCACGCGCTTGCCGAGCAGGTTCTGGCGGAAGCGGCCCTGCTTGCCCTTGAGCGTGTCGGAGAGCGACTTGAGGGGCCGGTTGTTCGTACCGCGGAGGACGCGGCCGCGGCGCCCGTTGTCGAAGAGCGCGTCCACGGCTTCCTGCAGCATGCGCTTTTCGTTGCGGACGATCACGTCGGGCGCGTGCAGCTCCATGAGCTTCTTCAGGCGGTTGTTGCGGTTGATGACGCGGCGATAGAGGTCGTTCAAGTCCGACGTGGCGAAGCGGCCGCCATCGAGAGGCACAAGCGGGCGAAGCTCCGGCGGGAGCACCGGCAGCACGTCGAGGATCATCCATTCCGGCTTGTTGCCACTCTTGCGGAAGGCTTCGAGGACCTTGAGCCGCTTGGCGTACTTGATGCGCTTTTGCAGGCTGGGATCCACTTTCATTTTCTCGCGCAGCTCGTCGGAGAGTTTTTCCACGTCCACGCGGCGCAGCAGCTCCTTGATGGCTTCGGCGCCCATGCCCGCCTGGAACTTTCCGGGATACTCGCGCTGGAATTCGCGGAGCTTTTCCTCGGTGAGGATGTCTTTTTCCTCGAGGCCCGGCACCTCGCCGGGATCCACGCAGACGAAGGCCTCGAAATAGAGGATGTGCTCGAGATCGCGCATGGTGATGTCGAGCAGATAGCCGATGCGGCTGGGCAGGCCCTTGAAGAACCAGACGTGAGAGCAGGGCGAGGCCAGTTCGATATGGCCGAGGCGCTCGCGGCGGACCTTGCTGAGCGTGACTTCCACGCCGCACTTATCGCAGATGACGCCGCGATGCTTCATGCGCTTGTATTTGCCGCAGAGGCACTCCCAGTCGGTGACGGGACCGAAAATCTTGGCGCAGAACAGGCCGTCGCGCTCCGGCTTGAAGGTGCGGTAGTTGATGGTCTCCGGCTTGGTGACCTCGCCGTGCGACCACGAACGGATTTTCTCCGGACTTGCCAGGCTGATGCGAATGGAATCGAAATCCGCAATCTGACTGGCGCGATCGTAAGGACTTGATCGATACAAGGGCTGCCTCCTATCCGCCGATGGCGGACTAAAAACCGGGTTAGAAATTTTGCCAGGCGCGCTCGCGAGGACCTCGCGGGGCGCGCGCTAATCCGCCGCTTCGGCCTTTTCGGTCTGCGGCTTCTGGCGTTTCATCAGCTCGATATCCAGGCACAGCGATTGCAACTCGCGCACCAGGACGTTGAATGATTCGGGCACGCCGGGCTCGATTCCCGGCTCGCCCTTCACGATGGACTCGTAAATCTTGGCGCGGCCATAGACGTCGTCCGATTTGGCCGTGAGCAGCTCCTGCAGGATGTGCGCCGCGCCGTAGGCTTCGAGCGCCCAGACTTCCATTTCTCCGAAGCGCTGGCCGCCGAACTGCGCCTTGCCGCCCAGCGGCTGCTGGGTGATCAGCGAATAGGGGCCGATGGAACGGGCGTGAATTTTGTCGTCCACCAAGTGCGAGAGCTTGAGCATATAGATGTAGCCGACGGTGACGTTCTGGGCGAACTCGTCGCCGCTCATGCCGTCGAAGAGCGTAATCTTGCCGCTCTCCGGCAGCTTGGTGAATTCGAGCAGGTGGCGGATATCGGCCTCGCGCGCGCCGTCGAAGACGGGCGTGGCCATGGGCACACCGTCGCGGAAACCGTGCGCCATATCGAGGATGGCCTCGTCATCGAGGCCGGAGATGGCGCGCCAGACCGACGTGGGGCCGAAAGCGTCCTTGAACCATTTGCGCACGGCGTCCGCGCGCGCTTCGGTATCCAGCAGCTTTGCGACGGCCACGCCGAGCTCCTTGGAAGCCCAGCCGAGATGCGTTTCGAGAATCTGGCCCACGTTCATGCGCGAGGGAACACCGAGGGGATTGAGAACGATCTCGACGGGCGTGCCGTCCGGCATGTAGGGCATGTCTTCCTTGGGAACGATGTGCGCGATGACGCCCTTATTGCCGTGGCGGCCGGCCATTTTGTCGCCCACGGAGAGTTTGCGCTTCATGGCGATGTAGGCCTTCACGAGCTTGATGACGCCCGGAGGGAGTTCGTCGCCCTTCTTGAGCTTGCCGATGCGCTCATCGGTGATTTTGCGCAGGACGTCAATCTGGCGCGAGGTCATTTCCTCGACCTCGTCGATTTTTTCGATGAGGAGGGGGTCCTTGTCGTTCAAGCGCAGGCGCTTGAGATTGCGCGTGGAGATTTTTTCGAGAATGTCGCGCGTGAGCTCGGTGCCCTTGGTGAGCAGGCGCTTGTTGGTGCGCTCGTCGTGCAGGTCGGCGAGGAGCACCTGGCCGCCGAGCAGATCGTTCAAGCGCTTGAGGCGCTCGTCGGTGAGAATGCGGATTTCATCGGCGAGGTTCTTTTCGAGCTTGGCCACGTGGGTGGCTTCGATGGCCTTGTGCCGCTCGTCCTTTTCGGCGCCCTTGCGGCAGAAGATTTTCACATCCACGATGGTGCCTTCGATGCCCGGCGGGCAATAGAGCGAAGCGTCGCGGACGTCGCCAGCCTTCTCGCCGAAAATCGCGCGCAGAAGCTTTTCTTCGGGCGTGAGCGTGGTTTCACCCTTGGGCGTGACCTTGCCGACGAGAATGTCGCCGGGCTTGACCGTGGCTCCGATGCGAATCACGCCGCTCTCATCGAGATTGCGGAGAAATCCCTCGTTGATGTTGGGGATGTCGCGCGTGATTTCCTCGGGGCCGAGCTTGGTGTCGCGCGCCTCGATTTCATACTCCTCGATGTGAATCGAGGTGTAGTAGTCCTCTTCGACCAGCTTTTCGCTGACGAGGATGGCGTCTTCGAAGTTGTACCCGCGCCAGGGAACGAAGGCGACGAGCACGTTGCGGCCGAGCGCGAGTTCGCCGCGATCGGTGCAGGGGCCGTCGGCCAGCACCTGGCCCTGCTTGACGCGGTCGCCCGCGCGGACCAGCGGCTTCTGGCTGATGCAGGTGTTCTGATTCGAGCGCTTGAATTTCGTGAGCAGGTAGATATCCGAGCCCACTTCGCGGCTGAGCACGCCGGACTGGTCGGATTCGACGCGCACGATGACGCGCTCGGAATCCACCTGGTCCACGATGCCGTCGCGGCGGCAGACGATCACCGCGCCGGAATCACGCGCGGTGACGCGCTCCATGCCGGTGCCGACGAGCGGGGCCTCGCCGCGGATCAGCGGCACGGCCTGGCGCTGCATGTTCGAGCCCATCAGAGCGCGGTTGGCGTCGTCGTTTTCAAGGAACGGAATCAGGCTGGCGGCGACGGAGACGAGCTGCTTCGGCGAAACGTCGATGTAGTCCACTTCGTCGCGGCTCTTGAGCACGAAGTTGCCGGCCTGGCGGCAGTTGACGAGATCGGTGGTGATTTTCAGCTTTTCGTCGAGCGAGGCGTTGGCCTGCGCGACGACGTATCGGTCCTCTTCCCACGCCGAGAGATAGAAGCAGTAGGGCTCGACCACAATGCGGCGCCGCTTCAGCTCTTCGTTGGTCTCCTCGACCTTTTCCTTTTCCACGATTTCGCCGGCCTTGAATTCGCTGTCGCCGGCGTTGACGACCTGCACGTAGTCAATCACGCGGCCGCCTTTTACCCTGCGGTAAGGCGATTCGATGAAGCCGAATTCGTTGATGCGCGCGTAGGAGGAAAGCGAGCTGATGAGGCCGATGTTCGGGCCTTCCGGCGTTTCAATCGGACAGATGCGGCCGTAGTGCGTGGGGTGAACGTCGCGGACTTCGAATCCGGCGCGTTCGCGCGAGAGACCGCCCGGCCCCAAGGCCGAAAGACGGCGCTTGTGCGTGATTTCGCTGAGCGGATTGGTCTGATCCATGAACTGCGAAAGCTGCGAGCTGCCGAAGAATTCGCGGATGGCGGCCATCACGGGCTTGGCATTGACCAGGTCGTGCGGCATGGCCGTGGACATTTCCTGGTACACGGACATCTTTTCCTTGATGGCGCGCTCCATGCGCACCAGGCCGATACGGAACTGGTTTTCGAGAAGTTCGCCCACCGCGCGGACGCGGCGGTTGCCGAGGTGGTCGATGTCGTCCACCGTGCCGACGTTCTTGCGCAGCTTGAGCAGGTACTTGATGGCGGCGACGAAATCGGCCGGATCGAGCGTGCGCTTTTCAAGCGGCGTCTCGAGCCCCAGCTTGATATTGAACTTCAGCCGGCCAACCTTGCTGAAATCGTATTTCCGCGGGTCGAAGAACATCCCGTTGAAAAGCGCGGTGGCCGTTTCGAGCGTCGGCGGATCGCCGGGGCGCAATTTGCGGTAGATTTCGATGAGCGCCTCGCGGGGCGTGTGGATGGTGTCCTTTTCGAGAGTGCGGGCGATGATGATGCCGGCCTCGTCGCGGTCCGGGAAGCAAACATCCACTTCGGTGATGCCCGCTTCGGCGAGGGTGGTCCACATTTCGGGAGTAAGGGGCTTGTTGGCTTCGAGCAGCACTTCGCCGGTTTGGCGGTTGACGAGCTCGCCGACGGTGACGGCGCCTTCGAGGTCGCTGACGGAAGTTTCCGCCTGGTTGACCTTCGCCTTCAGGAGCTCCTTGAACAGCGGCTCGGTGATGCGCTTGTGCGCGCCCACGAGCACTTCGCCGGTGCGCGGATGGCGGATTTCCTTCGAGAGTTTGCGATCAACCAGGCTTTCAGAAACATTCCAGTGAAGGCCGCCATCGCGCAGCAGGATGCGCTCGACCTGGTAGAACGTGCGGAGAATATCCTCATTCGACTTCATGCCCAACGCGCGGAGAAAGATCGAGCCGAGGAATTTGCGTTTGCGGTCGATGCGCACGTAGAGGATGTTCTTCGTGTCGTATTCGAACTCGACCCATGAGCCGCGATAGGGAATGATTTTTCCGAGGAAATAGCTGCGGTTGTTGGCGGTCTCGAAAAAGACGCCCGGGGAGCGATGCAACTGGCTGACGATCACGCGCTCGGTGCCGTTGATGATGAAGGTGCCGTTCTCGGTCATCAGCGGGATATCGCCGAAGAAGACTTCCTGCTCCTTGATGTCGCGGATGGATTTCGCGCCCGTGTCGGGGTCCTTGTCGTAAATGGTGAGGCGGATGGTGACCTTGAGCGGCGCGGAATAGGTCATGCCGCGCTCCTGACATTCGTTCATGTCGTATTTGAGCTGGAGCGTGACCGGATCGCCGCACTTGTTGCAGAACGTAGGCGTGTTCTTGTTGAATGCACCGCACTTCGCGCAGATCACGTCGCCGGTCTTATAGGGGTTGGTGACCACCGAGGCGCCGCAATTGCGGCAGGTGGCGCGGAGGTGGTGCAGGCCGCGCAGATGGCCGCACTTGCACTCCCAGTTGCCGATGGCGTAGTCCACGAAGTCCAATTGCGAAAGCCCGCGAAAATCCTGGATGGGAAACACGGACGTGAACACGGACTGCAAGCCCGAATCGTCGCGCTCGCTCGGCAGCTGATCCATCTGCAGGAACCGCTGGTATGATTTCTTTTGAACGTCAATGAGGTTCGGGATCTGGACGGCCGTCTTAATCTTGGCGAAATCCAGCCGCTCCCGCTCCCGCACGATGCGATTGCCATTTCGATTGCTCATGAATCTCCCCTAAATTAGATGACGCCGGAAGCGCCGGGGCGGAAAGACACCCGCCCGCGGCTCCGGGAAGGACGCATTTTGAGGTCCAAATTTCAAAGGAAGTGCGCGCGTACGCGAATCCCTTTGCAGCCCCGGCACATGGCCGTCGCGGGCCGCAGCTACTTGATATCGACCTTGGCTCCGGCGTCTTCGAACTTCTTCTTGATGGTGGCCGCTTCTTCTTTGTTGACGCCTTCTTTTACGGTCTTCGGCGCGCCATCCACCAGATCCTTGGCTTCCTTCAAGCCCAGGCTGGTGACTTCGCGCACAGCCTTGATCACGTTGATTTTGTTCGCACCGACTTCGGTGAGGACGACGGCGAATTCCGTCTTTTCCTCCGCCGCGCCGCCCGCCGCGCCCGCACCCGCCGCGCCGCCCGCAACCATCACAGGCGCCGCCGCAGCCGCCGAGACGCCGAAGGCTTCTTCCATCTTCTTGACCAGATCGGAAGCCTCCAGCAGAGTCAGGCCCTTGATTTCCTCGAGAATTGATTCCACTTTGCTTGCCATTGCCGTTTTCTCTCCTCCTCCCGGATGAAAAGCCGATACACAACAAACCCGAATTATGGAGCCGCTTCAGGAACCGGAGCGTCCGCGCCCGGCCCGAACTTGTTTGCCTTGACCGCCTCGCTCGCGACCACGGCGAGATTGCGCGGAAGCGCCGCGAGCGCCATGGCGATGCGCTGCGCCGGAGCATTCGCGAGAAACATGATCTTGCTGATCAGATCTTCCTTGCTCGGAAGCATCGCGAGCTGGTGAATCTCTTGAATCGAGATCACGCGGCCTTCCACCCATCCGGCACGGAACTGGAACGCCGGAACGTCCTTGGCCACCTTGGTGAGAATCTTCGCGAGCGTCACCGGATCGGTCTTCGTATAGGCGATGGAATTCGTTCCCTTGAGGCCCTTCAAAAGGCCCTCCGCCGGCGTTCCCTCCGCGGCCCGCATCGCCACCCTGTTCTTCACCACTTCATAATGGCCGCCCGCGCCTTCCACGGCGCGCCGCAGCTGCGTATCCTGCTCGACGGTGATGCCCTGAAAAGTCGAAAGGATTACCGTGGAGACATTCGCAAGCTGAGTGCGAAGCTCTTCGGCCTGCGCTTTCTTTTCGGCTTTGTTCCTCATGCGGAAAACTCTCCCTCTGGTGCGCTCGTTACGCTGCCACGGCTACTGCTGCTTCCGCCTCGGCCTCGTCAATGGGAATACCCGGACCCATCGTCGAGGTCAGCGTGATTTTCTTGATGTATTTACCCTTGGTGGCCGCGGGCTTGGCTTTGATTATGGCGCCGAGCAGCGACTGCGCATTCTCCGCGAGACTCTTCGCCGGAAAACTGATCTTTCCGATCGCGGAGTGAATCAGCCCGGTCTTGTCGAGCCGAAACTCCACTTTGCCGGCCTTGATTTCCTTCACGGCGCGCGCGATTTCGAAAGTGACCGTGCCCGTCTTCGGATTGGGCATCAGGCCGCGCGGCCCCAGAACCTTGCCCAGGCGCCCGGCGGACTTCATCATGTCCGGCGTGGCGATCACGGCTTCATAGTCCGTCCAGCCTTCCTGAATCTTCTGGACCATGTCCTCGCCGCCGACGAAATCGGCGCCGGCTTCCTGCGCTTCACGCACTTTTTCGCCGCTGGCAATCACCAGCACGCGCTTCGATTTTCCGAGTCCGTGGGGCAGCACCACCGTGCCGCGGATCATCTGGTCCGACTGCTTGGGGTCCACGCCCATGTTCAGGACCAGCTCGACGGTCTCATCGAACTTCACGAAATGCGCCTTGCGAAGAAGCTCGGCGGCCTCTTCGAGCTTGTACGGCCGCGCCTCGACAAGCTTCCGGGCGCGATCAATGTTCTTTCCTCCGACCTTTGCGCTGCGGCCCATGGTGTCTTCTCCGCTCCTATTCGCTTACTTCGATGCCCATGTTGCGGGCCGTGCCCATCACCGACCGAACCGCCGATTCGATTTTCGTCGTGTTCAGATCCGGCAACTTCAACCGCGCGATCTCTTCCACTTGCTTGCGCGTGATTTTGGCCACTTTGTTACGGTTCGGCTCGGGCGAACCCTTCACGATTCCCGCGGCGCGCTTCAGAAGTTCCGAAGCGGGCGGCGTCTTCAGGATGAACGTGAACGTGCGGTCGGTATAGATCGTGACGAGCACGGGGATAATCATGCTGTCCGGCTCTTTCGCCGTCTTGGCGTTGAACTGCTTGCAGAAATCCATGATGTTCACGCCGTGCGGACCGAGAGCCGTGCCCACGGGCGGCGCCGGTGTGGCCTTCGCCGCCGGCAACTGGAGTTTCACCGTTGATTGAACCTTCTTCGCCATTCCTCTTCCTCACGCCGCGCGAGCGCGGCCCTTTTACGCCACTTTTTCGACTTGCGCGAAATCCAGTTCCACCGGAGTGGAGCGGCCAAAAATCGTGACCGAAACTTTCAGCGTGCTGCGGTCGGTGTTCACTTCCTCGACCACGCCCGTGAAATTCGCAAACGGGCCTTCCCCGATGCGCACCTTTTCACCGCGTTCGAAGGAAAGCTTGGGCTTCGGCTTTTCCGCCGTGGTCGTGGCCCGGTTTAGAATATTCTGCACTTCCTCATCGGAGAGCGGCGAAGGCGTCTGCCCGGACCCGACAAAGCCGGTGACCTTCGGCGTCGAGCGCACCACGTGCCAGGTGTAATCGTCCATATCCATTTCCACCAGCACGTAGCCGGGATAACACATGCGGGGCGAAATCACTTTCTTGCCGCCGCGCACCTCGACCACCGATTCGGTGGGAATGATAATCTGGCCGATTTTGTCCGTCAGGCCAAAGGCCGCCACACGTCCTTCGAGGCTTTCCTTCACCTTGCGCTCAAAGCCCGAGTACGTGTGCACGATGTACCACTGCTTGGCCACGTTGGTTCCTTCAGTGCTTAACATAGTTGATCAGCCAGCCGATCGCTCGGCTGAAGACTCCGTCCGTAATGAAAAAATAGAAGCCGAAAAATGCCACGGTTACGGCGACGACGATCGTTGTGGACCAGACGTCCTGGCGCGAGGGCCAGTTCACCTGCCTCATCTCCACACGCACATCGTGCAGAAAGCTTCGCAGGCGCTTCGGATAGCCGCCCAGCTTCTGCGCCGGACCCAGCAGCGCCATCGGATTTACGCCGTGGGATTCTTCCTCCCGGTTTGTTCGTATCGCGTCGGCCATTTCGCTGCGTGTCCTCGCCCGCCAATCTCCGCTCAATTGCCCGCCAACCTCACCGTCCAAAAACTGGCAGGGGAGGAGGGATTTGAACCCCCACATCCGGTTTTGGAGACCGGCGGTCTACCGTTGAACCTACTCCCCTAAATTCGGGCCGGTCTATTTCACTTCCTTGTGCGCGGTGTGCTTCCGGCACGTGTTGCAGAATTTCTGCGTCTCCAACCGGTCCGTATGCTTCTTCTTGTTCTTGGTGGTCGTGTAGTTCCGGTTTTTGCACTCGTTGCATTGTAATGTGATGATTTCGCGCATAGGTTACTCGATGATCTCGGCGACGGCGCCTGCGCCTACGGTGTGGCCGCCTTCGCGGATGGCGAAGCGCAGCCCCTTCTCCAGCGCCACCGGCGTAATCAAACTAATCTCCGCACTCACGTTATCTCCCGGCATCACCATCTCCACTCCCGCCGGCA
>Ga0210384_10000698_pt1 | contig 50270 bp, 49 predicted proteins | sample IncBWH2MmetaG_FD_160574 | JGI IMG/M metagenome (GOLD analysis project Ga0210384, IMG submission 160574) | Forest soil microbial communities from Barre Woods Harvard Forest LTER site, Petersham, Massachusetts, United States - Inc-BW-H-2-M | ecosystem: Environmental > Terrestrial > Soil >... | reverse complement strand
TGATATGTGGCCTGGAACCGCCTTTTTCCAGGCCGCGGACAGGGCTTGCCGCCGGGGCGCGTGGACGACACCAGCCCTCGACCGGACCCGGGCCCGGTGCCCAGGCTAAGCACTCGGCTCGAGCCTGACCCTGGCGAAACGCTTGGCCCCCACCTGCAGCACGTGCTCGGCACCAGCTTTGAGGGTAAGCCCTCGATCGGAGACGCGAGTCCCATCGATGCGGACCGCCCCCTCCTCGATCTTTCGATTCGCCTCGGAGGTGCTGCCCGCCAGTCCCGCCTCCTTGAGGAGATTCGCGAGGCGAAGCCCCGTCGCCTCCACCGGCACCACCTTCAGTGGCAGATCCTGCGGCACCGCCTTGTCGCTCACGCGGGCGGTGAAGTTGCGCTGCGCGCGCTCGGCAGCCGCGGCATCGTGAAAGCGCGCCACGATCTCCCGTGCGAGCTCGAACTTGACGTCGCGGGGGTTGCGGCCGCTCGCAACCTGCCCGCGCAGTGCCGCGAGGTCGCTGAGCGGACGGAAGGACAGCAGCTCGAAGTAGCGCCACATGAGCTCATCCGAGATCGACATGAGCTTGCCGAACATGCTGTCGGGATCCTCGGTAATGCCAATGTAGTTGCCGAGTGACTTCGACATCTTGTTGACCCCATCGGTCCCCTCCAGCAGTGGTGTGGTGAGCACCACCTGCGGCTCCTGGCCGTAGGCCTCCTGGAGCGTGCGTCCGACGAGGAGATTGAACTTCTGGTCCGTGCCGCCGAGCTCGACGTCCGCACGCATTGCCACCGAGTCGTAGCCCTGCGCGAGCGGATAGAGGAACTCGTGGATCGAGATCGGCTGCCCGGCCTTGTAGCGCTTGGCGAAGTCGTCCCGCTCGAGCATGCGCGCGACGGTGTAGTGCGCCGCGAGCTTCACGAGCTCGGTCGATGTGAGTTTCGAGAGCCAGCGGGAATTGAAGTCGATGCGCGTGCGCTCGCGGTCGAGGATCCTGAACACCTGACTCTCGTAAGTGCGGGCGTTCTCCTGGATCTCCTGCGGCGTGAGCGGAGGACGTGTGGCGTTGCGCCCGCTCGGATCTCCGATCATTCCGGTGAAGTCGCCGATGAGGAAGGTCACCTCATGTCCGAGCTGCTGGAATTGCCGCATTTTGTTGAGCAGCACGGTGTGCCCGAGGTGCAGATCGGGGGCGGTGGGATCGAAGCCCGCCTTGACCCGCAGCGGTACGCCGCGACCGAGCTTTTTCCTGAGGTCCGCGCCGGTCAGCACCTCATGCGCGCCACGCTCGAGCTCTGCTATCTGTTCGTCGAAATTCATGAGATTCTCGTGAAGCGCGTACCGCAGTGGCATCAGCTGGCGTTGTAACCTAACCCGCCGGTAAGCAGGAGCTGAAGGCGAGTACTTAACATACATTGACGCAAAGCTCGTGCCTCCGGTAGGGTCCGGCCTATAAAATCAGCTGCATAACAATTGTCGATGTCATTCGACTTCAAGCTCGCCGCAAGATCCTCTGTAAAACGCCTCTTCTCGGCGTCTTTCTGGCTGCAGGCAGGCGCCTGTGCCATCGTCGGCTGGTCGCTGCTGCACAGCGGAATCAGCATCATCCCCTCCGGGCAGCCGGCCACCTCGGCCGAAGGGCCCAACGGGTCCCCCGGCGCTGCCGGTGTGGGTGGCGGCGACACCGCGGGATCTCACTCGGCCGCCACCCCCGCCCGGCCCACTGCCGCTGCTTCCTCCCCTCAGCTCGCCGGCCCTCCTTCGCTCGAGGAAGCGAAACTCGCTCTCGCGAAGATCGATGTCATCGTCACCCGCAACGACACGCTCGACCGGATCTTCCGACGGCTGAAGCTGAACCTGTCCGATCTCGCCTCGCTGCGAAGCCTCCCCGGCATTCGCAGCGCACTCGACAGTCTGCGCCCTGGGGAGTCGCTGCATTTCACACACCATGACGGGGAGCTGTTCGGTCTCGAGCGCCGGCTCAACGAGACGCAGACGCTCAAGGTGTCGCGCGATGGCGCGGCCCTCAAGGCCGATGTCCTGCAGAACCCGATCGAGATGCGCGCACGCACCATTCGCGGCGCCATCGACAGCTCGCTGTTCGAGGCCGTCGAGGCGGCCGGTGCGCACGATCCGACTGCCGTGGAGCTCGCGGACATCTTCGGCTGGGACATCGACTTCGTGCTGGACGTGCGGCCCGGGGACACCTTCGTGGTCACCTATGAAGAGATCTGGCGGGATGGGACGTACCTGCACGACGGGCCGATCGAAGCGGCCGAGTTCGTCAACCAGGGCCACACCTTCCGCGCGGTGCGCTACACCGATCCGGAAGGTCACCCCCACTACTACACGCCCGACGGGCGGAACCTCCACAAGGCTTTCCTGCGTGCGCCCGTGGAATTCACGCGTGTGAGCTCGCGTTTCAACTCGGCGCGCCACCACCCCATCCTCAACCTGATCCGCGCCCACAAGGGCGTGGATTACGCCGCCCCGATCGGTACCCCGGTGCATGCAGCGGGTGATGGACGTATCCGCTTCGCCGGCCAACGCGGCGGCTACGGTAACTGCGTCGAGATCGAGCACTCGCGCAGCATCGTCACGGTCTACGGGCACCTTTCGCGGTTCGCCCGCGGTACCCGTGCGGGAGCACACGTGGCGCAGGGAACGGTCATTGCCTATGTGGGTATGACCGGGCTCGCAACCGGACCCCACCTGCATTATGAGTATCGGGTGAACGGGGTATTCAAGAATCCCCAGACCGTCGCCCTGCCGGCCGCCGCGCCGATCGATGCGGGCTGGCGAGAGGACTTTCTCGCGCGCTCCGCTCAGCTCCTGGCAACCCTTGACCCCGCCCCGGGCCCGATGCTGGTCTCGCGCTGACCCGACCGACTGCCGAGCCATTTGCGCCCACACCATAAGCGCCAGCGCGCACGCCTGCCATGAGCTCGGGCATCATCGGAGCTCTTGAAGCTTCTTAACGGCGGCGTCGCCTTGCGCTGGTATCCTTGAAAAAAGCCGCCGCCGCGCGGCGGCGACGGGTCACCGCTCTCATGGATGCGCCGGATTTAAAGGCACCTCAGCACTACATCAACCGCGAGCTCTCGTTCCTCGAGTTCAATCAGCGGGTGCTCGACCAGGCATTCGACGAGTCCGTGCCGCTGCTCGAGCGTCTGAGGTTCCTGTGCATCTCCTGCAGCAATCTCGATGAGTTCTTCGAGATCCGCGTGGCGGGCCTTAAGCAGTTGCAGGAGCTCGGCGGGGGCCAGCTTACCGCCGATGCGATGTCGATCCCCGAGCAGCTCACCGCGATCCATGACCGCACCACTCGCCTGGTGGCCGATCAATACCGCTGCCTCAATGAGCTGCTGTTGCCGAAGCTCGCCGCGGAGGGTGTGCCGCTCCTCGGCCGCTCCGACTGGAGCTCCGAGCACAGCGAGTGGCTCGAGCAGTACTTCGAGCGGGAGATCGAGCCGGTGCTCTCGCCGCTCGGGCTCGATCCTGCGCGCCCCTTTCCGCGCATCCAGAACAAGAGCCTCAACTTCATCGTGCGGCTCGAGGGAAAGGACGCGTTCAACCGTGACAGCGAGCTCGCCATCGTGCAGGCGCCACGCTCGCTCCCGCGCGTCGTGCCGCTCCCGGGTGCCGGAGCCACCCGTGCCTGCGTGCTCCTCTCCACCATCATGCAGGCCTTCGTCCACAAGCTCTTCACCGGCATCAGGGTGATGGGCTGCTACCAGTTCCGCGTCACGCGCAACAGCGACCTGTTCGTCGACGACGAGGAAATCGATGACCTGCGCCGGGCGCTCGAGGGCGAGCTCGCGCATCGCCGCTACGGGGCTGCGGTGCGGCTCGAGACTTCCGATGACTGCCCCGAGGACATGATCAAATTCCTCCAGGCGCAGTTCGCCTCGAACGGCCTCGATACCTATCCGGTCGCGGGGCCGGTGAACCTGAACCGGCTGTCCGCGGTATACGACCTGGTGCAGCGGTCGGACCTGAAGTACCCGATCTTCACCCCGGGAATGCCGAAGCGCCTGGTGGGCAGCACGGATCTCTTCGCCTGCATTCGCCAGAAGGACATCCTGCTGCACCATCCCTATCAGAGCTTTGCGCCGGTGATGGACTTCCTGCGCCAGGCGGCGGCGGATCCACAGGTGCTCGCCATCAAGCAGACGCTGTACCGCGCGGGTCACGATTCGCCGCTGGTCGATGCGCTGGTGGCCGCAGCGAATGCCGGCAAGGACGTCACGGTGATCGTCGAGCTGCGGGCGCGCTTCGATGAGGAGGCGAATATCGAGCTCTCCAACCGCCTGCAGGAGGCCGGCGCGCACGTCATGTATGGCGTGGTCGGATACAAGACCCACGCCAAGCTCGCACTCGTCGTGCGGCGCGAGGCGAGCGGCATCCGCCGCTACTGTCACCTCGGCACGGGTAACTATCACCCGCGCACCGCGCGCCAATACACCGACTACGGACTCTTCACCTGCGACGACGACGTCGGCCAGGACGTTCACGAGCTGTTTCTGCAGCTGACGAGCCTCACGCAGACACCGAAGCTCCACCGCCTCACGCAGTCGCCCTTCGGCTTGCACGACATGGTGCTGGAAAAAATCGCCCGCGAGGCCGAACATGCTCGTGCGGGACGCCCGGCGCGGGTGATCGCCAAGATGAACGCGCTGGTGGACCCTCAGGCGATCGAAGCGCTCTACCGCGCCTCACGTGCCGGGGTGCAGATCGAGCTGATCGTGCGTGGGGTGTGCGCACTGCGGCCGGGAGTGCCCGGGGTGTCGGAGAACATCACGGTGCGCTCGATCGTCGGGCGCTTTCTCGAGCACTCGCGGGCGTTCTACTTCGAGAATGGCGGCGAGCCGGACATGTCGTGCGCAAGCGCCGATTGGATGGAGCGCAACTTCTTCCGCCGCGTCGAGGTGGCCTTTCCCATTCGCCGACCCGAGCACCGCGCGCGCATCCTGCGAGACCTCGAGATATGTCTCAAGGACAACTGCCAGGCTTGGCTGCTGCAGCCCGATGGCCACTACCAGCGCATCGAGCGCGGCAAAGAGCGTGCGGTCAACGCTCAGGCGGAGCTGCTCGCAGCCTACGCCGCGGGTCCGACCATAGCGATCTGATCAGTAAGGCCACACGCGCTCCCCGAGCTAGCGCCCGCTGAACACCCGCAACCTGAAGCCGCTCAGGCGCAGGTAATCCACCTCCTGCAGAAGGTCGGCGGAGGTGAGCGGGTGATCCCGCAGCCAGCCGGAAGGGAAACGCATCTCGAGCGAGCGCGGCGTGGCGGACAGCTCGAGCGGCGGAAGGGCGGTGGAGCTTCGGCCGCGGTGCAGGAGCACTGCGAGGCGCAGCAGCACGATCAGATACACGGCGCTGCGGTCCCAGGGCGGCACGAGCTCCTCGACACCTTCCAGCCCCAGCTTGCGGCGATGGGCACCGACGAGGCGTGCCAGAAGCCGCTGCTCTTCGCGCGGGAACCCGGGCATGTCGCCGTTCTCGAGCAGATAGGCGCCGTGGCGGTGGTAACCGCTGTGCGAGACATCGAGCCCGATCTCATGCAGTCGCACCGCCCACTTGAGAGCCAGGTGTGCGAGAGGCTCCTCGAGTTTCCAGGCCTCACGCGTCTGCTCGAGGAAGTTGCGCGCCGTCGCTTCGACCCGCTCCGCCTGGGCGATGTCCACGTGGTAGCGCTGCTGCATCGCGCGCACGGTGCGATCGCGTGCATCCTCGCGCTTGTAGCGGCCGAGCATGTCGTACAGCAGGCCCTCACGCATGGCGCCTTCGGCGATTCGCATCTCCCTGATGTCGAGCACGCTGAAGATCTCCGCGAGGATCGCGAGTCCCCCCGGGAAGACCGGCCGCCGGTCCTCGGTAATGGGCTCGAGCGTGAGCTCGCGCGTGTGGCCGGCATCCACGCAGTATTCGATCGCGCGCATGATGCCCGCGGGGGTAATGACCAGCGCGCTTGGCTCGAGCGCGCGGATCACCTCGCCGATCGCACGCACGGTGCCCGAGCTGCCCGCGCAGTTGTCCCAGCCGAGACGACGGAACTCCGCCTGTACCGGCTCGAGCTCGAGGCGCGCCGCGAGGCGCGCACGCTCGAAGCGCTTGGCGGATATCTTGCCGTCGCGGAAGAAGCGCTCGCTCCAGGATACGCAGCCCATCTGCAGGCTCTCGAGCTCGAGCGGATTCAACCCCTCGCCGATGATGAGCTCGGTGCTGCCACCGCCGATGTCGGCCACCAGGCGCTTGCCTGGCTCGCTCGGCATGGTGTGCGCGACGCCCGCGTAAATGAGCCGCGCCTCCTCCATTCCGGCGATGATCTCGATCGGGTGGCCGAGCGCCTCGCGGGCGCGCTCGAGAAACGCCTGCTTCTTGTGTGCCAGGCGCAGGGCGTTGGTGCCGACGACGCGGACGCTGTCCGCGTGCATGTCGTGCAGGCGCTGCCCGAAGCGCTGCAGGCAGGCGAGGGCGCGCGCGGCGACGTCCTTGTCGATGCGGCCGTTCTCGGCGACACCGGCGGCGAGGCGGACCATCTCGCGCAAGCGGTCGATGATGACGAGCTGGCCGTGCGAGTGGCGCGCCACCACCATGTGGAAGCTGTTGGATCCGAGATCCACCGCGGCGAAGACGTCGGGCACGGGCCGTGGGGCGTTGCGGGGAGCGGCTCGGTTTTCTGCGGATCGGGCGGTGGCGGTGACCTGCGGCACGCGCGGCCGACAGACTCAGGCGGCGGTGAAAGACGAGCCGCAACCGCAGGTCGTCACTGCGTTCGGGTTGCGGATGACGAACTGCGCGCCTTCGAGACCTTCCCGGTAATCGATCTCGGCGCCGCTCAGGTACTGCACGCTCATCGGGTCGACGAGCAGCTTCACCCCGAGATTCTCGACGCAGGTGTCGCCCTCCTGGATGGTCTCATCGAACTCGAAGCCGTACTGCAGCCCGGAGCACCCGCCGCCCTGGACGAACACGCGCAGCATGAGCTTCGGGTTGCCCTCACCGCGGATGAGGTCGCCGACCTTGCGGGCCGCGGCGTCGGTGAACTTGAGCGCAGGAGCCTCCTGCAGCGCTTCGGTCATAAGTCTGGCATCCATATAGATGAGTCTAAGAGGCAGCCGTGGCCCGGTCAAAGCAAAGCGGTCACACCCCCGGAAATCAGGCTGCCGGCCCCGCCGCGGGAGCCGCAGGGGGCGTTTCCGGCTCGAGCCGCACCAGCTTCCCGATAATCTGGGCGCCGAGTGTCATTTCAATGATGCCGTAGTACACGTTCCCTTCCACGCGCGCCGTGGCGCCGAGCACTACACGCTCGATGGCGTGGATGTCACCGTGGATGGTGCCGTTCAGTACCACGTTCGGTACGTGCACCGCTCCTTCGATGGAGCCGGTCTCGCTGACCGACAGCGTGGAGTCGCGCGACTCGTCCGAGCGCACGGCACCGCTCACGTGGCCATCGAGATGCAGGCCCCCCTGGAAATCGATATCGCCGCGCACTCTGGCGGCCTTGCCGATCAGTGTGTCGATGCGGGCTTGCCGGGGGTCGCGGGTGAACATTGCTTGGCTCCAAATGATTTTGACGGGCGGTCTACGGCGATGCCTCGACGGTCCACAGGAACGTCTGTGAGAGCGGCGCCACGTCGTGGCGGCTCGACTGCACTTCGACCACGAGCTGCTGCGGCTTGAAAGCGAGTGGCACCGAAAGGTCCTGGTCGAAGCTCTGCAGATAACGGAAGTTATATCGCAATTCGCGGGCCTGCCCGCCGCTCAACGCGGCAAGGTCCAGCGAGCGGGCCCTGCCGTCGTAGGTGCCATCGAGGCTCAGGTGCACCGTCCCCGAAGCAGCGCTGTCCGCACGGCCCGAGCGCACCAGTGACATGTGCACGGTGAACGTCGCGGGTTGCTTTCCGGCCGTGATGCGCAGCTGCTCGATCTTCACCCCGAGAGTGTTGGCGCTCTGCGCTACCACGCCGCGATAGAACGCCAGCTCCTGCGACTGGCGGTCCACCTGCGCCTGCAGCTCGCCCATGGCACGCGCCACCTCTGCCTGCTCGCGTGCGCGCCCGGCGCGGATGGTATCGGCTTCGGCGAGGCGGGTGCGCAGCTCGCGATTGTCCTTCTCCAGATGCTCGATGCGCACCTCGAGCGCCGTGCGCTGCAGTGCCGCGGCCTGGCGATCGTAGCCGGCGTCGTAGCGGCCGAGCTCATAGACCACGTAGAGCGCAAACAGCCCCACCAGTATCGCCGCGACCAGAAGTGCCGTACGCAGCGCCGGCGCGCGCTGGCGCACCACCAGCGGCGCACCGTCTTTGCCCAGCATGGAGCCGAGTGGTCCCAACCGTCCTTCAGTCGGCTGGCGCGGGCGCGGCGCGGCGCCGGCGCGCCGTCATATGCTCCCACCACTGCGGGTGCGGCGGGTGCCTGCCCCTGGGGAAGGCGATATCTGCCAGCTCGGTGAGTGCTCTTGCGTACACGGCGCGCTTGAAATAGATCACTTCCTTGACCGGCTCCCAGTACGGCGTCCACCGAAACTCATCGAATTCAGGTTCGGCAGTACGCGTGAAGTCGAACCTGGCGTCGCCCCGTTGTTCCAGGCGCAGGAGGAACCAGCGCTGCTTCTGGCCGATGCAGAGCGGCTGCTGGTTGCGCCGCACGTAGCGCGCCGGGAGCCGGTAGCGCAACCAGCGGTCAGTCTGCCCGAGTAGCGACACATCTACCTTGGCGACCCCGATCTCCTCCTCGAGCTCGCGGTAGAGCGCGTGTTCGAGCGACTCGCCGCGGCGCACCCCGCCCTGCGGAAACTGCCAACCCCGCCCGCCGGTACGGCGACCGAGAAACACCTCATCGTGGTGCATCAGGATGATGCCCACGTTAGCCCGGAACCCGTCGGCGTCGATAAGGTCGCTCATCTGGCAGCTGACAGTCTGCCACAAGCGCCGCCGCGGCGAGACTCGCGGCATGCGCACGGTGCATGCCCGCGAGGGATGGCGTTTTCCAACAAATTCCGTGACGCTACCCGCCCGTGTCAACCCCAGGTGCAAACGCTTCCTCAGTGCCGGCATCGAGGCCCGGGCCGCTCGCGCCCCTGTGGGGACTCACGCTGCTCCTGCTGCTCGCGGTGGCGGTGTTTCTCTCGGCGTTGCTCATCGGCAGCTCCGGCATCAGCCTCACCAGGGCGCTCGCCGCACTGGCCGGCCGCGGCGATGAGGCGACGCGCACCGTGCTGCTCGCAGTACGGCTGCCACGCGTACTCGCGGGCTTTGGTGTCGGGAGTCTCCTGGCACTCTCGGGAGTGTTACTGCAGGCGCTGTTCCGCAACCCGCTCGCCGATCCGTACGTGCTCGGTGTCTCCGGTGGCGCCGCGGTAGGAGCGCTGCTTGCGATGATCGCCGGCGCGGCCGCCCTCATCGTGCAATCCGCAGCCGTCGTGGGCGCGCTCGGGGCGGTCGCAGTCGTGTACCTCCTCGCCCGTGGCGGCGGCACGCCTCGGCTCCTGCTCACCGGAGTCGTGCTGGCGAGCGCCTGTGGGGCGCTGGTGAGCGTGCTATTGGCGCTCGCCGATTCCTCGCGCGTGCGCGGCATGGTCTTCTGGCTGGCCGGCGACCTCGAGTGGGCGGTGAACCCCTGGCTTAGCGCGGGGGCGGCGCTTCTCGCCCTGGCGCTGGCGCTGGTCGTGGCGCGGCCGTTGAACGTGCTCGCGGCCGGCGAGCTGCGGGCCCGTACCGTGGGACTCGCGCTCGAGGCGTGGCGCACGGCGCTGTTCGTCGCCTGCGCCTCGCTCACCGCGCTTGCGGTGGTGAGCGCGGGCACCGTCGGCTTCGTCGGTCTCATCACTCCGCACGCGGTGCGCCTGAGCTTCGGCAGCAGCGATCATCGCATCGTCGCCCCGGCCGCAGCGCTCGCCGGTGGGATGCTGCTCGCGGGTGCGGACCTCGTCGCGCGCACCGTCGCGAGTCCCCGCCAGCTGCCGGTCGGCGCCATCATGGCGCTGGTCGGCGCTCCTCTGTTCATGGCGCTGCTGCGAGGACGAACGCGCTAGCTGACTGCCCTAGTCAGGCAACCACATTCGGCGAGATCGCGATGCGGTTACGGCCGGCGCTCTTGGCGCGATAGAGCGCCGCGTCGGCCTCGGCGATCAGACGCTCGGCCAGCACCTTGTAGTCGCGCTGCCCCGGGCCGGGCTTGGCGGCGGCGACGCCGATCGAGAGCGTCACGGTCTCGGTGACACCTTTGCCGACGGCGATCGGCTCCGCGCGCACGGCATGCAGCACGCGTGCGGCGACTTTCTCGCCGTCGCCCATGGTGGCGTGCGAGAGCACCATGGCGAACTCATCCCCGCCGAAGCGCGCGCCGGTGTCGCTCAGGCGCATCTCGGCGTCAATGCGCTGGGCCACTTCGCGCAGCACGGCGTCACCGGCAAGGTGGCCATAGTGGTCGTTGATGCGCTTGAAGTGATCGACATCGATCATCAGACAAATGAGTGAATGCTTGGCGCGCTGCGCCCGCGAGAGCTCCTCGCGCAGCCGCGCGTGCAGATAGCGCCGGTTGTGGAAGCCGGTGAGAAAGTCGGTGAGCCCGCTGCGCAGCAGCCGTGCCCGATTCACTGCATTCTCCACGCAGATTGCGGCGACGAGCCCCAGGTGCGCGAGGAAATCGCTCGCGAGCTCCGGCGTGAAGCGCTGCGGGTCGGTGCTCGAGAATACGAGTACGCCATCGAGCGGCTCGCTGCGGCGCATGGGGATGAGCGCCAGGCTTCCGGGAGGGGCGGCGATCCCCGGCACCAGCAGCTCGTGGTCGGCCCTGCGGTAGGGCCCGAGCCAGGGCCGCTCGAGATTGGCGAGCTGCGGAGCGATGCTCACCAGGGCATCAACGAAACACACCCCGGGCGGCTCGCCCGCCGTGACGCCATCGCCCGAGAGCAGATGACGGATCTCGTGGTGCGGATCGTGCAGGATCAGCGCCACCTCATCGAGCTGGTACGAGCTGCGCAGCCCCACGATGAGCCGCTCGAACAGCTGCGTGAGCGAGCCGGCGCGCAGCAATTCCAGTTCGCGCTCCTGCGTCTTGCGCAGCAACGAGTCGTTGCGCCCGACCTCCTCGGTGAGCGCGGCGAGGCACGCCTGCAGGCGGCGGTTTTCGCGCTCGAGCCGGGCGACTTCCGACTCGGGCACGTCACGGTGCGCGGCAGACGCTGCGTTCGGCTCGGTCTGAGGTCGGCGCATCGCGCGAGCATCCTCTCTCTAGGCGCGCCGCTCCGTCACGCTGCGCCGGTCCTGGAGATAATCGCGCCCGCGGCGCATCAAAGCAACGAATGCGTCGTGATCCTGCGACAGTACCGCGGTACGCACGCGTTCCACGGCCTGCGCGAGAGCCTCGAGCGATTCGGCGCCGTAGTCGTTGAGACTCTGTATTTCATAATACAGCTCCGGGCTGTCCTGGGCGACGCGCGTCGCGACATCCAGTTGCGCGTCGAAGGTCGTGCTCGACATGCGCGCGAGCTTTGGCGCCGCTTCACCGCTCTCGGTGAGCGCGGTGAAGAACGCGATGTTGAGCGCGTGCGAGAGACCGAGCACGTAGGCGATGAGCCGGTCGTGATCGTCGAGGCTCATCACCACCTGCTCTGCCATGGTGGCGGCGAACAGCTCGCGCGCCGCGGCGAGCGCCGCGGCATTGCCGAGATCCACGAACACCACGTGCCTTCCGGAGAGGAGCTCGGTGTCTGGCCCGAACATGGGGTGCACCGAGGTCACCTTGCAGCCGTGCGACTTCAGGGCGAGCAGCCCCGCACGCAGCGGCGACTTGAGCGAGCCCACATCGAAGATCACCCCCGGCGGGCGGCGCAGCGCAAGATCGCGCAGGATCGCATCGGTGATGCCGAGCGGTGTGGCGAGCACGATGAAGTCGTGCTTCAGATCGGTGTGACGCCAGTCTTCCACGCGCACGACGCCGGGAGAGGCGGCCGCGGGGTCCGCGACTTCGACGGCGAAGCCTTGCGAGAGCAGAAAGCTCACGAACCAGCCACCCATCTTGCCTGCGCCGCCGACGACGAGGGCACGGCGGCCGCTGCCCGCTCCGTGCGCGACGACGCTCGCCTGCTCCTGGGTGGTGAGCGATGAGCGAATGAGCAACCGCAACAGCTGCTCGGCGAGCTCCGGCGATACCCCGCGCTCGGTGGCCATGGCGCGTACGCTCATGATGACTTCGCGCTCGCGTTCGTAGTCGCGCGTGGGTTTGCCGGTAGCGCGCTTGACGCGCGCCACCTCCTCGCTCACCGCCTTTCGCTCGGCCACCACCCCGACGAGCTGTCGGTCGAGATCGTTCACTCGCTGGCGCAGATCCTCCAGCGTCACGGTATCGCGCGTCATGGGAGAGGGCCTCCTGAAAGTCCCCACTCCTTTCTATCGGGCTGCGGCGGGGGCTGCAAGGGCGGCGAGCGGTGAAAGCTGGAGAACGGACTCAGCCCGCAGGCGCTGCCTGCCAGATGCGGATGCTGAAGCGCCAACCGGGAGGATGCTGCGACACCGTCTGCACGCGCAGCTCACCGGTTACCGCATCCCAGAGAAAGGGACGCCCGTCGCCCGGATGGGTGGACCATTGCGGGTGAGCCCGCAGGAACCCCGGCAGGTCCGCGGGTGCGACACGCCGCTGGCGGATCTCGTATCCCGCCCTGACCAGACGCTGCAGGGCTGCCTCGTCCCAGGCGCGCGGCGGATAGCGCCGATAGGGTTGTGTCAGCGCCGAGGCGAGCACCTTGCCGAGCGGGTTGTAGCTCACCGGCAGCAGCCAAATGCCGTCACCTTCAGTTGCCCAGCCCGCCGATGACCCGGCCAGGCCGTGGAACTTAACTGGGTCCGCTGCGACAGCCATCCACCGCAGGGTGTCTTTCGCGAGCAGGTTCTCGGTGGCGTTCGCCTTGAGGAAGTGATCGGTCAGGCGACTGCCCGCTCGCTCGAGCCAGCGCACGCCGCGACGCATTTCGGCCTCCGGCACCCTGAGTGTCGCCGCCTGGACGCGAAACTCGGCGGCGAAAGCCTTGCCGAGATCGAACTCCGTGGCATCGAACAGCGGCACGAGGGACTCGGCGTAGGTCTCGCTCGGCGCAAGATCGACGTCCCGGTCGGCAATCAGGTCGGCGAGCAGCAGGTAGTCCGACTGCAGAAAGGCTATCGCCAGCATCTTCCACAGGAGCGTGCCTTCACCGTCGAGCACGCGCTCCCACAGTCGGATGTCGCTCTCGAGCTCGGCGAGCCCGAGCACCCGCTCGAAGTGGCTGCTGGCGCGCATCTGCAGTGCGAGCTGCGCGAGAAAGAGGCGGCGCACCTCACTCGGTGCCCCCGGGGACGGAGCGAGCGCGCTCGGACGCGCGGTTTCGTAGTAGCCGCGCAGCAGCATCATGCCCAGATAGCGCTCCATGAGCTCGTGGTTGTCCGCGAGGAGCGTCCTGATCTCTCGCTCGTGCTGCGGAGCCTCGGTCCAAACGGAAGACTCGAGCGGCCGGATGAAACTGACATCGCCTCTGAAGGCGAGGCGATGCGCATCCTTGAGGCTCAGGCTGTCGAGATTCGCCGCAGAGGGATCGCGTAACGCCGCATCGACGCCGCGGTTGTAGTGCTCGATGCGCGCCTCACCGGCGGCGATGACCGACTCGGCCAGGGGCGCATCGAGGCCCTGCAGCGCGACGTAGATGTTGTCGCTGGCCTCATACGGGTTTGCCGGGGGAGCGAGCAGCGCGCGAGCCTCGGCTGCGAGTGGCTCATCGCGCAGATTCACGAGCACGGCAACGACGAACAGCACACCGGCGAGGCCCGTCAGCGCGAGCAGGCCGATGCCGAGCCATCTCAAAGACCGCGTGAGCGCCTGCGCAGCTTGCAGCACGTCCACTCCCCGCCCGTGGAAAAACGCCTGGCGCATCGAGCATACAGCCGTGACGGGCCGGAAGGGCCGCGGTTAACATTGGCCCATGGCCGAGCACACCGAGACGCTTGCCGAGCCGCTGCCCGCAGACCCGCTCACCGTGGTCCGCGAGTGGCTCGCTCAGGCGCAGGCGGCCCACATCCAGCCGAATCCCAATTCGATGGTGCTCGCCACGAGCAGCCGCGACGGTCGTCCGAGCGCGCGTGTCGTTCTGTGCAAGGACATCGTGCCGCAGCCCGGCTATATCGTGTTCTACACCAACTATCTCTCCGCCAAGGGCCGGCAACTCAAGGACAATCCGCGTGCCGCCGCGGTCATGCACTGGGATGCGCTCCACCGCCAGGTGCGCATCGAGGGCCCGGTCGTCGCCGCGCCCGAGAAAGACAGCGAGGTCTATTTCGCCAAGCGCGCCTGGCAGAGTCGGGTCGGCGCCTGGGCGAGCGAGCAGAGCGAGCCGATCGCTTCGCGCGCGCTGCTGCTGCAGGCCGTGCAGGACGCCGCGCGCCGCTTTGGCGCGGCGACCCCCGGTTCCCCGGGAGCGAGTGACTCGCTGAAGATCAACATCCCGCGGCCGCCGCACTGGGGCGGCTACCGGCTGTGGGCCGAGACAGTGGAGCTTTGGGTGGAAGGCGCGGCGCGTATCCACGATCGCGCACGCTGGCAACGGCACCTGCGTACGGCGGCCAGAGGATCCTTCAAGGCCGACGCCTGGGTGGCGACGCGCCTGCAGCCGTGAAGCGCGCGCCCGGCACGCCGCCGGTGCGGCGCTGAAAGCTCCTCACCGTGTGGAAGAGCATCCGGATCTTCCTGCTCCTCCTGGTGCTGCTCGCAGTGGCGCTCCATGCCTGGCTCGACGCGCGCGCGACGCAGAGCTGGCGGGAGCCGTTGTGGGTCGGACTGTTTCCGCTCGACGGCGATGGCAACGCGTCGACCGGGCAGTACCTCGCATCTCTGCGCGCGAAGGACTTCGGCGCGATCGAGGCTTTCTTTGCCCGCGAAGGCAAGCGCTACGGGCTGAAGCTCGAGCAGCCCGTGCACCTGGAGCTGTACCCGCAGGGATCGAAGCTTCCTCCCACGCTCGATGCAGCGGCCGGACCCCTCGGGATTGCCTGGTGGAGCCTCAAGCTGCGCTGGTTCGCTGCTCGGTCGACCGAGGTGCCCGGGCGTGCGCCGCCAAGGGTACGTCTGTTTCTCCTCTACCATGATCCCGCGACGCTCGAGCGCGCTCCCGATTCGCACGGCCTGCAGAAAGGACTGGTCGGTGTGGTGCACCTGTTCGCCGATTCCACCATGGCGGGACGAAACAACATCGTGATCGCGCACGAGCTGCTGCACACGGTCGGCGCCAGCGACAAGTACGACCTCGGCAGCGGCACACCGCTCTTCCCCACCGGCTACGCCGACCGCGACCAGGATCCGCTTTACCCGCAGGAGCGGGCCGAGATCATGGCCGGCCAACGCGCGCTCTCCGCCTACCAGTGGGACATGCCGCACTCGCTCGCGGGCGTAGTGGTGGGGCCGGAGACGGCGCTGGAGATCCGGTGGACGCAGTGAGCAAGAAAAGCGCCGTGCCGGCCGCTCCGCTGCTCGCCGCGAGCGCCGTCAGCGTGCGCGCAGGTGCTCGCGAGCTGGTGCACGGGCTCTCGGCCGGGTTCAACGCCGGCGAGGTCATCGCCATTCTCGGTCGCAACGGCTCGGGCAAGACGCTCACGCTGCACACGCTCGCGGGCCTGCGCGAACCGGCCGAGGGCGTGATATGGCTCGATGGCGTGGCGATGCCGCAGATGCGCCGGCGTGCGCTGGCGTTGCGGCTCGGCCTCCTGCCGCAGGACCTCGAGGACGCCTTCGTCAGCACCGCCATCGAGACGGTGTTGATCGGGCGTCACCCGCACCTCTCGCTGTGGCAGTGGGAAAGCGCGCAGGACGAGCGCATCGCCCGCGAAGCGCTGCGCGCGGTGGACATGGAGGAATTTGCGCTGCGCCGCTCCGACACCCTCTCCGGAGGGGAGCAGCGCCGCGTGGCGGTGGCGGCACTGCTCGCTCAGCAGCCGGCGATCTACCTACTCGATGAGCCGACCAATCATCTCGATCCGCACCACCAGCTCGCGGTCCTCACGCTGTTTCGCGGCCTGGCGGACTGCGGGCGCACCGTCATCACGACCCTGCACGATCCGACGCTCGCGGCACGCTTCGCCGATCGGGTTCTGTTGCTCTTCGGCGATGGCCGCTGGTCGCTCGGGCCAGTCGGCACGACGCTCACGGCCGCGAGTCTCTCCGAGCTGTACGTTGCGCCGATGATCGAGCTCGGCCGGGACGGCCGGCGCGTTTTCGTCACGGCGTGAGCGCGCTGAGTACGCTTGCGTGCAGCACGCCGTTGGTGGCGAGCACGCTCGTCGTGCCTAGCCCCACCGGCGCGCCGCCGAGATCGGTGAAGGTGCCGCCGGCCTCGCGCACCAGCACGACGAGCGCCGCGATGTCGAGAATGTTGACGTCGGACTCGATGACGACATCCAGCGAGCCGCGCGCCAGGAGGTGGTAGTGCACGAAGTCGCCGTACCCGCGGACCCGCTCGACACGGCCGAAAAGCTCGCCCAGGCGCGCCCAGTGCGGCGGCCGCGTCAGGCTCTTGAAGTTGCCGATTGAGAGGAACGCCTGCTCCAGGCGCGATACCGCGCTCACCCGGACGCGCTGCTCGTTGAGGTACGCCCCGCCGCCTCGCTCCGCCCAGGCGAGCTCATCGTACGCTGGCGCATTCGAGACGCCGAGCACCAGCTCCCCGGCGCGCATGAGCGCAATCTGCGTCGAGAAGAACGGCGCCTCCCGCACGAACGACTTGGTGCCATCGATCGGATCGACCAGCCAGATGCTCTCGGCTCTCATGTCATGCTGGCCAGTCTCCTCGCCGTAGAAGCCGTAGCCCGGAAACTTCCGCGCGAGCGTGCTGCGGATGACTTCCTCGGCGCGCACGTCCGCTTCGGTGACCGGCGACTGATCGGACTTGAGACGCACGCTGGGGCTGTGCCGATAGTACGCATGGATGACTTCCGCCGCGGCGCGTGCGGCCGAGAGCGCCGCAGTCAGTTCTTTCGAGGCCATATCGCTTAGGATACGTCCATGGGCAATCGCCTGAGCAGGATCTACACGCGCACCGGCGATGATGGCTCGACCGGTCTCGGCGACGGCAGCCGCGTCCCCAAGGACAGCCCGAGGGTGGAAGCCTTCGGTACCGTCGATGAGCTCAACAGTGCCATCGGCGTGCTTCTCGCCACGCCCGAGCTCCCACCGGCAATAGCCGCCTGCCTTACCGAGGTGCAGCATGAGCTCTTCGACCTCGGCGGTGAGCTTTGCATCCCCGGCCATCGAGCCATCACGGCTGAGCACGTGACTCGCCTGGAGAGCTCGCTCGACGATTTCAACGACAGCCTGCCGCCGCTCAAGGAGTTCATCCTCCCCGGCGGAGGCCCCGCCGCGGCGGCCTGCCATTTGGCCCGGGCCATCGCGCGCCGCGCCGAGCGTCGTGTATGGACGCTCGCAAGAGCGGAGAGCGTGAGCCCCGAGGTCACCAGTTATCTCAACCGCCTCTCCGATCTGCTGTTCGTGCTGGCACGGGTGTTGGCACGCCGCGAGCGAGGCGTCGAGGTGCTGTGGCGTCACGACCGGGGTAAGGGGCCATCATAGATCCCGCGAATGCCCGCGATCGCAGCTCAGCTGCGCGCGGAAGCTCGCAGCGTCTGCTCGAGCAGTCCCCGCAGAAGCATCCAATCGAATGACGGGCCGGGGTCCGTCTTGCGTCCGGGCGCAATCTCGCTGTGGGCGGCGATGGCCTGTGCGGAAAGTGAGGGATAGGCCGCGAGCAGTGCCGCGGTGAGCGCGGCGAGCGCGGCGTACTGCGTGTCGGTGTAAGGCGTGTCGTCCGTGCCTTCGAGCTCAACACCGATCGAGAAATCGTTGCAGGCGCTGCGGCCGCGGTAGCTCGACTGCCCGGCATGCCAGGCCCGCTCGCCGAAGGGCACGTACTGCACGACCTCGCCGTCGCGCCGGATGAGTGCGTGCGCCGACACGCGTTGCGCGGCGATGTCGCGGAAATAAGGATGTGCATCCGCCGGCAGGGTGCCGGTGAACAGCCTGTCGATCCAGGGACCACCGAACTCCCCCGGTGGCAGGCTGATGCCGTGCACCACCAGCAGCTGCGGAAGCACCCCCGCGGGACGCGCGTCGAAATGAGGCGACAACACCTGGCGCACGCCGGCAAGGAGTCCCGTGGCGCGATCGATCTTCACCGCGCCGATCATGCCACAATCGACCGCATGACAGCCGCCAACTCCCCTTTCATCGCGCGCGATCTCGCGCACGTGTGGCATCCGTGCACACAGATGAAGGACCACGAGGCGTTGCCGCCGATCCCCATCCGGCGCGGCATGGGAGCGTGGCTCGAGGACTACGAAGGGCGGCGCTATCTCGATGCCATCAGCTCCTGGTGGGTGAATCTGTTCGGCCACGCCAACCCGCGCATCAATGCAGCCGTGCGCTCCCAGCTCGAGAGTCTCGAGCACGTCATTCTCGCCGGCTTCACCCACGAGCCGGTCATCGCCCTCTCGGAGGCGCTGACGGGACTGGCGCCGCCCGGGCTCACGCGCTGTTTCTACGCCGACAACGGCTCATCCGCCGTCGAGGTGGCGGTGAAGATGAGCTTCCACTACTGGCGCAACACCGGCCACGGCGCCAAGCGGCGGTTTATCACACTCGCCAACAGCTATCACGGCGAGACACTCGGTGCGCTCGCGGTGGGTAACGTCGAGCTTTACAAGGAGATCTACCGCCCGCTGCTCATGGACGTCATCACTGCACCCTCGCCCGACTGCTACGAACGCGCACCGGGCGAGAGCTGGGCGGAGCATTCGCGCCGGCGCTTCGCCGATATGGAGGTGTTGCTGGCGCAGCACGCCCACGAAACCTGTGCAGTGATCGTTGAGCCTCTCGTGCAGTGCGCCGGAGGCATGCGCATGTACGATCCGGTGTACCTCGCGCTGCTGCGGCAGGCCTGCGATGCCCACCGCGTGCATCTGATCGCGGACGAGATCGCCGTGGGCTTCGGCCGCACCGGCACGCTCTTCGCCTGCGAGCAGGCCGGCATACTGCCGGACTTCATGTGTCTGTCCAAAGGACTGACGGGCGGCTATCTGCCGTTATCGACCGTCATGACCACGGAAGCCGTATACGCCGCGTTCTACGACGAGTACACGAAGCTCACGGCCTTCCTGCACTCGCACAGTTTCACCGGCAACCCGCTCGCCTGCGCTGCGGCGCTGGCGACGCTCGCCATCTTCCGTGAAGATCGCACCCTCGAGCGCAACCGGCTTCTCGCCGCGCACCTCGGTGCGCGTGCGCGCGAGCTCGAAGCGCACCCGCACGTGGCTGAAGTCCGCCAGCGGGGGATGATCGTGGCGGCGGAGCTAGCTGCCGACAAGGCTCAACGCACGCCTTACCCCTGGCAGGAGCGCCGCGGTCTCACCGTATACCGTCATGCGCTCACGCGCGGCGTGCTGCTGCGGCCGATCGGCAACGTCGTGTACTTCATGCCGCCGTACGTCGTTACCCCTGAGGAAATCGACCTCATGGTGGAAGTCGCCCTCGAGGGGATCGAGCGCGCCACATGCGACTGACACGAGTCTATGTCGACGCGACGCTCGAGCCGGGAACGCTCGTTGGCGTGTCAGGCACCGCGGCGGGGCATATCACACGGGTGCTGCGGCTGAGGACCGGCGCCGCCGTGACAGTGTTCAACGGACGGGGGGGCGAATACTCCGCGACCATCGAGCGGGTGCGCCGCAGCGAAGTCACAGTCGCGCTCGGCGAGCATCGGGCGATCGAGCGCGAGTCTCCGTTTCCGCTCACCCTGGCGCAGGGGATCTCCCGTGGAGAGCGCATGGACCTTGTGGTGCAGAAGGCGACCGAGCTCGGCGTGTCGCGCCTCGTCCCGGTGATCACCGAGCGCAGCATCGTGCGGCTCGACGAGGAGCAGTCCGATCGCAAGTCGAGTCACTGGCGCGCAATCGCGATCGCCGCCTGCGAGCAGTGTGGGCGCAACCGGCTGCCCGAGGTCGCACTGCCCGCGCGGCTGCGCGAGTTCCTCCGGCAGCCGCCGGGAGAGAGCGTGCGACTGCTGCTCTCGCTGTCCGCCACGCGGCGCATCGAGGATGTGCCGCGCCCGGCGAGCAGCGTCACGGTCCTCATCGGCCCCGAGGGCGGACTCTCAGATGAGGAACAGGCCGACGCACAGGCGGCCGGGTTCACGGCGGTGAACCTCGGTCCCCGGGTGTTGCGTACGGAGACCGCTGCGATCGCGGCGCTCACGCTCCTGCAGCGGGAATTCGGCGATCTCTAAAGCACCCCGCGAAAATTCGAGGGGGCCCGCTCAGCGGTCAGCGCTCAGGCGCTGACCTTGGCTCCCAGCACATCGACCGACTCGATCGCCGGCGGTTTGGCGAGCAGCTCGGAAGCCTTCGCCATCAGCGCTTGTGCGATCGGGCCGCTGAGGTGGGCCTGCCGCCCCGCCTCGTCGGCAAAAGCATCGAACACACCGAAAGTGCTCGGTCCCAGTTTCAGCGCGAACCATACCGGCGTGCGTGTCTCCTGCATCGCGAGCTGCAATCCGGAGTTGAGGAAATCCGCAACCGCCTTCTCCTTGCCTGGCTTGGCTTCGAGGCGGACCCACAGCGCGTACTTGAGCATATGACCTCCTGTTGCGCGGTATGAGCGCCGGAGGATCTTAAACCTCCACGCGGCGTTTTCGACACGAGCAGGCGTGCTGATCGCGTTCCGCGGGCTACCCGTCGTTGCTGCCCAGGAATTGCTCCGGCGCCTTGTCGAATACGACCTTGTGTATCGGCATGCAGAAAAAATAGGTCTTGTCGTGATAGACCGAGCGCGGCGCGGTGTCGGGATCGACCTCCATGTCGCACACGGGACACACCGGATGTGCAGTGCCCGATGCGCGTCGCGTGCGATAGGCGTGATTCGAGTTCGGATCCAGCCAGCCCTGGCCCTGATACTCCATGTAGTACGCGGTTTGCGCCGCGACATCACGGCCGAAATAACGCTCCACCACCCGTAGCGACAGATCGATGCCGCTCGAGAGGCCACCGGCCGTGGCGAGATTGCCCGCCTCGACGAAGCGTGCGCCGCGGACCATGCGCACATCCGGGAACTGCATGGCGAAGTCGGAGTAGGAGCTGTGATGAGTCGTGGCGGACTGGCCGCTCAGTAACCCGGTTCGCGCCAACACGTACGCGCCGGTGCAGACCGACATCGTGACATCGGTATGGTGCGTGACCTGGCGGATCCATTCGAGCGCGGCCTCCGCGGCGCCACTCTGCGCGGGAATGACCACCACCTTCGGCGCCGGCGCACTCTTGAATGTGAAGTTGGGCACGATCTTCATGCCGCTGCTCGCCGTGATCGGCGCGGTCGTATCCGCGACCGTATAGAGGTGGAATGCGGCATCGCGCCGGCCGATCACGCTCACCGACTCGAACACTTCCCAGGGCCCGCAGAAATCGATGACCACGGCACCGTCGGAGAGCAGGAACGCCACCGGTATCGAGCCCGTGGCCGGAACCGGAAGTGCCGCGCCGGGCGGGCTGGCGTCGGAGGCGAGTGCCGCGGTGCCGGACTCGAGTGTCGCGGCGAGTGGTGAAAGACCGAAGGCTGTGGAGCTCAGGAGCAGTTGCCGTCTGTTCATGGATGTTGCCTCACGCCGACTGCCGTGATGCAGGCAGCGAGCGTCATAAGCTACGGGCGACTCGAAATCCGAGATCGACCACGCGGGTGTTCTCGAAGGTGTCCAGGCCCCGGTGCGCACAGCGCAGGCCGGTCGGTATCGAGGTCCAGGAGCCCCCGCGATTGACGCGGTTGGCGCAGTCGGCGCCAGCGGTCCGCGCGGAGCCATCGGCGGGCGCTCCCTGGTAGTTGTCGGCCCAGCAATCCTCCACCCACTCGAAGGCGTTGCCCTCCATGTCGTAGAGGCCGAGCGCGTTCGGCCGGTAGCTGCCGACCGGCGCAGTGAAGATGTGGCCGTCGTGACACGGCACCCGGTCTTCCCATCTTGCTCTCGGGAATCGCTCGGTGAGCGTTGCATCGACGCCGTTGGCGTACGCGCAGGTTTCATTCGGGTCATCGCCCCAGTAGGCCTGGCTCTGCGTGCCTGCACGGTCCGCATACTCCCACTCGGCTTCGCTCAACAGCCGGTAGCGGTGTCCGGTCTTCTGGCTGAGCCAGCGCGTGTAGGCCGCCGCTTCCAGCCAGCTGACACACACGACCGGATCCCGTCCGCTCTGGGGAAATCCGCTGTTGTGCCAGTTGAGGCCCATGATGGTGGGCCAGCGCGGCGGCTCGTGCACGTTGCAACCGTCCGGATCGGCAAGCCCGGCAGCGCGGACGAATGCGGCATATTCGTCGCGCGTGACCTCGAAGCGGCCTACGGCGAACGCGTAGCCGATGTCGACACGATGTTGCGGCTGCTCTTCCCCGTCCTTGCCCTGATGTGGATCCTCGGGCGGTGATCCCATCAGGTAGCTGCCGGGCGGCACCACCACCATCTCGGGACAGACGACCGCGCAATCGCGAAACACGCTGCCCGGTCGCAGCGCTCCTTTTGCCGACGTCGCGAGCGCGCAGCCTGCGCACAGCAGCACGAGCGAAGCGTGAGGTGTCAGCCAACGAGGCATGGAAAATTCTGGCGCTGTGCGCGCGCCGCTGTCCATGGATTCCGGGCCCGATGTCCGAAAACATCCTCCGGATGTCTTGATAGACATAGGCGCCCGAACTAGATTGGCAGCTTCACGGGAGGTATCAGTCGTGCCAAGGCGTATCGGAGTGTTGCTCTTTCGGAACGTGCAGGCGCTCGATGTGGTCGGGCCGACGGACGCCTTCGCGGCGGCTGCCAGCGCCGCAGCCGGCGGCAGGCGCGTGCCCTCGTACGAAGTCTTTACCGTGGCGGCCTCCAGCAAGGTGGTCGTATCGGAATCCGGTGTGGCTTTGAAGCCGCGTCACACCTTCGATTCCTGCCCCGAAATGGATACGTTGCTGATCCCGGGCGGATGCGGGATACGCGATCCACGTGTGTCCCGCAAGCTCGCGCCCTGGATCGCGCGCCAGGCCGCACGCACGCGGCGCGTTGCCGCGATCTGCACGGGGACGTTCGGCCTCGCGGCCACCGGGCTGCTGCGCAATCGGCGCGTAACCACGCACTGGCGCTACGCCCAGGATTTGGCGGCGCGGTACCCCGAACTGCAGGTGGACGCCAACGCGCTCTACCTCAAGGACGGACGCTTCTATACCTCAGCCGGAATTACCTCCGGTATTGACCTCGCGCTGGCCCTGATCGAAGAAGATTGCGGGCGAGCTGTATCGCTTCAGGTCGCGCGCGAGCTGGTCGTGTACCTGCGACGTGCCGGGGGCCAGGCACAGTATTCCGAGCCGCTCGAATTCGAAGCCAGATCGATCGATCGCCTTGCGGAGCTCAGCCGCTGGATAGTGACCAACCTCCACCGGAGGATCACCCTGGATGCGCTCGCGCGCCGGGCGAGCCTCGGTCCGAGACAGGTCTCGCGGCGCTTCAGGGCGACGTTCGGGACGACGCCCGCCGACTTCGTCGAGAGCCTGCGGATGAAGGAGGCACAGCGCCGCCTCGTGGTGTCCGAAGCCAGCATCAAGCGCGTCGCGATTTCGCTCGGCTATCGCAGCAGCCACGTCTTTCGCCGCGCATTCGAGCGCCACTTCGGTGTTTCGCCGGGCGCCTATCGGGAGCGGTTCGGGGGCTTACCGTCTGGCGCCTGATCCGCTACATGAAGGCCGTCCTCGCGAAGCGCCCGCAGTCGGGATTCCGGGCTGGCGCGCGCACTCGGAGCAACCGTGGCAAACGCGTGAAATCGGCGCCCACGGCGGAAGGCAATCATCCGCGTTTGTGATGATCCGCGGAAGCGAGAGGTTTGTTGGTAATGGTTAGGTGTTTACCAAACTATCGGCAGAACGGGGTCTAAACGTGAGCGCCCCGGCCGCGCACGCGCGTACGCCACAGAAAGCGCGGTTATTTGCCGCCTGGACTCTGCGGGTTGGAATCCTGGCTGTTCGCAGTGAGTCCCTGACCGCGGCTCTGCGCCTGCCGTATCCGGTAGACCGTGAGCACGATGCCCACCGCCAGGAAAATTCCTGCGAGAAGCAGGTCGCCGCGCTGGTACTGGCGATACGCGAGCACCAGCCAGAACAGCAACAGGAGCAGCGTGACAGCTATGGGCATGGGTAGCTCCGGGCACCGCGCTAGGCGGTCGCGATACTGGTCTCGTCCGCGATCATCTCCTCGAGGCGCTCGAGGTCCGGTACGAGCGGCGTCTCATTCACCATGCGGATCTGGCAGATGACCGGCATGCGCTCGGGGAACACACGCGAGTTGTCGGGCCGCACCACATCCGAGCTCACGCGCACCAGCTGCGGGAAGCCCTGCGAGATGAGCGCGAAGTTGCCGCCCTCTACACGCGTGCCGAGTGCATGCAGAATGACGATGCGCGTGCGCCCGCTCGCCGGCGGGATCGACTGCCCGCAGGCGCCCTCGAAGGACACCAGCGGTACGGCCTTGCCGTTCCACGGCACCGTGCCGATGTACCAGGGGGGCGCACCCGTCATCTCTGAGGGGGTCTGGAAGCCGATCACCTCCGCGACACACGAGCGCGGGATGATCAGGCGTCCCTCGGTGAGCGGCACGAGCAGGCTATAGATCTCGGCGACGCGCTCGGCCACGGCTCAGCTCCCGTACGCCTGGCTGCGCGTCGCGGCGCGGCGCCGCTCGACGAGCGGAGCGATCGCATCGAGGAGCTGCGCTTCCTGGTAGGGCTTGCCGAGGTAGTCATCGACGCCGAGCTCGATGGCACGCGCGCGATGCTTCTCGCCGACGCGCGAGGTGACCATGATGATCGGCACCTCCTTGAGGCGTGGGTCGTTGCGCACGTGCGCAGCGACTTCGTAGCCGTCCATGCGCGGCATCTCGATATCGAGCAGGATCACATCCGGCACGTTGTCCTGCAGCAGCGCCACGGCGTCCATGCCATCGCGCGCCGTCAGCACGCGCATGCCGTTGCGCTCGAGCAGCCGCTGCGTCACGCGGCGGACGGTGATCGAATCGTCCACGACCATCGCGAAGACGCGGCGATCGCCGCGGTCCTTCGGCACGGGCGCCGCTTGGGCGCGCGTGCGCCACTCGGCGCGCACCAGTGCGCCGATGTCGAGAATGATGACGATGCGGCCATCGCCGAGAATGGTCGCGCCGGAAATGCCGCGGATTCCGGAGATCTGCGGGCCGACCGACTTCACCACAATCTCGCGGCTGCCGACCAGCTCATCGGCCACGATGCCGGTGGAATGTTCGCCCGCGCGCACCAGCACGACCGGGATGGTGACGTCCTGTCCCGGAAGCTCGGACGGGGTGAGCCCGACGAAGGACGCGAGATGCTGGAAGCGGTACTTCTGGCCCGCGTAGTCGAAGGCACCCGCCTCGCGGCCGAGATGCGCGGCGACTTCCGCCTTGGAGAGACGCAGCACGCCCTCGACGGTCGGCAGCGGCAGCGCGTAATACTCCTCCCCCGTGCGCACGACGAGCGCGTGGCTGATCGCGAGCGTGAGCGGCAGGCGAATGGTGAACACCGTGCCCTCGCCGGCCTTGGTCTCCATGTGCAGCGCACCGCCGAGCCGCTTGATCTCGGTCGCCACCACGTCCATGCCCACGCCGCGCCCGGCCTGCTGCGTGATCGCGCCCGCGGTGGAGAAGCCCGGCTCGAGAATGAGCTGCATCGCTTCCTCATCGCTCAGCGCCTGCCCTTCACCGATGAGCCCGAGTGCCTGCGCCTTGTCGCGGATCGCCTTGAGGTTCATGCCGCCGCCATCGTCGGTGAGGCGCACCATGACCTCCGCGCCTTCGCGATGTAGCTCGAGCACGATGCGGCCGGTATCCGGCTTGCCGCGCTTGATGCGCTCCTCGGGCTTTTCGATGCCGTGCACCACGGCGTTGCGCAGCATGTGTTCGAAGGGCGGCAGCATGCGCTCGAGCACCTGCCGATCGAGCTCGCCCGAGGCACCTTCGACCGTGAGCTCGGCCCGCTTGCCGGTGTCGGCAGCCGCCTGGCGCACGATGCGTGCCAGGCGCTGCACGTGGCGCTGGAACGGCACCATGCGCGTACGCATCAGGCCGTTCTGCAGCTCGGTGATGGTGCGCGCCTGCTGCTGCAGCAGGTTCTGCGTGTCCTTGGCGAGGTTCTCGAGCAGCTGCTGGATGCTCGCGACGTCGTTGGCAGTTTCGGCGAGCGCGCGCGAGTACTGCTGAATGGAGGAATAGCGGTCGAGCTCGAGCGGATCGAACTCGCTGCGGTGAGCGCCCTCGTCCTCGTGCTTGTGCAGGATCTGCGCCTCGGTCTCGATCTCGAGGCTGCGCAGCTGCTCCTTGAGACGCGTCACCGTGCGAGAAAGCTCCCCGAGGTTGAAGTCAAAGGATCCGAGCTGCTGCTCGAGGCGCGCGCGTGCAATGCTGGCCTCGCCCGATATGTTCAGCAGCTGATCGAGAAGCTCCGCATCGACGCGCGCCATTTCCTGGCGCTCACCGCCACTTGCCGGCTCGCGTCCCGGAGGCACCGGCTGTGGTGCGGCGAGCCCTTCTTCGGACTGCGGCTCAGCGCGCGCGCGAGCGAGTGGCGAAGCACTCGCGAGCGCGGCAGCTGAAGTCCAGGCCGATTCCGGAACGATGCGCGCCGGCACTGCGGCGGGCGTCGGGGCAGGAGCCGCCGGCGCGGCGCGCGGAGTCGCGGCCGGTAAGGACGTGACAGCCGTCGTAGCGGCGGAGCCGCGGGCTGGCGCGGCAGAAGGCGAAGCCCCTGCGTCGCTCCTCGCACTCGTGGCTGCGGTGGGCGCCGGTGCCGCCGCAGCGGGCGCAGGCGTGTCCGAACCACCCTCGCTCGCGAGCAGCAGCTCCGCATTGAGCTTCGCAAGTGCCGTATCGGTGCCCGTGCCAAAGGATTCTGACAATTCGAGCTCGCTCTCGCCGGAGGGGGCTGCAGAAACCTGCGGCGCGGCGGCGGTTGCCGCAGACGGCGGCGCTGGCCTCGGCGGTGGCAGAGCGGGCTCGCGTGGCGCGGCCCCAGGAGCCGCGGCCTCGGGAGTCGCAACAGGGCCGCCGCACGGTTGCGCCAGGCTCTGCAGGCGCGCGATGACGGCGCGCGCCGGCGCCACGCGCTGGCCCGTCGCGACCTGCTCGCGCATGCGCGCGAGCTCATCGAGGCTCGCCTGGATGGCATCGAAGAGCGCACCGTCGGCGCCGAGCTTGCCGGTGTCGACCAGCATCACGAGCGACTCGAGCTCGTGGCTCAGGTCGCCCATGGGAGTGATGCCCGCCATGCGTGCACCGCCTTTGAGCGTGTGCAGCGGGCGCTTCAGTGCGAGCCGATACTCGGCGCTCTCGGGCTGTGAGCGCCAGTCCGAGAGCGCATGCTCGGAGGCATCGATGAGCTCGGTCGCCTCGTCGGTGAATATGCCGGCGACTTCCGGATCGAAGTCGACAGCCTCATCGGCGAGCTCGCTTGCCCCTGCCGGATCACCGGCCGCCGCTCCACCGGGTGCAAGTTGCGCGGCCGCGGCCGCGATGCGCTGCTCGAGGTTCTTGTCGGCGCGCTCGATGCGCTCGAGCAGCTGCCAGTGATTGACGAAGTAGCCCGTGGGCTCATCCAGGTGCGTCGCCACGGACTCCATTGCCGCCATGCAATCCTGCAGCAGCGTCAGCTCCTCCCCCCCGAGGCCCGCACCGCTCGCGAAAGCGCGGCGCAGCCAGTGATCGAGCGGCTCGGCGAGACGGATGCCGTGGCGTGCCTGAGCCATCTTCGAGCTGCCCGAAAGGGTGTGACAGGCGCGGTAGACCTCCTCGGGAAGAAGATGCGGCTCGGGCAAGCTCACCTCGCGTTTGAGGAAAGCCTGCACCGTCGCGACGTGCGCCGCGGTCTCGCGTGCGTAGATGTCGCGCAGCGTCTCATCCGGCAGCGAGCGTGCCCCCGGGTCGGCGGAAGGCATGGCAGCCGCGCCTGCAGCTCTTGCCGCAGCGGCGCCCGGCGCTTGCGCTGCGCGCTGCGCGGGCTCCCCGGCAGCTGTCGTGCCGGCGCGCGCCGCGGACCCATTCGCCGCTGGCTTGGCGAGGCGCCCCACCGTGCTCCCGGAGAGCGTGTAAGTCGCGGCCGGCGCTCCCTCACCCGCCCCCTCTTCCTCCGCCTCAGCCGCACGCGTGGTGCCGCGGCCTGCGGCGAGAGCGTGCGCACGCGCGCAGATGGCAGCGATGTCCGAGCGAACCGGCGTGCCACTCTGCAGCTGTGTAATGAGCTCGGGCAGCGCCGTCACCGCAGCGCGCAGCGCCTCGAGAATCGCAGGTGAGCGCGTCAGCGTGTTATCGAGCAGGCGGTTGAGGAGGTTCTCGATCGACCAGGCGAACTCACCGAGCTCGCGCGCCCCGACCATGCGGCCGCTGCCCTTGAGAGTGTGGAACGAGCGGCGCACGGTGATGAGCGAATCGCGCTCGAGCGGGTTCTGGTCCCATACCGGAAAGCCGTGGCGGATCTTGCTGAGCTCCTCGTGGGCTTCCTCGATGAACAGCTTCATCAGCTCGGGATCGGCCAGCTCGACGGGCGCCTTCGGAGGTGAAGCGGCGAGCGTGGGTGCCGCCACGCCGACCGCGCGCGCATCGGGCTGCGCGCCGCCCGCGGCCGCCGCGACGCTCGGGATCTGGACTGTCTTTGCGTAGGCGCTCGGCTCGAGCGGCGGGACCGTGGGCGGGGTGGGCGTCGGCTGCTGCTCGAGCGCCTGCACGCACGCCTGCGCATTGTCGAGCATGTACCAGGGGTCGGCGCGCCCGGCCTGCAGCGTCTCCATGTAGTACTCGACGCTCACGATGGCATCCGCCAGGCGATCGACGAAGCCCGGTGGCAGTACGTGCACACCTGGCTGCATGACACGCCGCAGCTGGTTGGTGATCGCCTCGATGATGTCCACCGCGCGCGCCTTGCCGAGCAGCAGCAGTCCCGCCTTCATGCCGCGCATCAGGTCCTGCCAGCTGTCGAGGCCGGCGGCATCGAGCGTGCCACCGACGCTCTGCACGACCGCCTCCTTGATGCGCTGCAGATTGACTATGCATTCACGCAGCACCGCGGCCTGCACCTGCTGGAACTCGGTGTCGGTCTCCCCCTGCGGCAGCTCGGCGTCCCTTGGCGGCAGGATCAAGCCGACCAGGCGGTCATCCAGCTTGTCCTCCACTCCGATGAGGGTCGCGGCGATCTCCACCAGCGTCCCCTCATCGGCGCGCAGCGTTCCGGCCACGATCTTGCCCAGCCGCTCGGTCTCCGACTGCACCTGCGCGCGCAGCTCACCGAGGCCGAGCACACCGAGCGTGTCGCCGATCTTGCGCAGCAGCTCCACCTGCGAGGCGAGCTCCTGCGGCTGCCCGGCACCGCGGCGCACGAAGATATCGAGCACGTCCTTGACCTTGCCGAGATCCTCGCGGATCGCGGCGGCGACCGTCTGCATGAGCTTCACGGAGGGCGCCGAGAGATTCTCACGCTCCTGCTCGATGCTCTCATCGACCGGCAGCAGCTCCGCCAGGCGGAACGAGCTGCGCACCGCGCTCACGCGCCCGCCGGTGGACTCGGAGCGGCCGACGTAATAGAGAAGATTGTTGAGCAGCTCCACCGGCGGTGCCTGTGCGTAGCGCGCCTCGCCCTGCTCGTAGAGACGGCGGATCTCGCGATCGGCGAGGCCCAGCAGCCGCTTCACGGACTGGCCGCTCTCGAGCCCGTTCTCGCGCAGCGCCTCGATGGCCGCGCCGACCACCCACCACAGCTGAAACACCGGCTGGCGGGTGGCGATCTGCTCGAGCTTGCGCGCCACGGCCGAGAGGATCTCGAGGTTCCGCTCGATACGCTCGCCGCGGATCCAGCCGATCAGCCCGGTCTGGTAACGCGCGCGCAGCCGCCTCGCCCACTGTTCGACGGTCAGCGGCGGCTCGCCGGCTGTGGCCGCGATGGGCTGGGCCTGCTGGTCCGATTTCAGGTTCAGCAGCAGGAGCGTCCCTTCGCTGAGGAGGGCATGTCCGCGCACCGCGCGCAGATCGTTCAGCAGCGGCAGCAGCACCAGCGCGAGATCGCGCCCACCGGCCAGCACCCGCTCGAGATAGGAGGGCAGCTGCACCATGGCGCGCATCAGCGCATCGAGGCTCTCCGCCTGACTCTTGCGCTCCGAGTGCGTCGCGAGCAGGTACTGCGCGACGTGCTCCATCTCCTCGGCGAGCAGCGCTGCGCCGTAGATCTCCAGCAGTCGCAGCACTCCCTGCACCTGGTGCAGGTCCTGCGCGCACTGTTCGAGGAGGGCGTCGTTGTCGGGCTGCTCGACGTAACTCTCGAGCGCGCCGCGGGCCGCGGCTAGCGTGACGTTGACCTCACGGCCAACGAGCTCGAATGTCTGGGAAGCGACTTCAGGCATGCAGTGCTTTCGCTGCGAGCTTAGGAGCCGCCCAGGGAGGCGATCTGCCGCACCTTGGCGGTGGTGAGCGTGGCGTCCTCGAGGCGGCGCACCATGCCGCTCTGGCCGGCGCGATCCGCGGCGGCACCGCCCGGCAGTCGGAAGCCGGCCGCGGATTTGCGCAGCCCGGCCGAGAGCTCGGCGAGCTTGGCGATGGCGATCGAGGTGGCCTGGGTGGATTCGGCGGTCTGGGCACTGATCTCCTTGAGCACCTTCATGTTGCGGGCAATGTTCTGCGCGCCGCCCGTCTGCTGGCGCGCACTGCCGGAGATGTTCTGCACCAGACTCGCGATCTGGTTGGAGACCTGCTCGATCTCCCCGAGCGCGGCGCCGGCATTCTCGGCGAGCAGCGCGCCACCGACCACATCCGTGGTGCTGCGCTCCATCGATACCACCGCCTCGTTGGTGTCGGTCTGGATGGTGCGCACCAGCACCTCGATCTGCTTGGTGGCGTTCGCCGCGCGCTCGGCGAGGCGCTGCACCTCATCCGCCACCACCGCGAAGCCGCGGCCGGCATCACCGGCCATCGAGGACTGGATCGAGGCGTTCAGCGCCAGGATGTTGGTCTGCTCGGCGATGTCGTTGATCAGCTCGACGATGTTGCCGATCTCCTGGGAGCTCTCACCGAGGCGCTTGATGCGCTTGCTGGTCTCCTGGATCGTCTCGCGGATGGTGTTCATGCCATCGATGGTACGGCGCACGGCATCGCCGCCCTTGTGCGCCACTTCCACCGAATGACGCGCGACATCGGCCGCGCGTTCTGCGTTGCCCGAGACTTCCTCGACCGAGCCGGCCATGCTGGCGGCGGACTCGGTGGCGGAGGCGATCTGCTTCGACTGCGCGCCGGAGGCCTTGGCGAGGTGCTGGGAGAGAGCCTGCGTCTGGCGGGTGGCGGAATCGAGCTGGATCGCCGAAGCGTTGATGGTGGTGACGAGTCCCCGCAGGGCATCGACCGCGTAATTTATCGAGTCGGCGATCGCGCCGGTGATGTCCTCGGTGACGGTGGCCTGCACGGTGAGATCGCCGTCGGCGAGGCTCGAGAGCTCATCGAGCAGGCGCAGGATCGCCTGCTGGTTGCGGTCGCTCTCCCTGCGCTGCGTTTCGGCCGAGCTGCGTTGCCGCTCGAGCGTGCGATGCACGCGTAGCGCGGCGAAGAGTCCCGCGACGAGCAGTGCGAGGCCCGCAACGAGCAACGCGAGTGGCAGCCACTGCAGCATACGTGCGGAGGCTGCGGGAGCCGCCGGCGGGGCGGCGCTCCCGGCAAGATCGCGCGCATCCGCGACCATGGCGTGCGCGGCCGTCTGCGCGGCGGGCAGTGCCGGTGCGGCGGCGACCGCGCGCTTCACGGCCGCGGCGAGATCGCTGTAGATCGAGTCGAGATTCTTCAGGTGCTTGGCGGACTCGGGCGTGGTGACGCGCGGCAGCGCGAGAGCCGAGGAGCCGCCGGCGAAGCCGGAGATCACCTGGCCGAGGTACTCGGAGCTTTCGGCGATGCGTTGCGCGGCCTGCGCGGGGTCGGTGCTGCCCTGCGTAAGTGCGGTCACATCCAGCTGCAGACGCTGCGCGCGCGTCTCGAACCGCTCGAATGTGCCGGCGGCCGCGGTCGCTGCGGGGGGCGGCAGGCTCGCCGCGAGCGCGCGCGCCTCGGCGGTAAGACGCGGCACCAGCGTCGCAGTATCGCGCGCCGCGGCGGCTGCGTCGGTGAGCGCGGCGCGCGCGCGCAGCACGGCGGTGGCGTTGTTCATCAGCCGTGTGAAGCGCGCATCGCTCGCAAAGGGCGCGTTGGCATCGTGCGCAGCCGCATCCTCGAGAGTCTTCTGGCTCTGCTGGAAGCGCGCGAGCGCCTGCGGCTCGCCTGCCGCCGCCGCGTTGGCGTCGAGAGCGGTTTCGTAGAGCGGCCCGACGGGCAGCGCATGCACGGCGGGCGCAGTCTTCGCCTGCAGCAGGTAATAAGCGGCGCCGCTGCCTGAGAGGAGCAGCGCGGCGAGCGAGAGTAGCAGCGTCAGCCGCCCGGGCGAGCTCTCGGCGCTCATGCAGCCGCCTCCGCGAACGCCGGACTCTCGAGCACCGCGCGCAGGGAAAGCACCGGCCACTGCTCCTGACCGCGGCGGAAGGCGCCCGCGAGGTAGCGCTCGCAGCGCGCCACGGTCGGCGGAGCTTCGCTGGTGAACTCATTTTCGGCAAAGCGACGGAAGCCGAGCACCTCATCCACCAGCAGCCCCGCGGGTATCTCGCGGTGATGCACCACCACGATGCGGGTATTGCGCGTGATCGGCGTGATGCCACTGCCGAGGAAGTGGCGCAGGTCGATGATCGGCAGCAGTTGTCCGCGCACGTTGGCGAGGCCCTTGATCCAGGGCTTGGCGCCCGGCACCCGCGTGCTGCTCGCCGGCACGCCGAGCACCTCGCGGGTCTCTTCGCGCGCCACCAGGTACAGATCCCCCGCCATGCGCAGCGCGACGCCTACCCACTCCCGCCCGGCATCCGCCTGCTCGCTGAGCTGGGCCGACACCGCGCGCCCACGGCGCTCGAGCTCCGCGAGCAGCTCGAACGGGCGGTCGCGCAGTGACTTCAGGTCGACTTCAAGTGCTGCGGATGGCTCGCTCATGGCCTCGGTGTACACAACCGCGACAAGGGGGCGGATCTCACGCGGACAGGGTCGCCTGCGCCTTGGCGACCAGTTGATCGGGCGAGACCGGTTTCACCATGTAATCGATGGCCCCCTGCCGCAGCCCCCAGATCTTGTCGGTCTCCTGTCCCTTGGAGGTGACCATGACGATCGGAATGGTGCGGGTGCGTGGATCGTTGGCGAGCGCACGCGTCGCCTGGTAACCGTTCATTCCGGGCATGACGATGTCCATGAAGATGAGATCTGGGCTCATCTCGCGCGCGAGGCGCACGCCCTCGGCACCGTCAGCCGCGGCCGCCGTGCGGTAGCCGTGCTTCTCGAGCGCCTTCTGCATCACGTGCAGCTCGGTGGGCGAATCGTCAACGATCAGGATCAGGGGCATGACCATCATCTCCCGATATGGGTCTCGATCGCAGAGAGCAGCTCGTCCTTGGTGAAGGGCTTGGTGAGATAGTGCTCGGAGCCGACGATGCGGCCGCGCGCCCGGTCGAACAGGCCGTCCTTGGACGAAAGCATGATCACCGGGATGGAGCGGAACACCTTGTTGTGCTTGATGAGCGAGCAGGTCTGGTAGCCATCGAGACGCGGCATCATGATGTCGACGAATACGATGTCGGGCTGGTGGTCGGCGATCTTGGCGAGTGCGTCGAAGCCATCGATCGCGGTGAAGACTTCGCACCCCTCCTTCGCGAGCAGCGTCTCGGCGGTGCGGCGGATGGTCTTGCTGTCGTCGATGACGAGTACCTTCAGGCCCTGGAGCTTCGCGTTGCTGCCGTTCACGGTCAGGGGACTCCTTCCTTCAAGCCTCAGCGGCGTGTGCAGCCGTAGGGCTGCCGCGTTGCCACGCGTACTGCGCGGCGGACGGATCGGGCTTCGCGAAACAACGCAATAGCGCACCGGGGTCGGCGCGCGCTCCACACAACCTGCGTAGTCTCAGGGGCCCCCTGCCCACCGGCAAGCGCAGCGCGGTTTTAACATATCGGTACACCCCCTGCTATGCCATGCACGTCACGTTTTTCGAAGGTCGCTGCACGGGCGTTCGCCGCGCGCACCGCCGGCAGACATATTCGCGCCGGCGACGAGCATAATCGCGCCCGATGACCGCCCCGAAAAGACTGGGCGTGGTGATGGATCCGATCGGTGCCATCGGCTACGCGAAGGATTCGACGCTCGCGGTGCTGCTCGCCGCACAGGCGCGCGGTTTCGAGCTCGCCTACCTCGAGCAGCGCGACCTGCTGCTGCGCGATGGTGTGGCGCTGGGCAGGCTGCGCGCGCTCACGGTGCGGGCGGACCCAAGCGGCTGGTTCACGCTCGGTGAGCCCGCCCTCGCCCCGCTCACCAGTCTCGACTGTGTGCTGATGCGCAAGGACCCGCCCTTCGACACCGAATACATCTACACCACCTACATTCTCGAGCGTGCCGAAGCGGCCGGCCTGCTGGTGGTGAATCGTCCCCAGGGCCTGCGCGACATGAACGAGAAGGTCTACACGGCGGCCTTCCCGCAGTGCTGCGCCCCGACCCTGGTCACCCGCGACATGGGAGCGATGGCTGCCTTCCTGAGCGAGCACGGCAAGATCGTCGTGAAGCCCCTGCACACCATGGGTGGGCGTTCGATTTTCGTGCTGAGCCTCGGCGACCCTAACGCGCGCGTGGTGTTCGAGACCCTCACCGAGTACGGTGAGCGCTTCGCCATCGCGCAACGCTACATTCCCGATATCGTGCAAACCGGCGACTCACGGGTGCTGCTGGTCGATGGAGAGCCGGTACCGTACGCGCTCGCGCGCATCCCCTCGGGCGGGGACCACCGCGGCAACCTCGCCGCGGGAGCGCGCGGGGTCGCCCGGCCTCTCAACGACCGTGACCGCTGGCTCGCGGGCCAGATCGGCCCGACGCTTGCGGCGAGGGGGATGCTGTTCGTGGGCCTCGATGTGATCGGTGGCTTCGTCACCGAGATCAACGTGACGAGCCCGACCGGCATCCGCGAGATCGACAAGCAGTGCGGCACCTCGATCGGCGATGAGCTCATGGCCACCATCGAGCGGCGCCTCGCCGCGGCGCCGCGCTCGCAGCGTACCGGCGGCGGCGCCGCGCCCGCCGGCTCGGCTGGCTGAGGGGAGCGCCGGATGACGCGCCGGGCGCTCATGCTTCGGGAGGGCAAGGCCCCGGTGTGGGAGCGGCTGCTCACCATGCTATTCCTCGCCGGGCTCCTCCACGGACTCATCATTCTCGGGCTGACTTTCAACGCCGCCGCCAGCGACAGGGACAGCGCCCCCGGCCTCGAGGTGCTGCTCGTGTCCGACGAGGTCCCCGAAGCCGAGCGGAATCCGACTGCCACCTATCTCGCCCAGCGCACTCAGACCGGCTCCGGAAATACCCGCAAGCCGGTCAAGCCCCACAATCGGGCCTCCGTGCTGCCGGCGATCCACCACCCGGGCACCACCCAGGGCAACTCGATCACATCGAGCGCAGACCAGGCGGGGAATGCCGAAGAGCGTGTGCTCGCAACGACCGGCTGGAGCACCCGCGTGCGCTATCTCGCCGATCTCGGTACCGAAGGCAGCATGAGTGAGCGGCCGCTGCTCCTTGATGCGCCGCAGACGACTCAGCCGGGGCCGCAGGATGATCCGGGGCCGCCGGAACTGCGCGGTCCGAATCGCGATGAGCTGTGGATCACTCCCGATACGCGCATGGCGCTGCTCGCACCCTACCTCGATGCCTGGCGGCGCAAGGTCGAACGGATCGGCACGCTCAACTTTCCGACGGTGGCGCGCACCACCAGCGCGGGCACCAGCCCGCTCGTGGCTGTGGCGATTGCTGCGGACGGTAAGATCCAGTCGGCCGTCATCCGGCGCAGCAGTGGCGACGCGGAACTCGACCAGGCGGCGCTCGCTACGCTGAAGCTGGCGAGCCCCTTCGACCCGTTCCCGCCCGAACTCGCCGCCCAGTACCACGTGTTGCACTTTGCCTACGAATGGCAGTTCACCGGCGGCCGCGCCGGGCCCGGCACACTGTCAACACTTCCTTGAGACTCGGGGGCTCCATGCCCATACTGCAGCCATGGCCGGCAAGCACAGCTCCGCGAGCGGCGAGGTGACTTCGACCGCGCCGCGCTTCGCCGATTCCCAGGGCGGCAGTCTCACCAACCACCTGCTGATCGCGATGCCGCAGCTCCTGGATCCGAACTTCGCCCAGACCGTCGCGATCATCTGCGAGCACACCGACAAGGGCGCACTCGGCATCGTGCTCAACAAGCCGCTGCCGATGAAACTCTCGGACGTGCTCTCGCAGATGAAGCTCGAGCCGACCACCGCGGACATCGCGGCACAGCCGGTGCTGCGCGGCGGGCCGGTGCACACCGACCGTGGGTTCGTGCTGCATCGACCCGGCGGACAGTGGGATCACACTCATCGGGTGTCCGATGCCATCCAGGTCACCACCTCGCGCGATGTGCTCGCCGCCATGGCGCGCGGCGAGGGGCCGTCGGACGCCTTCATCGCGCTCGGCTACGCGGGCTGGGAGTCCGGGCAGCTCGAGCGCGAGATGAAGGACAACGCCTGGGCGGCGATGCCGGTCGATCCGCGCGTGGTATTCGAGCTTCCGTTCGAGGAGCGCTGGGCAGGGGCCTGGCGGCTGATCGGCGTGGATGTCGATCGGCTCAGCCCCGAGGCCGGCCATGCGTAGCCGCGCCGGCAGGGCATGACTCGCCCGCACACCGTCCTCGCCTTCGACTTCGGACTCAAACGCATCGGCATCGCCTGCGGCGACACCGTCACGCGGCAGGCCGCTCCGCGCCCGGCGGCGACGGTGCTGTGCGGCGGTCCCGACTGGGACGCGATCGCGCGGGAAGTATGCACGCTCGCCCCGGCAGTGCTGGTGGTGGGAGCCCCGTATCATGCCGGGGGCAGCGAGGGGACGCTGCTCATTGCCGCGCGGCGCTTCGCCGCAGAGCTCGAACGCCGCTTTGCCCTACCCGTGCAGCTCATCGATGAGCGCTTCTCCTCACTCGAGGCGAGCGAGGCGCTCAAGCAACGCCGCGCGAGCGGCGAACGGCGCCGGCGGGTCGCACGCGAAGACATCGACAGTGCAGCTGCGGCGGTGATCCTCGGGCGCTGGTTTCAGGGTGAGGGCGAAGGAACATGAACCGATGACCGAGCAGCTGCGCCCCGACGGGTCCCTCCGCCACCTGCTGACGCTCGAGACGCTCACGCGCAGCCAGATCGAGGACCTGCTCGAGCGCTCGCAAAGCTTCGTGCGCCCGCTCGGCGAGCCGCCGCCCCGAGGCACCGCGCTCGACGGTATGACGGTCGCCAATCTCTTCACCGAGCCCTCGACGCGCACGCGCGTGAGCTTCGAGCTCGCCGCCAGGCGCCTCGGCGCCACGGTCGTGAACCTCGAGGTGCAGCTCTCCTCGCGGGTCAAGGGTGAGAGCATGCTCGACACGGTGTACACGCTGCAGTCGCTGCACGTGGACGCACTGGTCATTCGCGACGCGGAGCCCGGCGTGCCGGGGCTGGTGGCCGCCCACGTCGCGCCGCACGTGAGCGTGCTGTCGGGCGGTGAAGCGCACGTGTCGCACCCGACGCAGGGGCTGCTCGATGCCCTCACCGTGTATCAGCGCAAGCAGCGCTTCGCCGGACTCGCAGTGGCCGTCGTGGGCGACATACGTCACTCGCGCGTCGCACGCTCCGCCTGGCACGCGTTCGCGAAGCTCGGCGTGAGCGATGTGCGGCTCGCGGCCCCGCAGGCCCTGATGCCCGAGCGCGAGGAGTTCGCCGGGTGCAGTCGCCACACACAGCTCGAGACTGCGCTCACCGGCGCGGATGTGGTGATGATGCTGCGTATCCAGAAAGAGCGCATGGGCGCTGCCGCTCTGCCCGAGGGCGAGCAATACTTCGCCGCCTGGGGACTGACGCGCGAGCGCCTGGCGCTCGCGCGGCCCGATGCCATCGTCATGCATCCGCAGCCGATGAATCGCGGCATCGAGATCGCCTCCGACGTCGCGGACGGTCCGCAGTCGGTCATTCGCGATCAGGTGCGCAACGGTGTCGCCGTGCGCATGGCGGTGCTGGCGGAAGTGCTGGGCGCACGCACGAGCTGAGCTTGGGAGCGCGCGCCACATGAGCCCGGCACGGGGCACCATCTTCATCGAGCAGGCACGCGTGCTCTCGCAGCTCGCCTACGACGCCGAGCAGTTCGTGCTGCGCCTGGCAGCGCCGAAGTGCGCCGCGCATGCCGAGCCCGGCAGCTTCGTGCACATCACCTGCGACAGCTCGATCCCGATGCGCCGGCCCCTTTCCATCATGCGCGCGCATGCCGGCGCCGGCTGGATCGAGCTGCTCTACAAGGTGGTGGGTGCCGGGCTCCACGCCCTCGCTGCCCGCAAGACGGGCGATGAGCTGAGCGTGCTGGGCCCGATCGGGCGGCCGTTCGTTCCTCATGCGGAGCGGCCGCGGACGCTGCTGCTCGGTGGTGGCGTAGGAATCCCGCCGATGGTGTTCCTCGCCGAGCGTCTCAGCGCGCACCATCGCGGACTCCGCGGTGGCGGCGCCGCGCTCCAGGGCGCCTGGAAACCGCTCGTGCTCATGGGGTCGGAGGTGCCCTTCCCGTTTCGCACCCGTCCCTCGAAGATCATCCTTTCCGGCATGCCGATGGGTACGCTCGCCTGCATGCCGCTGCTCGAGGAGTGGGGCGTCCCGTGTCGCCTCGCGAGCTGCAACGACTTTGCCGGGTGCTTCGCGGGCTTCGTGACGGAGCTTGCCGACGTGTGGCTCGCCTCGCTCGGCAGCGCCGAGCTCGCCGAGGTCGAAATCTTCTCCTGCGGACCGACGCCGATGCTCGAGGCGAGCGCGGCGCTGGCGCGGCGCTACGCTGTGCCCTGCCAGGTGTCGCTCGAGGAGTTCATGGCGTGCGCGGTCGGCGGCTGCGCCGGCTGCACGGTGCAGGTGCGTACGCCGGAGGGACCCGCGATGAAACGCGTGTGCGTCGACGGGCCGGTGTTCGACGCCTACACCGTGTTCTGAAATGCTGCTGCGATTCGCGGCGGTACTGGCGGTGAGCCTCATCAGCGCGGCCGGCTGTGCGCGCAGACAGAGTGCGCCCGCGACACCGGGCCCGGTCACGCCTCCGCTCACCGCCTGGCCCGAGGGCCGCACCGCGCCGCTGAAGATCACCGACACTCTGGTGCTCGCGATTCCGCTGCAGTACGAGCGCTCCGCGATCGGGGACGCACATGCGCCGCGTTCCCCTTTCCCCGGTGTCTCCGGCCGCACCGAGGCGCGGTTCGATTTCTTCCTGCCGGATTTCAGCGGCTACACGCTGCAGAACTACCGCAACGATCTCGCTGAGAACAAGGTCGAGGTCATCTACCTGCACGCCGGCGATCCGCACGAGACCGACCAAGACGCACCGGGCGAGTACCCGCCCAACATGCTGAAGCGCATGCTGCAGGACCAGCTCGACCCGCACGCCTACAAGGACATGTATGAGCTGAGGTGCTACCGAGGGCGCGTCCTCACCGATCGGCTCACCTGTTACGGCGTGCGCGATGCAACGGCCCGCGAAGACATCCTGCTGTACGTTCCCGTACCCGAGGCGTCGCAGAGCACCTTCCAGGCCCTGAAGGCCAACTATTTCTCCCGGCGTTACGGCGGGGTACGCATCGCCTGGCGCACGCATGCGCACAACCTGCCGCAGTGGCGCGAGATCGACGCGCAGATCTGGAAGCTCATCGACGCGTGGAATGTTGCTTCCGAGAGCGCTCGGCAGCCGTCACCAGCAGGGTCCGGACCCTGACGCGGCGCTCAGCCGAAATTGATCTTGGCTTCGAGGTTGGCGCGCGAGTCGGCGTTGATGAGGGCTTCCTCGAGGCCGATGCGGCCCTGCTTGTAGAGCTCGTGGAGCGAGGTGTCGAAGCTCTGGATGCTCTGGTCGCTCGAGGAGTTGATGGCTTCCTTGATCGACACCACGTCGCCCTTCTTGATGAGGGTGGCGATGTGCGGGGTGTTGATCATGATCTCCACCGCCGCCACGCGGCGGTTGTCCTTACCCATCACCAGGCGCTGCGCCATGATGGCGCGCAGGTACTGCGACAGGTCGAGAAAGATCTGGTTGTGCTGCTCGCGCGGAAACATGTTGATGATGCGATCGAGCGACTCGGCGCAGTTGTTGGCGTGGAGCGTGGCAAGCACCAGGTGGCCGGTGCCGGCGAGGTTGATCGCCGCCTCCATGCCCTCCTTGTCGCGGATCTCACCGATGAGGATGACATCCGGCGCCGCGCGCACCACCCCGCGCAGCGCGCGCGCATAGCTCTTGGTGTCGAGGCCCACCTCGCGCTGGTTGACGAGCGAGCGCTTGTTGGTGTGCAGGAACTCGATCGGATCCTCGATGGTCACGATGTGGTCCGAGGAATTCTCGTTGCGGTAATTGATCATCGCCGCGAGCGTGGTCGACTTGCCCGAGCCGGTCGCGCCCACCATGAGCAGCAGCCCGCGCTTGAGCAGCGTGAGCTCGCTGACGATCTGCGGGAGGCCGAGGGAGTCGATGCGCGGCATGTCGGCGGTGATGTAGCGCATCACCATGGCCGGGAAGCCGCGCTGCATGAAGACGTTGACGCGGAAACGCCCGAGGCCCGGCTCCGAGACCGCGAAGTCGAGCTCCCACTCGTTGACGAAGTGCTCGCGCTGCTCCGCCGACATGAGCGCGAAGGCGGTTTGGCGCACGGTCTCGGGACTCAGGACCTGCTTGTTCACCGGCAGGATCTGCCCCTCGATCTTGATCTTGATGGGTGCGTTGGAGGTGAAGAACAGGTCCGAGGCCTTCTTCTCCACCATCAGCTTGAACAGCGGCTTGGTGTTGAGCGTCGGGTGGCGCGAGGTCACCGCCGCGGTCACCGCGTCCGACAGTGCGGGATTCGGACCGGTGGTCTCGAGATCCGCGCGTCCCTTCATCTCCGGCGCCGGCTTCACAATGTGCGGCCTTGCTCTTCCTCGACTATCTTCAGTGCGCCACCGTCGTCGATGTTCTTCGCCTCACGTTTGCTGTCGAGCTTGATGCGCAACCGCAGCTCGTTCTTCGAGTCGGCGTTGCGCAGTGCATCCTCGTAGGAGATGAAGCCGGTCTCGTACAGCTCGAACAGCGCCTGGTCGAAGGTCTTCATGCCGAGGCGCGTCGAGCGTGACATGACTTCCTTGATCTTCGCCACGTCGCCCTTGAAGATCAGGTCCTGGATCAGGGGCGAAGCGAGCATGATCTCCATCGCCGCGATACGGCCGGCGCCGGACTCGCGCGGAATGAGCCGTTGCGAGATGAGTGCGCGGATGTTCAGCGACAGGTCCATGAGCAGCTGATCGCGCCGCTCGTCCGGGAAAAAGTTGATGATGCGGTCGAGCGCCTGGTTGGCGCTGTTGGCGTGCAGCGTGGCGAGCACCAGGTGGCCGGTCTCGGAAAACTGGATGCCGTACTCCATGGTGTCGCGATCGCGGATCTCGCCGATGAGGATCACATCCGGCGCCTGGCGCAGCGTGTTCTTGAGCGCCGCTGCCCAGGACTCGGTGTCCACGCCGACCTCGCGGTGCGTGATGACGCAGCCCTTGTGAGTATGCACGTACTCGACCGGGTCCTCGATGGTGACGATGTGGCCGCGGGTCTTCTCGTTGCGGTAGCCCACCATGGCGGCGAGCGTCGTCGACTTACCGGAGCCGGTGCCGCCGACGATGATCACCAGTCCGCGCTTCGACAGCACGACCTCCTTGAGGATCGGCGGCAGCTCGAGCTCCTCGAAGGTCGGGATCTTGGCGTTGATCAGGCGGATGACGCAGCCGATCGCCGCCTGCTGCACGAACGCGCTGACACGGAAGCGGCCGATGCCGGGCGGCGCGATGGCGAAGTTGCACTCCTTGGTGGCGTCGAATTCCTTGGTCTGGCGATCGTTCATGATGGCGCGCACCAGGATCGCCGACTGCTCGGCGGTGAGCGCGCGCTCGGACTGCGGGCGGATCTCGCCGTCGATCTTGATCGCCGGCGGAAAGCCCGCGGTGATGAACAGGTCAGAGGCCTTCTTCTCGGTGACCCGCCGCAGCAGGTCCTGCATCAGCTTGATGGCCTGGTCGCGATCCATGTGCTACGCCCCCAACGGTTCTCTACAACGCGTCCTTGTTCTGCGCCTTGTAGCGCGCCTCTTCCTTGCTGACCTGGCCCTTGGCCACCAGCTCCGTGAGGCACTGGTCGAGGGTCTGCATGCCCTGTGCGCCGCCGGTCTGGATGGAAGAATACATCTGCGCGATCTTGCCCTCGCGGATGAGGTTACGGATCGCGGGAGTGCCGATCATGATCTCGTGCGCCGCGACGCGGCCGCCGCCGTTCTTCTTCATCAGCGTCTGCGAGATCACCGCGCGCAGCGACTCCGACAGCATCGAGCGCACCATGTCCTTCTCCTCGCCGGGGAACACGTCGACGATGCGGTCGATGGTCTTGGCGGCCGAGGAGGTGTGCAGCGTGCCGAACACCAGGTGGCCGGTCTCGGCGGCGGTGAGCGCCAGGCGGATCGTCTCCAGGTCGCGCATTTCGCCGACCAGGATGACGTCCGGATCCTCGCGCAGCGCCGAGCGCAGCGCCTCCGAGAAGCCGAGCGTGTCGCGGTGCACCTCGCGCTGGTTGACGAGGCAGCGCTTGGACTCGTGCACGAACTCGATCGGGTCCTCGATGGTGATGATGTGATCGGGACGGTTGTCGTTGCAGTGGTTGACCATTCCGGCGAGTGTCGTCGACTTGCCGGAACCCGTGGGGCCGGTGACCAGCACCAGTCCGCGCGGCAGCATGCACAGGTCGCGGAAGATCTTCGGTGCGTTCAGATCATCGAGCGAAAGGATGGTGGAGGGGATGTTGCGGAACACCGCACCTGCACCGCGATTCTGGTTGAAGGCGTTGACGCGGAAGCGCGCCAGCTTCGGGATCTCGAAGGAGAAGTCGGTCTCGAAGAACTCCTCGTACGCCTTGCGCTGCTTGTCGTTCATGATGTCGTACACCATGGAGTGCACTTCCTTGTGCGACAGCGCCGGCATGTTGATGCGCTTCATGTCGCCGTCGACGCGGATCATCGGCGGCACCCCTGATGACAGATGCAGGTCCGAGGCATTGTTCTTGACGGCGAATGCCAGGAGTTGCGCGATATCGACGGCCATTGATGCTCCCAGGACCTGAGCCTGCGGGCGCAGAAAGAGCGACGTGCAAGCCTGCGCCTCAAGCACTCAGGCAGTATAGCGGAGGGGTCACACGTTCAATATGTTAATGAATCCGCAGAATTTGCCCGCGGTGCTGCACGAGCTACGCGCGCGCATGGCGCGGGCCGCGGCCGTCGCCGGCCGGAGTGCGCAGTCGGTCACACTTCTGGCGGCCGGCAAGGCGCAGAAGCCGGAGCTGCTGGCCGCCGCCGCCGAGTGCGGTGTCACGGATTTTGGCGAGAGTTACCTGCAGGAGGCGCTCGCGAAGATTGCGGCACTGCGAAGCCACGCGCTCACCTGGCACTTCATCGGCCGCATCCAGTCCAACAAGACGGGTCCCATCGCGGAAACCTTTACCTGGGTGCACGCGCTCGATCGGCTGAAGGTGGCGGAGCGGCTCGCCGCGCAGCGCCCGCACTACGCGCCGCCCCTCAACGTGTGCCTGCAGGTGAACATCGCCGCCGAAGCGACCAAGGGCGGTGTTACGCCGGCCGGGCTGCCCGCGCTCGCCGCGGCGGTGGCAAGCCTGCCGCATCTGGCGCTGCGCGGCCTCATGTGCATCCCGCCCGAAGAGACCGAGCCCGCACGCCAGCGCGCCTGGTTCGGGCGACTGCGCGTCCTCAGGGACGAGCTCAACGCCGCCGGGCACTCACTCGATACACTCTCCATGGGTATGAGCGCAGACTTCGAGGCCGCGATCCAGGAAGGCGCGACCATCGTGCGGCTCGGCACGATACTGTTTGGTGCACGGCCGCCGTAGCCTACAATCGCTCACGCGATGACCAACAGGCGTCTGTGCATCCTCGGAGCCGGTAACATGGGCCGCGCACTCATCGGCGGACTGTTGCGCTCCGGCATGCGCCCGGAACAGCTGAGCGCCGGTGAAAGCGAGGCTGCCACCCGCGCGGCGGTGCTGCAAGACTTCGGTGTGAGCGCCACGGACGACAACCGCACCGCGGTGGCCGGCGCCTCGATCGTCGTGCTGGCGGTGAAGCCGCAGGACGTTGCGGCCGTGCTGCAGCCGCTCGCCGATGTGTTCGCCGCAAACCGGCCGCTGCTCATCTCGGTGGCTGCCGGCGTGCGTGTCGCGGCGCTCGAGTCCTGGTGCGGCGCGGGTGTGCCGGTGATGCGCGCCATGCCCAACCGGCCGGCGCGGGTCGGCGCAGGCGCCACGGGCGTTTACGCGCCGCCCGCGGTCGGCCAGGAACAGCGCGCGGCCGCCGAGCGCGTGCTGCAGGCGTTAGGTGAAGTGTTCTGGGTCGAGGCCGAAGAGTTGCTCGATGTGGTGACCGCGCTCTCCGGCAGCGGGCCGGCATATTTCTTCCTGCTCGCCGAGCTCATGGCCGAGGCCGGTACGCAGCTCGGGCTCGAGAGCGCCATGGCGCATCGGCTGGCGGCTGCAACACTCTACGGCTCGGGGCTGCTCGCGCGCAGCGGCGATGGCGATCTCGCCAGGCTGCGACGGGAGGTAACTTCCACCGGCGGCACGACCGAAGCGGCTTTGCGGACGCTCGAGGCCGCGGACCTGCGCGCCACGGTGCGCGCGGCCCTCGCCGCCGCCACGCAGCGCGGGCGTGAGCTCGCGGCAATGCGCGCGGGCTGATCAGACCGCATGAGCGCCGCGTTCACCTTCATCATCGAGACGCTGCTGTCGCTCGCCCTGTTCGTAGTCATGGCGCGGCTGCTGCTGCAGTGGACGCGTGCCGACTTCCGCAATCCTCTCTGTCAGGCGGTCGTGCGCATCACCAATCCCCTCATTCTCCCGCTGCGGCGTGTGCTGCCCCCGATCGGCAAGCTCGACACGGCCTCGGTGGTTGCGGTGCTGCTGGTGGCGACGGTGGACGTCGGCTGCATCTTCGCGCTGCATGGAATCGGGATTCCGGGACCGATTGCATGGATACGCGTGGTGCTGACGGAGATCGCGCGTACGCTGCTGTGGACCTACCTGTACGCCATTTTCCTCTATGCGATCCTCACTCTCATCGCTCCGGGCGGCTATTCGCCGCTCCAGTCGCTGCTGTCGACGCTGTGCGAGCCGGTGCTGCGACCGATCCGCCGCCTGATACCGGCGGTCGCCGGGCTCGACCTTTCGCCCATGTGGGCCATCATTGCGATCTACGCCATACTCATCCTCATTCGCGCGGTGTGAGACGGCGCGCGCGGCGCAGGCGCGCCACCGCGCGCCCTCACAGCGGGCCGCGGCAGTCGCCGGACTCTGACGGAACACGCGCTTAGCGCCGACTTCGCAACGAGAATCGCAGCATCCGCAAGGCCCGCTTGAGCGTAGGCCTTGGGTCGCGCGGTGGTCCGGAATGCCGGGTGCCGAGCGGGAAACCCTGAAAAAAAGCCATTTTCGCGACAGCCCGGGGAGAAAAAGCGCTTGCCAAAGGGCACGCATGTGCTATTTTCCGCGCCGATTCTCATCAAGCGGCTGCACGCGCACCGCGTCTCGCAACGATAATTATCCTGAGGAGTAGCGCAATATGGCGAAAAAGGGTGGCGCACCGACCAAGTCGGAAGTCCTGGCACACATCTGCAAAGATACGGGGCTCTCCCGCAAGCAAGTTGCAAGCGTGTTCGATTCGATGTCCGGCGTGATCAAGAAGAGCCTGCGCGGAAGCGGCCTGTTCACGCTGCCCGGCCTGTTGAAGATGAAGGTCGTCAAGAAGGCGGCCACCAAGGCCCGCGAAGGAGTGAATCCCTTCACCGGCGAGAAGATGATGTTCAAGGCCAAGCCCGCGAGCAAGAAGGTTCGCGTCATGCCCCTGAAGAGCCTCAAGGGCATGGTCAACTCGTAAAGACTCGCTCCGCGATTGCGGACAGAAGCCCGGCCGGGAATGCTTCCCTGCCGGGCTTTTTGCTGTCAGGCGACCCCGGTCACGCGCCGCATGAAGTCCACGATCGCGTCGCGCAGCTCGTTGATGCGGCCGTGAAAGTAGTGTCCGGCGCCGGGCATCACGAGCAGCTCAGGGGCAGGAGAGAGGGTGAGTGCCCAGGCGCTCACCACCTGCTGCGGGACTACATCGTCAGCATCGCCCTGGACGATGAGCCAGGGACAGTCGGGGCGCGGCACATCACTGACATCGCTCTTGGTGATGCCGGGAGCGACGGTGACGAGACACGCGGGCTGCGCGGTTGTGGCCGCGCGCAGCGCAACCACACCACCAAACGAGAACCCCGCGAGCCACAGAGCCGCGTGCGGCCAGCGCTCACGTCCATGGGCGATGACGGCGAGCGCATCGCCGACCTCGCCCCGACCGTCGTCGTGAGTGCCCTCGCTCGCGCCGACACCGCGAAAGTTGAAGCGGATGGTCGGTGTGCCGAGTTGCTGAAAGGCGCGCGCCAGCGTCCACACGACCTTGTTGTCCAGTGCGCCGCCGTAGAGCGGATGCGGATGGCAGATCACGCCGAAGGCGGGCGGTGGGACCGCTTGCTCTGCCGCCGGAGTCTCGATGAGCGCTTCGAGAGACCCAGCGGGGCCCGCCAGCACGAGCCGCTCGGCTTGGGGAGGCTTCGTCACGGTGGCAGGCGTCAGGGCGCTGCACCCGGCGTCGCTGCGAGTCGCACCAGCAGGCGATTGAGGCGCTGCACGTACTCGGGCGCGTTGGCGAGCGGCGCGCCTTCGGCGAGCGCCGCCTGATCGTAAAGGAGCTGCGCGAGCTCGCTGAACTCGCCCGTGTCCGTGCGCCCCGCGAGGTACTGCACCAACGGGTGGGCAACATTCACCTCGAGCACCGGCTTTGACTCCGGCACTTTCTGCCCAGCGGCAGCCAGGATGCGCCGCATCGGCTCGGACAGGTCGTGCTCGCCGAGCACCAGCACCGCGGGGGATTCCCTGAGGCGCCCGCTGATACGCGCCTCGCTCACGCGCTCCCCTAGCGCATCCTTGATGCGCTTCAGCAGCCCCTTGCTCTCCTTGAGCTCCTCATCGTGCTGCTTGCGGTCGGCGTCGCTCGCGAGCCCACCGAGCTCGAGGTCGCCGCGCGTGGCGTCCTTGAAGCGCTTGCCCTCGTAGCTCTCGATGTGCCCCATGACCCATTCGTCGATACGGTCGGCGAGCAGCAGTACTTCGATACCACGCTCCTTCAGGCGCTCGATTGCGGGGCTGGCGCGTGCCGCGGCAATACTCTCGGCGATGACGAAGTAAATGCGCTCCTGGCCGGGCTTCATCCGGCCGACATAGTCGGCGAGACTCCCCGTCGGGGTGTCATCTTCCCTGAATGTGCTGGCAAAACGCAGCAACGGCAGGATCGCGCCCTGGTTGGCGTGATCCTGCGCGATGCCTTCCTTCAGTACGGCGCCGAACTCCTTCCAGAAGATGGCGTATTTCTCCGGCTCTTCCTTCGCGAGGCGCGCCAGCAGGTCGAGTACCCGCCTGGTGAGGCCGCCGCGGATAGCCTCGACTTCCGGATCCTGCTGCAGGAGCTCGCGCGAGACGTTCAGCGGCAGGTCGCTCGAATCCACCACGCCCTTGATGAAGCGCAGATACAGCGGCAGGAACTGCTCGGCGTCGTCCATGATGAACACGCGGCGCACATAGAGCTTCAGCCCCCGCGCGCCCTCGCGCTGCCACAGATCGAAGGGCGCGCGTCCCGGCACGTACAGCAGGCTGATGTATTCGCGCTTGCCCTCCACCTTGTTGTGGCTCCAGGCGAGCGGGTCGGTGAAATCGTGGGCGACGTACTGGTAGAACTGCCGGTACTCATCGTCGGTGATCTCGCTGCGCGGCAGCGTCCACAACGCCTTGGCCTGGTTGACCACTTCGTACTCGAGCGAGGCCTCGCCTTCCTTGCGCATGCGCACCGGGGAGCCGATGTGGTCGGAATAGCGGCGGATCAGGCCGCGCAGGCGGAATGGGTCGGCGAACTCGCGGGCATCGGACTTCAGGTGCAAGGTCACGGCGGTGCCGCGGGCGGGCAGCGTGACACTCTCGACCGTGAACTCCCCGTCCGCCGCCGACTCCCAGCGCACCCCGGCGGTGGACGGCTCGCCGGCCTTGCGGGAGCGCACCTCGACGCGCTCGGCGACGATGAAGGCGGAATAAAAGCCAACCCCGAACTGCCCGATGAGCTGCGACGCTTTCTGCTCATCCCCCGAAAGCCCGCGAAAGAACTCCGCCGTACCCGAGCGTGCAATGGTTCCGAGGTTGGCGATCGCCTCCTCGCGCGTCATGCCGATGCCGTTGTCGGTGATGGTGACGGTGCCCGCGGCGGGGTCGGCGTCGACTCGGATGCCGAGCTCGGGGTCCTCGGCGAGCAGCGAGCTGTTGGCGATGGCGGCGAAACGCAGCCGGTCGCAGGCGTCGGAGGCGTTGGAGATCAGCTCACGCAGGAAGATGTCCCGGTGGCTGTACAGGGAGTGGATCATGAGCCTCAGCAGCTCGCGCACCTCGGCCTGAAAGCCGTGGGTCTGCCGCTGGGTGCCGGGGTCACTCGCCTGCCCGGGCTCGGCGTCCCGGGGCTGTTCAGATGGTTGCATGCTGCTTTCGTCCGCGCAGGGTGAAGCTTCGCCGATCTGGGGAAGCACGGGGCGATTTTCAAGCGCCGTCCTGGCGGGGGCGGGGCTAGCGCACGCGTTCGCGGGGCCTGATGGGCCTGGGCTTGCCGCAGCGGGCGGGCCCAGCGGGCGGACGGGAGGATCTCAGGCGAGGAGGTCGAAGAGCCGGCGAGGAGAGAGCAGCAGAGTCGCCGCTCCGGCGAGGATTGCACCCGAGGTGGCGGCAATCACCGGTGCGGACGCCGCGACGACCTCCGCGGCCGTCACGGTCGCCACGTGGCGACAGACGCCGATGACGTCATCAATCTCGTCCCACAGATGCAGAAAGAATTCTTCCATCGCGTGGCCACTGTACGGGAGCATCGGGTGGGCAGACGTGCGCGCGCTCACACTCGCGCTTACCTACGTTGCGGTTGCAGCCGCACCGGGCCGTGCGTAGGCTTGGCTGCGACCCGCGTCACGCGGACACGATAGAACATAAGGACATCATGCAGCGTATCGTCGTCCTGAACCCCAAAGGCGGGTCGGGCAAGACGACCATCGCGATCAACCTGGCGAGCTATCTCGCCTCCCAGGGGCATGCACCCGTCCTGATGGACTTCGATCCGCAGGGATCCTCGGTCCGCTGGGTCAAGAAGCGTAAGCCCAGCCAGCCGCCGATCCACGTCATCGCGGCATTCGAGAAAGACACCCGCACCACGCGTGCCTTCCAGTTGCGCGTTCCGGAAGTGACCACGCACGTCATCATCGACACCCCGGCGGCGCTCGAAGCGCGCCAGCTACCGGAGATGACCCGCGATGCCGACAAGGTGCTCGTGCCCGTGCTGCCCTCGGACATCGACATCCACACCTGCTCGCGCTGCATCCGGGATCTGCTGCTGGTCGGCAAGATCCGCCGCGAGGATGACCGTATCGGTGTCATCGCCAACCGCGTCCGCCGCAATACCCTCACCTACCAGTCGCTGATCCGCTTCCTGCACACTCTCGGCATCCCGATCGTCGCCACCATTCGTGACTCGCAGAACTACGTGCGTGCTGCGGAGCTCGGCGTCGGCGTTCACGAGATGAAGAGCTACGTGGCGCACGATGACATCGAGCAGTGGACACCGCTGGTGGAGTGGCTGGCGCGGCCGCGGGGACAGCAGGCTCCCCCCGGGAGCGCTCCACAGCAGGGCGCCGCGGGCGCCGCCGCTGGTGGCGGTACGCAGCCCGCGGGCAACGGATTCGAGCCCTCTGCGGCCGGAGAATCCCCTGGAGCAGTGGAGCTGCCACCGCCTGTGGCAGTGGCGATCGGCTGAGGCAGTTTTCCGCCGCGGCGGGTACGGGTGTACCGCGTCGCGGGCGAGCGCTTATTTCTTCGACTTGGCGGCGCCGCTTCCGGCGGTGTTGTCCGTGTTGGACCAGGAATCGCGCACCTGGTCGGCCCAGTT